>Ga0256407_10002319_pt1 | contig 36781 bp, 68 predicted proteins | sample RumenRJG_04DNA_FD_193489 | JGI IMG/M metagenome (GOLD analysis project Ga0256407, IMG submission 193489) | Bovine rumen microbial communities from Lethbridge, Alberta, Canada - RJG_04 | ecosystem: Host-associated > Mammals > Digestive system > Stomach > Rumen | place: Canada: Alberta...
ACAAATCCTATAATATCAAAAGTATAATTACAAAGTTTATAAATATGTTTTTTCATTTTGTTTAATTCCTTTTTTGTTTTAATTTTTTGTTATCCCCTGAATTCTCTTTTTATTTTATGAGCATCGGTTGGTATTTCCGGCTGCAATACGTCATTAATTCCACACCCAAGGGCATAACATATCTTGTCGATCATTTCTAAAGTAAGAGTTTTTGTTTTACCTAATGTCCATAGACTAATTGTTTGATAACAAAGCCCTGTCATCCTACAAAGTTTCAATAAAGAAATATCACGCTCCCTAAGATATTCTCTAAGCACAACTTTCATTATCTATCACCACCTATCAAAGAATTTAATTTAACTATTAATTTTTCAGCATCGCTTTCAGTTATTTCAGATAAGCTTTTACCTATATGTTCTGCTAAAAGCAAAGAAATGTCTTTGATGGCTTGCCCTGACTTGGCTGAGTATTGTTTGATTAATGAATTGATTGTATTTTTTTTTATTTCAAACGAGGATGTTACTTGAGATTCAGCTTGCGTTTCAGGCAAATCTTCTCCGGCATAAATATATAGACCAAGACCAAACATAGCTAAATTCTTAACCAAACAACGCATGATGGTTTTATTAATATCAAACATTGTTGCTGCTTCAACTACTATTCCTTTTTTGTATTTTGTGTTGTATGTATATGGAGAAGACTTCATGGCTTTGTTTGAGCTGTCCATTACAGGTAGCCACATTTCGTGAGTAAGGTCATCTATAGTTACGCTTGTAAATACCATGTACCCAGTATTCTGATCGTATACATAAGGTAAATTGTTTTCCCCAAACCGCTTGATTTCATATGTTGCGTTCGGATAACGCTTTTTTATATCAGCCCAAGCGTATGCCCAAGATAAATAGCTAAGTCCGTTTTTCTTTTCTACATGATCGTTTACATTTACTTCAAATAAAGTATCAAACGTAGTAATCTCTTTGGCTTTTTCGGCTACTTTCTCCTTTGTTTTTTCTTTTTGTTTCTCTTTCATAATTTGTTCCTCTTTCTTCTTTCAACATTTTAAGATAACTTTTCAACAAAATAACCCGCCTTAGGATCTGTTGTTTGTATATTAATTTCATATATGTTTTTTTAAGGTAGGTTTATGCTGTGGTTATATTATAACACACTTTAGCAATAATTGCAAATGATTTTTTCTATAAAATAACAAATCTACTATTTATACAAAAACAACGGTAATTGTTTGGGTAAAATGTAAATTGATAAAAACAATGCGAATATATTACAATATACAGATTAGTATATCCAATAAATATATTAATTATAATTAAATATAAGGTGGTGTAGATGTATGGTGCGGACTAAGAAATTGTATAAGTGCAAAATCTTTTATGAAACCACTACAGATGGCAAAGAGGTGTTGGAAGTAACTCAGGATTTGTCCAATATGTTTATAATGGACAGATTATCATTAAAATGTTTTTGCGGTGGGCTTAAGACAGGGCATAGATATTACAATATCGTATCTGTATATGTAGACAGCAAATGGATTCATCCTGCTAAATTTGTAGAATATTTATTTTCAGAGGGAGTAGAGGTTTAATATGTTAAATTATAAAAAAAAATATAAAGCGATAGACAAAAAAGAGTTTCTGGAACTATACGAAAGCGGAAAGACATTCAAAGAGATTGCAGATATTTTGGGTAATATAGAGGTCAACGTACAGAGGTTTTATTATGAGAACTGGTTTGCGTGGCAACGATTAGAAATAGATAGAATACGATACGAAAACACACATAGTAAAGAGTGATAGCGATGGACTATTCAGGATTCTATAAACCATACCTAATACATATAGTGGGTATAGACGATGATATATGGAGTATAGCGAAGAGATATAACGTAAATCCTAAAGATATAATTGCAATGAACAAGGGCAAACAATTATATAATTTACAAATAGGTGACGAGATTAAGATCCCAAGTATATAGTGAAAAGGTGATTATAATGTTTAAAAAGATAATATTATTTATTTTTCTTTCTGCCCAGTTAATAGCGTTATCTGCACAATGTCCGGCAGGATCAATTACGCCTGAAGAAATACATGAGCAAATACGATATGCAATAGTTTTGGTAAGGCAAGCAGAGCAGAGGTTAAGATTAAAAAATCCTGAGTTAACAAATACATTTATAAAAGAGCGCACTAATGATGATGGGCATGATGCAGAGGTTATGCTTAGAAATTTATTTCCGAGAGAATACGCAGAATATATAGACGCAAAATCTGTTTTGGATGATTTGTTATATACACAATATTTAATGTTTGCTAATGGAGGTATCAAATAATAAGGTGGTGAGATAAATGGCGTGGACTGTAATGTCATGGGTAATGTCGGGGATTGCTCTTGCCGGAACTGTTCTAAATGCAGAAATGAACATTTTAGGTTTTCTTTTCTGGTTAGTATCTAACTTGTATATGACAATACGATTTGCATATATAGGCGAATACGCACAGGCGACATTATTCTTGGTGTATTTCCTACTGGCAATAAGGGGTATTGCGGTATGGCGAAAGAAAAATAAGCATGTACGTTAAGTACATGCTTATTAAAATAAAACAGAAAGGAATGTCTTAATGCATATATTTAAAATGCTTTTATAAAGGAGCGGTACGACCTTAAACGTCATACCTGATATAATAATAGAATGAATTAAAAGACAAGTCAAGAGGGGAAATTATGGATATATTTGAAATGACAGAAAAGCAAAAGACGTATATTAAAAGGCTAAAAGAAAACAAATTCAAGCGAATAAACATTTTGTACGGTTCTGTTCGTTCCGGCAAGACATATATATCATTAATAGGCTGGGCTTTCTGGGTAGCAACGATGCCAAAGAGTGGCAAATTTTTAATGTGCGGTAAAACACTTAAGTCACTCGAACAGAACTGTTTAGATACATTGGTAGATCTAATAGGTGAGGAACATTTTAGTTACAGCATAACCACAAAGAGGGGGGAGCTGTTTGGGAGAAAGCTATATTTCGAGGGAGCAAATGACAGTACAAGTGAGCAGAAAATACGTGGGCTAACTCTTTATGGAGCGTATATGGACGAGATAACTCTTACCGACGAGGGCTTTTTCAAAATGCTTCTATCACGTCTATCTAAACCTAATGCAAAATTCTTTGGTACTACTAACCCCGACAGCCCAAACCATTGGCTCAAAACAGATTTCTTAGATCGAGCTAATGACTTAGATATTTTTGTTGATAAGTATACTATTGATGATAACACAACACTTAACCCTGATTTTGTTAGTAGCCTTAAGAAAGAATACAGCGGTATATACTATGACAGATTTATTCTAGGTAACTTTGTAAGGGCAGAGGGTCTTGTGTTTCCGCAGTTTGCAAATGAAACATACAAGTATCTTATAGAACCACAATCGGCACTGATCAGAGTAGCTAAAAGTCCTGAATATAAAATAGTGTTGGGAGTAGACTTCGGTGGTAATAAATCTAAAACATGCTTTATTGCTACTGCGCTATCTACCGACTATAAATACATGTATGTACTGCAAAACCATATGGTACAAAGTGATTATGGATTTAATACAGACAATATAAATTCAGATATAAATCAAGATGATTTAAACTACAGCATAGATACAACTAAGATATGCGTAGACCTATATAAGTTTGTCGAAAAGATTGTAAATGAGTACGGAACTGTAGATTATATATTTTGTGATTCCGCATCGCCTACGATGATTAACTCTGTACGTGCATATTTTAGAGATAACGGAAAGAGATATAGTAATATATTGCCTGTAACAAAAAACCCTGTTGCAGACAGACCTAAGGCAATAGATAAGCTGTTTAATACCGGAAGATTAAAAGTATCGTCTGATTGCGATATATTGATAACCGCATTGAAAGATTTGGTATGGGATAAACGGAGAGAAAACATACCTGAAGATCTGAATATACATAACGTCAATGATATCTATGATGCGTTTTGCTATTCATGGATAGAGTTTGCTCACCGCATTGACTATATTGTATAGTAAAAGATATATTGCATATATTTATATGTTGTGATATAATACAAATAACAAACTGTTAAAAGAAAGAGAAATGAATATGAAAGAGTTAGTAGAAATACGTGGTGCAAAAGCTGTAACCACTAGTATTAAGGTCGCCAAATATTTTGGCAAAGAGCATGAGAGAGTGCTAAAAGAAATATCTGAACTCGAATGTACAGACAAGTTCAAGAAAGAAAACTTTATGCGTGTTCGAGGATATTATGTTATGACAAAAGACGGCTTTACATTTTTGGTAATGGGGTATAAAGGCAAGAAAGCTTCTAAATTTAAAGAGGAATACATTAAAGCCTTTAATATCATGGAAACGCTTGCAACAAATAAACAGACGGCAGAATACAAGCAAGCACGAATAGAGGAGAAAGCAGCATCTAAAAAGCAAATGGATAACCTAAAGAATTCGTGTACTGATATTAAGCCGTTCCAATATATGAAAGCAAATACAATAGCCGACAAAGCGGTATCGCTTAAATTCGGCTACCCAAAGATGATTAAGAAAAACGATATGACATCAGATATGTTAAAAGAAAGAGGAAAAATTCTAGAACAAACAACTGCACTAATGATTGCGAAGAATCTTGGAGTTAGTATAGAAAGTATTTCTGATGTCATCTACAATCATATTAGAGCACACTAATATTTTCAAGTAGAAAAACTAACTTGAATTTGTTTATTTTTTATAATATGAACCATATAGTGTTTAAACGCTCATAAAGGTATCAAATTTGAGTTTTTATTTTCGGAGTATAATTTCACCTTTAAACTATAAACTCTTGAATTTGATATATTAGAGAGCAAAACAAGAACTAAAAATCAAAATAGTCCATAATATTATAATTATTTTCATATTCTTCTATGTTATAGCTTGCAGTTTGTTCGGTACAAGAGGTATTGTTATTCGGATAGTGGTCTGTGGATTTATCTCTTCTTTCCCACAATCGAATTGACGCTTTCCAATCTGTCATTTTGCTTGTACCTACTTTCCAGCCTTTGGATTGATAGAACTCTACAAACTTTTCTGCATCGATATTGTTTCCACGTTCTAGACAATACTCTTTTACTTCTTGTACTGTGGGGGGGGAGAAACGCTTTGCGTTTTCTCTCTTTTTTATTTCTCTCTCTTTATTATTATTTATATTATTATTATTTATATTATTATTTCGGTCAAATTTCTTTACTTCCAGTGGTAAAATTTTTTTACTTCCAGAAGTTAAATTTTTTGACTTCTTGTTGGACAAAATTTGCAGTAGCTTTTCTTCGTGTATTTTTACATATCTTTTTGCCGGCAATCCTTTTCTTTGCACTTCTACAATCCCAAGCTTTTGGAGTTTATCTAACGCTTTCTTTTGCTTGTACTTTGTGAGCGTGGTATTTTCTTCTACCTTTTCAACAGTAGAATAAAAGAATCCATCCTCGTCAAGTTGCTCTTTAGTTTCCCAGTAATCATATTCACTCGCTAATTCTCCAATCATAATAGCTTCGTCAATACCAAGACTAAGCATAAGTGTTTTGTTTACTGTGATAAAGTTATTGCTTGCCAATAATTTTAGCGTGCTCATACTATCTCCCCTTTTTTATCAGATGGATTTTGTTGGTTCGCCTCATCGATATTAATTAATTTGTATTTTGCCCCGAAACCATAGTAAGGGAATGAACCGCCGTCTTTGTCATGGTAGTGTATTAATATTCCTAGTTCACACATTTTTTTAAATCTATTATAAACAGGTCTTTTTTTGATACTAAGTAAAGGTAGTTCATTAAGGATTGACTGATAGTTAACACATGCATATTGTGTTTCACCTATTATTTTTTTCTTCATATTAGGATAAAAATCTACAAACCAACGCAATAGCATTAAATCAATCACGTCTAATTTTAGAATTTTGGTTTGTTCTTTTCCGTCAACTTTTTTAATCACTTCCTTTTTTAAAGATAGTGCTTCCTCTTGCGAAAAACCCTCGATTGTGTACTTCATAATATACCTCCATAAAATTATTAATATTACAAAAGCAACCTGTCTTGCGTTCCACCACAAACGCTAAACAGATTGCTATGCTTATACGATATTCAGTTCCTACTTGATATTCAAGTGGTGGATTGAATATCATATAAATTCATGTTTCTTTATCATTATGTTTTTATCATAACAATATGTAAACAAAATCTTGCAATATTTTATTTACTTATACATTATACCATAACACAATCTAAAAGTCAACACTTATTTATTTTATTCTATGGATTTTAGCACGTCTTTTTTCGTACAATTTTTTGCGTTTTTTAGAGGGTTTTATTTTAGGTTTAAGTTTATACTCTGCGATTAAAAAACCTCCTAAAATGGATATTCCAAGCCAAGCTAACAATATCATTTTACTACTTCCCTTTTATAGAGTACATCTTTGAATGTTTCGTTATTTAATTCTTCAAGGGTAATATCTTTAGTGCATTTATTTTTAGTTGCAAATTTTATACCGGAGTAATCTCTTTGTTTTGGGCGTCTGTGATCTTCCTTAATCGGGAATTTTATTTCGCCACGTTTTATTTTTTCGGTAAGTTCTATAAGTTCTTCTTTAGATATTATATTTCTTGCGGTGTAATTGTTAGAAGCTTGAGCTTTAATAGGTTCGGTAAACGCTTTTTCAACGCTCCATTTATTTTTATTAAGTCTTTGCTTGAGTGTATCATACGGAGCACCTAAAAGGTTAGCCCATCCGAAAAGAGTGTTCTGTACTCCATTGTATTCATACACTCTGTTATGTACTCTTTTTTCTACATCGTGGTCGTATTTAAACTCTCCCAGTTTGTCAACGTATTCAGGGGCGTTTCTTAATATATACTCCCAAAGAACACGTTTAATAAATGCTTGTTTGTTTGAAACGACATTGTTTAGAAAATACCAAATTATCATATCTTCCTTGCTTTGACTATAAAAACCAATTCCAACCCTGTGAAGTCGTGTACGGCTGTAATTAGATTGTGCTATACTTTTATATTTCTTTTTTTCTTCGGGGGATAAGTTCTTGTACGACTTACCATCGAATGATTCCGAATAGTCAAAAAACTTTTTCCTCATTAACAATCATCCCCCCACTCATCTTCATCATCTTCATCGTAGTAAAAATCTTCACCAAAGATTTCCATAAGATTTCTACATTGTGGACATATATTAAGTGATTCTCCATAATCACAAACATATTCCGGTACATCGTTACTGTCATAAACACAGTTACATCTTTCACAATACAATTTCATATTTATTTCTCCTTATCAATCATCTAAAATTTCACGTCTAAAACAATTTTCGCAGTACAGTTTTCCATACGCTTCAACCATACACCAGCCCTCAGCTCCGTCTGGTTTGTCTATCCAGTATGGGTTACCACAAACAGAGCATAGGCTGTCTTTGTCACGTTCTTTTTCTGTTTCTTCTATGTAACAGTTCTCACATATACACACATCATCTTTGTGGCAAGCGTATACTTCATCCCCGCTGTATAACTCTTTGTTACACAAATCGCAAGTTCGTACATATGCTTCCTTGTATCTTTTGTGTTCATCGTATTCTTCACGCTTTTGCTCTAACCAATCATCATACATGTATCCCATTATTAATCGCCCTCGCCTTTAACGGTCATTATTTTTCTGGAATATATAGATTTGCTATAAACAGTATTTGCGGATATAACTTCCGCATCTATTTCGTGCCCGCTTTCAATTGTATTAGCCGATATATCCATAGCATATATACCGCCGTCTACTATTAAATCGCCGTTAGTTTTTAAATCAAGAGAGAATAAAGCTCCACTTTCAATTTCAATTCCGGCATCAGAATTATAATTAAAATTAAGTTTGACATCATCATCTTGAAAGAAATACATATTTTTTGATGGCTTGTAGTATTCACGCATTGATAGTTCACTATTAAATTGTTTCATGTTTAATTCCTTTCTGTTTTGTTATGTTTATAGTTCTTTATTGTTTAAATATTCCTCTATTATCTCAAATGGTAGTTGCTCTTTTTCGGGTTGGCTTTCGTTTATGCCAATTAGCATATCTTTTAAATCATACTCTTGCTGTTCTTCAAACTCGCATTCATCATCGTGTAAATATTGCCTATCTACTATCGCCCAGTTTTTAATTATGTATGTTCCATTATCCCAGTTATCATAGTCCAGCTTTTCAAACTTATCTATTCCAAGTGAGTTAGTACCCCCGAAAAAGTTGCCTATTATTTGGCATAATCTAGCCCAGCCGTAGTTATCTTCCTCAGGCGGTCTATATCCTTTAAGTTTACAGTAGGTTAGGAACGCTTCCACGCTATCTCGCCCACCATTCCAGTGGAGATATACTCCAATTTGTTTATCTTCTGTGCTTATTACTGCTCTGTTTCCCATATTTAAATTCCTTTCTATACTTCTTTTACTTCTTCAATTAGTTTTTCAATTGCATTTTTGGTTAGTGTTATATCATCATCAAGTGACTTGCACCAATAAAAAATGTTCCCGGCAATTTCTCTTATTATAAAAGACATTGCTTGCGCTTGATTATCAAATAGTAAATCAAACATTAATTTACATATAAAATCATTATCAAATCCACTATCTTTGATCTCTTCTAAAACTTCTTTAAGTTCTCCAAAATATTCTTTGATAAATTCTTCAGCTTCGCAGTCTGTTTCAAAAACATCATATTTGAATAAATCAAATACTATTTCAGCTTGTGAGGTTTTTTCTCCTTCTAAATCGGGGAGCTTTTCTATAATTTTATCTTTCGCCCATTCTTTTATCTTGTTGTATGGTAAATAATGAATCATTTTTTTAATTCCTTTCTATTCAAAGATTATTTTATATTTGTTATCGGATATTTTTTCTACTGTGTAGCCCGGATTGTCTTGAATGCAAGAGTAAGTGCATCTTAAATCATCTATATCTTCAAGCTCAATTATTGGCAAGTAGTATGGTAAATGCGGTTGATATTCTACCCTAAATGTTTCACTGTATATTTCTTTAGTGCCATAGAAATACTCAACATAATCTGAATCATATTTTGCATCCCATTCTTCAGGATAGTTTTCATCATGTTCATTGTTTTGGATTAAATGCGTGGTATATTCTGGTCGTTGCGGATGCTGTAGTTCTATAAATTGCATTGTGTCATCGGTAAGTAGTGCCAATATTTTTATTCCGTTTTCGTGGTAGACGTCTGCGCCGTCTACCCATCCAATTAATTGTTTAATTCTTTTCATAGTTTAATTCCTTTCTGTGCTTAACTCCGTTTTAAAAGTTCTTCAACTATTATTTCAATCATATTTTGCCAGTGGATTATATACAGCTTATTTCGTTTAATACGGCATTCCAACGTATCTTTTTTAATATCTTTGTGCATAATGAGACATAACGCATAATCCTCGTATGCGTCCTCTATCCATTGCACGTTTTCTTTTATGGCAATTTTAAAAGAGTGGTATTCCATTTCTAATCCTGTTTTGCTTTTTTCGGTTACACGCTGTTTGTATTCTTTTTCCTCGTTTTTTAAAAATGTTTCTAAATTTTCCATTTTGTTTAATTCCTCCCGTACTTTGTTATAATTTCGGTTGCAAATTCTTTTAATAAGTTTTCTTGCTGTTCGGTTGTGGTTGTGGTTTTACCTAACTTTTCATATTTTTCAAGTGTGTTTCGGTCTACTAACATATTCCCAAACGGTCGATATCCTGTTGATATTACGGTATCGCTATCAATAATGTATATGTCAGAATTCCAACCATATACACCGCAGGTATAATATGTTGCGTTTAAACGGCTTGTGAGGTGTTGAATGTCACAATATCCGACTTGAATTATATTTTTGTATAGTGCTTTAATGTTTTTCATTGTGGTTTGTTGTTTCATGTGTAAATCCTCTTTCTTTTTTTAAATTGATGTTTCACGTGCAACGCTAATGGTTATTGTTCGGATTCAATTTCTTTTGCTATGTTTGGTACGTGTTCTCTTAAATTTTGGTAGTGTTTTATTGCATAAAATCTATGTATTTTAGCTCCCACTAGTCCATTTAAGGTCACTTTATGTTTTATGCCGTCATGGTTGAGCGGTACTTCTATGGTTAGAGCGTTGCCCTCAGTACAATATTGTACATTGTAAGTGCCAACATACCACTGTATATATACGCCTTGATATCCTAAATAGTCGGTTGTCATATAGTGTATATAATGGTTTTCGAGATAGCTGAAATCATTCTCAGCTACTGCTTTTTCAATTTTTTCTTTTTCAGCGGTTAAAATATCCTTAATTCTCATTTTTGTTTAACTCCTTTATGCTAATATAAATAGGTTTCCGGCTCTTGCGGTTATTGCGTACGAGTTGCCGTTTTTATCTTTAAATAAACCGCCGTTCATTCCATAAACTCCAAAACTCAAACCAACTTTTTCGATGTTTTTGTTTTGTAATTCTTTTATTTTTTCGGTGCTCCACGTGGTTATATCAACCGCCGCTCCTGTTTTTACTAGTCTTTTAATTTCTTTTTGTGTTAGCTTCATTTTTGTTTAACTCCTTTTTGCATTATGTTTTTTTGTTGTCAATTTAAAATGTTTAATTCCTCTTTTGTTTAATTCTTTTTTGTTGTGATAATGTTTAAAATGGTTTTTATCTTTTGGCTACGGTTTCCAACTCCTTGCCACGAGTTTCACGTCACAGGTTTTCCCAACGCTCCACGCACTTGTAAAGTTGTATCTTCGCATTGAGTACAACAAAACCGTCCCAGTTATTAAGTTGTCAATGTACGTATAACAATATATAAAGGTTAATTATTCAAGCGTTTAAATTGTTTGTTTTAGTCGTTCGCACGTCCTCAAAACTTCAATTTAATTGTGATAATTTTTTATTGTATATTGTTATAATAAAGGTATAAGCTTATTTACATAGTAGATTGTTACCGCTTTTCTGGTCACTTTGCCAGCGCCTTAAGTAAATCAATCTTTTATATGTTGGCTCGCTCTTGCTTACCGTTGCTTATGGTTTAATTATATCATACGTATGAAATAAATATCAATATGTAATTTTACACAAACATTTTATATATTATTACATAATATCTTATGCATATTGACATACATTTCAATAAGTGTTATTTTTATATTACAAAAATATTAATGTTTAGGAGTTGATTTTTATGCATTTTTCCACGCCTCGAAAACAAACCAGTTCTAAAAAATATAAGCAATCACTTACACGCTTTAACGCGCAACAATTTATCGATCTTTGCAAAATTCAATGTACTATTACAGAAATTTCCCATTTTTTCCATATCACTATTGACGAACTAGACAAACAATGCTTGAAAGAATTTGGAGTCCCCTCGCATGTTGCACAAAAAGAATGGCAATCTGAGGGTAAAATTAGTCTAAGACGATCACAATTTAAAACAGCAACTGAGAAAAACAACCCAATCATGCAAATATGGTTGGGAAAGAATTACTTAGATCAGTGTGAAGATCCAGCGAAGAGGGCTCAGGAAGAGCAAAAGCAAGAAACATTAAACAATATCATTGAAGCCATAAAGAATGTTTAACAATAATTTAAGCGTTTCTTTGTTGACTTTCGCATACCTGAATGTGTATAATCGCTCTTGTGAGAGCTAGCTTTCACAGAGACGACTTATACACATTCACTTTTGAATAAATCTACACATAAACTTACTCCTTTATTAATGATTTACATTTTTGATGTGTATATGCTCGATTATTTGTTTAATTCTTTTTTGTTGTGTACCTCCGAACTCTTCAGAGGTACTTTTTTATTGTCTATTTATTTCCTTTTACATATTCAAACAATATTAAACTATTGTTGTACTCCTACAGTGCTTGTTTACATTGGCATCATCTTAACTATTTACACCCCCCACACCCCCTTTTTTATGTGTATAGTGGGCGAAGTTACTTCAATAATATTTTGGAGCAAACGGTTACATAAGATCTTATGCAATAGAAAACAAGGTATACTAAAATTTTTTTGGGACAAAAAGGGTATTGATATATAAATACGTAATGACATATGGTATAATATAGTAAATAGTTATAATAAAGGCTAGTTGAGAGGTGCTACGAATGGGGATAATAAGTAACATATTCAATTATTTAGGTGGCAGATACAGTTTTGAGAGTGACAAGTTATATAGAGCATTTGAAGTAGAGCCTGCGATGAACGAGTTAGATAAGCAGATGGTAAAAGAGTGGGCAGACATATATTTTGGGAATGCGTATTGGCTAGTTAATAGTGGTAGGAATGTAACAGATGATTTATTTGGATCAGATAGTAACAGTGATTTAAGGACATTAGACATAGCGAAGACAGTATGTGAAGAGATAGCAAGGTTAGTAACATTAGATATAGACATACAGATAACCGGAAGTAAGCACGCAGAGTATTTACAAGGGCAGATAGACGGATTAAAAGAAGTGTTACGAGATAACATAGAGTTAGCATGCGGAGTAGGGTATATAGTATTCAAACCGAGTGATAATGGAGTAGACATATTAAACCCATTTGAGATAATACCGATAAGGTATGCAAAGAAAGAGTTAGTAGAAGTAATATTTATAGACAAAGTAGAGAAAGGAAAAGACATTTATGTAAGGGCAGAGTATCACAATTACATAGATGAAAACAATTATATAATAAAGAACAAAGCATTTATGGCGATAGATAAGAGTGCAGCAATGCAAGAAGTGCCATTAGATGTAATAGATGAATGGAGAGGGATACAAGGAGAAGTAAACTTAAAGGGATTAAAGCATCCGTTATATGCAGTATATGGAGTACCGATAACGAACAATATCTCGTTAGACAGTAAGATCCCAATGAGTTGTTATTCAGGATGTATAGACCAGTTAGAGGATATTGATATAGCGTACACAATATTTGCTGATGAAACGAGAACAAGTGGCAAGATGATATTTATGAGCAAGTTTGCTATAGAGAATGCTAATACAGGTAAACAGAGGACAGTACTGCCTAAATTTGTAAAGGGATTAGATTTTGGAGTGACGGCAGAGAATACTATCCATGAATATAATCCTGTTATACAAGTAGATAAGCATAGAGATCAGATAAATTTACTGTTATCGTTTATAGGGAATAAATGCGGATTTAGTGAAGGACATTTCATGTTTAATGAGAAGTCAGGGTTATTAACTGCAACTGAAGTAGAAGCAGATCAGAGAAGAACTATTAATACTATAAGCACATATAGGAGAGCATTAAGACATAGTATTGATAGATTACTTGAATGTATAACTTATTATTCGTCTATATACGGATTAAGCCCTGATGAAGAATATAGCGTACATTATTACTTCAAAGATATTACCGCCAACTTTGAAGAAGATAGACGTAGGAATTTGGATTTGGTAAGAGCCAATGTACTCCCTAAATGGAAATATTTAGTTAATTTTGAGGGGTACACTGAAGAAGAAGCAAGGCGGTTGGTTGCAGAAGCTAATGAAGATGGTGGGAGCCAAAGACAAGATGATTACGGAAATCAGATGGATCAGCTTCAAGAGCAGTACCAGAAAGGCAATAAAACAGTATATGCCGAAACTGAAGAAACTGATAAAGGACAAAGAGAGGTGTAGTGTTATATGCCTTGGATAGAACCTGTTTTTGATAGAAATGAAGATGATGTATCTACTGCTACAAGAATAATTAGTGAAGTTAATGCTAATGGGTATAGTAGTTTAAGCGTAGAAGATAAAGCTTTGTTTGATTCAGGATTAAAAGCATGCAGGAACTATACAGACCTTAATAGAATTGAAAATAATTGCGATTATTTGGGTAATATATTAGGGTTATCTTTGATTACAGATACGTCATGGACTGTTTCTAAAACCCCTCTTGAAAGTGATATACAGCGTATCTGTGATAATGTTGATGCTGTTAAAAATGCTATGCAATCTATAGTTCCGGTTTATATACCTGATGTGCCGGAACTTCCTATTAATACTATTTATAAAATGAATGCCATTGAAGAAATTCTATATATGGTTGATTATGTGTATAATCAGATGATAAGGTGGGATGATCTCGATGAAATAAATGAAACGTGGGATGAACTCGATAGCAAACAATTATTATGGCAAGATTATTACCTAAAGGAGGATTAATTTAATGGCAATAGATTTATTTCAAGCAGACGAAATTGTTTCAAGGACAAATGTAAACCAAAGATTAACAGATATTAAAGATATGTTCCCTGTGAGTATCGCTAATGGAGGTACAGGCGGAACTACCGCCACACTCGCAAGGACAAACTTGGGTTTGATGACAAGCGTTGAACTATATTACAACGCTTCAGGGACGTCTGGAACAGTAGCACTTAGCGAAAGCATAGCAAATTATACTGTTATAGAGGTATTTGCGTTTAATACCGATAATTTAAATACCAGCATTACTATTTGGAATAACGGTGCAAGTTCGTGTAATACCACAATAATAACGGACACCCCGTATATAATGAGTAACGAATATAGAATGTCACTAATAACGTCTAAAATAACTATATCGGGGACGTCTATAACTTTTGGCGACCAGACGTATGCGACAATAAGACCAAGTTGGGGTGGGTCTGTTGGAAATGGCGCTGGATATTCGAAGATATATAAAGTTGTCGGGTACAAATACTAAAAAAATTAGGAGGAATTAAAAATGGCAATATTAAAAGAAATTGAACTTGATAGCGGAGTAATTGTAAATTATCACAGAGTGGTGAGTGTAAACAATATTACAAATCATGCCAGTATTATTGAAGTTGCGAGCTACACTACTAAAGACAAAAGAGAAGAAGAAAAAACAGCACTTGAAAATAACGAGGGAATGAATGTATTTATTGATACGGAATATATGAGTATCCCCTATGATGCAGAAATGAATGTAAATTCAGCATACGAATATCTAAAAACTACCGAAAAATACGCTGATTCTGAAAATGATTTATAAGGATATTATCAAAACAGCACTATTATATTGAATAACATAACTCAAAGTTATATACTATATATGTACTTGTCGGAAGTATAACCGACTTACTCTCGATGTGTGGACAGCACACAATAAACAAATGTATGGAGGAAATATATCATGGCAGACATAGTAGAAATACTAAAAGATTCAGGTGTTGAGATACCTGAAGAAAACAAGGAAAGTTTCTTGAAAGAATTCCGAGCGTCTTATAAGAGTACTGCAGAACTCGATAAGATTAAGGAAAAGAAAGAAAGCCTTGAAGCCAGAATAAGTGAACTGGATAAAGTAGTTGATGGGTATAAGAAAGTTGATTTAGAGGGGCTTAAAAAGGAAATCAATGACTGGAAAGAAAAGTATGAAAATGCAGACAAAGAGTATACTGCTAAATTTAATAAGCAAATACTAACCAATGCGTTCAATAGCTTTAAGTTTTCCAGCAATACCGCTAAAGAGGGTATATTTTCTAAAGCATTATCTTCGGATAAAATCAAATTTGAAAACGATACTGTTAAAGGATTAGATGATTTTATTAAAGATATGAAAGAACAAGATCCTAATGCTTTTGTGGTAGAACAAGAAGAACAACAAGCTCCTAAATATAGCAGATCTATATCTAATAAATCTAATCCGGCATACGGTGACCCATCGAAAATGGACTACAACACTTATAAGAAATGGCGAAAATCTCAAAAAAATAATTAATTTATAAGAGGTGTTCATAATGGCAAATACACTATTAACCCCAAGCATTATAGCTAAAGAAGCTTTGATGGTCTTGGAAAGTAATTTAACTATGGTTCCTTTGGTACACACGGATTATTCAAATGAATTTGCTCAAGTAGGAGATACGATTACTATTCGTAAACCTGCAACTTTTATCGCTAAAAACTTTACAGGCACGACTTCTGTACAAGATATTACAGAGGGTTCTGCTACTGTTAAACTCGACAGATTCAGAGATGTTACTGCAAATGTAACCTCAAAACAAATGACGCTTGATATTAAAGATTTCTCAATGCAAGTTATTGAACCTGCAATGCGTTCTCTCGCTCAGGCTGTCGATACCGATCTTCTTACTGTAGGTGTGGCTTCAGCAGCTAATACTGTAGCAGCTACAAGCAGCCCGACAAATCTTGCTGATATCGCTTCGCTTGGTAAAGCACTCGATAAACAGAAAGTACCTGTAACAGAAAGAAGACTTATCGTACATCCTGATCATAAATATGCTTACGCTCTTACAGATAATCTCAGTAAAGTTGCTTATGCAGGATCAAGCGAAACGCTTAGAAACTATGAACTCGAAAGAGTATATGGGTTCGATACGTTTATGTCACAGAATCTACCTGATTGTGGTGCTGCTACATCCGGCACGGCGACAGCTTACAAAGTAACTGCAACTGCTGGTCAATCAAAAGTTGCTCTTTCTTCAATGAGTGCTACAACAGCTACAATCAAAGATGGCGATACGTTCATTATTGATGGCTATATGTATAGATTCACAGAGGACGAAACCGCTTCTTCATCTGCTATCGCCGAAATCGATATCGATCAACCGATCCATAAATCATTTACAGCTGAAGATGCTATCGTTATTAAAAAACCGCATTCGCTTGCATTCCATAAGAACGGTCTTGCTCTTGTACACAGACCTATTGCGCTTCCGCTTGATGGTCGTGGAGCATATGCTACAAGCGATAATGGACTTACAATCAGAGTTGTATTTGATTATAATTCAAGCACAAAGACCGATACTGTATCTTTCGATATTCTGTACGGCATTACGGCACTCAACGACAAGATGATTGCCAAATTGGTCTAGTAGGGGTGATTTGTTATGGCTTATGCAGATTATACTTTTTATACTACTGTATATCTTGGCAATGTTATTTCTCAAAATGATTTTCCAAGACTTGCTGAAAGAGCGACTGAAGTTATTAACGCTATCATTGGCGATAAAATTACTGATGATGTGATTGCTGATTCGGATGTATATACAAATATTAAAAAAGCAAATTGTGCATTAGCCGAACAAATCTATTATGATAATGTTAGTGGTGGCAGTGTAAGTACCGCAAATAACATAAGTTCAATTAAAGCAGGCGAAGAAACAATTTCTTATAATACAAATAAATCTGCGTTCTCTGTCCAGCAAGATAAATACCAAACAGCTCTTAATATTATTTCTACTTATCTTGCAAATACTAATTTGCTTTATATGGGGATAGATTAATGATTAGATTGTTTAACAAAACTATTACTTTGCTTAATAGATGCAAAAATGCAGATTTATCAGATACCTATTACATATCATCGGTGCCTAATGTTTGTGCGCAAGTACATGTATCCGGTGATGATAATAGTACTAATTCTAATGTTTCTTCTTCCTGCTCTATGTATATACATAGCAATACTTTGCCTAAGCCGTATCATGCTCCTAAAGTTTGGGCTAATGATACTAATAAAAACTCATATATTACGTTTAAACAGGACGATTATATAGTCATAGGAGAAATATCTGAAACCCAAATAAACGATATTAACAGCATATATAATAAATACGATAATGTATTTAAAATATACTCAGTTGTTTATTATCACCTACTTGATTCATTTCAGATAAAGGCTAAATAATGGAACTCACAAACAAAACATTTTCATATAGTAGAGCAAATATGAAATTGGATATTGATATTTCTAAATATGAGAATCGCTTTAACGTAGCTCAAACTATGCTTGATACGAATATACTGCAAGATACTGAACCTTATGTTAGGTATGATACAGGTACTCTTAATCTTTATTCTCTGTATAATAATGACCGGGGATCAGGAGAAATTATTTATAGAGCTGAAAGGAACGGAAAACCTTATGCACGTTATACCTACTACAATACTCATAATATGATCACAACAACCCATCATTCTCAAGCTACTCCATTATGGTTTGAGATAAGTAAACTGAAAAACAAAGATAAATGGATAAATGAAGTTAAACAGATTGTAGGTGGTAAATAGTATGCCTAATAATAACCCTTTAAGCGCATTAGAACAGCAATCTATTGCTAAAGCTATACTTACTCTTATCAATACTGAATATCCTAATCTGCCTGTAAGCAGAGTAGAATATCAATCTCTTGATATTAATAACAGTAGTATGTCTATCTATAACTTGTCTAATTCAGTTATCGATAGACAATATATTAATGGCAGTTATATCGCTACATATAAGTTTTCTTTAGTGTATCGTAGTATCCCTACAAATACACTTCAGAGAGTTGATTGCGAAGAACTGCTTAGTAATATAGCTAATTGGTTAGTAAGTGTTGATTTGAATAGCTATATATCTTTAACCGGCAATAGGTATGTTGATAATATTAGCATCACTTCCCCACCTGTTCTGTTTAGACAATATCAAAATGGTTCTGAAGATTACCATGTAATATTCGCATTAAAATATAAAAAGGAGGTATAAACTATGCAAGCTAAACGTAGTTTATTGTGTACTTATTTGCGTACTGCAGGTGATGAATCCACACCTACTTGGTCACTAATCGGTGATGGTTTTACGTCAAACTCTATTTCGTATGAACCGGATTCAGAAGATACCCAATATATTAATCAAGACAGCGCAACTACTATACTAAAAAGATATAAACCAACAATGTCCTTAGATGGCGTTATAGAAATGACCGAAAACACTTCAGGAAACGAAAAAACATATACTCTTAATCCTGTTTTCGATTATGTTAATCAGCTTAGACGTTCAAGAAATGTTTCCAATGAATCTGAACTCCTTATAGTCGAACTCTATACAGGAACACTTAATACAGGTGCAAATGTATTTGAAGGATGCTCAGCTCAACGACAAAAAGTTAATATGCAAGTCGAAGAATTTGGTGGCGATGCAGGTGATACAATATCATTTAGCGCAACCATTAACTTCCAAGGTGACCCGACAGATAGCACTTCAGTATATGATGTACTTAATACAAGTGCAAGAACTCTTTTAGGTTCCGACAAGAAAGTAACTGTAACATATACAGTAACTAACTGTACAGCTACAAATCAGCCTGCTAATGCATATAAAGGCGCAGATTTAACCGTTACAGTAACTCCGACTTCAGGTTATCATTTGCCTGATACGATTACTGTAGAAAGTGGTGCCACAACACTTGCGGTTAATACTGATTACAGCTACAACAAAACAACAGGTAAAATAGTTATAAAAGGCTCTAAAATTACAGGAAACCTTGAAATAACTTGCACAGGTGCAGCTAATGCATAATAAAATGTTTCACGTGAAACATTTAATAACAAAATAAAATAGCCGACTAATTTATATACTTAGTCGGCTATAAATAAAAGAGGTATTATTAATGGATAATTTTGTAATTGAATCGGCTAATAAAAAAATACTTGTTAATAATGTAGAGCTTAATCTACTTTTTGATGACCACGAATTCGAAGATAAACTATTTCAAATATCTGATATTTTGAAAAATAGTGATGGTAAGAAAAATTCTGAAATATCTTCTGAAGTAGCTGAAGCTATTGATAATATGTTTGGAGAAAGCACTTGCCATAATATCTTTGGTTGTGACAAACCAAGTAGCTTTTTGCTTATTGAACTGCTTGATTATATTGGATCATTTTTAGAAGACTTTAAAAACAAAAGACTTGAAAAAATAAATGAGAAGTATGGAGCAGGAAGATTAGGCGAGGATGATGTTTAATCCATTAATAGATAAGTTCCCAACAACTTACAAAGGTTATTTGATTCGTACCGATTTTAGAGTTGGGCTTCAATTATACGCTTGTTATAAGGACAAAGAATTGTCTGATGACGAAAAGTATATTACTATGCTTAAATTATTTTATGGGAATGGTATACCTAAAGATATTAATTTTGCTTTCGAGGGGATATCTTGGTTCTTAAACTTAGGTGAAAAACCTAAAAAGACAAGTGCAGAATTTGGTAAAGAAGTTCTTGATTTTGAAATAGATTCTGCAAGAATATATTCCGGCTTTAAATCTAAATTTGGTATTGATTTAAATAACGAAAGGATGCATTGGTTTGCGTTTAGATATTTAATGCTTGAGCTTAAAGATTGTCATTTATCTGATATTATTGAGATCAGGCAAAAGAAAATTGATAAAACTATGAGCACAGAACAGAAATCAATGTATAGGAAACTTAAAAGAGAATACGCATTACATGATAGTAATGAAGATAATGAAACACAAAAACAATTACTTGAATACTTAAACAGATCGAGAGGTGTTTAATATGCCGGAATATGATGGAAGCATTGTTATTGATTCTCATATTGATACGAGTAACTTCGATAAAGATGCTTCTAAAATGTTTTCTAAATTAAAAGAAATATCAAGTAAACTTGATGACGCTTTAAAACTTAATAATCCTCTAAAAGAAATAGGAAATAATATGAAATTCAGTAAGGAACTAGCTAATGCTTCTGACCCATTAAAAAGGTTAAGTTCCGAACTGGAAAGATCAAGAAGAAGTTCGGCAAAACTAAAATCTTCTTTTTCAGGTATGGGCTCTGTAATTTCAAATACGTTTAGTGGTATTGGGAGTATGTTTACTAATACATTTGCAGGTATTGGTAAAATGTTTAGTACTATTACAAGACGAACTCGATGGATATTATTAGGGCAAACTATACGTGCAGTGATAGCAGATGCTAAAGAATCAATTGCCGATTTAAGAACGTATAATCAAGATTTTGATAAATCCATGCAATCTATAAGAGATTCTTTTAAGAATGTAGGTAATGCGATAGCAACTTCCTTTGCACCTATACTTCAAGCACTAGCTCCTATTATTGCTAATGTGGCTCGTTGGCTTACAGAACTGTTTAATAAGATAACCTTATTTACTACTGCTCTATTTACAGGAGCTAAAACCGCAGTTATAGCTGATACTAATTTTTCAGGATATTCTACATCAGCAAAAAAAGCTGCTACTAATACTAAAAAAGGTACTAAAGCAATTAAAGAACAAACCAAAGCGTTGGCTAAATTCGATAAGCTTGATGTATTTAAACAAGATAAAGCTAAATCCCCTGCAAGTGGTATTGCAGATGCAGTAGCAGAAATACCACAAGCTATGAAAATGTTTAAAACAGTTGAAGTCCCTAGAGGTATTTCTGAATTTGCTAATAAGTTAAAAGAAACATTCAGACCTCTTGCTGATGAATTTAAAGTTATAGGAGATAGCTTTCAAAAGAATTTTGTAGCACCGGTTGCTAAACATGTTAAAGAAAATGTCTTGCCACGTTTTGCTGAAAGCACAAAGAAAGCTATTGCAGGTATGGATTTTAGCAAATTAAATGGTTCGTTAGAAAGATTTTTCAATGTAATGGCTAAGATAACAAAAGGTTTATTTGATGATCTTGAATGGGGATGGGAACACGTTCTGCTACCTATTATAGATAAAACCATAACTGACTATTTGCCTAAATTCTTAGATGCATTAACAAGCTCGCTTCAAATATTAAATTTTACATGGCAAGGTGCAAAACCATATTTAAGAACATTAATTAATTGGCTAAAAGCATTAGGCGATCCTCTTATTACAGGTTTCTTAGATGGTCTAAACGATACGTTAGGTAATTTAAAATGGGCTATACAAACAATAACACCAGCAATAGAAAGTTTAGGCAGAGCACTTGAATCTATCCATATACCTGAATTTCTTAAAGATTTATTTTATAACTTTGGCAGAACAGTTGGAAGAGTTGCTTTAATGCCAGGAGGATTAAGTTTTGGGCTTATGGGGCAAGCGTTTTTACCAAATTTTCTTGGTTCTGTGTTTAATTTGGTTAGAAGAAGAATACCTGGATTTGCTTCAGGTACTGTGGTAAGCCCAAACAGTAGATTCCTTGCCATGCTTGGTGATAATACTTCAGAAGCGGAAGTTGTATCTCCTGTATCTACTATGAAACAAGCATTTATGGAAGCTATGTATGAAACCGGAATGAACACTAATAATGGCAATGTAGTATTACAACTTGACGGAACTACTTTTGCAAGACTTATTAATCCATATACTAAATCAGAACAAAACAGGATTGGTATTTCTATGGTTGAGGGGGTTGCTTATTAATGGCTAATGTTGTACTTATAATTGATAACGAAGATTTCAGCAGTTCGGTTAACTTAGTTAGCCTTAAAAGATCCGCTCATTTCTTTGATAAGTTCGCTAAAAGAGATATACATGGTATTCTACACAGAGAACTTATAGGTGTATATATAAACTATACTCTTGAGATATGTATTGATGAAAACTTAAATGAGTATAATAGGCTATGGGAAAAGCTTACAGAACCTGCAGAAAAACATCAGGTAACTGTATCTTCAAACACGCATTGGGATGGGGACGGAAGATATAATTGTTATGTGTTTGAAGCGTATTTTGCTGATATAAAAGATGAAGCTTTACTGCTTAGAGATCCTAATAATTTATTTAGAAAACTTACAGTAGAATTCATAGCTACAAAGCCACATCAAAGAAGCAATGCTTATGTTAGATAAGGGGTGATGGTATGATTTACAGACGGACATCAACTCAAATTATAGCCGAAATAATTGATGATACTGCTAAGTCTGACAGTACCATCACAGCTTCAGCACAATCGTTTGCTACCCCAAGTAATCTAACAAACAATAATGTAAGAACGTATGACTATATGACTAATGAACTTAACTATAGTCTTCTTGATGGCACATTATCTGAAATATCTACTCCTAATAATTTTGCTTATGTTTCTAGTTATATATCAGGTTCTGATATGGAGTTCAGTACTAATCCGACTATAACTATAACTTTTACTTCAGCGCATACAAGTGCAGGCATAACTCTTAATTTTGATGGGCATTATATGCCTGAAACTGTAAATGTAAAATATTATGATTCTTTATCTGTAGGCGCATCGCCTATTGCTGACGATACTTTTACAGTTTCTTCTCCTGATTTCTTCTGTAATCACAATTCATTAATTGAGGGATACAAGAAAATATTAATTACATTTACAAAAACAAAATATCCATATAGCTTTGTTAAAGTAATTAATATAGAGTATGGCGTTAAATATAACTGGGGTATAGATGAAGATACAGATATACTTAATGCTCATATTGTAGAAGAAACAGATAGTATATCAAATAATCTTGCTATGGACACTCTAGAGTTTACTGTGTATGACGAGCGCGAAGATTTTAATATGCTTTCTTTAGATGGTCTATATACTATAGTTCAGCAATATCAAAAAGTAAAAGTGTATGAAATTATAGATAAGTATGATGGTACTGAGTTAATAGATTCAACTAAATTATTCATGGGCAACTTCTATATTAAGGATTGGATTAGTAATGCTGAACATGAAATCACATTTAGATGCGTTGATTTAATTGGTGTAATGGAAGATGTCGAATTTAATATGGGTGCATCTTATGTTGCAAATTCAGATACAGTAGCAACTGTTATTGGAAGTATCATGTCTTGTGCAGGAATAGCACAATCTCAATACCAAATATCCGATGATGTTAAGAACTTAAAAATTGAGGGTTTCTTGCCTTTAATGTCTTGCAGACAAGCGTTACAACAAGTTGTGTTCTGCATAGGTGCAGTTGCGGATTGTGCAAGAGATGAAAAGATAAATATATATTTACCAAGCAATTTAATCCAGCATGTAATTGAGGATGGAAACAATCTCGAATTCGAACAAATACAAAAAAATGATATGGTATCAGATGTTGTGGTTTCGCAATCATTTCTTGGCATGGGTAGTAATGATGTAGAGATATTTAAAGGTAATCTGCCTATAGGAGATCATAAAATAAGTTCTTCTTCGCTCATATATGCACAAGTAAATGTTAGCCCTGCTATTACTGTTGGAAGTCAATCCGGAAGTATAATTGAAGTGGGTCTTTCTCATTTCGTTATTCGTGTTACTACTGCAGATTATTTTGAAGTAACAGCTACTACTTGGAATATCCAAAAATTCTCAAGTGTATCTGTGCATAATCCGAATGCAAAAATAAAAAAAGAAATCAAATGCGAAAATAATTATTTGCTAACAGATCGATTGAATCCAACATTAACTTATACAACTGATACTGCTAATAGGTTACTTAATTATTATTCAAAACCAAATACTATGGAAACTGAGTTTATATTAAATAATGAAAAAACCGGTAATTGGTGTTTGCTTAGTAATAAATATGGTAACCAAACCAAAGGGAACATTCTTAGGATGGATATTGATTTGACAGGCGGATTCTTGGCTAAAGCAAAACTAATAGGTGTTGAAGATATTTCTTCTCTTGAGTATAACTACGTTTGTGGTAATGAATTATATGCAGGAGAAACAAATAATGATAATATAGGTTTAATATAAAACACTATTGCTTTGTGGTATAATTATATAAAGAATATAAAAGGGGCGATATAGTGGCTATATATACACCGGGCACATGGCTTGATAGAGTTTCTGAAGACCCAACTAAAAGAAAATTAACTATAGTATCTGATAGTAGTAGTACATTATCTGCAAGTACTCAATTGGTAGCTACAGTAGAAAGAGCTGATACAGCAACACAAGAGGGTACAGCTTTTAATGCTACTAATATGGATTCGCTTGAAACAAGAATAGAAGATGCTTTTAAACCTTGTATGACATATACAGTATTGTCTACATATCCTGATGGTAAAGAAACAGGGTTGGATGCATTACCTTCAGTTGCTAATTATTGTTCTATAATAGAAATATTTTATGCTGATGGCGGTAAAGCTGATGGTATTACTTCACAAAGAATACACATAACAAATTATGATACAAATAATTATATTTCATTAGATTCTATTTCCTGTGGTACTGGTTCTAATAATAACTTCTATTTAAAAACAGCTACATATAATATCAGAAAACAAAATAATTCTATAACTGTTAGACGTGTAAACGATAGAACGAAAAGATTGGTTTACGAAAATGGGTCGTTTAGAGTTGAAGCTTCGTCATTAATAGATTTGAAGATATACAAGATAATAGGGTATAGAATAGATACTTAAAAGGAGTGATAATATGAACAAGAAAAAAATGATGATGTTTGAAATAATGTCAGGTAATTCCGGCGGAGGAGGAGGAGCAGATGTATCAGGCGTAACAGCTACTGCTCCTGATGTCGATGAGGGCAAAATATTCGTTGACAATACAGGCTCTCAAGTGGTTGGTACAAGCACATATAAGGCTGATTATATAGCACTAAGAACAGACATAGATAATCTAAATGATACACTTGAACCTGTTCTATTAGGCGATGGAAGCGATACAAATGTATATGCTAATGTATCGAACGTAACAGCTACAGCAAGTGATGTAGCAACAGGCAAAGTATTTGTTAATAATAGCGGTCAAGAAGTAACAGGTACCGCTGTAGATAGCACTGCTGATTTAATTGTAATGGTTCAACGATCTGGTGCATCTAGAATAACTATACCAAATGGTACAACTTCTATTGGCGCTAATGTATTTAGCGGTTGGGAAAATTTAAAAGGAGTAACTATTCCAGATACTGTAACAAGTATTGGTAACTTTGCATTTAGTCTGTGTCGAGCACTTGAATTATCATCATTACCAAACAGCATTACTACTATTGGCAATAGTGCATTTTCAAGTTGCGCTAAAATAACACTAACATCATTACCAAATAGTATTACTGATATTGGGCAGAGTGCATTTGGTCAATGTAATAAGTTAGCGTTAACGTCATTACCGAATGGCATTACTACTATTAAATATCAGACATTTACTAATTGTCCTAATTTAGCGTTAACAAGTTTACCAAGCGGTATTACAAAAATTGATATTGGAGCCTTTAGTGGCTGCTCTAATATAACAATAGATACTATACCTGCATCAGTAACAACAATAAATAATTCTGCATTTCAATTGTGTACGAATATGACTGAAGTTACATTTTTGGGTACTCCAACCACGCTTAGTAGTACAGCATTTTTAGATGATACAAATATAACCACAATACGAGTACCGTGGTCAAGTGGAGATATATCAGGTGCGCCTTGGGGCGCAACTAATGCAACTATAGTTTATGACTATACACCATCATAAAGGAGTGAAATCAAATGGCAACATATACAATTAATCAAAACGTAAATACAGCAATAACAGACTTTGGGCTTATTAAACAGGCGATCATAAACAAAGGCGTATCAGTACCAACAGGAACTCCTACAAGCCAATATGGGAACAAAATAGCTAGTATACCAACAGGTGCTGATGTATCAGGAGTAACTGCAACAGCGAGTGATGTAACAACAGGTAAAGTATTTGTAGATAGTACCGGTACAGAAATTACCGGCACAAGTACAAGTGCATCAGATAATGCTGAACTAGTAAAAGCAATTACAAGACCTTACGATAATAATATGGTTATACCGTATGGCATTACATCAATTGGAGCATTTGCTTTTGAAGATTATATGGGGTTGATATCTATTACGTTACCTGAAACGATTACTGCTTTAAATGGTTATTCTTTTAAAGGGTGCTCAGATTTAACAACTATCACATGGAGTAATGCAATAACTAATATAAATTCACATGCTTTTGAGGATTGTTCAAGTTTGGTTTTCACAACATTGCCAAGCTCTTTAAATTGGATTGATAGTGGAGCGTTTGCTAATTGTACTAGTTTAACTGATATTACATTTTTAAGTACACCCTCATATATATATGCTAATTCTTTTTCGGGATGTACTAACTTAACCTCAATTAAAGTACCGTGGTCTGAAAATGCTGTTGCAAATGCACCTTGGGGTGCTACTAACGCTACTATAACTTATAACTATGCTCCGTAATTCATATCGCAAAAAAACAAATAAAATCGTGATATAAATTCTATATCACGAAAATAAGATTAATTTCGTGATATGAAAGGTGGTGAGAATATGCAGAAATTAACAATGTACAGGCTTATTGCTGATGAGGGTAAAGTGGTAACTAACGGAGAAATAACAGGTAAAGTTATTGATGTAGCCCCTAATGTTGATCCATTCTCATTCTATGAAATCGATGAACAGGATGCTAAAGAAGAAGAAAGCAAATAGTAATTGAAATTAAATTTATTTAAGGTGGTGCAATTATGGCAAAGAAAATATATTTAAGCCCAAGTATGCAAGCGCATAACATGTATGCATATGGCGGTACTAATGAAATGGAAGAATGCAACCGTATCGCTGAGTATGCACAGATCGCGCTTGAAAGAAATGGGTTTGAAGTTAAGGTAGCTCCTAAAGGGCAATCTATGGTTAAAAGTATTGAAGAAAGCAATAAATGGAAACCCGATTTACATATTCCTATTCATACAAATGCTGCTAATGGGTCTGCTGATGGTACGCTCGTTATGATTTATTCTAATGAAAAGAAAAATTTAGAACCTGCGGAATACATTTATAAAGCAGTATCGTCTATATCGCCCGGTAAAACAAAAAGAGCAATACAAGTAAGAAAAGATTTAGCCGAACTGCGTGATACTAATTCTGTTGCTGTGTATATTGAATGCGAATTCCATGATAACCTTGCTATTTCAAAATGGATTATAGAAAACAAATCCGCAATAGGTGAAGCAATAGCTAAAGGTATATGTGAATATTATGGGGTAAAATATAACCAAAACGGTGCAAATAATTCAGAACAAAAATCGGATGGGTTATATAAAGTCCAAGTAGGAGCATATAAACTTAGGTCTAATGCAGAAAAAATGGCTACTAAGTTAAAAGACTTAGGTGTCAATGAAGTATATGTTACTAAATAAGGAGTGGATATTATGATTAAACCTAAAACATATCACGCAACGATAACCGCAAATACTCCGTATACATTCCAGTTTGATGTAGATGGATCATATTTCATTGTAAAAAACTTTACTGATGCTACACTTAGTGCTAGCTACGGAGATGCTATAGACAGTAATTCATATTCGATGATACCTAAACAATCTATGTTTCCGCTATGCTCAACGTTAAATACAACACATGAAACTGAAACTGATAAAATCACAGTACAATCTTCTAGCGCAGGTGTAGTTGAAATACAAATCCTTGAATATTAATGGTGATATTGTATGGAAGAAAACAAACCAAAACCTATACTGCAAATATTAATAATGGCTTTCTTTGTTGAGTCTATAACTACATATATGAAATGCTTGTTTGTAGATAACACATTGACAGTAGGCATGCTCATTAGTATACTTGTAGGTATATGTATATCTATATGTTACGATATGGATTTACCTAAACAGCTGGGTATAGAAAGCAGAGCAGTATTTGTAGGAAATATAATTACAGGAATATTAATATCAAGGGGAAGCAATTATCTATATGACTTTATCTCAATCTTTTATCAATGAACAAAAAGAAAAACAAGCTAAAGAAGAATTTAAAATACAAACAATATCTCTTATAGCTCACGAAAATATGTGTAATAGATTTGAGAAGTTAATTCATAAGCTATATATAATTATACTTATACTAATAGCTGTAATAGTATCTGTAATAGGTAGTATAATATATACCATTAATCAATATAATCTAGTCCAAGAAGATAAAGATGTATCTATTAATAGCGACCTGTCAGATAATAACGGAAGTAATGTTGTACTTGGGGGTAATTATTATGGGCAAAGTGAAGATACGAAAAAGAACTAGAGTAAGAAAACTAATACATAGATAGATGTTTAATGAACAAAGAGGCTCTTGAAAAGAGAAGACGAATAAAATCAATCAGAACTAAGAAAGAGTATGATGATTTTAAAAGATCTATAAATTTAACGTATGAGCAAGACATATTATTTGATGCAGTCTTTATGTATGGATATGATTATAGATATATCGCAGATAATATACTATACTGCACAGAGCGAACAATAAAAAGCAAAATGAAAAAATTGCTTGAAAAACTGTAAAGCACAAATAATGTACTAATTATGTACTTTATATGTGCTTTATTTTTTTATACTTGGTTTAAAAAATAAACATGGAGTGATTGAATGTACCCAAATAATACTTACTATCCACAAGTACCATACCAGCAACCTGTTTATCCAAATACTAATTATCAAAATCAAACGCCTAAGTTTAATATGAATAATCAGTATCAAGATAATAATAAGAATAGCGACAGTATAAATCTAATCTATGTAAAAGATTACGATTCCGCTAAAGACGTTATACTTCAACCAAACCAAAGAGCATGGATAATGAATACCAATTGCCAAGAATTTTATATTAAAACTTCTGACGGTATGGGAGTTAGCACTTTAGATTGTTACCAGTTTACGAAATTTGACCCTAAAACGAGAGAAATTAAGTTAGGTGAGCAAGATATAGACTACATAAAAAGAGCCGAATTTGATGCCTTAAAATCAAAAATAGAAGCATTAGAAAAAAGCATATCAGCAAAACCAAGATTAAATAAGAAAGTAGATGATTGATGATGGCAAATGATTTAGCAAGCATGTTATCGAAAAGTTCTAATCCTACCAATAACTTAAGTACAATAACCAACATGTTAAAAGGAGTAAAGAATCCTACTGATATGTTAATGAATATGGCAAAGAATAACCCTCAGGCAAATATGATTTTAAATGCTATGAAGAATGGCGGTAATCCTAAAGATATGTTTTATGAATTAGCAAAACAAAGAGGAGTTGATCCGGAAGAAATCATCAATATAGCAAAGAATATATCAGGTAATAACTCATAAGGATCCGATGAGATTATTATAAATTTATTAATTAAGTGAGGTAATATTTATGGATAGCGGTTCAGGAATGAGTCCTGCAGATATTTCCGCTCTAACAGGTGGGAATAGTGGCTTCGGCGGAAGCTCAATGTGGATATTTGCAATCCTTATTTTATTCTTGTTTAGTGGGAATGGATTTGGATTCGGAGCGAGGGGATATGAACCTCAGTACGCAACTCAGCAAGACGTTCAGTACACAAGCCAGTTCGGGCAATTGCTTGATGGCAACAGAGATATTATAAATAATATCACGAGCGGTACTGCGCAAGCTGTGGCTGCTACAAACCAAGCCAAATATGATAACATCAATGTAATGAAAGATGTACAGATGGCTTTAGCAGGTCAGATAGCAGATGTAAAAACAATGGAGCAAAATATACTTGGCAATCAAAATGAATGTTGCTGTAGCACTAAAATGCTTATTGCTGAAACAGGTGCAGGTATAAATTCGAACATAGCTCAAAACAGATATGAAGCGGCTATGAATACTGCAAGCATTAATGCTAATACCACTGCACAAACTCAAAAGATTCTTGATGCTATTATGGGCAACAGAATGGCAGACATGCAGAATCAAATTAATAGCTTGCAACTCCAGACCGCCATGTGTGGTGTGGTAAGATATCCTAACGCTACTACATATAATGCCGGAACATCTCCGTTCTGTGGTGGCTGTGGTTGTAACTAATTAAATAATTTGCGTATATCTACGCTATGTATAGGCGGTGATATACCGCCTTTTAAAATTAAACTATGGGGGAATAATATATGTCATGTTGTAATAACTTAAAAAGAAGAAACTATAAATCAATTGAAAGAACTTTTAATTCAACGGAACAGCCTTTTATCGCTAGCGGAACAACTCTGAATCTTCTTGGTACTAAAGCTACAGATACAGGATGTTCTATTGATACAAATGTAAATAGCTTTACGCTTAATTGTAACGGAACATATCATCTTTGCTGTGATGCAACAGTAGAACCGACAGGAGCGGGCGATTTGGTTTTACAGATATATAAAGACGGAGTACCTTTGCCTTGCGCAATTTGTACTGCTACTGTAGCTGCCGGAGATACATATACTTTGCACACAGAAACAGATTTGTTTTTAAAAGAAGACGATGTGCTTAGTTTTGAATTAAGTGGTGTTGCAGGTAGTGCAACTTGGGTAGGGGCTTCATGCGTTAAATGGGCATAAATAATTCTAACAATGCTAATATGCAATTTGATTTTCTTGATATTATTTCTATTATTAATTTCTTTATAGGTCTAAGAAACTTTAATGAAACAATAGAACAGGGTAGCACGCAAGATATAATCAATAGCAAAACGCATGATATACATGAGCATCTTACTAGCCAAGACAAAAAGATAGATGAAATATTAAAACGCTTAGAGGTGATAGAGAATGACAATAAAAGAAATCTACGAGAAGATAATTGAACATCAGATTGAGGGCGTAATGTTTCACGAGCAAACATCAAAAATGCTAGACTTCTTGGGGTTCAAAGGATTGAAAATGTGGCAAGAATACAGATACTTTTCTGAAAGCGCAGAGATGAAAAGTATCAATAGATATGTTATTAATCATCATAGTATGATGGTTAGAGAGGGAGAGCCAAAAGATCCTGAGCTTATACCTACGTCATGGTATGGGTATAAAAGAGAAGAAGTAGATAATAGAACAAAGCAATCTGCTTTAAAAGATTTATTTTCAAGACTAAAAGCATGGGAAACAGAAACCAAAACTTTATATTGTGATATGTATAAAGAAGCATGCGATGGCAATTATATAGCTGATGCGGTTAAAATAAGAGAACTTATATGTGGAGTAGATAAAGAACTAGAACACATTGATAAAAGGCACCTCGAATATAAGACAGTTGATTTTGATTTAAGCTATATAATGGAACAACAATGGTACTTAAAAGATAAGTATAAAAAGAAACAAAAAGAATTGTTTTGTTGAAATTAGCGTGGGGGACCACGCTATTATTTTTAAATGTTTCACGTGAAACATTATGATATAATGCTTTATATAAAAGGAGAAGTGATGGTATGGAAGCAATACAATTAAAGTTGCTTTATGAGGAAAAAGAATTTTTAAAGTCAATAGCTGCAAAAAACAGAATGACGATGTCACAGTATGTAGAAAACCTTTTGAATGATGAAGTTAGAAGATTAATGATGATCGATAAGTCTTATGCGCCGGATAGATATAAATATATGGTTAATGTTCTTCTTGATGAAGATACAATGGAATATACTGATTTGCATAAATATATGTACACGTCAAAACAGTTTAATAGCTTTTCAGAATATGTAAGGCATTTAATAAAGCAAGACGTAAAGAAAAGATATAAGAATAGTAAAAAGAGCAAGTAACAATACCTGCTCTTTTTTATTAGTATGTTCTTTTGCGCCTTTTCCTTTTGTGAGTAGGCACCCAAACTCTTCCCCAGTTTTTTGTATTCATATAATGTCCTTTAACTGTGGTTTTGTTACTACAGCTACCAAAGATAGCGTTTAATATTAAAAATAATGTTATCATATTTAATTCCTTTCTGTTGTTCTGTTCGGAACAATACTATTATTCCGAAAAATAATCTTTAAAGTAATATATTAACGATGCAAATAAAAATAGAATATCTACAATAATGAATATTATTAATGATAGCTCCATATATTTTAATCACCTTTATGTTTAAACATATACCTTAATGCAAACCATAAGTATAATAGGGACGCTACAACAACTAAAAATATTTTCATTTTTTATTCTCCTGTTCAGTTACATCGGATATTACGTTTGAAAATTTATGATTAAAACAATAATGTTTTGAACTTAATAAGTACCCTATCCTGTCCGATTTATAATTTGTACATATACCTAATTTATTATTGTTGCTATCAAAATATTCACAATTGCCACAACAATCAATTTTCTTCATTTTCTATGCTCCTTTATATGGTCGCAAATACATATCCATATACATAATAGTAAAGCACTCCCGCTTAAAATAGAAAAAATAATATATAATGTGTGGATCATTTTTTCTCCTTTAAATATATCTTAGCAAGTATAGCGTACCCTGCCAAATCGAGCAGCGTATCTAATTCCGATTCGCCGGTATTAGTAACTGATTCATTCAGTATAAGTATTTGTTTTAGTCTGTTTAGTTTGTCTTGTATGCGAAGTAATAGCACAGCGTTTCCATACTCATCTGCTGTCTTAGTAAAACTATCCCCATACTTTTTATTCTTTTGTTTAAGTACATTAGCAAGCTCAATACAAGCTTCATTTATTTTTTCTTCTGTCATTTAATTATTCTCCATTTCGTTTTTTAAACTCAATAAATTCTTCGTATGAATCTTCTAAACAGTTTGTCGTTTGTGGTTCTGGTAAAGATTCTATAATTTTTTCATCTAAAAAAGTAAGGTCATATGCACAAGCTCGTTGTGCAATTAGAGGTATTAAAACATGAACTGCTAATTTTTCTGTAAATACATGAGCTAAGAACATATCGTTTTTCCTTATGCTATCAATTATGTCAAAGCCAAACCCAATAAGTTTTTTTAATTCATTTATTTTTTTCTGTTCCATTATTTATCCTCCTCTTTATTTTTATCATCAGCACCAAGCAATGATGCTATAATTCTTAATGGCAATTCTACAATAAAATATCCTAAATAAAATGCACCGATAATTTTTATACAAACTAATACCAACACCCAAAAATTAACAAGTTGTATTTGTACTAATAATGTGTCCATGTATACTCCTCAGGTTAAAATATTTTATATCACGAAATTTAATCTTTTTTCTGTTACATTATTTATTCTCCTTACTACTTTTCCAACCTGGCAAGTTTTCAAAAGCTTCTTTAAGCTTTTCATATAACCACTTATTCGCACATTTTGAACACAGTATTTCGTTATCTGATATTTCTTTATATGGAGTATATAAACCTATTATCTTATTGCATCTACTACAAATTTTCATATTTATTCTCCTCGTCCATTTTAGCACCACAGTTCGGGCAGTATTTAAATTCTTCTGCTCGGATATACATATCATAAGGATTATCGAATCCCCACTTGCACTTTGAACAAGTATATTCATAATCGCATACCCTATAATGTATATCGTGTATCCAATGTGCGTGTTCCATTTTGATTCCACCTTTCCGCAGTTATTCCACTCTAGTGGAATTTTCCACTTTTAATTAGTGGAATTTTCCACTTTTAATATGTTATAATATTTGTATCGGCTCCCTGCACCTCTGATTCATGTGTCCCAATGGGAGAGTTTTTTATTTATTTTTTTAATTAAACATATCGCAAAAAAAATCGAGAGCATTGATGTTTTGTATATATTCGATTCCTAACAGAAATTTCTCCCTGTAGCAATCATTACATATTATATCTACTATTTCTCCATTGACTTCTTTATACCTACACTGTTCCCCTTCATGTAAAGGTTTATCACATGTAAAACAATGTAGGTCATCGTTATCATTTATATTTTTATCCATCATTATGCTTATCCTTAATTTTTAAATCTTATTATTTTTATCATCATCTTTATGCACAAAGTCTTTAATTAATTCTAATTGATGTTCGAACGCTTTCTTTTCAAGCTGTTGCATAGCATCTAGAATTTCTAACATTGTAGTTTTAAATCTAATTAAAGATATGTGTACGCATCCGGCATAAATAGCTATTAGAATAACTAATAGTATAAGTAATATATCTAATGTCATATTAAAATCCTTTCTTAGTAATTATTTTGTTTAAAATTTCGTTCATCGGTGTGGAAACATTTAACTCCATGGCTTCTCCACATATCGACAGTTTTTTTATTATCATCAAAAGCAAGTACAATGTTTTCAAATCCTAGTTTTTTGCCTATAGTTTCTTTAAACTTGCTATTGTTATCATTATTTTCATCAGGTCGCATTATAAGATTAATTACGCTTTTGTCTAACATAAGATTGTAAGATAACCAATCTAATGTTTTTTCTTTTACGGATTCGTTTCTTCCTGTTAAAAATATTAATTCATATTTACCATGATAAAATAGAGCTCTTGCTGTTAAAATACCTGAAAGTATCGGCTTATCTTTATCAGCATCTTTATAAAACAAATCCCAATTAACTTCTTCTTTTTCTTTGCCTATTAAATATTTTTGTTCTCTTCCTGAGCTGTCCGCAAGGACTCCGTCAACATCAAAAATAATATATTTCAAATTAATTATTCTCCTTAAAATCTAGTTATAGTTATTTCAGTACGTGGGGATTCTTTATCGTAATAAACTCTAGAGCCATCCATGCTTGCCACTATCTTACAATTATCATCTGCAAGTACTTTGTATTTAACTAACATATCGCAAGTAGCCTGCTGTAAATTTCCTAAGTCCACTCTACGTTTAGTACCCATATAATAAACTGTTTTAAAATTAATAGGATAATCTATATTCATGTTTTTATATTTTATTAAATATATTCCTGCATCTCTTTCGTATTTAAGATATTGATTACTAGGTAAAACTATAGGTCTCCCTTTTACTTTAATTATTGTTGGATTACCTTTTTTGGTTATAGGCTGTAAAGGTATAACAATTTTGCAAACAATGCTTTCTGCATCAGACATACTTTCATCCCCTAATTAGAATGGTAAATCTTCGTCTTCTTCCATTGTGTTATCCATATCAAATTTTTCTTGCGAATAGGATTTAGACGTTTGAGCTTGTTGTTGTGTGTATGCTCCGTCCGAGCTTTCTTTTTTTGAACTGCAGAAGTTACATTTTTCGATAATTAATTCATTTACATATCTTTTTTCATTATCTTTTTCGTATGTACGTGTAACAAGCTTTCCGCTAATAACAGCCATATCACCTTTTTTAAAATAGTTGCAGATAAACTCTGCTAATTTACCCCATGCAGAACAGCTTAAAAATAAAGATGATTCATTGTCTTTAAATTTTTCGCTCCATGCTATACGAGGGTGCGTAACAGCTGAACCGCTTTGAGTGTGTTTAAGTTCCGGATCCTCTACGAATCTTGCTTGTAATATAAGTGTATTTAACATAATTATTTCTCCTTAATATCAGTATCGTTTTTACTACCAAGAAAATATTTTTTAAAAGTTTCTTCTCCAAGTATCTGTTTGCATTCTTTATCAAGATGTGTTTCGAATATTTCGTCCGTAAGGCTTTCTTTATTTATTGTGGTTATTATTTCATTGAATATTTTAGAGATCCTTTTTTCCCCCATACCTAAAGTTCTGTTACAGCAAATAACAAACACCTTTAATGTTGCGAGTATTGTTTGCAATTCTATTTTAGCTTTGTTTTCAATAAAATATTTTTCAGAATAAGATTCAAGTTCTTTTTGTAACTTGATACGCTCCGTAGAAGTTAGAGAACGTACAGTTTTAAAATTACAGTTAATAATAATCACTACCTAACATTTAATTATTTCATCATTTTCTTCATCATCTTCATCGTCTTCTTCATCATCATAATAGTAATCATCATCTTCATCAGTAGCCATTTCAGTATCATTTTGTGTTTTATTTTTTTGGTTTTGTGAAAATACAAACAAATTTAAGTTAGTGCTTTTAATTGTTTGAGCATCACATAAAGACACTTGTAACGCACTAATAATAACCCATACTAAAATCCCAAAAAACACAAATCCTATAATATCAAAAGTATAATTACAAAGTTTATAAATATGTTTTTTCATTTTGTTTAATTCCTTTTTTGTTTTAATTTTTTGTTATCCCCTGAATTCTCTTTTTATTTTATGAGCATCGG
>Ga0256407_10002322_pt1 | contig 36727 bp, 35 predicted proteins | sample RumenRJG_04DNA_FD_193489 | JGI IMG/M metagenome (GOLD analysis project Ga0256407, IMG submission 193489) | Bovine rumen microbial communities from Lethbridge, Alberta, Canada - RJG_04 | ecosystem: Host-associated > Mammals > Digestive system > Stomach > Rumen | place: Canada: Alberta...
GAAGTCGATCTCGCCGTTGTCGTCGACGGTATAGGGCGCGTAGTTCTGGCCGCCGCCCATCATCATGTTGCTGCCGCCGTTACGGCCGGAGATGTTGAAAAGCTCCATCAGCTTCTCGTCGCGGCTGTGGACGTAGATGCTCAGCTTGTCGCCGGGCATGAAGCGGATATAACCGTCCTTCTGCGTATCGATAGGCACGTTCTCAGAAACGTCCTGGAGGTACGCAATGTCACGGGGAGTCTTACACGAGGTGAGCAGCGTCACACTCAACAGAATCAGAAATCCTAATTGTTTCATATTGTTTGTTTCTTTGGTTTCAGACTTTCGAGCACCTCCAAAGGATACTGGGAGGCCAGTTCGGGAGAAATGGCGGTAGTCTCCATGCGTTGCTGAAGACGGGTCATCTGCTCGTCGTTGTAGGTAGCGAAGGGATGTACCGCCCTGCCGACCTTCCCGACGGGGAGCGCTCTGTTCACCAGGAACTTCTTGATAAAGGGGAAGTTGACCATCAGGTTGCGTTCCTCATCATTCAGACGGACAAAGACGACGCCCGGAATAAAAATCTTCTCAACCTGGCCTGTCCTCCGGTTCTTCCAGCGGTGGGTCTCCTTCTGAGAGGGGACACAAGCCTCGTAGCCCAACAGCGTCAGACGCTCGCGTACCTTAATTTCATGACGTGGCAGTACCTGAGCCACATACCACAGGCGGTCGACAGTGGTAATATGTTCATCTTTCTTCATCATCATAACGGTTGAATGTCTTGAATGTTAATCTCGGTATAAATGTAATGGGTCGTGCCCATCTCCATCTTCAAAACGAGGTAGGAAGCCTTGTCCTTGGAGTACAAATGTCCCTTTATCCCTTTCAAAGGACCTTGCGTAACCTCGATTTCCTGTCCCAGCTCAAGCTTGTCGGCTGTGATGGTGATGGGGCGCGGGGCGTTGGTGAGGATATTCTCCAACCGCTGCCGCTCCTCTTCGGTGATATAGGCATAGACGCGCTTGTTCTGTTCCCTGTCGCAAGCAGCCCTGTTCAGCATAAACCGATGGACAGACGGATACTTAAGGAGAATATCCATCAGCAGCTTCTCCTCAGTAAAGACAAAGAATTTTCCAGGAAGAAAGGGTATTTCCCTCCTGTAGCGGTTGCGGCTTTTATACCTTTTCTCCTCAACCTTACAGGCAAGATACACCTGATAGTCGTCGTTGGTAAGCATCTTACCAATCATGCGCTCCCTCGTGGGCTTACACTCTGCTATATACCATTGACCCATTTTTCGTTCCCGTTTTATACGGCAAAGCCAGAGCCTTTATGCAGTTTTGCAGGGCTCAACGCTGTATCTCTGATATAGAGATACTGCACTTTTTCTATCTACTGAATAACAGAAAGATACGAAGAAAACGTTAGAAAAAAAGTGAGCATTTTCTTGGAAGAAACGCTTCTTTTCCAGAAAATGCTCATATAATTTTAAATGTTGAAAATAATAAAAAATATAGGTAAAAAGACTTTTATTTCGTTTTATTAATGATTGTTTCAAAAATAATTGCTATCTTTGCAGCCGATTTAACAACATCTCTATATCAGAGATGTTTATCCATTCGGAACACCTGATTGATAAGTTTATGGTTCATCTGATGGATAACATTCCCCTCTAATGACTTCAAGTAAATCTCCGTTGTTTTCACAGAATCATGGCCCATAGACTGGCTGATGACCGGCAGCGGTACATTCTGACGGTGAGCCGTCGTCGCCCACGAGTGTCGGGCGACATACGAGGTGAGCTTCAGGTTTCCCATCATCTCGCCCAGCTGCCGAAGACAGTGGTTATAGCGGGTGATGGCATAGCGATACCGCTGATAGACCTTACGATGGTCGTCGGTATCGGTGAGGATGGGGAACAGGTAGGCGGTGTCGGAGGGATAGCGGTCGATAATAGTCTGCATCAGCGGCTCCACCCGCACCTCCATGCGCTGTTTGGTCTTCCGACGGACATAGGTCATGATGCCACCAACAATGTCGGACTTGCGCATAAAGGCCAGATCGACAAACGTGAGACCACGGGCGCAGAAGGAGAACACGAACAGATCGCGGGCAAACTCCAGCGGACGCTGGTGACCGGCCAGGCGACAGCTATCGGCTTTATAGCCCTGCGCAATCAGTTTTTGATGGATGTCGAGTACACAAAGCCGATAGATGTCTTCAGGCGTGATGGCCCGCTTGACGGTCTTAGCTACCCCCCGGTAGGCATGCCGGAAGGGTTGTTGGTCGACGGTCAGCTGTTGGCGTACCGCCTTGTTATAGACCGACTGGAGGGCACGGACATAGAATGAGCAGGTGTTCTTACACAGGCCGTTGCTCTGCAGCCACGCTTCGTAGTCGCTGACAATCAGCGACGTCAGTTTCTTGAAAGAGAGGTCTTTCATCCCCTTGCTATCAAGGAAACGCCGGAAGCTGTTGCCGGCACTGGCATAGTTGTTGGCGACAGACAGATGTCCGTTTTCACACTGACGTTCCACCTCGTTTTTGAGGAAAGCGAGGAATCCTTTGACAGGTCTTTGACCTTTTGCTTCGTTTTGTTTCATCATTAAAAATCGTTTGTTTATCACCAAGTTAAACGCATAAATGGAAACAAGAAACAAAACGCTTTGCATTGCAAAGAACCCTCACGAGGGTGAGACCTCGCGAGGGCGTAACGAAGTGGAGCTGGAGGGAATAGGCCGTCCATTTGCTCTAAATCTCAAAAAGTCTCAATTTATTTATAATCAACCACTTGTGAAAACTCCGTTTTTCACCTAAGCCTCACTACATGGCGTTAATTATCTCGTTTTGGGGGAGGTTTTTGCCCTTGACCTCCCCCCTGTCTTTCAAACAACGCTCGACCTTTTAGGGGTCAATGTTTTCTTATAGGGCGATGCAAATTTACGCATTTTTTTGTAAGCCAATCAAATATTTAGTGTAGTAATTAACATTCTTTCGCATCAAAAAGCCTCAATCAGTGTCATTTGGGGGAATCACACATTACGATATTTCACAAATAATCATTTTTCACAGATTTGATTTTTCCTGAAAATGAAGTGTGTTAAACTTCTGAAACGCCTTCAAATAAAGAGATTTCCGCTTGTTCATTCCAAATATTTTTCATACCTTCGCACCATGAAATCGAAGTTCGAGATTAAATACAACACAAGGGTATTCATTCAGATACCAAAGACCGACAGAAACAAGGTTGATGCTGTTGGCCCCGTTATGTGTCGTGTCCGTTGGAACTCTAAGAAGAACGAGGTGGGGCTTCGATGTGGCGTATGTGCTAGTATAGATAAATGGAATGAACAGTCATCTACAGTCAAACGTAATACCACACATGTTTATAAAGGGCGTACCTATTATGCCTCAGACATTAATTTTGCAATCGCTCACCTACTCGACTGTGTATCGGACGTGTTCAAGTTTTTTGAAGTTAAACAAGTAACGCCAACACAGAAAGAATTTAAAGAGGCTGTCTACAAAAAATTGGAACTTGACAACCTCGACGTTATGACAAGGAAGCGTCAAGCGGGAGAAGACATTGATTTGGAGATAATAAAGAAGGAGGAAAACAAGACCTTCTGGGATGTATATGATGAGTGGCTTGCCGATGGACTTGCTACAAAACATTGGTCGCATGGCACACATAAGAAGTACATGACTCTGAAATATAGACTTGTCGGATTTGACAAGGATCTCGTCCTTGAAGATATAACGGAAAAGAAAATTGCTGCTTTTGAGAACTACCTATTAGACCAACGAGATTACAAGAACTCTTCGGTCAAACGCCACATCAAGACCATACGTGGTATTCTGAGTTGGTGTAAGAAGAAAGGTTATAAAGTTGAGGAGAAGGCCGTTGGGTATAAGAGCAGCCTTCGTGAAGTCTTTGATCCGGAGATTATATTCCTTAACTGGGACGAATTTAAGACTCTCTATGATTATGAGATACCTGAGCAAAAACGGTATCTCCAAAGGGTTAAAGATGTTTTCATCTTTGCCTGTGTAACCGGACTTCGGTTCTCTGATGTTGAAAAGCTCCATAAAGACCATATTCATTGGAAAGAGGACGAGTTTATAAGCGTGTCAAAGAAAACGTCCAACAATACTCATATTGGACTGAATAAATATTCCAGAGAGATTCTGGAGAAATATAGACACACCAACTTTCCTGATGGGATGGCTCTACCTGTTATCTCCAACCAGAAGACAAATGCCTACCTGAAGGAGCTGTGTCATCTTGCAGGTTTAACAAGCCATATAACAATTGCTAGCGAGAAGGGATCTGAAACGATTGAACAGACATTTGAGAAATGGGAAAGAATCTCATTTCACTGTGCTAGAAGAACCTATGTTTCAATCGCTTTATCACTTGGCGCTACTCCAGAAGAGGTTGCAAGAGTGAGCGGACATCATAGTTACGAAGTAATGAAACGTTATATTGGACTTGACGAAAAACAAAGACGACATGCTACAGATGTTTTTGACGAGAAAACAGAACGAGAAGAGCTATACAGTATGTTTGATCAAATGAGTGTCAAAGACCTAAGAACAATGTTATATTCCTTCAAAAAGTCTATAAACATATAGTTAACAGATAGGTGTTTTTTGAGGAATAATGATTAATTTTATGGCCCGAATATTCAAAACAACATGAAATAACAAGATGTATTCAGGAACTCCGACTTCGACAAGTATTCAGTTATCACTAATAGGTTATCTGTTGTATAAATGAACATAGAAGAATTCCGTGAATATTGGTTATTCATGAGTTTTAGGCATACAAAAGGTTAAAAATGAGAAAAAATCTCATAATTTTATATGCATATAATATGTTTTTTGTATATTTGCACAAAATTTTGAGATATGATAGTAAATTTCACAGTTAAGAATCATCGCTCTTTCAAACATGAACGCACGTTCAGCATGGAGGCGAGTTCTATAAAGGAACACAAGGAGTCTGTTATCAACGAGGGCAAGTATAGTTTACTTCCGTTAGCTGTTTTCTATGGTGCGAATTCTGGAGGTAAAAGTAATCTCATTCAGGCTATTTCAACCATGCGAAGCATGATCAGACGTTCTGTGCGCCTGAATGAGGGTGATGCACTTCCATACGATCCTTTTGCATTGGATGAAAACTCTGACACGCAACCTACTTTGTTTGAGATACAGTTTATAAAAGGTGAGGTGCTTTATCGCTACGGTTACGAATACGACAAAACCGACATCATATCCGAGTGGTTGTATGAGAAACGGTTTGGCGAGAAAGAATACGAACTATTCATGCGCTCGCGAGACATCATTGAAGTGTCAGCGAAAAGATTCCCTGAAGGTCTGGGAAAAGAGGATTTGACCAATTCAAATCGTCTCTTCCTGTCACTTGTTGCCCAGCTGAAGGGCGAGAAGTCCAACTCGATAATGGGGTGGTTCGGTGAATGCAATGTGCTATCTGGAATAGACAGCGAAGGATACGAAGCCTTTACGCTCAGAATGTTTTTGGAACATTTGAACGGAGCAGACCAGGCTCAGGAGTTTTTCAAGACACTGCAACTGGGCTTTACTCGTTTCTCCGTTAAGAAAGTTGATATTCCCAAGGAGGCATTGGAAAGTGCTCCAAAGATGATAAGGTCACAGCTTGAAAAGGACTTGACGACAGGTAATGTTGTCGAGCCGATAACTACTCACAATATCTATGATGAAAACGGACTCGTGGTAGGAGAGCGCAACTTCCACAAGAACCAGATGGAGTCTGAGGGAACAAAAAAAGTGATAGAGATTTCCGGGCCTATTTTCGACACGTTGAACGAGGGCAAGACACTGATTGTGGATGAACTGGATGCAAAATTGCACCCGCTTCTTACTCGCAATATCGTTCTCCTGTTTATGGATCCGGAAAAGAACAGGCATGGAGCACAGCTGATCTTCGCTACACATGACACAAACCTTCTCGATTTGGACATCATTCGCCGTGACCAGATATGGTTTGCAGAGAAAGATAAGGTAGAGTCAACCGACATCTATTCGCTTGTGGAATTTAAGGATGAAGACGGAAAGAAGGTACGCAATGATCGTGACATCAAGCGTGACTATATCCGTGGACGTTATGGTGCTATACCTTTTATTGGTAAATAGAGAATTGCAATGGGATATTCGAGAAAAGAAGAAATCGCAAAGCTGAGGCAGCAACGCCGAGAAGCTAAGGCTTCTAAGAAGCGCAAGGAGAACGTTCGAGAAAAACTGGTGCGCTTCCTGATAGTGTGTGAAGGCACCAAGACCGAGCCACACTACTTTGAGGCTCTAATCAAGAACTATATCTCAACCGTTCGCGAAGTGACAATAGAGGGAGAAGGCCGTGCAACGGTAGCTTTGGTTGACAGGGCCTTGGAAATAAAGCAGGAGCTGGAGCGAAAGAATGCCATGTCTTTTGATCGTGTGTGGGTTGTCTTTGACAAGGATGACTTTGACGACTTCAACGAGGCCATAAAGAAAGCCCATAAATTGGGCCTCAATAGTGCCTGGACGAACGAAGCTTTTGAATTATGGTACTACTTGCATTTTGAGTATCTTGATACAGGCATTAGCAGAGCAGCTTATATTGAAAAACTCGAAGAAGCCTTCAGAAATAGAATGGGAGACGCGGGTTTTAAGTACCAGAAAGGAAATCCAGATAATTACAAGTTGCTCCAGCAATATGGCAGGGAGGATTTGGCAAAGCGTTTCGCAAAGCAACTACGTGCATTACACAATGGCACCGACTATGCCAAACATAAACCATGCACGATGGTGGACAAACTGGTAGAAGAACTAGAGCACCCAGAAGTATTATTGGTAAAGAAAAGATAAAGGAATCAGTGGCGGCAGGGCTGACTTCCTCCGCGACTACAAGCTGTTTCAGGAGGACATCACCAAGGCAGTGGAGATACTTGAAAAGATGCTATAATGAATATGGAGAGCTTTGAAGAGCAATTGAGAAAAGACCTGCATCAGTTCCTTCTGAGCATGAAGGAGGTGGACGAAAGGATGCCGGAGTGTCCTGACGTCGAGGAGAAATGGGAGGAGATAGCCAAGGCTTACATCCCCGACGGCATCCGCGAGTTTCAGGACTTCCCATCGGCCTCGCTCGGCTGGATGATGTATATCGGTATGGCCGTGGCGAAGATGTGGGACACGGAATGGGAGATATATTCAAAGATTGAAGACCTCTATGCCTATATGCGTGACAAACGGGGCTATGATGCAATGGACGAATACATCCGCGAGGAGGTACTTTTGCTGCAAGGTGTGGACTACACTATTCTGGAGAAGGTGACCGGCGAGTGTGCCTCGCGTGTCTATAATGCTCTGATGCACCAGCGGCTCGAACCAGGTACAAAAGAGGCTTTCAACGGCTACGTTGACTGCCTGCACCAACTCTATCTGATGGGAGCCGCCATGCAGTTGAACAGAATGGGTTACCACATGACTATGATGAACTGATGAAAGGACTAAACCTCCTACATATCGTCTTGACCTACCTCGTCACCATCAACGTGGTCACTTTCTTCATGTACGGTATCGACAAGGCCAAAGCGAAGAAATCAAAATGGCGTATAAGAGAGACTGCATTATTGGGCTTGGCTGTACTTGGTGGTAGTATTGGAGCTTGGTTAGGAATGAAAGTCTGGCATCATAAGACACAGCATAAGAAATTCAAATATGGTGTCCCAGCTATTATCATTATTCAACTCGCATTAATCGTCTATTTTATAATATCAAAAACAATATGAAGAGTTTTAAGTCAACAGCGTGGATTCTTCCACAACCAGTGCTGATTATCGGCACTTATGACAAGGAAGGTAAGCCTAACGCCATGAACGCTGCCTGGGGCGGTCAGTGGGATATGCATGAAATCATTATCTCGCTTGGTTCACATATTACAATAGATAACTTGACATTTTTTATCAACAAGACGTAAAAATATCGTATTTTTTATATACCTTTGCCAACAAAAAACGTATGAAGATGATGAAAACGAAATTATTCCTTAGCATGCTCCTGATGTCAATCTGGGCCTATGGGCAGAATTCCGCCGAGTTGCAGGTGGAGAAGACTTATAAACAGGCAATGAAACAGTTGAAGAAAGAGTACGACCTGTCGGAGATTCACGGCAAGGTGTTTGGTGACAACAGCCAGTGGTTTATGCTGAAATCGTCTGACGGTCATTTAGGAATAGCCACTACAGCGGGTGTCATCGTTCTACAGCCAAAATACAATAGGATAGCGTATTATCCAGCCGATGCGAACTCTCAGTGTGTGGTCGTCACAAAAGACAAAAGCCAGCAACTCACCATTCCTGTCAAGCCACGCCAGGCACGCTTTCTTTCTGCCATAGATGAGATAGGCGAGATTCACACCACCGATGGCTCTACGCTGGGATCGTTTCTATGGAAGAAGGGACGTAGCCACTATGCAATAGGAAACTATCTGGTGTACAACTACAGGAAGACTAACTTGAAACTTCGTAAGAACCAGAAGGAAGACCCCAACAACTCATTATTGTTCTACACAGACCTTTCCGCCTATTCAGACATCGGTGTTATTTCTCTCGATGGCGAAGAATTGCTTCCACCACTCTTTAACAGTATCACTTTCTACGAAGCCAGTGAGGAGCCATCGTTTACATTCGTTAAAGACGATATGGAGCTGACTTTCCCAACTGAGCCACATGCTGCGCGCTACGTTGCAATGGGTCAGGAGATAGGTGGTCTTTATGACACGGACTTCAACCCCTTGGCCACTTTCCTAGGCTGTAATAATGCGAAGGCACAAATATTGGGCAACCGGCTCATATATAACTTTGAATTTGGCGGCATTCAGCATGAGATGTATGACAAAACACAGCCACTGACACAGTTCAAATTCTATAACACTGATAACAGCAATATCGGTGTGATGACGACAGATGGTGAAGAGATTTTCCAGCCCATCTACTCCAACTATGTTCACAATCTGCCAAACCACTATATCATTGTCACCTCGAAGGCACAGGGTAGGCAATTGGAGGCAGGTTTCAACACTGAGAATCCAGACGATTATGTACCTCTGAAATATCATCACGTCTTTCGCTCGATTAACAAAAAGAGCGAGCTGGAGTGGCGCGTCCGTGTGAAGCAACTTGACACACTAGAGCTCTACAATCCCTCGAATCCTCTGCCTGTAGTCTATGCCAACGCTCTTGACAGCCTGTACGAGTATAACCTATATCAAGAAGGCATTGACTGCTACCGTAAGATGGCAGCCCCGACAGACTATGACAAATGGATTGCGTCTCACTGTCTGTACGAACAAGCATTCCATGATATCTTATTTGCAAAATCTGCACCAGATACTTATAAGTCCATCAAGTACTTCAACACGAATAAACCAGTACCCGACTTCTCCAAGGCGAAAGACATGATGACCGAGGCACTCAACCTGGCTAAAGACTATCAGGAGAAGTTAGGTGACAAGGCCAATTACATCGTGATGGCCTTCCCTAAGACCCTACAACAACAGCTGGACGAGTTGCCTAAGGTGGAGGATGACTACAAGGAGACCATTGCGCAATACAAGCGCGATTTAGACGAGGCTGCGCGAGCCAAGGCAGCTGCCGAAGCTGAGAAACTGGCACGTGCCGAAGCTGCAAAACGAGCACGCGAAGAGCGTATCGCTCAGGCATGGGCCAACGTGCTGTCAGGATTTATTAGTGGACAGGTCAACCGCTGGATGTCCTCCTCGTCGCGTGGCAGTTCCAACAGCAACTCTTCGGGTGTCCGTAACTCAACCCTTCCCACTACGTCAGGCAGTTCTGGTAGTAGTTTTTCTTCAAGCGACAGCGGCAGAGGTGAACTAGTGACTGTTGAAAAACATGTGCAATGTGGGGGCTGCAAAGGATCTGGTAAAACATCGAAGTCACGTGGTTTGAGTGATAACTACCTTGTTACTTGCAAAGTCTGCGACGGCAAAGGCTACGTAATTCGTTATGAGAACGTTCGTAAATGAAAAATAGACCCTACAGATTATAATACCCCAAAATCCGCAGATTATAATACATGCTTATAAGGGGTTTTACATGAGTTCAGACAATTAGGGTTCAAAATAACATAAATTACTGATTATCAATATTAATGTAGGGCTTATGATAGGGGTTTAAAGAGGTTTATAATGTAGCATGTTTAAACTCCTAATGAACCCTTCTTGAACTCCATATTAAAAGACGGACACTCTGTAAGAGCATCCGTCTTTACGTGTTATTTTGCAAGTTTAGCCTCGTATTCTCGAATTCTATTCCTGACCGTTCCTTGTGCCTGCAGGGCAATGGCCGACAGCAGTGGTAATGCTATTCCAAAATGTTCATGATAGTTGGCTTTATGAGGTTTGATAACAATTCCTGATTAATGAAGAAACCTGAATTATCGTTTAAATGTTGGGGAATCCAAGTCGATGTAATGCCCTTAGTATTTCTATTTCCTCATCTGTAGTTTCTATATAATACATTACAGTTATGAGTTCAGGAGAATTATCCTTATTAAAACGTTTCATTCGAATACTTCGCAGTTGACGCAGAAGATCTTCTATTTCATCACTTCTCCCAGATGAATCATATCGAAAGATATTTTTCCCGTTTTTGTTCGCAGCTCTCAGCAGGTCATCTTTTGATGAATAACTTTTAAAAATGTAGTCGTAATGTGGTTCACTGAAACAAAGGCCGGTTTCTATAAACATCGTTCTTGCCCATCTTACATAATCTTCGCCTTCGGCATGCCACTCTCCCATTTCAACTCCTTTTACAACATCTCCCCTACGATAGATTTTTACGCGTTCCTCTATTGAAAGTTCAGACCAGCCTAAACATGTCGAACACAACACTTTATCCTTCTTGATAAAGGTTTCATTGCTGCTTATTTCCGTAATATTCAAGTACATATCTGTCGTTTGTTTTAGGAGTAAAGTTGTTTAAGTCACAAATTTAGTGATAATTTATCAAAGTACATGAAATCATTATATTTATTTAACATGATATGGAAGCTCCTTTTTTTTAACAACCTCAATATGAATAGCCACAAATGGATATTCTTCTATTAGCATTGGGTTCGGTGCCGGATTTTTTCCTATTTCAAGAATTTTAATTATATCTCCCTTTGAACAAGACTTCTTCTTGCCTATTAGGACGTTGCCAACATGAGTTCTTCCTTTAGAATCAACATCTACATTGTACTCCACGCCTATTCTTTTTTTCAAAAACGGAATAGTATTTGAAGATTGTTTTTTAGGCTTTAAATTGACATCCTTAACCTTTTCTTGAAAAAATGAACACTCTATGACTTCTCCAAACAATCCATCAGGAGAAATGTTCGTAAATGGTCTAATTTTATTTATCTTTATTTTTTTCCCTATTTGATAATAATATGAATCTCGAATTTTATATTTTTCGCAACAGAAATCTCCATTCACGCTTATTTCTACTACTCCTTCAATATTTGTCTCAATATAGTCTGGACGTGAGCAATAATATGGATAGTCTTTTTGGGTGTCTTCGTTAGAATTTTGAGTATAATTTTTTATACAACATTTAAGTCCTTTATATATTACAAGATGTTTGGGCAATAAAGCTTTGCCACAATAGACATTGTCAAAATAGTCTTCATTTACAGTGTCAATGATAGTAGAACTGCTAAGTAAATAGTCCTGAATAGTTTTTAGAAATATTTTCATGTCGCTCAAAACACCAAATTGCATCATTACATAGTCATTGGGACACTGAGGGCCAATTTCCATTTTTAGGTACTTTAAATATATCTCACCTATGGGAATTGACCTTCCCGGTTCATATTCTGCTTGTCCGTGAGCATAATTATGGCGCAACTCGCCTACTATTTTAACAAATTTATCATACGCATGTGTCCCTAAAAGGGCTTTTGACTTTTCTTCCTTTGTTTCTTCATATACAATTTTGTAGACAACTATTACAAAGTCGCTAAATAATTTCTCATTTAGGCAAGTATTCGACATTGTTTTACGTCTAATATAATTTTCCCAAGATGGTTTGAACATTACATTCTTCTTCTGTTTATAGAGAAGGCTATTAATTTCATATTTTAACTTCTCTATCTCCTCGACCATAGTGTCAAAGTCTATTTGAAAATCAACTATATGTAATGTGTTTTGATATCTAACATTTAATTTGTAGGGCAAATAATGTAATTTAGTAATCGTTAAAAAATAACTTGGTACGATTCCCGCTCTACAAGAGCAGTCGCCAAATCTCTATTTATCTCTTTGAAATTGTTTTTTGCTTTTATGCTATTTATATTCATAACTTATTGATTATTAACGCTTTATATTTTTAAATCTGCTGGAAAATTCGTACCTTTATAGCTGAATTCCAAGCAGTTATGCAGGTCACGAATAATCCAGCAGATATAGTAACAGACAAAGAAATGGAGTACCTCAGAGACGCGAACGAAAGGCAGACAAGACAGTTCGCTGCCATCATAGCAGAAAGGAACGGCAGACATGGCGTGAGCCTTGTTTGCAGCATCCTCGACGTGTCCCGCAACACCGTCTACAGGGGTCTCCATGAACTTGACAGGGGCGAGCACTTCAATGAGGGAAGAGTCCGCAGGAAGGGAGGTGGCAGGAAGAGTACGCTCTCCAAGCATCCCGAGTACATCACCATTTTCCGTGAGATAGTAGAATTTGACATTGCAGGGCTTCCCCAGGATGCAAATACGAAGTGGCTCCGGCTGACTCCCTCCGAGATACAGCAGATATTCTCTGAGCAGTATCATATAAAGATAAGTCTCTATACCGTCAGACAAATCATCAAGGCTGAGAATTTCACCCGACGCAAGCCTCTGAAGTCCTTGCCTATGGCAGACTGCAAACTGCGAGACGAGCAGTTCAAAATCATTGAAGAGCAGCGAAGATATTGCGACGAGCACGGCATTCCTGTATTCAGTGTTGACACGAAGAAGAAGGAACTCCTTGGTCCGTACAGACATGACGACGGTAAAGCCTACACAACAGCCCCCGTAAAAGTATATGACCATGACTATTCCACATTCTCCAATGGTAAGATGGTGCCTTACGGCATATATGATGTCACGAGGAACACTGGTTACATGACCTTTGGAGTAAGCCATGATACGGCCGAGTTTGCCTGCGAGTGTTTCGCTGAGCAGTGGGAACAACACCTTAGGCATATCTATCCTAGTGCGAAGACCATCCTCATTCTCTGCGATGGAGGTGGATCGAACAACGCCAGGAGCTGGCAGTTCAAATGGTGTCTGATACAACTGGCAAAGAGACTTGGCATCAATATCCGTATTGCCCATTACCCACCTTACTGCTCTAAGTGGAATCCCATTGAGCACAGGCTCTTCTCGCAAATCTCCAGAGTCTGGAGCGGGGCTGTGTTCAATACCATTGAGGAGGCAAGCGAACTGGCATCCAGAGCAAGAACTAAGACGGGACTCGCTGTATTCACATCCATCAACAGAAGAATCTATGAGACAAAGACAGAACGCAACCCACTCTTTGAAAGTGAGTGTGACAGACATATCGTCAAGGACGAAATCCTGCCCAAATGGAACTATCTTGTCAGATGCAACTGAGGACATATGAATTGTACCAAGTTATTTTTTAACGATTACTTATCAAAACTGCCAATGTACCATTCCTTATCTTTGGGCAGTTCAGAGCAGCTTATTCCTTTTGGATGATTTTGATCGATTGCAATGAGTGAATACAGGTCTGGATTATAATAAAATGCTGCTAAAATATCCTCATAACAGAACACTCTATTTCTTCTGTTTAATTTTAGATAATCTAAGGCTTCTTCATTTGTTAATTTCAGAGAAACAATATCTCCAGATTCTGTTACTAAATAAGGATTGTTCGCAATAACAGTTCGTATATTATGTTCTAATACAGGCTCGAACAAAGAGGTTCTACCAGAATAACCATATAGGGTTCCTCTTCGTAGAAGAGACTCTTCCCATATATAAGTATTAGGAGATATTTCCTTTATATAGCTAACAATTTCGCTATAATTATTACCAGTGTATCTAATAAATCTAAATCGCTTATTCCTTGTGGATGAATAAAGCGTAAACTTTTCTTTCGTGTAAATGTTGATAAGATTGTAATCTTTCATATCGTTCAAAATTTATGTTAATTCAATTATATCTGACCACCTGGTAGTGGGGTTCTTGCTACGATAATCATGCTTGATGGCATTGGCGAAAACCCCAGTTTCACCCTTTCCATCCTTCTGCGTGCACTGTTGTGATCCATCAGGTAGATGGCATACTGGTGAGCCAGCGACATGAAGTCCAGGTTCTGCTTCCCGCTCAACTGATACCGCTGGTCAAAAAACCGATAGCCCGGCTCACAATACCCATAGAAGTAGTTACGGATAATGTCGCTGTTCCCTTCACGGAAACTCTCTATAATCTCATCGTCTGACAGTCGTTGATAATACATAGGCAAAATTTTTCGCAAAGATACGAAATTTTTGCCGCATTCGCTTATTTTTTTTCCGAAAACCATCTTCAAATAGATAAAAGACGTCTTAAAAATTGCGATTAAGCGAGTACAAACGAAAGATTTCTTTCATTTTGTCGAGCAGTGGCTTGCCACTTTGCTGCAGGTCTAACTGTAGCACTTCAAATTCTTCTTTAGTCATATGCGCACGTCGGAGCATGTTCAGTCAGTTTGAACGGCAAGATTCAGTCAGCTGAATGAGGCGATTTTGACAAGAATTCCGAAAAAGGGGCTCTTCTACGTGCTCTCACGTCGGAGCAAAGTCAGTCAAAGGCCGAAAATCGGGCCAAAAATCGGAGCAAAGTCAGTCAGTGACTTATGACTGGTAGGCCAAGTGGGGTAAAAGGCCCCTCTGTCGGAGCAAAATCAGTCAGTTTTGTTGAAGCGCGTGTTGAGTATCAGTACGTAACGGAGCAAAATCAGTCACGACAGGCGGGAAAACCGACCCTCACTCAGCCGTCGGAGCAAATTCAGTCAACAGGCTTTCTATCGGACAGAAACCGGTCAAGAAGTCAGCCATGAAGATTGAATCCTGCGTCGGAGCAAATTCAGTCACTCGGGGTTTGCGTACCTTTGCAAGTGGAAGTAATTTCACAAGCAGAGAATATGGCAAACAAAACAGTAGACATGAGTAAATTGAAACAGGTTCTTCGTCTTTATAAAAATGGTGACATGTCAAACCGCGGCATCGCGGAGGCACTGGATCTGGACAAGAACACAGTGAACAAGTACGTCAATCAGGCAAAGAAGGACAGTATGAGCATCGACGAGCTGCTGGCCCTCGATGACCCCGTCCTTGCCCACCGCATGGTGGGAGGTAACGCGGCCTATACGGACAGCCGCTTTGACGAGTTGAGAGATAAGCTCCCATACTATGCGGCAGAGCTGCAGCGGCCCCATGTGACGATGCAGCTGCTATGGGAGGAGTATAGCAAAGAGGCCGTGCACCCGTACCAGATTACCCAGTTCAAGGAGCACCTGAACAGGTACATTGCAGGCTCCGAGGCGAAGATTGCGTCGACCATACTCAAGGATCTCTATGTGGGCGGAGAGAAGGCTTTCCTCGACTTCACGGGAGGCAAGATGAGCTATGTGGACATCGACACCGGGGAGGTGCATGAGGTGGAGATCTTTGTGGCCACGCTTCCCGCCACAGACTACGGCTTTGCAATGGCCGTTCCTTCACAGAAGGTAGAGGACTTCCTGATGGCCGTGGAGCGTTTCTTCGAGCATATCGGCGGCGTGCCTAAGATACTGGTGCCGGACAATCTGAAGTCAGCCGTCATCAAGCGTGAGAACGGCATGCCCGTGCTCAACAAGCTCTTCGACGACTTCTGCAACCACTACGGCTGTGTGGCCATCCCTGCACGTCCCGTCCATCCCAAGGACAAGTCGGGCGTTGAAGACCATGTGAAGATATTCTACCGTAGGGTCATCGCCCCCCTGCGCAATGAGACCTTCTACAGCATCGAGGAGTTGAATGCGGCCATATCCCAGAAGATGAGGGAGAGCAACCAGCGGCGTATGCACCAACGTCCCCAGACCCGTGAGGAACTGTTCCTCGCCATTGAGAAGCCGCACCTGATGCCGCTTCCCAGGACACGCTACGAGGTGAAGTTCTACACGAAGCTGACCGTCAAGGACAACTGCTGCGTATACCTCGGACGCGACATGCACTACTACTCCGTCCCCTACAGGTACATCGGCTTCCGCATGGAGGTCATCTACACGGCCATGCAGGTGAAGATATACGCTCCCGATGGTGAACTTGTAAGGTGCTGGGAAAGGGACAGGAGGCCCGGAGAGTACACTACGGAAAAGACGGACATGGCTTCCAACAGCCAGGCCTACCGCATGAGGTCTCCGTCCTACTATATCGTCAGGAGCAAGGCCGTCAGCGATAATCTCGGCATTGTCGTGGAGAACATGTTTGCACGGCTCCAGGCAGGTGTGCCGCCAGAGGTTCTGTACAACCGCTGCGATGCTCTGCTGCGCCTACAGAGGACAACGGAGCCGAGGCTCTTTGAACTTGCCTGCGAGAATGCCATACGCTTTGAGAGATACTCGTACAGATTCATCGACAACGCCGTCAAGAGCAAGTGCCTGGGCATCCTTGACGCATGTCATTCTGACGAGATAGACGCGCCACCTGAGCACGAGAACATCAGGGGTGTATTCTACTGAAATACAAGTCACTTACGTTTTACATAAAATCAATTTCATTATGGACGAAATCTCATCTATTTTCAAGCAACTGCGGCTGCCCGGCATGGACCAGTGCTGGCAGTCGCTCATCGAGACAAGGCGCGTGGACGGCATGTCCCTGCGCGACGGACTGCTGCTCATGCTCCAGGCGGAGTGTGAGCAGAGGAAGGAGAACCGCAATCAGCGACTGGTCAAGCAGGCCGGATTCCGCTATCAGGCCACGCTGGCAGAGATGCAGTTTGACTCGAGCCGTGGGCTGGACAAGAACAGGATCATGGAGATGGCCACCTGCGGCTACATCAAGCGTGGCATCCCTGCCCTGATCACCGGGGCTGCGGGAACCGGCAAGAGCTGGCTGGCTACAGTACTGGGCTTTCAGGCCTGCATGCTCGGCTACAAGGTGCGCTACTTCAACGTGTTCAAGCTCTTCGAACAGATAACGGATGCGCGTATGGAGGGAACGCTCACCAAGTACTTTGCCAAACTGGCAGACACCGACCTTGTCATCATCGATGACTTCGGTGTCAGGTCGCTCGACAAGCAACAGATGCTTGACTTTCTTGAGTTGATGGAAGACCGCCATGCCAAGAAATCGACCATCATCGTGAGTCAGCTTCCGGTTGCCAACTGGTACGATATGATGAAGTCAAATTCAACGGCTGCGGACGCAATCTTAGACAGAATCGTCCATACAGCAGTAAGATTTGAGTTGTCGGGGACAAGTTTACGAAAAAAATGATTACCTTTGCCGCGAAATTAGTATAGCAGACTCGTGAGTGACTGATTTTGTCCGATGCTGCTGACTGAATTTCGCCCGACGGGGCAGTCATAAAAGTAACAGTTGTAGTTCGGTGCACTATTGCGACTGCAAAGGTACTTTCAAACTACAACTGCTACAATGTGTACTTCAACGAGTGCCTACTACAGTAGCGGTACCTTGACAGCGCTACGATCGGTACCCTGGGAGCGATAAGCGATATTATCAACAGACCATAAAAAAATCCGAGGGTCTTGGAACGATTCCAAGGCCCTCGGAATAATTTGCAGGGAATAACTGATGTTGGCGCTCTTCTGGTGGAAGGCTGCATCGTCAACGACCACGCGATAGACGGTGTGATGCTGAGCAGCCTGATGTTAGCCGACTGTCAATCATCCACCCCCTGACGAACTGCGCAGGTTTCCACATCATCTTCATGAGTTTCATCCATAGGGGGAAGCGGAAGCCTGTTTCGCGGAACACGCGGATATCCTCCTTCCACATCTCCCGCTGCCTGTGCATATCGGTACTTGCTCCGCCCATCAGCATCCTTACCACATACTGTGGCAGGTACACCGTCTGGATTCTCTGCTTATACAGGATGTTCAGCAGCAACTTCGTGTCAGCCGCTATCTTGTAACTCTCGTCATAGAGTCCGTAGCGCTCGTAGACCTCCCTTCTCACGTAGCACGTCGTATGCAGTGGTAGCCAGCCGCAACGTAACCGCCACCGTCGCATTCTCTTGCCTTTCCACACCCGTACCGTCTTCCCTTCCTCAGCGTCCACGTAGAGGCCGTCCGCATACACCATGCCAGCTTCGGAGTGTTCCTCAAACGCCCTGACAACCCTTTCCACGGTCCGTTCGTCATACAGTCTGTCGTCGCTGTGGCACAAGGCTATCACGTTCCCCGTCGCCTCACGTATCCCGTTGTTCAGTCCCTCATACATCCCGTGGTCCGGCTTCACGATGAACTTGAAGCTAAAATGCGGATGTGCCTTCCTGAACGCTTCACTCTTCACGCTTTGCTCCACACTTCTGACCATCTCTACAGAGCCGTCAGTGCTACCTCCGTCCACCACGATATATTCTATGTCCGGGTAAGTCTGTCGCAGCACACTCTCCATCGCGTGCTTGATCGTCTCTACCCGGTTATAACATACTGTTATGATTGTGATTTTCATAGATTCATCGTTTATTAAAGGCAATACTCCTTTTTCAAATAACCTTTTATGTTATTGTCATTCCAATCAAACGACTTCTTTAACTCGTAGATTTTCGCATCAACCAGCATTCTGTACCAAAAACCTTGGAGAATATGCCACACAAAACCTTCCTTTCCATCAAGAAATCCTCCACGCAAGAAATACCTAATGAAAAAATTGACAAAAGGACGCACGAACAGCGGAGTCTTGATATATTTCAATTTTAGCCATCGTTTCCTTTGTTCTTCTGTTCCAAAGAATTTTGGTTCAACTTCATTGGCTTTAGCATCCATCCCATACTCCATCATCAGCATGTCAACCATTTCCCGCGTAGCGTAGCTATTATGCTTTTCCGTCCACCAAGACAAATTATTCAGATTTGCGTCTACTTGATTTCCCTCATTGATAGTAACAGTCTCTCCATCAAATAAACGAATATGCTCATCCATCCAACGATTCTCACATTCACCATGGCTACGACGAAATACTTTTAGATGGTAAGATGGATACCAGCCACCATGAAGGAGAGGTTTTCCCATAAAGTCTATACGTTTTCTAACATAAATACCATTTACATTTGACGGAGCTGACTGAATATACTCTTTCACCTTTTCTCCAAGAGGAGCCTCTATGAACTCATCTGCATCTATACGCCAAATCCAATCTGCCGTTATTCCACATTCATAGATACCAAAATTCAATTGAGTTGCGTAGGTTTTCCAAGGGTGTTGAATAACCCTTGCTCCCAAAGATTCTGCTAACTCTACAGTGTTGTCTGTACTGTAACAATCTACGACAACAATATCGTCAATATAATCTTTGATGGAATTTATACATCTGGCAATATGCTTACCTTCGTTTTTTGTTAGTATTATAGCTGCAATTGTCATGCTATTCACTTTTCATATTCCTTTTTTTAATAAAAACCGCAGGATTACCCCCAACGATGGTATTCGTTTCTACATCCTTATACACACCGGCATTTGCTCCGACGATAGCCCGTTCGCCAACGACAACCCCCATACCGACGAAGGCCCTGGTACCAATCCAGGCATCTTTTTCAAATGTAATACCCGCCGTGATGAGGCCAGCCTCAGCTGTGTTCGCCTTGTCGGTCTCATGACCTGCCGTACAGAGGTAAGCATACTGGCTTACCGTCGTATGTTCCTTCAGCCACACCAAGTCCTGATTGTAGCAGACGACGTTGGGGCCCAAGCAGGCGCCTTCCTCCATCCTGAGGTTCCACGGTGCCCATATTTTTACCGAGCTATACACATGGCTGTGCCGGTGTACCCTTGCTCCGAAGGCCGTCAACAGCAGTCTCCGCCAAGGCCAGAACACCTTTGTTGGGAACGGTCTGAAAAATATCGCGCCACAGATATTCCAAGCTGCCCGTTTTATCTTAACGTGCAGCGTCACCTGCCCTATATGATGTATGTCATTCATAATCTGGCATTATCAGCTAACGATTCATACATTTCCATGAATTGCGAGGCGATACGCTCACTGGAGTATTTCTCCCTTATCAGGCGTCTTCCCCGTCCCCCCATCTCTTTCAGTGCCTGGTCGTCAGCATTCAGGAACTCCCGTAATGCATCTACTAACGATGCCGTACCGATTGGTATCCACCATCCACACCGCCAAGTGTTCAACTCCTCCCATGGTGTTCCCGTCGTCGTCATCACTGGTGTTCCGCTGGCCAATGCCTCTGCCACGACGATGCCGAAGTTCTCTGAATGTGTAGGCAACACAAACACGTCTGCCTCATGATAGAGTTTCCACTTCTCGTCACTGAATACTGGTCCAATGAATCGGAACAAATCCGCTACACCAAGGCGAGCCGCCATCTGTTTCAGTTCGTTCATATAAGACTCTTCTCCTGGCCCGGCAATTATTATGGAATACCCTTTCAATTCCTCCTTCAACTGAGACACGGCTTCAATCAGGAAGTTGATGCCTTTCTTGACATGCACACGGCTTAGGAAGAGGATGTTCTTCCGTCGTTTCCACGACTGCTTCATCTCAATATCGTCAATACGCACGCAGTTCGGAATCACCGTGATATTCTTGTTCCATCCCAACTCCAACAGATTTGCTTTCTCGCTTTCAGCCGTGGCGTGGACCATATCAGCCATCCGCACCCCACGTTTCTGGAACAGCATTATAGCCGGCATCTTCTTCGTCCAGTAATGCCGCTGCATAATCCAAGGTTCCAACATCCCGTGTGGCGTATACACCACCTTGTATCCAGCCTCTTTCGCCCATATTGCCGTCCGTGCGCTCTGCGGCATCCAGCAGCAGTTTGTGTGGAACATGTCGGGGTGCAGGTCGTCCAACAGCTGTAGGAACTCACGTTTCGACCTGTTCGTCAACGGATTCTTATTCAACGGGACAAAGTGCAGCTGGCAGTTCTCCAAAGCCAACATTTTCTCCGACCGATGCGTCACCACATGCAACTCACACCGTTTCCCAAGGTCACGGCTCAGCAGTTGCATATAAGCCCCCACCCCACCTGACGACTCGTCAATAGAGGGGATGTAGTGTAACACCTTCATCGTCTTTATATCTGTAAACAAAAGTTGGCGTTCACGTTGACGTTATCGTTAAACAAAAAACTATCTACAAAATCGAAGCTGCGTTCTCCACCATTTGCTTTGGCGTCAGTTTTTCCTTTACCAACTCCCGTGCATTCTCTCCCATCTCCAATATCCGTTTTTTAGTCAAGGCATTAATCTTTTGCTGGCAGTCCTCCATACTATCGAACAACAGTCCGTTCCATCCATCCTCAATATAGCAGTACTCCACACACTGTAGCGTCTCTTCCGAACGTCTGAAAGTGAATATCGGCTTACCGTATGCCATTGCCTCGACTATGCTCAGCCCCACCCATCCCGGCTGGAAGTAAATGTCGGCTATCGCAAATAGTTCACGCTTGATGTCCTTGTCATACACCGCTCCCTGATCATATACGTTTTTGTATTTCGTGAAGTCGGGTTTGTTCTTCCCATCTCCAATGATGATAAACCCGTATTTCTCCGCATCCAACCGTTCAATGGCCTCCACAAGCAGGTCTGTTCTCCTATAATTGTTTTCAAACCGAGCACAGAACATCAGCACCACCTCCTGCGTTATCCCCCATTTCTTCTTTATTTCTTGTAAATCGTCAACTTTTGGGTTTTCGTTTTTATTATCATTAGGGTTATCGTTTTCATAGGAGTTCTGCTCCGTTTCGTAGCGCAGCGTATCGTACAGCTTCGCTGTCCTTAGCATCTCCTCCACCCCAGTCAGGGTGTTGTTCAGAGCCACGATCGGTTTCTTCGGGAAGATGGCCTGCCATTGCTTCGCCTCTGGCTCCTCATATATCCATACCCCGTCAGCCAATGCCATCATCCACTTCAGTTTCCAGTCAGGCTTTTTCGACTCCTTCAGATAGCGTTTCACGCTGATACCCTGCCCCCAGAGAATGATTCTTTTTCTGTGCAACCATTTCGTTAGCAGAAACAGCCACGTCGTCACGTGGGCAAAATGCAGCATCAGCACTAACGTATCATATTTCTTAGCACATAACGGCAATGGATTATAGAATAGCACATTGTGGATATTCCTATTAGGAATATATTTAACGTTAGGGTTAACGTTAATATTAAAGCCTTGTCTCTTTGTATCCTCAAATGAATTATAAACAAACAAATCCATTATCTCGCATTCCTCAGAAAGACGCTGAAAGAATTCTTCCCGATAGTGAGGGACTTCTGGCTGTAGCACTGCTATTCTTTCTTTTTTAACCATCCCTTTTTATTTATTTACAAGATTTCTCCCCCACAAAAAAACAGAAATCCTTAATTTATCAAACACTAATGCACTTATTAGGCATCCTACAACTACAAAAACTACACTAATGATTGTCCAAATCAACCTGGTATTATCAAAAGAGAAATATGGAATAATAATTTTTGTCGCCACAGTAAAAGCTGGTGAGATTAATAAAATCGGCAGGCTATTCTTCCCTATCCATGACACTATTTTTAGAACAGGTTTCCATAGTCGTGGAGTTACCCATCCTATCAATCCCATAACACAAAACGTGTTACAAACGACCGTTGGTAGTGATCTCATTGACACATCAGAAGAATAATAACAGATAACAAGAGGAATTATTAAAGCCCATGTTTTCATTATTATAGAATCAAATGAATGGCGGTAAAGCCTTATCACATATCCTACGAAATAAAAAAACAAAAATAATGGTTTCTGGAAAGGAACCACAAGAGAAATAATCATGAAGACAATTGAAGTCAATACAAATCTATTCTCGTTTGACTTAAATACCCGCGTTGAATAATACGTAATAATTGAACATACGATGATAGTATGAATATACCAATATGTTCCTGAAGGTGTTAGAAAAATCGTATTTAGCCACGACGTCAATGACAATTCTTGTATTTGATTGGCTGTCGATATATAGCAAGATCCATAATACAAACCAAACAAATACGCTGTCGAAAAGAAAACATATGGCACAAATAAGGCCCTAAAATATGCGCAGAACCCTTTAAGACCTTTCTCCGTGTTAAACAGATAACCAGAGATTAGCAAGAAACCATACATATGGAAACTATATACGAAATTATTAACATATTCGTATTTCTCTACAAAATATGGAAGATGGCACAAAACCATTAACACGATAAATATGCCTTTCATGACATCGATTTCAATCCATCTCTTTCCTTCCATAATTATGATTTTAGCTTTTCACGCATTCACTTAATACACTTTGATATCTGATCATACCTTCATCAAGGATTTCATTTCTGTTATACAAATCGTATTTACTTGTATCATAATCTCCTAATCTATCACCTAATCCCCTTCCTATTTTATGTAGATAGTCTTCTTGCGACTTACAATAATAATGATTAACACGGAGGTTTGCCCAGTTTACCTCCCTATTAAACCAGCCCCAAAGCCGTTTTCTACCATCACTGCTAACGGAAAAAGCCCCCAATTTGTACATAGGATAATGAGGAGATATGTAATTTCTAACCATTCTCGGATTGCATATAGTCTTTATGTGTTGATTTGTGAAAAAAGCCTCTTCCGACCGATAGATATAACTTTCTGTTATTAATCCTTGTGGACGAATTTTAAAATTTGAATTCCCAAAAATTGCCCAATTTAGCCCTATCCCAGCAGCACCCTTGGGAGATTTATTAAGAATCTCATCTGCAATCTGAGTGATACTATCCTCTCTTTCCATAAACAAATATTCATCCAAGTCAATAAAAGCCATATATCTGCAATCAAATCTGTGTTTCTTAATTGCATCATTATAGGCTTCAAGTTGTTTTGCCTTTCCCTTAATACATGTATAATATACAATACCCTTTTCTATATAAGGTTTTAAGATGGAATAAGTATTATCATTGCTTTCATTGTCGTAAAAATAAAAGACAGAACACCCTATTATTCTGTGATACTCTATCCACTCTTTCAAATACAAACCTTCATTTTTTGCTATAGATACAATTCCGAAATTGTATTTGAAAATTTGTTTCCGTTCTCTTGTCTTTTGCTTTTCTACGCTATTAATCGCATATATTTTTTCACATATAATTGAGACAAGCCATCTCATGAGGATAATAGGCATAAGAAACAGAAGTATCCCATTAGACACAAATTCCTTGCCTATTTTTCGTTTAATGGGTAGAATAATGTCGTTATTATAACAATAACACTTGATCCAATAATCGAATAAATCTTTTCGTATATTCATTCTTTTATGATACTTTTCAAATCATGTGCAATAATAGACGAATATAAACGAGCGCCCTCATCATTTAAGTGCATCTCATCATAGAACAATCTCGTATTCCCCATAAAATAATGGCTATTGAGATAATCCAACAATATGATTTTATTGTCTTTTGCAAAAATTTTAATCTCTTTATAATCCTCAGGAGCTTTGAAATTAAAAATGGGTGAAAGAGCAAAAATAACCACGATTCCTCTTCTCTGGCATAGTTGTACAAATTTACTCAAATATCTAATCTTATTAGCATCTATATTGTATGAAACTGTTTCATTAATTGCTGATATGTTGGGGGGGATTTCTCCAAACTTTGGCTGATATCCTTTGTCGATGGAATTTAATGGTAAAAAAAGACCAGATATAGACGTCAAAACCTTGCCATTATATTTGTACAAATGCGAAACGTTGTACTTCCAGCCCAACTGTGCCTCATCAAACAATGAGTCAACAGACATTGAACAACCATAGTAAGGCGCTAATGGTATTAGTTTATCATAGCTTTGTGCCTCATCTATGAAATCACCGTGAATTAAATCATAAACAATATATTTTGGTGAGCTATGATTCAGCATCAGCTGTACCAATGCATAATTGAAATAAATGTTGCTGCCACCTCTTAAACCAGCATTATATGCATTAAGAGAAAGAGAATCTTCAAATATTTTAGTTACATAATGATGGTGACATCTTGATGAACCTAAAAACACAAGCTTATAATTATTATCTGCTACTGTTTCCCTTATTTTAACATTCACAGTTGCATTGCTATGCAAATATATAACTCCCATAACCCATCCACCAATTCTGTCAATTACGAACACTATGGATAATATGAGTGTAATTATTATTAAGAATTTCTTCATTTAGCTCAAAACTGGAAATAAATGAACTGCCCTCCATCAAATACGCCAAACAACAGTATCAGAATTATCATCACTGATATTTTAAATACATAAAGCAAATCGTTTTTCTTTGAAATGTATTTGATACGATACTCTTCATTGAATTCTTTAAAAAAGACAATAGCAATTGCCAATAATGCAGTCGCTATTGTATTAAAATCAAGGAATGGTCTTCCCATATTAAATAATATACCTGTAAAAACAGTTCCAATATCTAAAATAGAATGAACACGGAAAGTAATCCATATCAGGCATACGCCAATTGTTGTAAAACAACAGTTTAAAACGGTTCCAATTACATTTCTTTTACACGCATTACTTTTCTTTGGTCGAATGAGCGAATAGATGCTTAACCATATGCCGTGCAAACCTCCCCATAAAATAAAATTCCAATTAGCACCATGCCATAGGCCAGAAACGAGAAAGACTATCATTGTATTAAGGACCTTTCGTGCTTTACCCTTTCTATTACCACCTAACGGGAAATACAAGTACTCCCTGAACCAATTCGTAAGTGATATATGCCACCTTTTCCAAAAGTCATCAATAGACTTAGAAAACAGATTTGGTCGCATGAAATTATTAACCAACCGGAATCCCATTATCCTCGCACAACCTATTGCAATAAACGTATAACCAGCAAAATCTCCATAGATTTGGAAGCTGAAAAAGAAAGATGCCAATAAAAAAGAAGCTCCATTATGATGAGCTATATTATTAAATATCGCATCAACATATATAGCACATCGTTCTGCGAGTACAAGCTTAAGAAAATAACCCCATACCATAAGGCCAAGTCCTTGCAAAGCCATTACACAACGAAATGGATGCTTTTCATAAAATTGTTTAAGTAAATTTGTTGATCTTTCTATTGGTCCAGCCACCAACTGTGGAAAGAATGAAACAAATAGTGCATAAGTAAAAAAATCCCTTTCCGGCAAAACTTTACCCTTATACACATCGATTGTATAACCTATAGCTTGAAAGGTGTAGAAAGAGATTCCTACGGGAAGTAACACATCGAAATGAGGGCAGTTCATTTTCATGCCAGCACAACTCATCAAAGCTGTTATGTTATCGGCAGCAAATTGATAGTATTTAAAGAAAAACAGGATGACCAAATTACTCCCAATTGTCAAAAAAAGCAATAATCCCTTTTTCTTCTGAAATTTCAAGATATATAAAGCACCTTCGTAGGTTATTATAGTACTTGTTAAAAGTAACAAGGCATATTCCGCTTTCCAATTCATATAGAAGAAATAGCTTGCCACCAATAACAACATATTTCTTCCTCGACTATACCTCATAGGTATAAGAAAATATCCTAAACAGATTATCGGGAAAAATAGCAAAAAAGGAATTGAATTGAATAGCATTTTATTAAATCTTAATTTCCCGTTCCAAAACATCAGCCAAGTGCCGCTGTCCTTTTTTATTTAAATGAAGAATATCCTTATACATTTCTGGTTCTATTCCTTCTTTAATATCTTGAATTAAGGAAACATCATTTTGTTGACACCATTGAATAATTTGCTGTCCCATATCATTATAGGCACCGTCTTGCAATTCTCCTAATTCTGCATGGAGATAAATAAACAGTGGTATGTTTGCGGAATCGGCTATTTCTTTGAGATTGTCAAAACCTTGTACAAATGCTTCCGATTTTTGAACAACTTGTCGATTTTCTGAACGTTTTACAACCTGTGCATCTGGGTCAAGATATTCTCGTTTCCCGATTATTTGTCTTATTCGCGGATAAATATATCTATTCCATGCAACTTGGAGAGCAAAGTATTTTTGCTCTTTGGGATAGTTATCCCATACCCCAACTACAGGAATAAAAGACATCTTATCGTATGCGTCATGACTTGAACAAACAAGAACTATCGCACTTGCGCCAAACAGCCCTTTCTCGCGAATATATTCTACACAATTGTCTGGTCCCCAACTGCCAGCAGAGATATTAAGCATTTGCATTCCCGTTTCTTTCGTAAAAAGAGTGGTTGCCAAAGAGTCCTGGTCTATCTGCTGTCCTCCAAAGAGAACAGAATCACCCAATCCCAACACAATCTTTTTAGTGCTGTCTGGCTCTTCACTTCTTTGTGAATAGGAATTATACGTTATATGCGAAAAAAACGCATATCGATTTTGATTAGGCTTTGCAATATATTCATATCTGTCACTTTCCTGATATAATATGACATCACATAGTCCAAAGATAAATCGTAATATCAATTCCAAAAGGGTAAGGACCACACCAACACCAATTATAATATGTTTAATAATCTTCTTCATTAATCACATCATTAGGATAGCCATACTCTTTTGAATCATCCAAAACACTTACCAACAGCCAAAAAAATAGACACAAATACCATCCAGCCTGAAACATATATGCTTCAAACAAAGAATGGACACAAAGAAAGAATAGAATTATTGAAAATAATACCAATTTGTCATCTTCTCTTATTATCGACAAAGGCAGAAAAGCCTTTTTGACCAATAATAGGACCAAAACAAAACCAACAATACCTGTCTGTGACAATACGGTAAGCCAACCACTGCCAGTCTCAACACGGCCAACTTTCGAATCCTCTCCTATGCCAGCAACACCAAATCCGACGCCCCAAATAGGAGAAGACTCAAATTCTTCAATTCTATCATTCCACAAGCGTGTTCGAGAGGTCACTCCTTCCTCATCACGCAGATTCAGACCACCATGTTTTGTTTGCATTCTCGTCGTGTTTTCCATAATAACAGGCATCATAAAAGACGTAATAACAGCTAATATCATAAGTATGACAATAGTGTTTGACACTCGTTTACTACCAACATAAATCAACAAACATGATGACAATATCGAAATACCAGCTGCAGACCTTGAGCCTGCTTTTACAGAAACGAGGAAACTCATAAAGGCCAAAGGTAAAATAAGAAAGAGCCACTTTTTTCTATTTTCGCCATTCCAAAACTTTACCATTAAATGAACAAAATAAATGGTACCAATACTGGCTGCTGCACTAAGCCACATCGGATGATAAGTAAACCCAGAGAAATCAATTGTAAAAATTTCTCCTGCGTGCTTACCCATAATAAGTTGATAATTTATCCCTCTTACAGAAGCATAATAATTAAGAATTGAGGTAAATGCAAAGCCTATTATGCAAACATAAAGAAAACGGACTTTCAATCTATGGTAGTGATATGATGATAATCCTAATGTCAGGAATAGAAGTACGCTCATCAAGACAAACCTAAAATCAAATTGGCCACTTACTAAGGACGAAAAGATAATAACACATATTAATCCTGTTGTATAGCCTTTCCTTGAAACACTTAGCTGCGCTCCAAGTCTTCTTGAATAGAAAAGAAGAAGAGCAATTAGAGCAAAATACAGGAAGTGTGGTAAATCTGGATACAAATTGGAAAACAAGCATATTGCAAGGAACAATTCCAATTTATATTCTTTTACAAACTCTTTTATTATTCGCATAGTCTACTATAAACTTAATTCACCTTTTAAGGCTTGAAGATAGCCACGACCATACTTGATATCAGGCTCCATATAGTTGCCTTCACCCCATTCATTCCAAGCTTTAATAAAAACAATCTGATGCTCAGGTTCCTTGTTTCTAATAATCTGTAACGTATGCTTTACTAACTTGCCGAAATATTTCGGATTACAGTCATGAAAAAGAATTCCACGATTTCCCGAACGGGGAGTATGGTCCCAATTTGGTGCTATCACAGGAATAGCATTTTCTGCCCGTTCCTCTTCGCTCACCATATATTTGATAGCATCCTTATATTGGTATATTTGAGGACGATGGAACACACGCTGATTTATCTCAATCAATACCTTTTTCCATAATGGCAGCTGATGATGAATATTATGCACCGCATCATTATACACTGCATCATAACCCGCTTCAAGGATTTCTTTTCTCAGCCGTCCTTTGTCTGACTTCCCCACGAAATAGAAGCCTTCCAGTCCGTTTTCTTTGGCAAGTCTTTGCCATAATGGTAGCATAACTCGATATATCGATTCATCATCCAAGGGATTATAGACTACGAACAGGCATTTCCCATCGACCTTGATATACCGGTGATCCTTGAATGCTGGCAACATGGTGTTGAAGTGGTTGATATAGTCTTCCTCTCCAGGATAAGCCTGTTCCATCAGCAACTCCTGCGTACCATTCTTGTCAAATTGCTTCTTTGCCCAGGAATGGTTTGCCCAAGCCAAACAGAACGGGAAGTCAGGTTTCCCACTCGCCACAACCTCATTGAAAGGTCGCTGAAGCAACCGTTTGCCATTACCGAACCAATAGTGCCAGTAGCAGAATCCTTCTATGCCATATTCACGAGCCATATCAGCTTGCGCTTCACGGGTTTCTGACAGACGGAGGTCATAGAATCCCAACTCTGCAGGGATTTTTGGCTGATAATGCCCTCTATATAGTTTCTTTGCTTGAGCGACATTCGTCCATTCTGTAAACCCAGGTCCCCACCATTCATTATTCTCTGGTGTAGGATGAAATTGAGGTAAATAAAAAGCTAAAAATCTAGGCATAAATTCAAATCCACCTTTATATACTTTTTAATATTTTTGCAGGTTGCCTGCAACAGTAGAAAATGCTTTTTTATCTTTTGTAACCAATGCATTTGCTCCAACTATAGCCCCTTCGCCTCTGGTGACACCCGACAACATAACAACGTTGTCACCTAACCAGACATTTTTGCCTATCATGACATTCTCATTTGATATTAAAGGACGCTCTGCTACAGGAAGCATATGAGTTACATTAAATCTGTGAACGCCAAACAAATCATCTTAATGGTCCACCGTACGTATTCCACTTCACTAACCTGTCGAACAAGAAGATACCGTCCCAAGGCATTTCAAAGTTCAGCATACGGCCTATCAAGGGCAAACGCATTACGCCACGCGTTGTAGCTTCTGTAGCAAACTCGATAGCCTTTTCAGTAGGCGCAGCAATACCGATAGTCTGTGTATTCTCATCAATATACTTCAAACTGTCGAAGATGCTCTTCACCTTGTGTACAAAGAGCACACGGCTATAGACTGGTTTGTCTATCTCATCCAAATCATCAAGTAATACCGTCCACGACATTGTCTCGCTACCTTTTACCACGCCCTTGAAATCATAGACACCGCGAATACTATGTATTTGCGACACTTGCTCTGGCGACATCAGCGGTTTCGGAATCTGGAGTTCCGTCTTCTGCATAGAATCACCTAAGATATCAATGAATTCCTCTGGTGAAACTGCCCCACCCTCCTCTACGTAGAGGTTATGAAGCGATGCACAACCCGTCTGGTCGAAGACGGACACATCTACACTCACCTTGCGAGCCAGTTTCTTCGCCTCTTGGACAGAACTCAATTCTTCTTTTGCTATTACCGAGTAAGATAGTTTCGGGCCAAAGATGACTGTCTCAGCATCATATCGGGCCGGATAGCCAGATACTGTTTCCACCGATTCACGTCCTCCCCAGGCAATACGTACATCAGCCTGCTTCGACATTTCTTCACCCAGCTTATCGGCATAGCGGTTGAAATAGACCACGGCAATAGTTTTCAACAAGTCATCACCTGTAATGGTATGTCCCTGCTCTGTAGTATAGCTGACACCCTTAAATTCATTCAGAATATCCGTAAACACGCCATCATCCCTTGATGACACCTTCAATAGGTTCACATTTTTCGAAATGATACTCTGCACCAAGGCAAACATACCTAATATTTGTACGTTTCCTGCTAACCAGTGGCATACCAATCCTCGTGGATTAGCCTTCAGGTAGTGCTTATCTGAATCTTGGAACGGAAGGAACCTGTTCATATATCCGATATTTCCACGCAACCCCATCGTAGCTACCGAACGCAAATGCTTCTCGTCACACCATGAAGAGAGGAATAACAAGCCCCTGTCCTTAATACGCATCAGTTTAGGATCTGCAGCCCATTTCTTGGCAACTTCTCCAATCAAACCAATAATCGCTTCCACAGGCTGCTTCATCAACCATTCCTGCTGTTCTTTCAAGGAATCAACAATCTCCTGTAACTGAGCTAATGGTTCCTCAGCATTAATAAGATGCTGATGCAGATAAACTTCCAGTTTTTCTTCGTTTTCGTTAACGTTAAGGTTGACGTTATTTTGGAAAGTAAGCTTTTGCGAAAGAATGTCCCCACAGCCACGCACCTCCGCCTTCTTCATACGACCCACAATCTTGAATCGTGTTCCAGCTCTACCGTGTGAACAACTGTCCGCATCAATGACGCCCAAGTCATCCGTCAGCACAGCATTGCCCGGATATGAATGAGGCACTGGAGTCACAAACTCCAAAAGACCTTCCTTACCTGGAGGCAATATTTCGCGAGTTACTGTGTCGCGAACTAAGACTCTTACGTATGATGAGGTGTGCTTCCACCCACATTCACAATCTGGATAGTTCAACCCCATCTGCTCCGTAAACCCATAGATGTCAATCACATCTGTTGGGTTGATGCCAAAACATTTTGAAAGCCGATCGTTAAACAAATCCTTGTTAATCTTTTCACTTTCCAGTTTCTTCCAACCACCAATATGAATAATCTTCGAGCCTTTAGGCAGTTGAATCTTCACACCTGCCTTCTCGATGCTTTGCAACACATGCTGATAAAGGATATAGGTGAACCCGAACACCACGACAGGTCTGTCTGCATCCAATGCCTTGACATATTCCTGAATGCCATCCACATCGAAATACGACACATTGTTCTCGTCAGCCTTCAAGAAATAGCCAGTCTTATTGGCAAAGCGAAGATAGCCTGTTACAGCAGCAAAGCGAGCACCTAACAACTTCTTATAAGATGAGCGTGGATCAATATCCATAACTAGGAATGGCTTTCGCTCTTTTCCTATAAACTCGCCAATCACCTTAATCATCGCTTTGGCCTGACGCTTGGCAGTCTCTTTATCCACCACAATGGTACTCGGGACACCCGACGTAGCCGATGACTGCAAGGCCAGTGTAAGGTCTTCTTTAGGAACAGAATTCAACTTGAATCCCAACTCCTTAAACACACTCACTGACACCGGAGGTATCTTCTCTATCGTAAACGGTTTGTGAGGGTCAAAGCCCTTTCTGTCACAAAACCGCTGATACATCTCGTTATGCTCATAGTGGAATACGCACTCTTCCTGCAAAGCCTGCAAAAAAAGCTCCTCTGCTTCCTTACTACCATCATACGGAGCCAATTCCAACAATTCGTCTGTCTTCATCACTTCAATTTTTCAATCTTTCAATTCTTCAACATTAACCGTTGAATCTTTCCATTCTGTGTTTTTGGTAATTCCTGTATAACTTCAAAAAACACAGGTATCTTATATGTTTCTATTTTCTTGAACAGGATCTTCTTCACAACTTCAAAGTCCACTTCCTTTGAGCATACACAAAAGGCCTTGACAACTTCGCCAAGTACATCATCATGTATACCGACACATGCAGATTCGACGATGCCATCAATCTCATTCAGATGCTCCTCCACCTCTATGGGACTTACCTTTTTGCCGCCCACATTAATGATTTCCTTCTTACGGCTCACCAAATATATGTATCCATCATCGTCAATATGTCCCCAATCACCTGTACGGAAATAGTCACCAAAGAAGTCCTTATTAAACTCTTCCTTCGGCATACCCCAATAGTCAGAACACACATGTTCTCCTTTCACACAGATTTCTCCATCATCTGTTCCGTTGGATTTGAAATCCAACGGCTGAGAGTATGAGAATTTATAATCCGATGTTTTCCCCAACATCTCACCCTCTTCGTTGAACACAGCTATTTCCGTATTAGGAGAAGCCTTTCCCGCTGACATCAGGTGTTCCTTATCATCATGGAAACTGATGAAGGCGCTGCGCGAAGCCTCTGTCAACCCATAATGCATACAGATGTGTGTCTTGGGCAACAACGACATCAGCTTCTGCTTATTCTCAAGTGACATAAAGGCAGAGCCTATCTCAATATATTTCAGTTGATGAGCAAACTGCCCAATTTTTTCACCACTCATTTTCTGAATGTATGCCCAACTGGCAGGCACCATGCCAAAACCAGTCACACGGCAACGCTCCATTTCGCCAAAGAATTTCTTCATACTGGCAAAGCTGCCTAACATCACCAATGTTCCACCTTTTGCAAGGACACAACGCAGTCTGCCCAATCCAAACGAATGAGAAATCGGCAATGCCAACATCTCTACATCGTCAGCCGTATTACCAATAAACGTATTGATATTCTCAGCAGCAGCCATCTGATTACCATAAGTTAAAGCTACGCCCTTAGGCAGTCCCGTCGTACCTGTCGTAAACAGCAGATCCGCAATATCCTCCTCCTTTGGAAACATGTCATTATCAATTCTAAAATTCTCTAATTCTTGATGACATTCCTCAAAGGGGATAACGTGAAGCTCTCCATGATTCCTCAGCTCCCCCACTATCAGTTTCGGCTTTGCGACATCTATGATACGTTTCAGCCGTGTCTCATTGGTCTCCGGGTCTATTGGCACGCAAATCATCCTAGCCAGATGTGCGCCAAAGTAAGTATAAACGAACTCAATGTTCTTACTGGCAGAAACAATAATTCTATCACCTCGTTCTGCTTTCTCGCTGAACCAGGCCGCAGCCATTTCTATCTCCTTCCACAACTGCTCATACGAAACCTCAACTTTCCCAGAAATCAGGGCCGTCTTTTGAGGAGTTGCTTGAGCATGATTGAATATGTACCTTTCTATAGACATTTTAATCCAATTCACACCATTTTACACCTTCTGGTACTATTTCTTCTACTCCATATCGTTCTAAAATATTAGGATGACATTTTTTCCCATACCAATCAATTTCAAGTGGATATCCCATGTCAAATACTGCAGATGAAGTTATAGTGATGGCTTTTTTAAAGCGAATACCAACCATATCCAATAATTGCGATGGAACAATATGTGGTAAAACTACGACATCAGGAAAATATGCTGTATAATTAAAATAGTCTCTGGGGTGAGGTTTGATTACTAATCTTTTTGCATCGTATTTTGACAGCAATTTTTGGGCAAAGACTCTGTATTCATCTTCAGTGAAAACCCAATCATCACAAAATGCATTCGAAAAATAAACAATATCTCTATTTTCTAGTTTTAACTTTAAATCTTCAGAAAGGCCAAACACCTCAGTTATAAATCTTTTCTTCTTTTCGTCAGCCTTTTTCCACGCATCAAACATATCAAAATAATGAACTTTTTTCTCTTTTAGTTCCTCCGCAATATCCATTGAAGTAACAATCAAATCTGTACACTGATCATTGGTACCCATCGGATGACCATTTGTGGGACCAAATAAAAGCAACTTCAATTTTGATAATTTATTAACATGACTTTGCATCTTTACCCATCTTTCAACACCAATTTGTGAAAAAATATGCGGCCCATCTTCCAATAATGTGTAACTATTCTTCCAAATAAAAATGGAAGAATAGAAAAGATGATCATGAGCTATAAGATTATAGTTATTAAAATTTGGCAAATTTTTCCATTTAAAATAACGCAACCATAGCCAACAGATCCTCCTATCCCATTGATACCGCTTTTCAAATCTAGGCAACAAAAAATGGTGCTCAAAATGAGAAGTAATGCTCTCAGGAATCCAATTCTCAAAAATATAAAACGATTTCTTTGCCTCCTTTTCTGATACATATAACAACCACTCAAACAATGAATAGATTGTAGTAATCATGCAAAGATTATTTTTAACAGTATTTTTCATTCCGCCTAAATTACTGCTTTGAATCAAAAAAACGGCTAATAATCTTTTGTAAGACACAATACTTTAATGTGTTATATGGGTTATAACCACGTCTTACCGGTTGTGCGAAAAAATTATAATATTTATCATTCGATAATATGTCATCAACTATTTTAACAAAATTCGGAATGACTTTTTTGTTTCTTTTCACCTTACAGAGCACTTTCCTTCTAAACACAAGCAAACTATTAGGAATATATTTCCCTATTCGAGATTTCCAATTTACATTATACTCACAATTAGAAGGTAACTCTAGAGTCATCATCTTAGAATTAAATACACGATATGATTGATGCGTAAAAACTGGATAGGATAAGGCTTCTTTGAATACAGTATTTATCAAAGACAACTGCATCTTACCATTTCCTTTGTATCGATAATCAACAAATGCATAATTAACAGCATCTTTATCAAATAACAACAAATAAGAGAAATTGAAATAATTTAAGAGGTTTAGCATTCTTGTATCAGCAAATTTACGATACTCTAAATCTAAATAAGCGACTTGAGACAATCCTATTTTATTCGGATCAATATTATATTTTGAACATATTACTTCAAGTTTCTTTTTAATATGATTTCGGAAACCAACAAAATCTTCAATTGATATAACATTTCTTTTAAAATAGTAATGATCTATATAATAATCAACATCTATATAAGGTTCATTACAATTATCTATCCACTCTGGATTACGATACAACTCACCACCATAGCCCATTGTACAGCAACGGTTGCTCATTTGGTATAATGATTGAAAAACGAATTTCGATCCAGCATATAAGCATACATGAAAACCGTATTTGTCTATAAGTTTATCCCAGTCACTATCAAAATTTGGATTATGAGACCAATTCAATACTTGAAATTTTAAATCAAATTTAAGTGCTATAATTTTGTTTATTTCAAGATCAGCCTTTTCTGGATAGATAATACTCGTATTACCCACACCAAATAAAGTGGACGGCTTTGAACCTACATTAAGTTGTGCTGCTAGTGGAATACGAGAATCAAGTCCCCCAGTCATAAAAATATTCGAATCACCCAAACAATGGTAAACGATCTTTTGCTTATCAACTATAATCTTAGATAAATCATCAACAACTTTATCAAAATTAGAATCGTCAATATAAGAAATAACATCGTGTTCGAGTAATTCAAATGTGCTTTGTTTTGTATCTACCAAGATGGATTTGTCACCATTCAACCTCTTAATCTCATTAAAATAAGTTTCACTATTAAGTACTGAAAAAGTTAAGCAAAATTCTAATACATTGTACTCATTTAGACTAATTTTATCAGATAAGCACAACGCCATCAAATACAAATCATTACTACATATATATATTTTTTCATTAATACCTAAAATCCGCAGATAATTTTTCAATGGTCTAAT
>Ga0256407_10002323_pt1 | contig 36714 bp, 42 predicted proteins | sample RumenRJG_04DNA_FD_193489 | JGI IMG/M metagenome (GOLD analysis project Ga0256407, IMG submission 193489) | Bovine rumen microbial communities from Lethbridge, Alberta, Canada - RJG_04 | ecosystem: Host-associated > Mammals > Digestive system > Stomach > Rumen | place: Canada: Alberta...
CCATATTATCTCTAACATTAAAGTTTCGGGTGCAAATATACGATTATTTTCCTAAACCTCCAAACTTTTCCGATTCTTATTGCACAATCAAGATTCATCTCGGCATACAGCTTTCCGACTTCAGGCCTCTTCCATCAGCCATCACACATCATCCATCAGCCATCTACTCCCACTGATTCTTCCTCCTATACTGTTCCGTCATAGCAAGAAGCTTTCTAAACTTCTCTACTCTCTCCTCCTTCATCTTCCCTGCATTCAGAGCCTTTCTATTAGCCTTCAACCAATTCAAATAGTCATGCTCTTCTATACGATGTTTCGACGGATTTCCGCTTATTCGTCTCAATAAACGTCTTCACCTCCTCATATCTCTTCAGTCATTTCTCGTCTTGCGTCATATCTCTTAATAACCCTTAATCTTTCACCATTAACCAAAAGTGGCCCTGAACCTTTCATCGTAAAATTATATTTTTACATAATATCCACCCGTCTTGTCAGAGTCGCGATGTTCTATCAGGTTTGCTTTAGCTAATAACGCAATATGCCTATCAATTGTAGGAATACTCTTCCCTGTCAATTCTGAAATCCGCTTTCTTTGTATTCCTGGATTAGCTTTAATAGTAAGATAGGTCTTGTTTACACTATCATTTAGGTTATCATTTACACTATCATTTAGACTATCATCTCCATTTGATTCACCATTATACTCCATCGAATAGATCACTGTCATAAACTGACTGGGTGAAGACTTAAATACAGGCTTCCTTTCCTCCTTATACGACTCAAGTGCCTTCGTTCATGTCATTGACCAGTCCCCTTGCATCACAGTTCTTCTTTGTTTTATTCGATTTTATTATCTGCCTACTCAAAAGAAGCCTTTTTAATTGCTTCCTTGATAAGTTCCCGCCTAGCCTCAATAAATTCCATGAAATGGTCATATCCATAGTCTTCCATCTCTGGAATAAGATGACGAGTCTTGAAATTAGCATCCCTTGATTCAATCCATTCGTCAAATGGAGTCGCGTTTTTAGACTTGTTCTCACTGTCCTCCAGCAACTCCAAGTTTGCTATTGAATTGTAAACAGACTGGTACTGTTCGATGACTTCGTCAGATAGTCCTCTTTTACGCAATTCTTTGGTTCTGAAAGATGCCTGCGGATAGATATGATCTTCATTGAATGTCTTGTCTTTCCAATCCCTTCCTGGATATACCAATGAGAGTATTAGATAACTATAGCGAGTACCATAATTATAGCTTAATAGTTTATCCAACTCCATATCCGTAAAAGTAAGATCTACTTTTAACTTTTCAGACAGTTCCTTTACCGGGAACGCATTGCCTTCTTCGGCCACGACTTCTCTCATCTGGTTCAGTGTGGTATCAGTCGAACTGCCAAGCAAATTCTTAAGAATTGCCATCAGCAGCCACTTCTGGATGTTATTCTGGTCCTTTACGTCTTTTTCTGCACTCGACGAAATATATGATGGCCAATTTTTGTTCCTAATATATTGGGCAATAGGTAGCAGGGCCAACTTGGTAACAAGATTCTTATCATTAAAACCGAAGCGGCTTACAAGTTTTACTGTATCTCTGACAGCATCCTTCGTTGTATCCCAATGGTCTTCAATTCTTTCAAGATTCTCTCTGGTAAACGAGCTTACCTTATACTGAATGGGCAAATCTTCTGTCAGATACATGGCCGCTTTCATCACGAAGTCCTTACCAAAGGAATAGCCATTACCTATCTTTTCAATCTCGTCGGTAAAGTTGTTTATCTCTTCACGGGCATTCAACTTTCTCCATTTGGCCGTTGCTGTCGAGAGCAGGATATCACTGTACTCCAATTTCTTACCTCCCGTATTTGTTCTTACGAATATCTCCAACACCTTGTCATAGTCATCAGATGTCTCCTCATAATAATTGATAATATTCGCAGAATTTAGCCTGCCATGTAGCTTTCCGATAATTCTGTTAGCACAATCCCGTTGCTCATGGGTCAGTCCCTCCAATTCTTTCTTGATATCATCTTTAGCATCTTCCGCATCGTCAAAGGAGAGGATTCTTCCTACCTCATACCATAGTTGTGGTTCTGTTGAACCAGGCCATGGCTCAGCATTCTCTTTGAAATAGAAGTCATACGTTCTTTCTTGCGGATTGAATGCACCCGGAGCCTTAAGTAGATTAAGATATAGTTTACACGTTCTCCATTTCCTGTAGAAGAAACGATACGAGCCTCTCAATCCGATATATAGAGAAGTGATTCTTTGCTGACCATCGAGAACCAAGTAAATATCCTTGTTCACGCCATTCAGGTTTGTTTCCGTATTATGTGGTTTCTCAGCGTCATAATCACGTATAAAATCATATGAAATCCAGTCATTCTTATGCTCCTCTCTGATTTTCCAGAAAAGGAATGAATTGATAGGGTAGCCATTTAATAGCGAGTCAAACAGCATTTCCACCTGATAGGGGGTCCATACATATTCACGTTGGATAGCAGGCAGAAAAGTATCCCTTCCCACTCTATCCATAATCAATTGACGTACAGAAATGTTTAAGTATGACATATCGTTATCGTTTTAGTTATTATAATCTGTATTTCCGTGAACCATTAACCAAAAATCTTGAACCATTAGCTGCCACTGACCCCCTGGCATCCTCACTCCCTCATTATCCTCATCAGCAGTCTTCCAACCTCATTGACCTCGTATTGGCCACCAACATTAAGGGTCCTTTCAACAACCTCAGGCCCCTTTAACCGCAGTAGTCCAAACGAGTAGAGATTACTTGTGATATAATTATCTTTAGAATTTGGCTTAACGTATTCCTCCAAATGATCCAAATCTGTCAGAAATGCTTTGTTCACCACAGAGCACAATCTCAGCATCATCTCATCATCTATCTCTCCAAGAAGTCTACTCCTGTATATTTTTCCCATCAGAGTGGCCTTGCCATCTTCCTCTGCAGAATACAACAGGTGTGTCATCATGGCATTGATGCGCTTATAATCTTTCTGAGATAAACTATTAAGAAACTTTTCTTTCTTTTCTTGCTTTATGTTTTCTGACTCAGCCAAAAAGAAATGCAACTTCCGCACAAACCGATAGTCCATATAGTTAATGGCCACCTTACCAAGTTTGAACAATGAACCTATATATGGAAGGTTACCTGCTCTTTCAAAAATATCAGCAAACACCTCGAGCTCCAAGGAACCATTCTTCAGTACAAACTCCTTGTCCGTTTTTGATTGTTGTATTTCAAAAATATTCATATAATTATTCCATACTAATTATAAATGCGAAGCCGACCCTCTGGCACATCAATTCTACCTCAACCACTCCACAATTACCTCCCATTTGGGCAATTGGTTCACAACGTAAGGTATCAGTATTGCGCCTATCAAATACAAGATGAATGGGATAAAGCCAAGAGGATGAGTTTTTTCCAACATTTCCGCTTTGCTCCTATTCTCTATCGACCCCTCCATAGCTATTAGGCGTTCCTTTTCCGCTTTCTTCTCTTTATGAAAATCTACGATTGACCTTACCCAACCAACGATAGCCCATCCAGCATGATTAAACCTAGGTAAAAGCATAGGCACCAGCAACAGCGCCCACCACCAGGATATAGATAGTTGCGCATATAAACCTATCACTGTCACGGCCAGCCCTTCATTATATAGGAACGTCAAATATAGATACCTCTGATAACGTTTCAAACCACCTCTACAGTCTGCATTATACAAGTCTATTGCAATCCGCTTCCTTTTCAACGATTCAACCACTGGATAGAACAGGGCCATCTCCCCGTATGAAAACAACAATGGCACTATTGCCAATGTCAGCGCTATACAGAATAGCACAGCTTGCCATGTAAATGGAGTCCCCCTGCCCAACAAAACAATGAAAATAAGCACCGTAGTTCCTGTCGCACCGCCTAGGATTGAAGCATAATAGCTTCCTGACCTTGCTTTCCTTTCTTTCACAAACTGCACTTGGTTCACCACATCCGCATTTTCTTCCACTTTCTTGTAAAGCGCCATTGAATAGCACCGTTCCACAAAGAAGTTATATTGAGAAGGTATCATCAGCCCCAAAAAGACAAACACTGCCAGCGCATAAAGATATGGAGCATAATGCCAATACAAAGACGTTATCCTAAGAGCACCCAACCCTCTAATCACAAAACAAGGCCCTATTATCCACTTAAAGAAGCAGAACAACAACACCAGCCCCGTAACGGAAAGCACTATTGGCCATTTTGACGGGAGATCTTTTGCCCCTAGTAGATACTTCTCTTTACATCCGATTTCCGAGGTCTCAATATCACGAATGTTTAGAACTCGCTTCATATCCGAAAGATTCTCATTTTCTGGAATATTGAAATCCTCTATTACTTGCTCAACCCTTACGCTATCTACAGAGTCTTTCCTCTCGAGCGAATATAGCTCCCCCAAGAAGATGTGTTCCAACGGAAAATGCTCTACCAGCGGCATTGGAAAATTCAAGACATAGTGGATAATATATTGCATTATCCGTTTCAACTTCAGTTTCCATTCTGCCCGTCTGTTGTCTAATGCTTCTCGCTCTGCCATAAACCGTAATGTGGTAGGATTTGCAGAGTAAAACTCATAGTGCCTTTTGCACAGATGATGTTTGTACTCCGGCTCCTCACAACCAGAGATATTGCAGATGTTAGGTATATATTTAGGCATAAATGATGTTTTTTCTAGGAAAGATTCATTTCACATCTTTCCATGTTTTCCCTGCTATCTGTGTGACATCCCCCATTGTGGTACAAACAGGAAACTGCCCTTTGCAACTCTGATGGTTTTTTTGTTAAAACTTAACTTAATCCCATTTGTCATGTTAAAGAATCCGGGATTTTTTAACACGTTCCCGTTGTCGTGTTACATATTTGGCGTTTCATTAACATGAACTGACTCTATGTTGACAGGGTCTTCCGTGGGTTCGTATTTACCAAACTCTATGAATAGGTTCATTAGGCGAGTATTGATATAATAATTCTCCTTGCCCATCTTTTCCTTCTGAAGAAGACCCAGAGCCACAATTCGATCCAGATACTTGGAAGCCGTCTGCCGTGATACTTGCATGTTTGCGACGACATGGTCAATCTTAGTGTATGGATGATAGAACAGGCCATTCAGCAGTTCATGATTATATTTGCTACCAAAATCCGGGCGTATGATTTTCTTGTATTCAGCCATTAGTTGACCAATACTTTTTACCAAGGATATAGTATCATCAGCCGTTGTCTCAACACCTTCCAACATAAAAAGAATCCATGCTTCCCATTCTGCGGCATTGTCGGTATTTTTATCTCTGATAGCTTGTATCAGGCGATAATACACTCCCTTGTGATGAGTAATGTAACGACTTAAATATAGTATGGGCAGATCCAGCAACCCTGTTATGACAAGGTAAAGGATGTTTATGATACGGCCAGTGCGCCCGTTGCCGTCATAAAATGGATGAATACTCTCAAATTGATGATGTATGATGGCCATTTTGATGAGAGGATCCAATTGGCTCAACTGATTGTCGTTGATGAACTGCTCCAAATTTGCCATATAACGAACTATCTCTAATCCGTCTTGGGGTGGTGTGTAAATGACAGCTCCATCGCTTTCACGTTTTAACTGAGTGCCGGGTGTAGTGCGGAATCCTGCAGAGTTTTGTTCTAAAATCTCTTGAACATGCTTAATGTCATTAAGCGTGAGAATGGATTTGTTTCTCACCATACGGAAGCCTTGATTTATGGCTTCGCGATAGAACAGGACTTCTTTTGTGGCAGCATTGATAAACTGATGATTGATATCAAGACCAGCCCGATAGAGATCATCTTGAGTAGTAACGATGTTTTCAACAGCAGAACTATCCTTGGCTTCTTGCAAAGTCAAGCTACTTATAAGAATACGCTCATTCGGAATGGTTTGCGCTACGCCTTTTAGTTCTGCAAGTTTACGTGTTGCCCTATTTACTTGTTTCAAGATATCTTTTGTTTCCAAATCGTAGGGCAACGGCAATTCAGGTATCTTGTACCCTTCTTGCTGTATTGTATGTGCGTCTTGTATACTACTCATATTTTTTCTTGGTCTATTCTTACATTTCTTACATTTTCGATCCATCTCTTAATCTCCACCGAAGGTTTCAGCTAGGCCTACGTCTATGCTACTTCACCACTTTCAGTCATTTTCCCATTGTTAACGTCAACGTCAACGTCGAAATTTATAATCGTCATCGTTGATTCCTTATAGAATTAATCAATCCATTGAGTTGTCGTTCTATACTATGAATCTTATCCATTAACTCCTGAAAGTTAACGTCAAGGTCAGTGTCAAGGTTTTTAAAATACCCCACATTCTTTGCTATTGTCAGTTGTGTCTCAACCTCAAACGCAGAGCCGAGGGATGTATCAAGAAAATGAGCAAACTCAATATCAGATGGTTTTGCTGCACCTTCAGCTATGTTTGAACTGATTGAAACCACAGCTCTTTGTAACTGGTCGCATAAACCTTTCTTCTCAAACCAAGGCATTTTGCCTGTGACCTCGTAAACGAAAGACGCATAGTCAACTGCCTCCTGCCAAACACTATATTTCCTAAAATCTCTTGCTCCCGTCATAGTCATCGTCAAGGTTATCGTTAAGGTTGATTTTTTGCTTACCAAAAAATCTATGGAGAGGGTCACTGCCTTGGTATGAGGCAGAGTCCCCGCTGAACCCCCGAAATAATGTAAATCATCATCTGATGCACTGACTCCAGCAACATTCGTGATAAGATTTATACCATTCGTTTGCAAAGATAGTGCAAAATTTTGATTAAGTGAACAAAATGAGAATATATTATCATTTTTGAACGTGAAAAATTTTTCACTCTTCACTATGAACTCTTCACTATGAACTATGAATTATGAACTATGAATTATGAACTATGAACTATGAACTATGAACTATGAATTATGATCTGTCCCCTGGCACGCTCAACTAATAACCTTACAACCTTAAAACTTTCAACTTTATTCCCTACTCACAGTTCGACATAAAAAAACGCCAGAAGCCTCATTCCTTCCAGCGTCATCCTCTATAACTCTCAACTATTATCTATTAACTATATCTTTTATCTATCAATCTACGGATTAATATTAATCACGGTGAGCAATCCTCGCTCTTTCTCACTAGTATATTGCTTCACAAGATCTACTACCATGCTGTCTTCAATGTCCAATTGCTGCATTGGACCATTCTTCGGGTATATATCAAGGAATGCAACCTCCTCACGATCTTTATATACCAAATAAATCAATCTATAGCCATCTTTTTTACTCAAGCGATGCTTCTTATCCGGCAACCTCAACTTGATAACTATTCGTTCTGAATCCATCAGAATCATATCATAATTCTGACGAATCTGTTCAATGGAAACACCTTGAAAAGCTGACGAGACCTCGTCTTCTACTGTAGCATAGACACCACGGCGGATGCTCTTTAGTTCCCCAATCCGACTAACAAAATTAGCAATTGCAGAAAAAGTAATCATACCTGAGAAGTTCCGTCTAGACGTTTATCAACGTCGGCCAAATGCCGAAGAGCTTTTTTCATCTCTTCATTCTTCGGCATCTTGATGCAAAAGTTCACGATATCACTGTTCAACTCATACAGAGCAGAATAATTCATGCCGAGTCTTTTAGTTTCCTCGCCCAATCCCATGGCCTTGGGTTGCTTTTTACAGGCATCATACAGTTGCTTGATGGTCTGTATTAGAATAACAAACTGACCTCCAAACATCTTATAATCCTCCTCTGTAATAGTGTGCCAGTCGTCATAAATGAACTCATAGAGGCTATCCAGTTCACGATTAAGTCTTACCAGCTGAGTCACATGGTACCTATTAGGAGTTGCCACATCAAGGCGATGGCTGTAGCTTCGCTTGCTCAACCTTTCAACTCTATTAGTAATAACACTTGTCTGACACATTTCTCTTTTTCTTTCTGGCTGCAAATATAGAGAATTCTTGATAGAAATCCAAAAATATTAATAGAATTTTGGATTTGATTCCAAAAATATTTAAAAAACGCCAGAAGTCCCATTCCTTCCAGCGTCATCCCTCCGACATCTTACTTCAGCCCTCAGACCTCTTCCTTCTTACTTCTTCCTTCAGACCTCTTACTTCTTTCCTCTTAGTTCTTAGTTCGTTAAAGGTACTGATTCTTCCTCCTATACTGCTCCGTCAAGGCAATAAGTTCTTTAAACTTCTCCACCCTTTCCGGCTTCATCTTCCCCGCATTCATCGCTTTACGATTCGCCTTCAGCCAGTTTAGGTAGTCATGCTCCACAATCCGGTGCTTCGAAGGATTCCGATGGTTCTCCTCCAGAAACCCCATCATCTCCTTGTATCTCACCAACCACCGTTCGTCTTGTGTCATATCCCCTACATATAAAACAGTTCATACATTGCCCCAAGTGTTCTGAGAGTCTCACCTATACGCTTCTCGTCATTTTTAGAGTGCCAACTCACCCTCCATTTCAGATCATGATTTTTTTCAACAATCCATTGTAAATACGGAAAATCAACCTCAGAGAACGACAACCCATAGACACATACTTTATTTGCGTCCATTACTGCTGATCGTAACTCATCATAATAACGACCTATCTGTATATACTTTTGCCAATAAGAAATATGCGTCGTTAATTCACTTTCACTATTTCCATATGTCCCTGCAGTAAAGAAATCATCGCTTCTATGCAGATTATATTTCTTCATCACGTCATACTCCAATTCAAACTGGCTCTTTCCATGACCATAAATCAACTCATCACCACGTGATGCCTTCCCGTGAATATAAACAATTCTATTCTCTTCAACACCGTAAACACGCTCCAGTGTATCTGTATAATTGAATGAGATATAGAGGCAAGCCTCTGGCAACTCAATCATTTTCTTTATTTTTACACCATCCAGAGTTTTAACCCATTCGGCAAATTTCATTGAAATTGCCTCACGAACTGAATCCAAACGCCAACTGGCAGGATGCGAAAAGCTTGGTGGAAAGCTAGGATCTCTGGTTCTTTTCTCTAATGATGTTTCTCTTATCAACTTGGGCACGTCAATCTCACTAAGACTTCTTTCAAAATCATTCCACCAATCACCTGCCACATCTATATATCTTTCAAGAAAATCGAATAATTCCTTATCAATATTACCCAACCATGTTTTGAAATGAGCGTAGCTCGATGGAATACCATGATTTACGTCAAATCCATTTCCCACTATTATAAGTTGATTCTCATCCATATCTCAAAAGCCCTGTTGTCGAAGTAACAGCAAAACTCAACCACCGCCTTCCCCACTATCATCCAAACATCTTTCTCATTTTACCCAACGACTCGCTATAACTCTCATCTGCATTTGTTTCAAGATGATTAAATAGTTCATCCAACGATGTCCAGGAGCGAATGTCACCAATATTCAAAATCAGTTTCCAAAGATTGGGGTTATCTACAAACAAAGGATACATCAGTACTGCTATAGCATTATATAATCCCCTCTTATAGCCTTCTTTTTTCAACAACTCTGCATATTGTTTGTACCATCCTCCTTCTGCACTCAATTTGTAGGTACTATTATTCTTTGTCAACAGATTTTCAAGATAGTTTATTACTGATGGCACATATCCCTGAAGTCCATTATTAGCACAATAGCCAATCATTTTGTTCAGATTGTATAATGAAGACAATTCACATATTGTTTCTTCAAACCACAGCAAATCCGACCATTCCCCCGAAAGAGAGCCGTCTATCAAGTGATGACAATACTCATGAGAGAACTGGTACACCCATTGACACCAGAGGTTGTCTTTTGTTGCAAGGAATATTATATGCTGCTCACCCGCTTTAACACACATCGGTACATCCTCTATAGGTACTACCAAACATTGCTTGGTCGAAAAATATGGTTGGCCAATTGCCTCCATCATATTATTGTCTACCATATATATCAATGCCCGTACCACATCATAGTTGGTATTACCGAATGCAGCATTCTCAGTGAGTATTATATTAGTTGCCATCATCTTATATCTCAGCGAAAAACTCAGCCACAACCAGTCCAACTCCTTTCCCAGCCTTTGCCTCAAAAGTGCCCACATCCCAGTGCGGCCTCTAAACGCCCTACCCACGTGTCAAATCTTGGGCACCGTTTTCTTAGCATATCAATATCCACGTCTTTCATAACGAGCGCACTATCAGCCACCTTCTTATAGTTAAAAATCGAAAGTAATCGTTTGGATGGTGCAGTCTTTGGAGAACCATTAATATCTTCGGGTGTCGAGAATTTCTTCAGCACATTCAATATTCCACTCATCTCCGTTGAATTAACAACATTTGTGAATCCAGCAGGATTTGCAAACAACAACGTTTCAAACTCATGCTTCTGTATATAAGGAAGAAACGATGTCGGTGGTATAATAGCAGAACAATCTGCCCTGACGGCATCTTCTATTTTACCAATCTGTTTCACATCAACAGTAAAACCAGGATAATCCGTCGGAAGTCTGAAAAAATCCAAGAAGGTCGTAATCAGCACGTCTCCTTGAGCAAAGGTTCGTCTCACTTCATTCTTTAGCAACTCGTAATTCACATTGCCACCCTTCACGTTTTTCTTCCGGTTCGTTGTTATCTTCTGAGCATGCATTGGCACTCTAGAAAATTTGGACGAAAGGTAAATGACGAGATGTTCATTGATGAACCTCTGTTCGCTATCTCCTTCTACTATAAATATCAGTCGTGGCATTTTCATATCAATAAGGCTGACCTCCGAAAAGATTCTTCTCCCACATTTCACCTAGAGTATACTCATCTATCCACTGGCGCAAATCTTCTGTACTGAGTCGTTTGAAAAGCGATTGGGTATTTTTGAAATCAGCAACAATGATATCCTCTGGCGCGAAATGATTAATGAGATCTATGGATTGTGTTGAGATGATAACCTGTGTTTTCTCTGCCGCTGACTTCAATAAATCTGCTAGAATAGAAATGGCTGCCGGGTGAAGACCTATCTCCGGCTCATCTATGATGATCAGCTCAGGTAGTTGTGGCTGAATCAGAAGTGTCACAAGCGACATCAGTCTCAAGGTACCATCCGACAATTGATACTCATCAAACAGTGCATCTCCTCCATTAGGATGCCATAGCAATCGGATATTGTTCTCGTCTATAACGTCAGGAAATAAATCAAAACAGCCAAAAGAAGGCGTTACTTCATGGATAATATCCTCTATTTTTCGGAATAAGGTCGGCTCCTTCACCCTGATACGATAAAGAATAGAAGCTAAGTTAGAACCGTCTGCACGCAAGAAGCGATTATCAGTCACCTGACTTGAGATTCTATACGATGATTTCGCGCCTGTATCTTGGAAATGGTGAATCCAGTACTGATCCACCAGACCACGCATCCTTTCAATATTGTAGTCTTTCCCCTTGGCAGGGTCGGCAATGACATTCTCGTTTTCATCAATAGAGAGAGCCCTAACTCGAAGTCTGTTCTCAACATCCTTCAGTTCTATATCCATCAAGTTAAGCCAACTTCCTGAGAAATTAAATGTCAGGCGGATCTTATCCGTAACTTTTCTTCCCATATACAAAAGCCTAGAAGCTTCACGCGCTGACGCATACTCATAATCTCTTGACTGGATGATTTTCCTGAAAAAATCAAATACCGACAAGAAATTGCTTTTCCCAACGCCATTGCCTCCCAAAAGGATATTCATCGAATGTAATCTTACCTCCTGTGATCGAATTGACTTATAACCTTCAATCGTAACTGAATCTACCATATCTATACAATTTATATTTTCATACCAATAATCATCCCGCCACCAGAGATGAGTGTATCACAATAAAACATCCTGTTAAATGTTTCTTCCGCCAAATAACCTATAGGACATGAATCCAACCCTACATGTTTCGCCACCTGTTGCAAACAGCAAAGTTGGGCGCCGGCATCTCTCCAAACAAGACTCTCATAATCGGTATATTTCGAAGCTGTTCGCATATATTGAATAGAGAACCATATCAAAACACTATCTCCCAACAGCAAAGTCTGATTGACATCATCAAAGAACTCTTGCTGTAATTCTACAGGAATATCCAACCGGAGTAATGAATGAGATAAAGGCTCATATAAATAGAGTCGCCTTCCTTCCTTTTCTGGTAGTCCTATCAAAATATCTATTGGATGGCGTCCACCAGCTGATGGGGATGCAGAGCGATACACTATCATATCGTAGTCATCTCTACTAATGGTATAGGGCTTAACAGCATGGAATAATATCTCAGACAACTCCTCTAACGAGCAAATTCCAAGTTTTTTTTCCGACCTGCGTCCCCTGAAGACATCGAGAAAGTCTTTCTGACGTTTAGAAAAGGAAACTACAGGAAGTGTTATCTTCTCTAAACTCGGATATACGAACGGTTCGTATTCCAAATGTTTTTCTCGAATTGAAGGTCCGCTCATCTAAAGTATTCCTAACTGATTCTTAACATACATATACTTCATACAGCCATGACACTTACCGCAAGGTTGGTTTGAAGTATGGCAGGAATGTGCGAAAAGAAGTATATTCTCTGGCACACCCGATTTCTTCACAAGTTCCATGGTTGTCATATCTATAGCAGGTGCGGTTACTTTGATATGCCCTTCTTGCATCGTTACCACATCCGACAATTTACGATAAAACTCTTTGGTTCCATCTGTATGTTGAGCATCTGTCTTTACAGAACCTACCATCAACTCACACACATCAAGTTGTATGGCTTTCATCAGCGCCAAGGTAACAAGCATTTGGTTTCTGTATGGCCACCATTCTGTCACAGGGGCATCACTGATTGGGGTCGATCCGACAAGATCTCCACTCCCCAAACTGGAGCAATCCACTTTGATAATATAATGTTCCATACCAAGAATCTCTGCAATATGCGACGCCACCTTTATTTCCGCCTCTGCAGCTTTCTGGCCATAGTCTAATGTAATGGCAATTTCTGGCTTTAGCCAGTACGACAATGCTATCGAATCCATGCCGCCCGACAAAAGAATTGCTTTTTTATTCCGTTGCATACCAACATGTTTTATAAATTGCTGTAGTAAAATCTTTCTCTATGTCGCATCCTGTTCCTGCCAGCATTTTCAAAGCACCTTCTGTTTCGTTTTCTACATAAGCGACCACACGCTTGCCATGTGCAACTGCATATCCTATCTCAAACAGAGTACCCGAATCCAGACCGTCAACGATAGCAAAGACACAGTCGCAACATTTCAGAGCATCAATATCTTTTGGCACAACATCTTCAGCCTTACCCTCCCCTATGTCATGATAAGGAGAGAAAACCTTAACACCCATTGCTGCTAAAAGAGTCCTACATTCAGCAACAAACAGTTTCTCGCTAAGCGTAAAAAACGGCCCTGCCAAATAGACCATTCCTTGTTTTTGAGGAGCTATTGGAGCATACGCACCATCCTCGTTCAATATTCTTGAAATATCCTCATAAGCGGTTGTATCACAATAAGTTGCAGCAGCTTGACTGGCCTTTAAAGCCGATTCTTCCGGGGGCATTCCGTTAAACCAAAAGTAGGCAAATACTGTAGTAAACACATCCCCGCTGCCAATTGGCCATACATGAGGCGTTTTAAAGGCTGGGATTGTCATTCCTTCATCATCTTTTGATTGAAAAACAACTGCACCCTTTGCGCCACGCTTTATGACGAGGCTTTCACATTGTTCTTTTCGAAATAACGATTCGCGAATCCGCTTCAAATCACTCTCTCCAGTCAACAACCTCGATTCTGCTTCGTTCATAATCAAAGCCAAATGTTCAGCCTTACCCCCTTGCCCTCTATATGATAATGGATGTGATGGCGATTGAGGATCATATACCACCCACTCCCCTTCTATTTGAGCGGTTGCTTCCATCATTCCGAAACCTATCACATAGGTTCCGTTTGCTACAATACTAAAAATGTCACCTTTTACTCCTTGTATCACTGGCTGTGATAAAGGATAATCATAGTAAAAACTAACAGATGATGAACTGGGGGTTATATGCGGCTCCAAAGGTTCTGAACCTGCATAGATCTTCACCATCTTTTGTATCTCTTCATCTCCTGCTGAATAATAAGAAATAATGGCATCTGGGCATAGCGTACGAAAGACACGTACTGCTCTCCACCCTGAGCCAAAGACAACATTCCATGTCGGCCAATAGCAGGTCTCTCTATAGGTTCCTCCTATAATACTTACTTTACTGCTGCAATTTTCACCTGACATACGGCGCCGTCTATTTTCAATATGGTTGCCTCATACTCAGTACCATTGTTTATACAATTTATTAGCTCAAGTAGTAAACCACTCAAAACTGTACCAAGTATAATGCCATCTTTCAGTACTCTCACTGGGCCATCAATCCCCTCTGCTGCTACGGGCAGAACTTCACCAACAGCCACTGTGTTTAGAACCTCCTCATCAACAGATGATAGGTTTGTTTTAATAACCAGATTTAAACAGTATTCTGCACCGTTATCAATAGGACGAGGTGCTATACTAGGAGTAATGCCTGACATAATTACATTCTTTTTAAATTTAACAATTCAATAGCCCTGCGACTCGATGCTTTCATCTGATTCCATATAATAGAATCCATTTTGGATGGACTGGCATTAATTGAATTACAAAAATCCAAGAAACTCTCCTCAATTTTGAAATAGTCTCTCTGTATATCCCAGTTGCGATCTATAAAACCAGCCAATCTACCAGCCCTATAGATATGTATATCAACAATTGCCACATCCTCACAATTACCAAAATTCCTAGCTATCCACGATGCCGTTTTGGGGCCTATCCCATTCACCGACATTAGTTTATTTCTGAGAGCACAGCCATACATGTTTTCAAACTCATCAATATCTTCCCTTTGTAAAAAGGAGTAGATGTATTTGGCTTTCTGATGAGGAAACCTATAATGTACCTTCTTCCCATTTAAGTTAAATGGTCGACATATGGCACTTTCAATTTCCGACAAGCTAACATTTGGTCGTATTAGTCGAAGATTTCTCATTCTGTGAAAAGCTAGAAGTCCCATTTCGGCTTTTAGGCCATACCCTCCAAGAAGGCATGCAACTATCTCCTCTAAAAGATTAGTTCCAAGTTTATATGAGTATGATTCGTGTTTCGCTAGATAATACTGTACTTCCCAATATGATTTTGTATATAGCCTACCAGCTTCCTCCCAATCAATATCTGACAGGTTTCGCGATAGTTCATATATCTTATCACATTCATCGAAATACATTACACGGTTCTTCATTCTTTATTTATATGTCATTGCAAAAATATAAAAGATTTTTTTAGCAACTCAGCATTAGTCACATATTTTTAAAATTATTATACTTTTTTGCGTATTAAAAACCAACAAATTTTCTAATTCATTATTCTTCAAATTTTGAGTGTAGCGCCCAGAGTTCAATCCGTCAGATCCCTATCATCCGCGTTTAACATCTGACATCAAACCTCATATCTCTTCCGCCATTTCTCGTCTTGTGTCATAGTAACTCCTTTTACGCGCCAGCAGAAGTAATCATCTTTAAATTCAAATATTCATTCCAAAAGTTCAATGTTCCTGTTGATGCAAAACCTCCTTCAATCAACTTATAGAAATCTTCGTTCCCAGAGGCCTGCTTAATAAGGAAATACAACTGTTCCATACTGAAGAACCTACAAAAGAATGTTGGATTTCTATCGCCAATCTCCTGATAATCATCCACAACTTTTATCCTTTATCAAACCTTAATATAACCCTCTTAGTCTCATCATGCAATTCCACCACTCCATGTTTGTATATATCCGGCATCGTGCATATCTTCGCAAATGCCTTAATCATGGCATCCGAATAATGCACATCACCAAACCTGCTCTCCTGAGCCGATTTATAATCCAGTTCAGCATCAAAATGCCTGGCTACCCATTTCCTCAGGCTGGTTCCTACCACAAATTCATATTTGTCGGCATAATAAAGCGAGTTAACTATACATGTCGCTATCCTCGGGTTCCTCGCATACACCACCTCCATTACATGTGTCTTGTAAAATTCACAAAACTCATCAGTTATATAGAACCGTTTCTTATTATAATCATATACGATTGCCGAAAAATTAAAAAATGCTGTATTCATCAGCGAGTATACCGTTCCTCGCATACCCTCCTGAACTATACCCCACGTCTTCTCAACATCCCATACATCAATCGTCAAATGTTCCGTCAGCACTTTATAACCGCCAAACTTATTTTTCAGGATACTAACATCACAAAATTGGCTTAATGGTACCCTCAATCTTGGCGAATCCATAACTACGAAATCTATGTCTCGATTATTCAGATAGCCCAACAAAAAATTACGTGTTAGTCCACTAAACACAAATGTCTGCACCTGACCAGAAACCCAATCCGTCAAACCTTTGACATGGTTCTGCTCAAGAATATTGTCAATGTATAGCCTATACGACAAGGACTGTGTTTGAATCGCAGCCCTGACTGCAGCATTTCTCTCCAACTTCACGTCTATATAGATTGTCCGCTCAATTTCCTGTATTGCTCAACGGCATACTTATCCGTCATGCAGGCCACGTGGTCACGTATAATTCTCAATTTCTCCTCAAAGGCAAAATCCTTTGGATCAAAATCATCATAAACATCCCAGGCTGGTTCACTCGATTTTTTGAACAGCAAATGCTCCTGCAGGGTTGTCATGAATACCGATTTCGATAACGTATGCTTGGCATGCATCCTAAAGGAGTCATCATGATGGAAAAGATACTTGATGTAGTAATCGAACAAACCCGTTATCACCGAACTTCCTGTCAGTTCCAAAGCCTCTATCTCTTTATGGCTGTAAACTCTCGCTCTACTAAAGTCCTGTATCAGTTGGCCTAGACTTTTATCTCCATCATGAAATACCAGTTCTTTATGATACTCACCCTTCTCTATCTTGTCATAGTTTTCCTTGAAATTTCTAAAACTATCCTTAACAAGCGTTATCATCAATTCAGTTCTCAACTGTACTATCTTTTTTTTCTCAGGGTCGTTCTCCATGAAATGATTTCCTGCTCGTCTCACAATCTCATCACCCTGTTTGATAGATTTCAATTTCTCTGTCACGTCATAGTACGTCAACCATCCCTTGCTGATAGCATCTTCCAAATCCATTAGCAGATAGCAGATAGTATCCGCAGCCTCCATCAGATATGCAAATGGATGACGATTATACGAATCGTCGTCTATATGGTCTATTCCACAATTATCCATGACCTTTGTCAAGTAGTCTCTCTCTGTATAAAACACGCCATGCTTGCTCTTGGCCTTTTGGGCCTTCTTTACTTTTACGCCTACATTTGGATATTTAACAAATGCAGCCAGCGAAGCCGATGTAAAGTTCAGTCCATAAAGATCATTCAAGAACTGCAGTTTGGTCAGGATTCTGAAGCCTTCAGCATTACCGTCAAACTGAGTGTAGTCAAGCATTGTTTTATTAGCGCCGTTCACAAACGACTCTATGTCTGCCTTAACCTCTTCTGGTATGGTCGTTTCACCTTTATGGCCAGTTCTTTCCATTTCACTGGCTATAATAGGATTCCCTACAATGTTATTCTCCACATCGTATTTCAAGCGGGCGAACAAGTCCTGAAAGTAGTTCTGTATGGCAGTCTCTCCGAAATGACCCAATGGCGGATTACCAATGTCATGAGCCAAACAGATCACTTCCATCAGAGCCGACACATTTTTCCACATCAGCATGTCGTTAACTTCATAGCCGAGCTTGGCTGCAATATCCTTGTCACCGCAAACCATCAGTGCAAACGACCTACCAACACTTGCCACTTCCATCGAGTGCGTCAGTCGCGAGTGAATATTGTCATTGGTCGTCAGTGGAAAGACCTGCGTCTTATCGTGTAAACGCCTAAATGCTGAGCTAAACACTAATCGCCCGTAGTCACTTTCTATTGGAGAGCGTAGGTCGCTCTTCAAATCACCTGTCTTTCTACGTTCATCAGTCTTCGACTCTCTAATTCTATAAAATGATAAGTAGTCTTTCATTTATACTTATGTTTTTAGTTGTTCATCAACGTTTCCTTTAATTCAATACAATTTCCCTTTGCGGCACAAACAGATACCTACAAAACTGCCAAATCGTTTTCAAAAACTTCATTCCTAACTCCTATCTCATCCTCCCCGCCGCTCTCATCTCATCCTTCACACCTTGGATATACACTTCCAGGCTTTGTTTCATTTGGCGCTTTTGTTCTTCTTTCTCTTGATATGAAAGCTGGGAATGGTCTATTGTCGCTTCACAATAATGCGAAATGTTTTCTTTGATGACATCTATCTGCCATTCGGTTATAGGGCCACACATAAAATTCGCCCCAAGATAACTGGCCAACACGCCTTTGAAATATTGTTCTCCCATATTAATTGATTTCATTTTTGAAATGCCATTTTGGCGTTTCATACCCTGAGCCTTTAACCATTAATCGTGAACCATGAACCATAAGTTATCCCTATTGGAAGTTGCTCTCTCAAACCAACAGTTCAATGACCGACTTATCAGTATTATAGCTTGTACGAACATAGGTTCGCTACTTTACATCTTACATCATACATCAGCCATCTTACATCTTCAGGACATCGCAGTCCTGAGTCGGTTCATACTTCCCATTCTTCATTTCCAGAATCACAGTACCTGATTCCAATGCCTGCACTGTATGCCATTGCCCAGCTGGAATATTGAGAGCCACGACAGGACCATTAGGCGATAACTCTATGCGCTCAGTACAAGTTCTCTCTAAGTCATCATAAAATTCTTCCACCAACCTACCACGTAAACAAACAACAGTCTCCGAAGACTTCTGGTGTCTGTGAATAGGCACTACCGACCCCGGTTCAATAGCATTCAGCATCCGCTGACTCTGGTCTTCTGCACTATTGCGAAGATCCAAATTCATCCTCAACCGAGGCGACGCCTTAGCCTCCGCCGTCAGTTTATCCAATACTGCTTGCGATATCTTCATAATCGTGAACCCTTAACCATTAACCTTTAACCCGCGTAGATATTCCTCATGCAAATGATAGTACTTCTTCATAAACACGATATAGCCGACACCAAGTAAGGCTGCCATCACCACAAAATAGGTCCAATGAGCAATAACAGTATTCGGTATTACATATATCATAACCAACGATATACAAAGCTGCAATACCATATATATCAGTGACACCACCACGTGACTCATTCCCAGCTCGTTTGCCATCAGCTGATAGGCATGCTTGCGATGTGCCTGCCCCAGGTTCTCGTGCAGCATAATACGATGGATGATGGTGAGCGTTCCGTCAATACCATACACCAGGAAGAACAAAATCCACGTCACATCCTTCGTTGCAAGCATCAGCCGCCCCAGTGCAAACAGGATAATGAAAGCTATACCAATAGACCCCACATCTCCCGCAAAGCACTTCGCCTTGCCCTTAGGTCTGAAATTAAAGATACTGAACACCAGTACCCCAATAATCGCCACAATCAGGTACGATGGTTCGATAAAACCGAAACCATGAACCTTTAACCATGAACCATTCACCAAGGCTAACGGCAAAAGCATAGCGATAGCGTATGCCGCCGTTATGCCGTTTATTCCATCCATGAAGTTGATAATGTTCGTAGCCCCCACGCAGAAGAACAGCGCAATGGCCACAATAGCAACTTGCCAATACCAACCTAGGTCGAGTAGCCATTGAACACCTTGAACCTTGAACCCTGAATCTTGAACCAGAATGATTGACCAGAACATCAACAATATGGAAATGATTTGGACTATCATTCTTAGCGAGTCCGGCAGCGAATGAATATCATCCACGAAGCTCACCCCGCAAACGAGCACCAGTCCAACAACGAACGGCAAATAACCATTAACCGTTAACCATTCACCTTGAACCATTTGCCATATCATCCAAACGATAATAGATATGGCAAATATGATTCCCCCTCCTCTCAACACAATAGTCGAGTGGCTACTTCTCTCATTCGGCTTGTCGATGATATTGCACTTATCCGCAATGCGGAAATAAGCCAATTCCGAAATAAGCAGTATCACTGCAATAATTACATACGTCCAAATCATATCTTGTTATTCGTTTTTTATTCGTTTTGCCGAGAATCACCGCTTCAGGCACAGAGTTGCTACGCGCCACAGAGCCTTCCGCTCCCAACACAGAGAGGCCGCCCGCCAGGGCGTGCACCCACTCTGTCTTTCCGGCCCGCACATCAGGCATACTGATTCACGCTCTTTATTATACCAACTATATTTTGATATACTTATGTTACTTGTGCTAATATTCCCACAGTTCATCGTCTAAATACCCTTCGATTGCCGGATGCTGCCAATAGATTTTGGTAAATTCCTCTTCTTCACACGTGCGAGGATCAATTATTTTTTTGCATGTCTGTCCACAAGCGACTATATTTAAATCTGTTTCTTTTGTCAACAACTTAGCCGCCTCTGACAGATAACTCCCTAATTCTATACCGACAAGATCATCTTCCCCATCATAATCTTCATAGCATTCATACAACTCAACTTCTTTAGTATGAATATCAGGGAGATACCAATCAGTTGCAATCTTCTCTTCAGAAAGAATCTCACCCGTTGAACTACTCACAGATACAATCCTTTGATAGGGATTATAACGTGGTTCATCATGTCTATTGTAATCCATTGGCAAGAAGAGCGCAACATTAAAAATCTTCCCACCTTGATTGTCTGGTAAGAAATTCATATCAAAGACATCTTCCAGCACTCCAGTCGTAGGATTCATAAGAGCGATTTTATATATAAAACTATCTCTTTGAATTATAGGGTCAAAGTCTTTGAGCTTTTTTACATCAAGATTCGTTGTAACGTCAATCCTGCACATCTCTCCTTGGCTTATCATCCCTGTGAAATCACATTTAATCCCGTAGTCCAACGAGGGCGTTAACATGAATTTCTGCTGATAACCAACATAGAAGTCAAGTTCAGCTTTTAGTCCTTTCCAGGAATTGTCTGAAAGATCAGAAGCTTTTGAATACAAAAAACTATATGCTTTATTTCGTCCATCCTTGTTAAGAATTGCGAATAGCATATTCTTGATTTTGTTGTATTTCTCAGCCGGATGTGCCATTTCGAATAGATTTACTTAGTTGATTGCTTCATTTTCGTCATCTTGTCCTTGTTCCGCCCATATCTTTACCACACCATCATAATCAGCCACGTCTTCATTCAACCAGTTACTGATAAACTCTGGGTTATTACTATTAGGTCTGGGATTTGCATCGTTCATCCTCGCTACGATTGGCGTTCTCACACAATCTCCCATCACAATAACATGCTGTTGTGGCAATGTTGGAAGTTGGCTTAAGATTTCTGAATTAGCAGAGGAAACCAATTTACGAATATAACTTTGGTCATCAGGGTTCTGAATGCGATGAACTATGAAACTATTACACTGAGAGAGCACAGTTTTAGATAGTTCAGAAGGACGCTGACTTGATACCACTAGTGACAATCCATATTTTCTACCTTCACGGGCAATCCGTTCAAATACCTTCTTCGAGATTGATTCCCTATCTTTTCGATTCACTTCAGGTATATAATTCTGCGCTTCCTCTAAAGCAATTACTACAGGTACACTTCCTCTCTTCTTTTTATTGAAACGAGAAAGAAACTCAAGTATCATTCTCCCTATCAGCCCGGTGATAGTTTCCAACACCAGGAAGGGCAACAAAGACATATCAATAATAGTTATCTGGCTGTGCCTTGCCTCTCCTACTCCAACGGATTCTTTATAGTATTTATTGAAAGTTGCCTCATCATATTCAGGTTTGTTATACACTGTGCAGTAATCACCCAAAATAAAAGCAAGAAATTGACTTAACGCATCAGTCATTTCCTCCTGTTTATTCAGCATCAAAGGCTCAGCAAGTCGAATATCGTCAACATATGAGCGCATTCTCAACAATAGAGTTGATATGTACTCATTTAACCTGTCAGTTGCAACACTTTGTTCTCTTATTGCACTATCTATATAGTCCGTCAAGAGATCATTAAATGAAAAATAAAGAGGAATATCTACATTGCGATTCTCTGCAGATATACTTTCCTGGATTGATTGCTCATATTTCCCAAGTTCTTCTTGGAATACTTGCATTCCTACAACGAGTTTATCATAGTCAGCAGTGCCATTGACATAGCTACCATTATAATACAAGCTACCTTTGGCTTCAACTAGAGTTGATGCGCCTTCACATAATCTCGTTAGATCAAAAGAAACGTTTCCGCCATCTCGGTATTCCTCCAACCTGCCATTAATGAACTCTGCTCTGTCTAACAATGCTTTTTTTACACTATTATCATTCCCGCACAAATCACTAATGTATGATTTAATAAGAGAAATATCTGCTTTCCCAATAAAAGAAGCCGCAGCAGGATTCACTTTAGATTTAGCCAATCCCAAGGCACGTTTCAAGATAGGAGCCTGCGTTCCTGTTGTAGGTTCAAACAGATAATCCATATCATCGAAATTCATAAACCAATATGGCACCTTCAAGCCATCCTCGTTTATATAGAATGGATTTACCTTATGTTTCTCATCAACCTTGAACGCATCCTTGTATTCACCGTTTGTATCAAAAATTACCACATGAGCGCTCTGCAGTTTCTTGCCATTATACTCAAACTGGAACATGCTCTGCAGAATTGAGGTCAACGTGCATGACTTTCCTGAACCCGTATTTCCCAAAATGGCAGCATGCTTTCCAAATAGCCGGTCTGGGTTAATCTTAACCTGGTAATCAGGGAATGCAGGTGAAGTACCTATAGGGAGATAATAATCCTCCTTGAAGTTAATTGTTTCACCTTTTTGCTTTTGGTCAAATATAATGTCCAGATCCTTTCTAGTCACATACCAAACAGGATTATCCAAAATGGGATAGTTGTATACACCCTGCATGTATCTACCGTCCTCAATAGTACCAATCATGGTAGCAGAGAGATAACGACTCGATTCCGTCAAGAAAATAGCACCCCTTGTTTTCGACAGGTCTGTTTCCTCACGATTCATCACTCTGTCCACAATGGCCACAATACGGTCTGCCCCCACTGGTATTACAATGTAGGAGTTGATTCTCGCGACAGGATATATTTCCTCGTAGCCACTCTTGTACAGGCTTTTCAAATCATCATCCAATCTTACGAAAACCGAAAGACTATCAACTGTGACAATATGACCTATATTCCGCTCGTTAGCCATTATTTACTGTATTTGTACTGAGCAAGTTATTCAATGTATTCACCACTTTTTCATCGGATGTAGTATCCATGAAATCCGGCATCAATTCATCTGCCATCGTAAGGAAATCACCAAGATAATCCCCTTCAATAATAATAATACGAGGATCGTTCAAATCTCTGAGCCGTTTAATCTCAGTTGATTTTGCACAACCTTTCAAATCTACAATGATTAACGTAAAGGATGGATTAGACAACGCCTGGTAGATGATATCGTTGAAATGTTCATCACAGAAAGAATAACCAACTGTGAAAAGAACTGATTGCGGCTGGGAGATACAGAAAGCGAAATGTCTAAACAATTCCGAGTATGGCAAATCCAATGTATATGACTTCTTAACAGCTGTAGGATAAATCATTAAATTGCCATAGCCAAAATCATCATCTTTATCTTCCGCCTTCCTTTTTATCAACTCAATAGGCATTTCTTCAATACCGTACACATTATTGGGAGTACGCACATTATCGCTAACCCAACTTATGGAGCCGTGCATTTTGAAATACCGCACGACCTTCTCAATACGCTGCACTTTTCCTGCTGTTGTACTGCCTGGACAGAATATATCGTAGTTGAATGTTTCAGGTTTGAAATAGCGGTGATGGAAGCCTGAAAAGCCATCGATATACTTTATTCCTAGGTTGTCAAAAGAATACTCAAATGCTAAGTCGTAATTGGAAGTGAATATATTTGCTCTCTGAAGATTCAAAGGCCTTTGCATCAGAGATTTAAGGAACTTCTCATGGAAGAGGTACTTGTTGCGTTCAAACTCTTCTTCAAACCCCTTTTCTTTGATTCGTTCCAAGTCCTTAGCACTCGTCTTACGCTCATGAACATCACAGATGGCAAATAGCGATTTCTTTAAAGCGCTAATCAGTTTCTGTAACCGTTTTGATTCCTCATCGTTCTTTTCCGACTCACGTTGGAACAGCATGGCTGTTAAATAATTCAGCAATAACTCAAATTGAAGAAGAATTTCATCGTAATGTTTACCATTCGCATTTTCCTCTTCTTTATAGTTTCTGATGAATATGCCATCACTGATAAGCTTCCACCCCCTCTCATCCTCAAATTCAGTATCCTTTTCCGGATTATACTTTTCAACTATTGGTTTTTGTAGTGCTTGGATATATTTCTTAAAATCTTCTTTCAAGTCATCATCCCCTGAATCTTCTATATCATTTTCTACCTGTAATGGTATATTCTGAATGCCAGCAGCACCTAAGTGAATAGAAGAGCCTGTACCAAATAAGAAATTTACATGGTCTAACTGAAGGTAGTTCTTAATCCTTTCACGAACTTGTGTCACTAACCTAACCTTCTCCGCATCAGCCGGTTCGGATGTTTCATCTTCTGGTTGAAAACCGGACCATTCAAATACCCTGTCGGTGTTTCCGACATACACATGATTCTCGCGTATCTTAAAATCACCCATATTATTACTTATATTGGTTTACGTGCTTATACTCCTCGCACAAAGCTAATAGTTTTTCAAACATCTCACACCTCTCAGACTTGAGAGTTCCTGCATTCATCAGTTGCCGGTTATGTTTGAGCCAGTTGTAGTATTTGAAGCGTTCCTGGGTCGTGCTTGTATGGGTTACGATGATTGGTCTCAATGAAGGTTTTCACCTCATTGTATTTGGCCAACCAACGTTCATCTTGTGTCATCTACTAACCATTATTTAACTAACTCCAATCTTCCCACATTACCTGTTTGATGTACTGCGCACATAGGGGTCCCCGCATTAAAGTCATACTCATACTCAATAATGCCATAGCCTTTTTGATGAAGGTCTTTGTTTGTTGAATATATGTTCGGGAAATACTTTTGGTACTTCTTTACTACTTTTGGGTTTGGTAGTTTACTTTGCCCCCATTTAAATACGGTAGTACAAACAGCATCCAGGTCATCTACAGGTAAATATTTTAAAAGATGATCTGCTGTATCAGATGAATGATGTGGTATCTTAACAAAACGACATCTACCCATTCTCAATTTATTTGAAGCATCTATATGCTCGTTTGTCGTATCACCTCCAAAATAGAAGCCGTAACCGTCCACATCTAATAACAAAGTAATCGAGAGTTCGTTTGGGTCAGAACACTTGGTGTTGTTAACGTATGATGTCAACTTGCTGGAAATAGGGGTAATAACATCTATTTTAACTTTCCTAACGTCATCTTCATCATACGGATTAATAATCTCAAATTCGTCAATGTTATTATACTTTTCCTTTACCACCCCGATAGGATTTGCTCTATACTTACCGGTCCTGTTGTCTGCAATTACTTTATGAACTGTCTCCCTACTCACGTGTTTGAGTTTTATAATATCCGCCTCATTATCTTCAATGTACAATGGGTAGAGGACGTCCGTCTCGTCGTCACAATACTTATCTAATAACGTGGTTATGCCTTTAGAATGATCATCATGGGGATGAGTCCAGCATAATAGGTCTAGCCTTTCTACATGATGCTTATTAAGCAGGTCTGCGGCTTTATTTATAAAAGGGCCTCGCTTGTCTCTTCTATAGTGATAACTATCTATAATAAAAGCATATAAACAAGTATCCCCGTCCATAAGCAAGACAACCGTGGACTCCCCATAACGTGCATATCCAATCACATAAATAAGGATTCGTAAGTCTGATATGTAAAACTTGTCGCTTTGTCGATACTTATTTTTTGACATATCTTTTTACCACCTTCAAATCCCCATATGACACCTTTACACTTTTTGTTTGGGCTGTTGGGAAACGGTCAACATGCCATTTATCAACAGAGTTATTATTCGCAGTAGCGGCTCTATTGTGGCCATATGTGGTCACCATTTTCCAAGATGTACTTCTAGCCATTTAATCCTTCAATATTGTGTTCAAGAAAGATTCCTTCACCCCACGTTTGAACAATTCAAAACATGTCTCATTAAGCTTGTTGTAGAAAATATCCCATACTTCTGCTCGTTCTGGGCGACGATTTTCTATATGTGCACGATCCAAAAATGAATCTATGTCAAGCACGAAGACAAATGGTTTAGGCGTATTGCTTAGAATACGCAGCGTTCTATTGTAATGAACTTGAACCTGACGCTTAGCATAAAGGAAACTATCTGTATAAGTCCTTAAGGTAAAACTGTCTCCTTCTTCTTCAATATTCTGATCAAAATATTCGAAGACCGCATCAGCTTGAGCCCCGTTTTCAAATTCATTGCCATCAGTTTTCCGGATTGCGATGCGTTCCAGTTTTACGTAATTATCATTAGCTATTATAAAACTTACAATGTCCGTCATGAGATCCAGATACGAATCAATTTTGGTATAATCTTCATCACACCGAATATCTATAGTTACGAAATTGCTAGCTATGTCTAGAGTAACATTTCTTTCAGGAACTATATTGCAATCGTCAAATCGTTTAACGACTAAGCCTTCTAACTGTTTTTTTACATCCTCGTCTTCTTCCCCTTTCTTTTTTACTTCATCCTTAACCTGAAGTAACCGCCTCTCATAATTGTTAAACTTATTATGGAACCATTCTTGACGATTAATGTCAGACACCATTGACTCCAAATCAAGCATAGGCGTAAAATCAGCTCGCATAATTACTCTCCTCAACATAGAATATGTCAAGTCGGTGCGTTCTATTTGGTCTTTTGTCTTTGCCATAAAGTCTTTGAAAAATTAACAATTATATGAATATTTAGATTGAGCACGTCTTTCTACCTCTTCCATCGAATTAGCAATCTCTTCGATTGCAACGCTGCCTCCCCACATCCTATACACATACTCTGGATTTATCAATTCCGGATCAAAGGAGCAGGAGCGGCCTTCGCATTCCATAAATTCCTTCAGCCTATCAATCATTGTCGTATCAGTCATAACCTTTAACCATTAATCGTAAACCATGAACCATAATTACCATGAACCTTTAACCATGAACCCAAAGTTGCCAAAACCGTAAGCCGTAACCCAAGCGGTAAGCTACTTTTCCGCAAAGCTCTTAATAGTCTCCCTAAGCCCATCCTTAGCTCTCACCGGCATTTCCTTCATGCCCAGGGCGGCCTTTATTTTAGCGTTTGACACCACATAGTTCTCGGTGAGTTTCTGCATGCGCTGGGTGTTCAGGGGTAGGTGGAGCACGTCGCCTATTCCTTCCTTGCACTCCGAGGCATGATATACTACTGGTAATAGAAAACCGTTTATCAATTAATGCTACACTCAAATAACAACTTTTGAGGGAATATATGAGGGAATATACTGTGCGTCATGGCTTGTATAGAAAATCCTTTCCCCTTGATTCTCTTCTCCCTATTTTAAACTACATATCTCTGTCGTTCCATATATTACTTCTCATCCCCAAACAACATCTTGCTGAATTCCTTTCTTCCCTCCTTCAACTCTTCTTCCGCTTTCTGAGCTTTACTTATATAACGCTGCAGATTTCTGGACAGAATCCTCTGAGTACTCATATCGGGTAATGGTACCAACACAGATAACACTTTTTTAAATGAAAGTCTCGCTAAGGCAAACCTTCCTTTGTTCATCTTTTGGAACTGCTTTTGTACTTGGTCACTACACAACACCAGCGCCAAATAGTCAGGATTCACCCTACTTTTATCTATTTCAAACACATATAAGTCTTTGATAACAAGGCCACCATCACACTCTTCTGGCACGATTCCAATACCACCACGATCTGCCTCAAACGACGATATAATCAAGTCCCCACGATAGGCTGCATACCTGTCGCCTAGTATATCATTACCTTCTTCTTTCGTTTTAACCTCTACGCCTAGGCCTCTGCTCCTCACCCTTAGCAGTTTATATTCCTTATAATCCTCAATATTTACCCTTTCTCGCCTTTTATATACAATATCATCCAGTTTCACTGCCGGATATCTCTTACTAATCTCGCTTCTTACAAACATTAGAGAAATATTCCATTCATCCCTCGCTGTCAGTTTAAAGTATATACTATTATTTGGCATTTGACAATTCGATTTATCCAAATTCTTTAGCCATGCTGCCGATTTCTCTATTATCTGCTTTGATGCGTTCTCCTCGAAAAGCGTAGCAGTAACATCTTGACAAGAGTTACCATGTTTACTTCTTATAAACAATATATGATAGGTTATCAATCTCGTAGGGTCATCTTCATCTGGCATATCCTCAAACCTTGTGATATTTATAAGCTCACCCATCTTAAATATCTCTTCTCTGATGTCGGCTTCTTTTTTACTATCCATCAAATCGTTCGAAACTATGATGGCTGCGATACCATTGGGCGTAAGCATGCGCAGTATTCTTCCTATAAAAAGACTCTCATCCGATTGTCTATTCATAAAATAAGAATATCTTCCACCAGTCATACTATATGCCATTTTCCTTGACGGTAAATGAGCTAATATACAATCAAACATCTCCCCTTGATATGATTCTTTGGGGCCTGTAAAATCATCTGTAAAGAATCGGTCTCCCTCATATCCATAGATTTTCAGATGTAGCCTTGTAATATTCACCATATTCACGTCAATATCGCAACCTGACAACTTCATATATTTTCCCTTTCTTGTATAGGCTTCTATCAAAAAGCCACCCAGCCCACAGCAAGGATCAAATAAAGAATGTACATTTTCTAAGTTAATAGCATCTAATATATATTTGGCAATCACGGCTGGAGTTGAATTATCTCTATAATAGCCGCCAAATTGAGACCTTAAGAACATCGTAAACTCTTTACCATATTCAATACCATTTCCCTGATACATATTTACAATGCTAAGCTCCTGCACAACATTTTCGAATGACTGCTTGCTAATAGAAAGTTTATCCCATCCCTTAAATAGGTTTAAAGGAACATACGAGCGAAATAACTCTTCATATGCTTCATTCCACATTTTAGTGCCTAAATATCGCTCAACAGCTTCTACGCTAAGTAAGAATCGATTCTTCTTCTCATAGTATAATTTCACCAACAATATCTTGCAAAGTTCCACAACACTTCCATCATAGGTCAGTCTTTCTATTGACTGAATATGATCGACAGCCCTGTTAAGTGCACTAAAATATAACTGTTCCATTTAATGTCTTTTGTTTGTTAAAGCCCCAGTTTCAGAATAATCTGATCAAGCAAGGGCACGAAATTTGCATATACCTTTGAGTTAAACTCTTTGTCTGTATAATGATCTTCTAAGTATTGCTTGATTGGTGTTTCAAAGGATTTAATTACTTTAATCTGATAATACTTTGGATACCCTTTGACATCAATTTCTTTTATTTCTTCTGTCTTGCCCTTATAACATTTTGCTGGGAAATAATCCTCTATCAGGAAATCATGTTTCATTGGTCGCTTGTATTGATCAGCATACAATAAATGTTCTATTGTGGTAACATGATTGGCATTAACAAAACCAGTAATAACTTGCTCTGCTTTACGTCCGGCTTCGTCATTATCCAGCAAGAATACAACCTTCTCAAAGAATTTCACTACTGATTTCATAGAGTTTTTCAGAAAGAAATCCATGCCGCCTGTCCCATTAATGCAAAAAGCCGCCACCTTCTCTATCTTTTCATACTGCGGATACTTATCTTTTAGTATCTTTACGGCTTGCCGAATATACTTGATATCATACGGCCCTTCTGTTATAATTACTTTTTTGTTGAATGAGAAAAGGAAATTGTCAATAGTCGTTATTCTATTGGCAGAAAGGTGATTTACCACGCTAGCCCACTCTTCTTCTACAACATTTCCTTCATTGACTGTTTGTACTGCCTCAGGCTTCATCACGCTGGTCATCAGCGGCGAGTGTGTAGTCAATATGGTATAGCCCTTTGCTGTCTCTATTAGACTCACTATTTTGTTTTTGGCCATAACGTCCACATGTGCATCTGGCTCGTCCAGCAGATACATTGTGCGCTCGTCACCTAAGATCCTCGTCATCAGCATCACTAATATACGTTTCTTATGACCTTCACTTAGGTCTGCCAGTTTCAGTCCGCTATCAGTCTCAATATTAATACTCGTTATCGCTTTCTGCATCCTAATAGCACCGCCATTAGCTACTGGCATCGACAGTGCATATAGTAGATAATACAGTCTTCTGCATCTGATTAGGTTTGATGTCCCAACTAATCCAAAGTTCAATATTTTAATGGCATTAACATATAGAGGATTAGCCTGTAAGGTTCTTGCTAACAACTGCGCGTTATGGTCATTATAATGAGTCAGGGCATTATTGTCTATAGTCGCTTCAACCTTTATCTGATTCAATGGAATATCGCTTCCCCATATTTCTTTTATAAAATTCTTTACTTCAACATCATCTGAACAAAGGAGTACAAGTAAGGCTATACCCCATTGAAATTTGTTAATATAGATAACCTTTGGTTCTGTTATGGTATTCATTGAAGAACTCGCAAAATAATGGGCATAACTGTCATTCAGAATATTATCCCACATTCTTAGATCCTCACCACTATAGCATGCTATCAGTTTTTCTGGTAATTCCAAAGTATTAAGGTCTACAGGATTACCATTGTCCGAAGATGCTATATTTCTTCCGTCAAATTCTATTTTCTTATTTCCAGCTAGCCTTAATGTGTATTTAAAAGTTGGAGCTTTAAATCCCAGCAAATGCTGAATGACCGCAGCAACAGCCTCTACCCAGTTACTTTTACCAGAGCCATTCTCTCCCACAAGTGCAGTATATCCACACTTCGGGAATACCAACAGCCCAGCTTGGATATTCTTATATTTCTGAACAAACAGGTTTGTTATATTCATCATTATATGTCTTTCCTCTCATTTATAAGATGATATCTCTGCCACCATTTTCAACACGCCTATCGGTACATCCCTTGTTTTCGTATTAATAACGCGTTGAGTATATGCCCAACTTTCGTTCCCATGAAACATAGTGATGGTTGCTAGTCCTTTTGTCGAACTGTTTAACGACCACCGGGACGGGTTCCTGTTTCATCCGAAACGTGGGGTTACTGTCTTTGTCCTTTGGGTTAAGAGTAACCACGTAAACATTGAGTTTGGGGTTTAGTGCCATTTTATTTTTTGATCTTAGAAAAAAACTTTTCCTGTTTACCACTGACCCTTTGGTCATATATTTCTCATACAAAACTTTATCTTTTGTATTCTCTGTACCCTTTACTTATAATACTCCCTCAAAAACCGCTGCACCGCCTCTTGCTGGCGCTGTTGGTTCTGCATCCAATCATTGTATTCCTTCAAAAGACGTTGAAAATGTTCAGCTCGCTCCTGTCCGTCAATAGCATTGCACATCTGCTCCGCTATCTGAGGAGGAAAGTTATTCCTAATGATTGCTTTTCCCGTTTCATTGGCAATCTTATTACCAACAATATTGTATAAGTCCTGTATCGTAATCATATTTCCGTGTTTATCTGTGAACTCTACGTGAAACAGGTACCCCTGTTCTTTTAAAGCAGAGTACGATTCTAATACATGACTACTTGTTATCTTTAAAAAACGCAGCAGTCATGCGTTCTATCTCTCGAGATTCTGAAAGATATGCCGACCGATAATTATCATTGATTTTCGCTATTGTGTTCATACTTATAGGGTAACGTTCTGTCCCTTTATTTTCTGTTCGCAAAGAAGTAGAACTTTTCTTTGCAACGTTCCATTTTTTTTGATGATTCATAATCGAAAGTTTGTTTTAGGTTCATAATGTAGCAAGGTATCTTTCTAATATAGGACCAGAAAAACGCTGATCCAAGATCTTATATGGCTTCCCTATAGCAACATTCGATGATAAAGCTGCGAGTTCAGTTACAAGTCTCTTCCCTCTGTCTTCCATATACTTCCTCAGCCGATAGTAGCAGAGAATAGGATCATTTGCATATCCATCGAATATCATGCTCAACGACACATAACGATTTGTCTTCAAGAATCGATTGAAGGCTCTGCGAGTGGCAATATCTCGCTCAAGAGAAACCAGTACAACGTAAATGCTGTAGCCACAAAAACGTAACAAGTAGAATAGTCTTGTTATATCCATAATCTTTGATCCTATTTTGGGGATGCAAATGTTATAACCAGAATAATAACATTGCTTGAATAATGAGTCAAACGGCTGGTTGTCTATCATACCACCCATAGTCATTACAGAAGACTCTTCATGCACCAATGACGCACCCTTTTTCCTCTTGAATTCTGGTAACTTCCGTTTGATTAAATCAGAATCCAATAGAAAAGCTCCATATAAGTCACAAATGGATCCACATATTGACGATTTCCCTGATGCTGGTAGTCCCATAATGTAAAATGCCTTCCTTTGTGATTTCACACCTGACAATGGCTTTCCACCTCCATGACCTAGCATCACTTGCTCGTCATCAGGCAATCTCCTCATACTAAGCATCTCGTATACAATTTGGTTTCTTAAAGGCATTCTATCTTGTTCTGTTCTATATCGTCTATCCCTCACTTTCCAACTATTTAAAGTATCAGAATTGGGATAAGGAGAACGTTCTTCTGTCACAATCTTATTGACATAAACAAAGAAATTGGGATCTGTCCGAGAAACGCCTAGGACTTTTTCCACAAAGTCCGAAGCTACAGAATAATAATAGAGTGGTCGATGAAAGTCGCTCATTATTCACTACAGATTCTTAATATCATTCTTCTTTACCCCTGTTATAGTTTCTATCTCATCTTTCAAGGGGATGATTGGATTGTAAAGATTAATATAGGCCCTTCCAATAGCACCTTTAAACATCTCTGTTTCAGGTCTCATCTCATTTAGGCCACTTTCAAAGATATGACTGAGAGTGATGTCTGGGTAGAGATCAATATAGAACACCTTTTTTATGCCAAGCTGATATGCCTTTTTTGCACACAGCACGCAAGGGCTGGCTGTTGTAAAAAGATATCCACCTCGGATACTGTTACCTCCATATTTCACAATCTGCAGAAAAGCATTTTCCTCTGCATGCAGCGATCTTGTATGTACCTGATTGTCCTCACCCTTGATAGAATTATACACGTCCTTGAAGCAGTATGATAGATTCATCCCATTGATGTCTTTGAAATGAGGTGTATATCTATTCCACAACTTACTTATTTTACCTCTAAAGTCCTTATTCCTCATCTCATATTCACTGAAAGCAATCAAATCATTCTGATTATGTAAATCTTCCAGTCTCCTGAGTGAACATGGAGTTTGCCCTTCTGCTACTGTATTCCAACCGATTGCTTTCACAGAGAAGTGTTCATCAGTCACGACTGCCCCAACCTGCCTGGACAAACAGCCAGAGTTTAATTTCGCAGTAAACGCTATTTGCATCACTCTCTCTTCTGGGGTTGGAGTTATAATTCCAGGATGCAGTATCAGTGCAACAAACTGCATCAGCTGACGTTTTAAATCGTCATTATGTATCCATTCTGTTCCGTTTGTCACCACATGAATGTCCGATAGTTCTATACACTTTGGTACATCCTGCTTTTGAAACGATTCCTCAAGAGGAGCTTTCTTTGGAGACTCGACTTCATCTAATTTCTTGATTTCATCCTCATTAAATTTTGAGAGATTCTTCCTTCTCACGTCAGAAGGTGTAGAGATAGACATCAGATAAAAAGCAGAATACCTCTCCCTAAAATAAAGAACCTCATATGGATTCCTCAACGCATCTATTACTACGTATGTTTTCTGGTCATCTTTATAGTTGAGATCTCTTAATAGTTTAATGACATGATTCACCACATGCGCAAGATTCGCAGGACCCTCATTACCTAGAATAGGAACATTTCCTGATGGTTGTTTTTCAAAAGCATAATTGTTCTTCCTTATGTTATTACCCCAAGCCTGCATGGGGGCTGATAACTTTTTATATGCGGTCACTTTCTCCTTCAAATCTTCTACATACTTTTTCAGAGTCTCAAATAGGAAATTACGCCAATACAAAGCCTCGTCCACGTTTTCTTGATATTGTTTTTTGTCAACTCTATTTACATCATATTTCAAATGGCGTGATTCCCTACCTTGTAGATATTCCAAACATTTGCAAGCATCATCATGAAGCTTATCATAAGACTCTTGATCCAGATTTAAAGAGATGCCGTATTTATTAAGTTCTTCACAGTAATCTTTATGGCTATATTGCAGGGCATACAGCATAATAATATCGCTAGCCTTAATTGTTTCAAATTTATGCCAATTATCTTGTAAATAATTATAAACGATATTGTATTTCCTATCATCATTACTTGCCAGCCCCTCATGACATACAGCTTTATCAGGCGGCACAAGATCAACTAGGCGCTCCTTCCCCAGCATTTCTGCCACAATAGAACAACCCGATCCGGTTTTACCCGTCAATCCTATAATCACGAACTTACTACGCAAGTCGAAAATATTCTTTACAATTCCTGTTCTCATAATATGTATATTAACAATTCCACACTAATTCACAACAACTTTCATTTTGTCTTTTTAAAGAGATATGGTTCTACTAATGGTAAAACTTTGTATTTTGCGATATGTGAGAAAACTATTGCCACAGCCAAAGTTAGGATACATGTAATCCAATACAAAATATCTGGCTGCTGAATATACTTTGATAGATGAAGCATCTCTACACCTCTAAAAGCCATCATATGACAAAGATAAATCTCCATACTTATTCCACTTAAATATTTTGTGAATCCATTATTCAACACCTTCCCTTCTGTACCAATGGCATACATTAACCAAATTGCACAAAGTATGCACATTGCCAAAACAAACCAAGAAACCACCGGGACGGGTCCCCCAGCCAATTTATTCGCTAATTTTCAAATTCTTGCCCATTAGTACTTTCTCCAGACCATCTTATTAACTATGCCTACATAGCTCTGGATAATCTTTACCACCTTGGTAGAGACATTCTCCTCGATATAGTCAGGTACAGGAATGCCATAGTCACCATTCTGGTTCAATGTCACTGCGGTATCTACTGCTTGTAACAGAGAGACTTCATCAATACCTGCGATGATGAAGCATGCCTTATCAATTGCCTCAGGACGCTCTGTAGAAGTACGGATGCAGATTGCAGGGAATGGATGACCTACACTTGTAAAGAAACTGCTCTCTTCGGGAAGAGTACCACTATCCGAAACCACTGCAAAAGCATTCATCTGAAGACAATTGTAATCGTGGAATCCGAGAGGTTCGTGCTGAATAACACGCTTATCCAGCTGGAAACCGGAAGCCTCCAGACGCTTGCGGCTACGAGGATGGCAGCTATAAAGGATTGGCATGTCATATTTCTCAGCCATCTTATTGATAGCGGTGAAAAGGCTCATAAAGTTCTTCTCTGTGTCGATATTCTCTTCACGATGAGCAGAGAGCAGGATATACTTACCCTTCTCCAATTCAAGACGTTTGTGAATGTCGCTTGCCTCAATCTCAGCCAAATTCTGATGCAGCACCTCCGCCATCGGGCTACCCGTAACGTATGTACGTTCCTTAGGAAGTCCGCAATCAGCTAGATAACGACGTGCATGCTCAGAATAAGCCATATTCACATCGCTGATAATGTCCACAATGCGGCGGTTGGTCTCTTCTGGCAGGCACTCATCTTTGCAGCGGTTACCAGCCTCCATGTGGAAGATGGGGATATGCAGGCGCTTTGCACCTATTACACTCAGGCACGAGTTGGTATCACCCAATACCAATACTGCATCAGGCTTGGTCTCAACCATCACCTTATAACTCTTGTCGATGATGTTACCCATCGTAGAACCGAGGTCATCACCCACAGCCTCCATATAAATATCAGGATCAGCCAATTTCAAATCCTTGAAGAACACACCATTCAAGTTATAGTCGTAATTCTGACCTGTATGTGCTAACAGACAGTCGAAGTACTGCCGGCACTTGTTAATCACAGCAGCCAGTCTGATAATCTCAGGACGTGTACCCACGATTATCAGCAGCTTCAATTTTCCATTATTCTTAAACTTTGCCATAATATACTAGTTTTTTTATTGTTACATCGAAATGCCCTAAAAACACTAATACCTCACTATTCGTTCGGGTTTTACCTTTTCAGCGTTAAAGTTCACAAGCAGTCCTAACTGATAGCCAGTAATGGCTAAGTAGTTTATGACTTGCGCTTGGTGAACTGGAAGAAGTTCATCGACCGCTTTTAGTTCTACAACAATCTTGTTGTAACATACAAAGTCGGCAATGTACTTCTGTTCGAGCTCTTCACCTTTATACATAATGGTGAAGCTCTTTTCACGCTCAAAAGGAATACCCTGAAG
>Ga0256407_10002325_pt1 | contig 36710 bp, 27 predicted proteins | sample RumenRJG_04DNA_FD_193489 | JGI IMG/M metagenome (GOLD analysis project Ga0256407, IMG submission 193489) | Bovine rumen microbial communities from Lethbridge, Alberta, Canada - RJG_04 | ecosystem: Host-associated > Mammals > Digestive system > Stomach > Rumen | place: Canada: Alberta...
ACTGCAAAGCAAAGGTTTTAAGCCAACCACCATATCCAAGAAACTGGGGATAGCCAGACAGACTGCGTCAAAATACTGCAAGACGGAAAGGCTCCCTGCCAGGAACAGCAAGCTCAGAAACCAGTATTATCGCTATGACAAGTATGTAGAGCAGGAATGGGCAAAGGGAAGAGCCATGAGTTCTATCTTTGAGGAAATCAAAACACAAGGCTTCAGCGGTAGTCTGACTCCATTTTACGACCGCTACAAATACCTATCAGACGGGCATCGTGGTTACAGACCTAGGGGATGGAAGCCTGCCACGAAGAACAGACCCAAGGACGAACGGTCTGAACTAGTTCCTATCAAGGCCCTGACAGCAATGGTCGATAAGGCCATCAGGCAGAAAGACATGACAGAAGAAGAGACTGCTACATTAGGAATTCTCAATACATTAGGATGGTTCCGTGAGATGTACAATGCAACAGGGAGATTCTATGCAATCATCACAGGCTCAGATACAACAGAACTAATCCGATGGATGAAGACATATTGGAGAACCCCTATTGCAACGTTAAAGACTTTCATTCTCGGAATAATGAAGGATTACAAGGCTGTCAGAAACACTATCAGGCTTAACGTCACAAATGGAATTACAGAAGGATACGTCAATAAATTGAAAGCCGTGAAGCGGCTGATGTATGGGAAGGCTGGCATTGAGCTATTGAAGAACAAACTTGTATTGGAACATGTACTTTTCAACTAAATTGCAGAAGAACCTATTATTGACATAAAATTAAGAAAATATCATAGAACTCGGATTAAAAGTTCAAAAACACCTCTTGATTATTAACTCTGTAGTTCTTGAATCAGGCTGTCAATTTTCTGACTTACGAACAGAAGCATTTAGCAGAAACCCTATTTCCCTATAGAGCCATTTTGTCGTTTGGCTCGAGCCAAAAAGACGGGGTCACAAAAAAATACGCTGGCTGGCTGGTAGGTAGCCTCAGGCGTAGCTATCAGGGTCAGTACAGATGTAACGTCACCGATTTCAGACCGCTGCAAGATAAGAAAGCGAGGGGTGATATTGATACTTTATAATATAAACAATGTATTTGTGTAAAAAATCACATTATGAGCAGTTTTCAACTGATATTGCTCCAGTCCATTTCGTCGCGTTTGAGATGGTGGAGGCGCTGTAGCAGTATTGCGTTATCAGGATGTGACAACTGAGGATCATTATCCAGAATCCACGTGGCGGTATCGCGTGCGAGCTGGACTATCTGTCCGTCGCGGGCAAGGTTTGCGAGTTTCAGGTCAAATGCCATACCGCTCTGCTGGGTTCCCTCGAGGTCACCAGGTCCGCGGAACCGTAAATCGGCCTCGGCAATTTCGAAACCGTCATTGGTTTCAGTCATGATGTCGATACGGCGCCGGGTGTCGCGTGAGAGTTCGTACCTGGTGACCAGAACGCAATAGCTCTGGTCTGCTCCGCGGCCTACACGGCCTCGTAGCTGGTGCAGTTGCGAAAGTCCGAATCGCTCGGCATTCTGTATAACCATAACCGATGCATTAGGTACATTGACTCCGACCTCGATGACTGTTGTGGCTACGAGAATCTGTGTCTCGCCCTTGATGAACTTCTGCATCTCTGCCTCCTTGTCCTGGGGTTTCATCTGTCCGTGTACCATGCTGAGGCGATAGGCGGGGAATATTTTCTGCAAATGTATGTATGCTTCCTCGACATTCTGCAAATCGAGCTTCTCGCTTTCCTTGACCAACGGGTAGACCATATAGACCTGACGTCCCTGCTGTATCTGCTGGCTGATGCCGCGATAGAGCAAATCGGGGTTGTTGTCATACATGTGGGTGGTCTTAACCGGCTTACGTCCGGGTGGCAGCTGGTCTATGACCGAGACGTCGAGATCTCCGTACAGGGTCATCGCGAGGGTGCGGGGAATAGGGGTTGCTGTCATGACCATGACGTGTGGGGGGATGTGGTTTTTGTCCCACAGGCGGGCGCGTTGGGCTACGCCGAAACGGTGCTGCTCGTCAATGACTACAAAGCCCAGGTTCCGGAACTGTACGTTATCTTCTATCACTGCGTGTGTCCCGACAAGTATATGTATCTTGCCGTCCTGCAGGTCCTGGAGTATGGTCTGTCTCTTCTTGCCGCGTACGACTCCGGTTAGCAACTCGACGCGTACATCCATATCTGCAAGGAGATGGCGGAAGGTCGAGAGGTGTTGTTCGGCGAGGATTTCGGTGGGGGCCATGATGCATGCCTGATAGCCGTTGCCTATGGCAAGGAGCATTGCCATAAGGGCAACGACGGTCTTTCCGCTTCCGACGTCGCCTTGTACGAGACGGTTCATCTGACGTCCGCTCTGCATATCCTGGTGCATCTCGCGTATTACGCGCTTCTGTGCCTCGGTGAGCTGGAAAGGGAGGTGATGGTGGTAGAAGTCATTGAAATATGTTCCTACGTTACGGAAGATGTGACCCTTGACTGTGCCCTGCCGGAATCGTGCGTATCGCAGGACTGCCAGCTGGACGTAGAAGAGTTCTTCGAACTTGAGCCTGTAGCTTGCCCATGACAGTTGGTCTGCGGTCTGGGGATAATGTATGTTCTGCAATGCTGTTGGCAGGCTGACAAGACGGAGACGGCTGAGTATGTGCGGGGGGAGGGTTTCCTGTATCCCCATGATGGGGCCGCAGTCGGCGTGGAGGGTCTTGAACAGGGTGGTCATGAATTTTTCGATGCTGCGCGATGTGAGTCCTTCCTTTTTCATACGCTCGGTGGTATGATAGTAGGGCTGCATGCTCATCTTGCCCAGCATGAGGGTTTCGGGACGGTCTATGTCGGGATGACCTATGTTGATACGTCCGTTGAAAGTGGTGGGTTTGCCGAATATAATGTAATCGGTGTGGAGTTTTACTGTCCGCAGGATATACTTGATGCCGGCAAACCAGACGCAATCTACCCATCCGTTACCGTCGGTGAAATGGCCTACGAGTCGTGTCTTGCGTCCCTCGCCTATCTGCTCGAAGCTGGCAAACTGGCCTTTGAGCTGTACAAAGGGCATATCGGTCGTCAGCTCGGATGTCTTGTAGAGTCGGCTGCGGTCGATGTGTTTGTAGGGAAAGAAATATAGCAGGTCTTCCCAGGTTTTCAAACCCAGTTCGTGCCGCAGGGTCTCGCTCCTTTTGGGACCGATACCTGGGAGGAATTTCAATTCGGAAGATAGCTCTGCCACAGCTTTTAATACTGGTTTAGCTGCTAGTCCTGGTGCAATAGTTTGTTGTACATCATTCCCTGGCGCAGGGTTGCTGCCTGGTCGGTCTCCCCCATTGCTTGGGTGATTGTATATCCAAATTCCATGGCTGCGCCTGGACCGCATGCTGTAATAAACTGTCCGTCTTGTTGGCAGATTGCTGCTGTATATTGGGCTCCTGTCAGTTCGGTTTCGAAGCCGGGGTAGCAGGTTGCCTTGATGCCGTCGAGGATGCCCAGATGGCCGTATACCATGGGGGCGGCACAAATGGCTGCGAGTTTCTTCCCTGCGCGGTAGTGCTTCATGATTCCGTCGCACAAGGGCTGGCAGGCATCCAGATTGGCTGCGCCGGGCAGACCTCCGGGTAGTACCAGCATGTCTGCGTTGCTGAAATCTATCTCATCAAGCAGTGTGTCTGCCACGAAACCGACTCCATGGGCGGATGTGACTATCTTCTCGCCTGTAATACTGACGGTCTGAGCTTGGATGCCGGCACGACGGACTATATCCAACGGGGCTATCATTTCGATGTCCTCGAAGCCTGTTGCAAGAAAAAAGTAAATCATACAGGATGTGATAAGTTATGATGTTTTAGGGGTTAGTGTTAGGGAAAATTTCATTATTCCTTCTGCAAAGTTAAAAAAAATACTTAACTTTGCCCGTCAAGATAAGGAAATCGTTATGCGAAAACTTCGTTTTGCTCTTTTTGGCAATATCTATCAGGCTAAGAAATCGACATCGGCACAGAAACTGCTGGTATTGCTAGAGGAACGTCAGGCTACTTTGTTGATAGACCGGCCTTTCTATAATTATCTGGTCGATGAAATGAAGATTAACGTCAAATGCAGCGAGCTGATTGATGGTAATGATTTTGAGGCTGATTTCGTAATATCCATGGGAGGTGACGGGACTTTTCTGGAGGCTGCGCGCCGTGTCGGGGATAAGGGGATTCCTATCTTGGGTATAAACATGGGGCGACTGGGTTTTCTTTCGGATTATCAGGCTGAGGATATTCCGGCTGCAATCGATGCTATTTATAACAGTGATTTCAAATGCGAGGAACGAAGCTTGCTACAGGCTGATTTCTCGGATAGTTGCAACTGCGATAATCCTGCCCATTGTCCATTTGCGCTGAACGAGGTTTCGGTTTTAAAACAGGATAATTCGTCCATGATAAGTATTCGGGTTGATATCAACCATGAGTATCTGACTACGTATCAGGCTGACGGTCTAATCATAAACACTCCGACTGGCAGTACGGGGTATGCCATGAGTGTAGGCGGAAGCATCATGGCTCCGGGTAGCAATACCATAGGGCTGGTTCCGGTTGCTCCTCATTCCCTGACGGTTCGTCCTCTGACGCTGCCTGATGATAATGAGATTACATTAACCGTGGAGAGCCGTTCGCACAATTTTCTGGTTTCAATTGACGGACGTAGCGAATCGTATCAGGAGGGGACGCGCATTACCGTAAAGAGGGCGCCATACTCGGTTAAGGTATTGAAAAGAAGTGAAGCGAGTTTCTTCCGTACACTGCGAACAAAACTGATGTGGGGGGCTGATCCCCGGGAATAAGAAAGGTATGCTGAGATAAATGACTGCCAGAGAAGCTTTACATCATCCTGAGGTCTTGCGCTGGTTTTGGCTAACCAGCCATGGCATACGCATGAAAGCCATAGTGAACATCATTATAGGCCTCATCATCGTCGGCATGGACTTCTTCCTCATCTGGACAACCAAGATGTGCATCGACATCGCTACGGGACAGAGTAACAGGTCATTGGTTTTGGCCTGCTGCATAATGGTTGCCATAGGGATTGTGAATATCGGACTGGCTTTTTCTCGCCGCTGGGTAGGAGCACTGCTCGGACTCAAGAGCCAGAACCTCATGCAGCTACGCACCTTCTCCCGCCTTATGCACAGCGTATGGAACGGCAAGGAAAGCCTCCATTCGGGCGATGTAATGAACCGCCTCATACGCGATGCCAACGAGATTACCGGCGTTATCACCGATACACTGCCAATGGCTATATGTACGCTTGTAAGACTGGTTGGTGCATTTGTATTCCTGTATAGATTCGACTCTGCCTTGGCTTGTCTGCTGATGGTTGTTGCGCCGGGGTTCGTCGCTCTGAGCAGGTTCTATATTCGCAGGATGCGTACACTGACACGGGAAATACGCGACACAGATAGTAGGATACAGAGCATACTTCAGGAAAGCATCCAGCACCGCATGGTCATCAAGACGCTGGAGCAGACAGATGGAATGGTCGAACAGCTTGCTGATGTACAGGCGCAGTTGCGCCGTCAGGTCAGGCACAAGACTTTGTTCTCCAGCTTCAGCACTCTGATTGTGAATTTTGGCTTCTCGGCTGGTTATCTGGTTACTTTCATCTGGGGAGTGTACCGCCTGCAGGCTGGAGAAATATCATACGGTACCATGCTTGCATTTATTCAGCTGGTGGGGCAGATACAGGGGCCTTTTCGCGAAATGACACGTTTTGTTCCTGTTATCATTAGCGCTCTGACTGCCGCTGAACGCCTGCAGGAACTGGAAGAGGCGCCGCTCGAGGAAGAGGGTAATCCGATCCTCTTTCCACATGGTGCAGGAATTCGTTTCCGTAATGTCTGTTACAGGTACGAGGATGGTCACCGCAATGTCCTCAATAATTTCAGCTATGACTTTATGCCTGGCAGCACAACTGCCATACTGGGTGAAACTGGTGCCGGTAAGACGACATTGATACGAATGATTCTGGCACTTCTGTCTCCAGACCAGGGAAGTGTGGAAATCTATGACAATAACAAATCTGCTGAATGCTCGCCGCTGACACGATGCAACCTGGTCTATGTACCGCAAGGCAACACACTGCTCAGCGGCACCATCCGCGACAATCTGTTGCTTGGCAACCCCGAGGCCAGCGAAGAAGACTTGATTGAGGCAATACACATGGCATGTGCAGATTTTGTCCTACGCCAGCCCACAGGACTGGACACGCCTTGCGGCGAGGGAGGCGCAGGACTCAGCGAAGGCCAGGCACAACGCATCGCCATAGCACGGGCACTGCTACGACGGGGGAACATTATTCTGCTGGACGAGGCTACTTCTGCCCTGGATCCGGAAACTGAACAGAATCTTATCAACAACATCTCCCTTATGGCCAGGTCACAGAAACGCACCGTTCTGTTCATCACCCACCGGCCCGCTATTGTCGACTACTGCAACAATATATTAAGGTTAGAAAGAATTTAGGTTAGCGGTTAGCGGTTAGCGGTTGACTTCGTCGACCCTCTTAATACTCCCGAAGCTCTGTGACCGTCCCGCAGGGGCAACACCGGTCAAGAGCGGTTAGCGGTTAGCGATTAGCGGTTGACTTCGTCGACCCTCTTAATACTCCCGAAGCTCTGTGACCGTCCCGCAGGGGCAACACCGGTCAAGAGCTTCATGGTCGTCTTGGCGAGCGTTAGCGGTTATTCCCCGTTCGCCATTATCGTCAGTATCGTGGTTACGTCACCAATCTCTATCACGCCATTGCCGTTGGCATCAGCTGCCTTGTTATTGTAACCCGTGGCATCCGGCGTTGCCATCAGTGTCAGCACTGATGTCACGTCACCTATTTCCACCTCACCATTGCCGTTTGCATCTCCAAGGATGTATTCCGGGCCTACGGGTGTCACCGACTTGTTTACAACCAGCATTGCAGGCTTGCCGTTTATCATCGTTCCCTCCTTGGTCACCTTGATATCAACGGCTGAAGGTGCTATCGAGAGTGACAGCTTGTTCTCTACATCGTATGCAGCATACATCCCGGCACCTATGTTGTACAGGTAGGTATCGCTACCATCCTTAACTATTCTCCAGCATGCTCCTGCGTCATTGTCATCCAGGTTAAGCGTATATGCGACATTCTTCAGCGACTTTGTTGCACGGTCATATACAGGGAAGTTCCTGCCGCTATGGTCAGCAATCAGATATACTGCATTATTGCGAATATCATCTGCCTTGCTTGCAAATTCCTTTATGTGGTGAAACTGTCCCCATGCTGTGTTATATATGTAATCCCATGCAGTGCCTTCAGGAACATATAATTGAGCATGGATATAACTTACATCAGAAAATGTACTGGAATCAATTTTTTTATTACCCTTGTTTACAATAGTCTGAAGGGAACATCCTGTAAAAGCAGATTTTCCAATGATAACAACATTCTCGGGAATGGTGACTGATGCCAGATCATAGCAGTTATAGAAGGCATAACTTCCAATACCAACACTATTGCCAATAATCAGTTCCTTTATCTGACTTCCAAATATTTTTGTAAGGTTATTGCTGCTAGAGTATGAAGCTGAATTAATTACATTAGAATTAAGATACACTAATGTCAGATTAGTGCAATCCAAGAAAGCAGATTCTCCAATGCTTGTCACACTGTTTGGAATGGTTATTGAAGTCAAGCCTCTGCAATACTCGAAAGCCCCGGCTCCAATGCTTGTCACACTGTTGGGAATGGTTACTGAAGTCAGACCAGTGCAACCATAAAAAGCACCTTCTCCAATGCTTGTCACACTGTTGGGAATGGTTACTGATGTCAGGCCACTGCAACCATAAAAAGCACAACTTCCAATGCTTGTCACGCTGTTGGGGATGGTGACTGATGTCAGGCCGGAGCAATCTCTGAAGGCACTCCCTCCAATGCTGGTCACACTTTCAGGTATGGTGACTGATGTCAGTCCGGTGCAGTTATAGAAGGTTTTGGTGCCGATGCTTGTCACACTGTTGGGGATGGTGACTGATGTCAGGCCACTGCAATCACGGAAAGCAGATACTCCTATACTTGTCACACTGTATTCTGTATCATTGTAAGTTACGGTAGATGGAATGACTACCGAACCGGAGTAACTGTTGTAAGACGTGGTCTTATACGTTACTGTAACGCTGGTGCCGTCGGAATTGATGCTGTAGTAAATACCGTCTACAGTAAAATCATAGGCATTGGCTACAATCGGCAGCATTAAAGTTAACAAAGCGAAAAGTAAAGTCTTTTTCATAATGAATATAAAAACATTTATTCCTGTCAGCAAATTTAACGATTTATCAAATAAGAGCAAAGTTTTCAGGTAGAATTGTAATACATTAAGGGTAATAATATTATTCACAAACATTATGAAGAACAAAAACAACCAACGGGAAACCGATGCCGACGGCGGAACTTACTGGTATTTATGGTTAATATTAACTAATTGTGTTAAGGGTTGGGAAAGATTAACTTACAATAGGTTAAGGAGTTGTAAAAGAACTTTCAAAAGCGCAGAGTAATATCCAAATCCGCTACATTTGCCGTCGGAGATATCGAAAGACACCAGTCTTATGACACAGGAGAGCACACCGCCATTTTAGTTTAAAAGGTGAAAGCAAAAGGGGTATAAAACCTAACCCTCGTACAAGGCACTACCTTTTACCTCGTATAAGCTATCACCTTTTACCTGGTATAAGCAACCACTTTTTACCTCGTACAAACTGCAACCTTTTACCAGGTACAAGTTTCAGATTCAAATTCAACAATAACAAATAAACATTTTCAAACTATGTTTTACTATAATATTTGTATCAACAATGGTGTTGAGGCCTTCGGAACAGAGGGCAAGACCATTACCGTAAACGAAGTGCTCCAAACAGTCGACATAAAGGCATTGGCACGTGAGATTCACCATGAAAACATGCTCATTCCTGAACAGGTGGCCGTGAGTGTGCTACAGAACTTTACCAAAGCCGCCGTCAACCTGATGAGCCAAGGCTTTGCCATCCAGTTCCTTAGTGGCAACGATGTGGCGATGCGCATCTATCCCGACATTCACGTGAAAGGTGGCAATATTAACCTTGCCCGTGCTCAGGAACTGATTCCCGGCACAACCGAGATTACCGCAGAGAATGCAGGCGACCTAGTGAGCCGTGCAGGCGTCACCGTCCGCGCAAAGGCCGAGTGCGAACAGAAGTTCACAGAGATGCTCATGGCCGAGAGCAGCGGCATCCAGCGCAAGGAGATCATTGAGAAAGCCAGAGTGGTCCGTAAGGACAGCAATGGTGACAGCCCCTCTCCTGACTACCCCGAGGGGGAGGGCACCGACCCCGAGACTCCGGGCACCGGCGGCGGTGGTGGTGTGACACCTCCGGGTGGTAACACTGGAAACGACGACTAAGGTTAAAAGGTTAAAAAATTAAAAGATTAAAAACTGAACAATTCCCGGCCGGCATCTCTGCCAGTCGGGAATTTCTATTGTGCGCTAACCGCTAACGCTCGCCAAGACGACCATGAAGCTCTTGACCGGTGTTGCCCCTGCGGGACGGTCACAGAGTTTCGGGAGTATTAAGAGGGTCGACGAAGTCAACCTTTAACCGCTAACCGCTCTTGTCTGATTTGCCACGAAGATTTAAAAACTTTCCTACATATATGAGTGCGTATAATATTTTTTCATACCTTTGCGCCAAATAATCAAACACAGGATACAAACCACACACCCAAGTATGAAAAGGACGGTTATCATAGGCACAGTGAGCCTGCTCATCATTGCTCTGGCAGGCGTTATCGCATGGCTTTTGCAGGAGAGGAAGATCCAGGAGGAGGAAAACAAGCAGATGGTCCAGATCCTGGAAATGGACAAGGCCGAGATGGAGAACCAATACAAGGATTTCGCCCTGCAGTATAACGAGATGATGACGCAGGTCACGAACGATTCGCTGCTCGAGCAGCTGTCACGGCAGGAGAAGCGTACGCAGGAACTGCTCGAGGAACTGCGACAGACAAAGGCCAATGATGCAGCAGAGATCATGCGCCTCAAGAAAGAACTGGAGACATTGCGCAGGATCCTGCGTGACTATGTCGTTCAGATTGACTCCCTGAATCGCGAGAACCAGAACCTGCGTTCCGACAACACGGCATTACGCACCCGCAACGAGGAAGCAGAAGCGCATATATCCGACCTGTCCAGCAAGAACGAGCAGCTGACCGACAAGGTCAACATTGCCAGCCAGCTGGATGCAACGGGCATTCGTGCCAGCGCACGCAACAAGAAAGGAAAGGACTGTGAGAAGGTCAAGGATGCCAAGAAACTTGTCGTAAGCTTCAACATCTCCCGCAACGTCACGGCACAGACAGGCATGCGCACAATCTATGTACGCATTTCCACGCCGACAGGTGAGACGCTGACACGCGGTGGCTCTTTCCAGTTTGAGAACCGCCAGCTGCAGTACAGCATCGCCAAGGAGATCGAATATACGGGCGAGGAGATCCCTGTTACAGTATACTGGGACATTGCCGAGACGCTCTCTGCGGGCTCATACCATGTAGATATCTTTGCCGACGGCCATGCTATCGGCAGTACGACATTCAGTCTCAAGTAATGGGAAAAGGTAAGCTGGCCAAATTTGCCGAAATGGCGCAGAACCCGCTTGTCTTCGAGCCGCGGTATAATCCAACGGCCGAGAAGGCAGACGATTTTGCCCTGCAAGGTAACTGGAACCGGGAATTCTTCCACAACCAGAACCCTATTGTCCTGGAACTCGGCTGCGGCCGTGGCGAATACACGGTGGGGCTTGCCCAACTGTACCCCGACCGCAATTTCATCGGCGTGGACATCAAGGGCTCGCGCATGTGGACCGGTGCAACGGATGCCCTCAACAAAGGACTCAGAAACGTTGCCTTCCTGCGTACGAATATCGAATTCATCTGGCAGTTCTTCGGCAAGGACGAGGTCAGCGAGATATGGCTGACATTCTCCGACCCGCAGATGAAGAAAGCCACAAAGCGCCTCTCCAGCACATACTTTCTGGAGCGCTACCGCCGCTTTATGACAGACAGCGGGCTCATACACCTGAAGACAGACAGCAATTTCCTGTTCACATATACCCAGGAAATGCTCAAGGCCAACGGCATCATTCCGGAGGTATGCACACGTGACCTGTACAAGCAAACTGGCGACGACACTGTCGAGGCACGCTCCTTCCAGACTTATTACGAGGGAATGTGGCGCGACCGGGGCATCGATATCAAATACCTCCGGTTCCGTCTGCCACAGCAAGGCACACTGATAGAGCCTGATGTAGAAATCCCATTGGACGAATATCGCTCTTACAGCCGCGAGAAGCGCTCGTCCCTGGCTATGTCCAAATAGCGGTTAGCGGTTAGCGATTAGCGGTTAGCGAGGGAAGGCGAAAGGCAATGCGGTCTGCAACGCAGCCTGCCAGTATACCCAGGTATGCCCGCCATCACGAACGCGCAATTCGCCGGGAATCCTGCGTGTACGCATCAGCTGATGCAGCCTGACACTCTGGTCAAACAGGAAATCATCATCTCCGCAATCCAAGTACCAGCGCACCGTGCGCAGGCTGTCCTTACGTGCTTCACTTGCAGTCTCTACAAACTTCAGCGCCGAATTCTGCGTAACTGCAGCCTTGACCAGAGCAACCTTATCCGGGTTATTACCAGGGCGTACTGTATTTTCGGCATCAGTCAGCCAAGGGCTCATAGCATAGCAGGCACAGAACATATCGGGATGACGCTGCGCATAGACGGTACTGCCGCCGCCGCCCATGCTCAGGCCCATTACGGCACGCATATCCTTGGTGCCTCCACAGTGATATTTCTTCTCAACCTCGGGCAACAGTTCCTGAAAGAAGAAATCATGATAAGGCCATCCCGGCATATTGAAATACCCGTTCCATGTCTCGGCCGTCTTCGGACCTCCGGCATTCGGCATGACAATAACCATCGGACGGGCTTTTCCCGACTTGATGGCCTCGTCGGCAATCTTCTGCATATTACCGCGCTCCACCCAAGCAGTATAGGTGTCAGTAAAACCATGCAGCAGATACACTACCGGATAATGCAGGCTCCTGTCATACCCGTCCGGCAGGTAGACATTATACTGAACCTTTGCATTCAGCAACTTGCTCTTAATGGAACAAGTCTCTACTTTGGATGCACTTGTACCCAAAGTGACAATTACGGCAAGCGCAAGAACCAGATATTTCTTCATAATACTATTTTTATGGCATTCAACATTTGTCATCTGTGTGCAGCAAAGATACATTATTTATTTATGTATATAACACTATTCTCGTTTTTTTGTTATATTTTTGTACCTACATATTAATACCGGACAGAAATTTTACGAAATAAAAGACATGGAACTCTACCCCAAACTTATCATGGATGCCCTTGCCACAGTGCGCTACCCGGGCACTGGCAAGAATATAGTTGAGATGGAAATGGTCGAGGACGACCTGCGCATAGCAGGCATGCACGTCAGCTTTACGCTAATCTTCGACAAGCCCACCAACCCCTTCCTCAAGTCACTCGTAAAGGCCAGCGAGGCTGCCATACATGCCTATGTCAGCAAGGACGTACAGGTAGAGATAAAGACCAAGACCCTGCAGGCACCGCGTCCCGATCTGCCAGAACTGTTGCCAGGCGTAAAGAACATAATTGCAGTATCCAGCGGTAAGGGCGGCGTAGGTAAAAGTACCGTGGCAGCCAACCTTGCAGTCAGCCTTGCACGGCTGGGACATCGTGTAGGGCTTCTGGACTGTGACATCTTCGGCCCCAGCATGCCCAAGATGTTCCAGATCGAGGACGCACGGCCATACAGCGAGAATATCGATGGACGTGACCTTATTATCCCCATCGAGAAATATGGCATCAAGATTCTAAGCATAGGCTTCTTCGTTGACCCAGCCACCCCTACCCTGTGGCGCGGCGGCATGGCAAGCAATGCCCTGAAACAGCTCATCGGCGATGCAGCATGGGGCGATCTTGACTATTTCATACTGGATACTCCTCCCGGAACCAGTGACATCCACCTGACACTTGTGCAGACACTGCCCATAACGGGAGCCGTTATTGTCTCCACACCACAGCAGGTTGCACTTGCCGATGCACGCAAGGGAATCAACATGTACCGCAACGAGAAGGTCAATGTACCGATTCTCGGTCTTGTCGAAAACATGGCTTGGTTCACCCCCGAGGCACATCAGGATGAGAAATACTACCTCTTTGGCCGGGAAGGCGTCAAGCAACTTGCCCAAGAGATGCAGGTCCCGCTGCTGGGACAGATTCCCGTCGTACAAAGCATCTGCGAGAACGCCGACAACGGAACGCCCATTTCACTTGATGCCACATCCCCTGTTGCACAGGCATTCCTGCAGATGGCGGCACGTACAGTCACCGAAACCGACCGCCGCAACCTCCAGCAGGAAAAGACCCGCATTGTAAACATCAGGAAATAAGGATACAAACAGTCCCCGGAAGCATTGCCGCCGGGGACTGATTTTCTTGTCAGGAAAAATCCTGCAAAGACTTCTTACAACTTGTCGTTAGAACCCAGTACGTTCACAATCTTGTGGATGTACATCTTCTTCATGTTCTCACGAGCGGGCTTCAGATACTGACGTGGGTCGAAGTGATCCGGATGCTCTGCAAAGTGCTTGCGGATAGCTGCAGTCATTGCAAGACGTGAGTCTGAGTCGATGTTAATCTTACAAACGGCACTCTTTGAAGCCTCGCGCAGCTGCTCCTCAGGAATACCTACAGCATCAGGCAGCTTGCCACCGAAGGCGTTGATAGTGTCAACCTCGTCCTGTGGAACTGATGAAGAACCGTGCAGTACGATGGGGAAGCCTGGGATACGCTTCTCAATCTCGTGCAGGATATCGAATGCCAATGGAGGAGGCACGAGCTTGCCGGTCTTAGGATCGCGAGTACACTGCTCTGGTGTGAACTTGTAGGCACCGTGGCTTGTACCGATGGAGATAGCCAGACTGTCGCAACCGCTACGCTTTGAGAAGTCCTCAACCTCCTCGGGCTTTGTGTAGTGAGACACCTCGCTGGCAACCTCATCCTCTACACCAGCCAACACACCCAGTTCAGCCTCAACGGTTACATCATGAGCATGAGCATATTCAACAACCTTCTTTGTCAGGGCGATGTTCTCCTCGTAAGGCAGTGACGAACCGTCAATCATTACGCTCGAGAATCCATTGTCGATACAGTCCTTGCAGAGTTCAAAACTATCACCATGGTCCAGATGAAGAACAATCTGAGGATTCTCGCAACCCAACTCCTTTGCATACTCGACAGCACCCTGAGCCATGTAACGGAGGATAGTACCGTTAGCATAGTTACGGGCACCCTTTGAAACCTGCATGATAACAGGAGACTTGGTCTCAACTGCTGCCTGAACGATAGCCTGCATCTGCTCCAGCGTATTGAAGTTGAATGCGGGGATAGCGTAGCCACCTGCTACTGCCTTGGCGAACATTTCACGGGTGTTCACAAGACCCAATTCCTTGTAACTTGTCATTTTTGTTTAATTTATAAATTATTAATGTAACTGTTTGAAATCTATATGTCTGATACTTAAAGCACCTTTACCAGATATGTAACTGTAGGCAGATGGTCGCTGTATCCGTCCAGCCACACGCCGCCGGATGTAGTACGCTTAGGCGTATTCTTGAACCTGCCCTCGCTCTGCAACAGGTATGGACGCGTAAATATATGGTATCCATACAAGGTAAGGTGTGAATACTCCTTTGTCTTATACTGCTCCATCAGCCTGTTGTTCAACACAATCTGGTCGAACAGGTTCCAACCACCCTGATATGACAGCGTTCCCTTGCCCTTTTTACGCAAGATGTTCCACCATGGATTGTAAAAGTCGCCCGGCTCCATCTCACTGATCTCACGACGCGCCTTCAGACACTCCGCCATCGAGGCGTTGTCAGGATCGTCGTTCATATCACCCATTACGATTATGTGCTGCTCCGGATCAGCTGCATGAATACTGTCGGTCAGAGCACGTACCTGACGACCGCCATATTGGCGGAATATATCCTCTGCAGCACGGCTGGGCCAATGACATACAACAACAGTCAGCTTGTCACCTGCCAGAATACCCTGGACGCACAGGAACGGACGCGTCTGGCGTGTAGTGTCTCCATTCTCGTAAACATAGTGCCTATCAAAGAATTTAGTCACCTTGAAAGCCCTGGGATTATATATCAGGGCACAGTCAACACCTCGGCGGTCAGGACCCTCGATATGGACATAACGGTATCCCCGTCTCTGCATATTGGGCTGTGCCATCAGATCATCCATGACATGATCGTTCTCAATCTCACTGACACCGATTATACTTGCACCATAAGGACACTTGTCAGTACCCAGGTCACACAGCACCTTTGCCATATTTGCCAGCTTGTGCTCATACTTTATGGCATCCCAGTGATAGGAACCGTTGGGAAGGAAGTCATAATCATTCTTACCCTTGTCATGCTGGGTGTCGAAAAGGTTCTCCAGATTATAGAAGCATACTGCATGCGTCTGCAAAGTACGGCCTTGTGCAAAAGATAAAGTTGAAATTGAAAGTGCGCACAAGAGCGAGAAAAGGAGTTTGTTCATCGGCTTATACCTTTTATGATTATGTTCAGGGGCATTACCCCATTATATCACTCGGTGCAAAGTTAATATTTTTTTATAAAATTAGTATTGCTATCACAAAGTTTTTTAAAGAAATCCTAACAAATAAAAGTTATCTTTTGTATATTTGCATAGGATAAGAAAACCTAAACAAACAACTACTAATATGAGAAAGAAGCTTCAGTTACTTGCACTGGCCCTGATGGCAGCGCCTCAGCTTTTTGCCCAGTCGCCAAAAAGTGCAGAGACAGACAGCATTCCAGATGATCTTGACGGTATGGACTTCACCATGACTGAGTCACAGTTAGGCGAAGACGACGACATGACCAACGATGTTATCCAGGTGGGATCGTCATCCAACGTCTACACCAGCAACATCAACTATGCATGGAGTGCAGCACGGTTCAAGTTCCGTGCTTTGGACAACAAGTACAACGATGTGTACATTAACGGTCTGCAAGTGAACAATGCAGAGAATGGACGTTTTCAGTTCTCGAACATCGGCGGTATCAACGATGCCACAAGAAACAGGGATGCAGTCAACCCCTTCGAGGACAACACCTTCTCCATGAGTTCCCTGGGCGGTAGCACCAACTACGATTTCCGTGCAGGCAGCATGGCTGCAGGTCAGAAAATCACCCTCAGCGGATGTAACCGCAACTACACATTACGTGCCATGTATTCCTACGGCAGCGGGTGGACCAAGAAAGGCTGGGCCGTATTTGGCACAATAGGCTACCGCTGGGCAAACATGAACACCGCCTATGTAGACGGAACATTCTACAACAGCCTGTCATATTTCCTCGCCGTTCAGAAGAAATGGGGTGAGAAACACATGCTTAACCTTGCTACCTGGGCAAACCCGACCGAGCGCGCACAGCAGGGAGCCAGTACCGACGAGGCATACTGGCTGGCCAACGACCGCCAGTACAACCCATATTGGGGATACCAGGATGGCAGAAAGCGTGCAAGCCGTATTGTCAACGACTTTGCACCCAGCGTACTGTTGACATGGGATTTCAAGATCAAGGACAATATCAAGCTGGTAACCAGCGCATTCTTCAAATACCAGAAATACAGCAGCAGCAAGCTCAACTATAGCGGCACAAACCCCGCTCCTGACTATTGGAAGACCTTCCCATCATACTATTATGACGTATGGGATACAGGTACAGGCGACAAAGATTATGATGCCTGGAGCGATGCTTACGACTACTGGACCAGCGGTCCGGAGGCCCGACAGATCAAGTTTGACGACCTGTACTTTGCCAATACACAGCTCAACAAGAGCAAAAGCGACGCCATCTACTATATCCAGGACCGTCACAATGACCAGATGACCCTGGGCCTGTCCAGCAACTTCAACTGGAATATCGACAAGACCTCCAAGCTGAGTGCCGGTATCCAGCTGAATACAAACACGGGCTATCACTATCAGACAATGAACGACTTGCTGGGCGGCGAATATTTCCACAATGTCAACACCTATGCCATTGGTACATATCCAGACACCGATCCACGCGTGCAGTATGACCTGAACCATCCCAACAAGCGTATCTACGAGGGTGACCGCTTCGGCTACGACTACGACATCTATGTACAGAAATTCAACGCATACACACAGTACAGCAAGGACAAAGGCAGCTGTCACAGTTTCATAACCGGACGAATCGGTGGTACCCGTATGTGGCGCGACGGTCACATGCGCAATGGTCTGTTTGCAGACAATTCTTACGGCAAGAGCGGTATAGGCGGTTTCCTTGACGGCGGTTTCAAGATGGGAAGCACCGTTAACTTGGGCAAAGGTCATGCCGTTACAATGGGTGTAGGCATGGAGGCCAAGGCTCCTCATGCCAAGGATGCATTCATCAATCCCGAGATGTGCAACGATTTCGTTATTAACCTCAGGAACCAGAAAATCGTCAGTGCAGAGTTGGAATACGCCATCAACAACAGCTGGTTACGCCTCAACCTTAACGGCTACTTCTACCACAGCTACCACGGTACCGAATGGCAGTGCTATTTTGACGATAACGAAGCCAGCTTCACATACGTGAGCATGAGCAATATAACGAAGAATGCGTATGGCGTCGAACTGGGTGCCAAGTTCAAGATTACAAGCAGCTTTGACATTGTAGCCCTGGGCACATATTCCGACACCAAGTATGTTGGCGAGACCGACGTAAACTACATGCTCTCCAACAAGGGCACCATGCAGTACTCACGCTGCTATATGGACGGCGTACGCGAAGGCGGCACACCACTTGCCGCAGCCAGCCTGGCACTTAACTACCGCATCAAGGGATGGTTCCTGAACCTTACCGGCAACTACTACGACCGCATCTACCTGAGCGCAACTCCTGTTACACGCCTTGAGAGCGTTTACGAGCTGTGGCAGAAGAACAACTATCGTGACGCCTATATCGACAGCAATGGCCGCTACCGTTGCGACAATGTCCAGCAGGCACGTGGCAACGGAGGCTTCATGCTCGACGCAAGTATCGGCAAGCAGTTCCGTGTTGCCAAGAGGCCACTGAGCGTAAACCTGCAGTTGTGCAACATAACCAACAACACCGGTATAACAACAGGCGGATATGAGCAGAGCCGCAGCAACTACAGCGTTGGTGCAGACGGCACCATCAGCGGCCGCACATACAACTTTGAGAAGAACCCCAAGAAGTTCTATGCACAGGGATTCAATTTCATGTTGAACGTCAACTACCGTTTCTAACATATATAAGGTAAAGATATGAAAAAGTTCAATATACTGTTTGCACTTGTCATGGGTGCTGTGTCTTTCACATCCTGCATGGACGAAGACTGGAAGACCCCCGAGAATATTACAGACAACCCTCCCTACGGAAACAACGATATTGCCGTATACAGCGACAAAACTGCTGAGCTATACAACCAAAAGGTTACTACCATAGAGCAGTTAAAGGAACAATACAAGGATGTTATATCCAACAACAGCTGTAAGGAAATTACCGATGACATTCAGCTTCAAGTCGTAGTAAACGGCAATGATCAGGGCGGAAATATCTACAAGCAAATATCCGTACAGGACAATACCGGCGGTATTATTGTCGGCATCAATGCAACAGATCAGTTCGCATTCATGCCGACTAATCAGAAAATCCTGATTAACCTGAAGGGTGCATATATCGGAGGCTATGGAGAGATGGCCCAGATTGGAACCCAGTACAATGCCGGCATTGGGCGTATGGAACCAAGCGACTGGGAGGGCCGCGTGCGACTACTTACCCAAGCAGAATCCGCCGACTCTGTTTCCGCAATTGCCGACACCATCGATTTTGACGGAAGTTTACCAAAGAAGCAGTTGTGGGGTCGTATAGTCCGTCTGAAAGATGTCACTATCTCCGGAGACGGCACTCAGACCCTGGCACCCGATGACGGTTCCGTGCCATTGACCAGCAATTGTGCCAACCGAAAGATTACCGGAGCCAAGGGATCTACCGACATCGTACTGCGCACCAGTACATTCAGCGATTTTGCCTCACGCGCCATTCCTTCGGGCGAGGTCACCATCTATGGTGTATGCACCTCATACCGCAACACTTTCCAGATACTGATGCGGACCAATAGCGACTTGATCGAGCAATAACGAGAATATAAAATTAATACATATACATCATGAAAAAGATTCTTAAAAGTTTGATGTTTCTTGTCATGGGCGCATTTGCCCTGACAAGTTGTGAGGATGTTCCCGCTCCATATGTTGTGCCTGGAGGGGACACTCCCAGTTCTACCTTGTACACAAGCGCCAGCCTTAACGACTGGACTTCACTTGCGGCAGAAGGACTTAATAACCCCTGGATTCCAGGCAGCAACTACACCCAGGCAACCGGCTATCAGAAATGGGACGGCGCAAGCTCAAAGTCAAACAAGCAGTGCAACGGATACCTGATTTCCCCGTTCATCAAGACTGTTACAGAAGAAAACGCCGCCTATGTATCCTTCCAATACTGTGTAGGCTATGCATCCAACGACCCACAGTATCTTGAACACATCAAGCTGTATGCCTCAACCAGCACAAAAGATGTTGCCGACTTTGACATTTCAGAATGGGCACAACTTGACTTCCAGGCTACATTCACGTCTACCGATTGGTCTCTTACAGTAGCAAAGATTCAGCTTCCTGCTGACTTTGTTAATAACGAGAACGTGCGTCTGGCATTTTGGTTCGCATGCCCGGCCGACAAGAGTTCAACATTCGAGGTAAAAGACCTCAGCATTTACAGCGGCACTGCCCCCGAAGACGAACCTGTTGACCCGGATGCCAACGACGGTTCTGCAACCAAACCATTCGAAGTATCAGACCTGCAGCTAAACCAGACTGGTGCAGAGGTTTGGGTACATGGTTACATCGTAGGTTCCATTCCACAGGCTCCCGAGGGTGTCGTTTACCAGTTGAAAGACATGACATTCACTGCAGAAAATGCCTCTACCACAAATATCTGTATCGCACAATCTCCCAATGAGACCGAATATGTGAACTGCGTTCCCGTGCAGATTGCTACCAGTGCGCGCAGTGTCCTGACATTGGCCAGTGTTCCCGACAACCTGGGCAAGGAAGTCTGGCTGAAAGGTACAAGCGAGAAGTATTTTGGCTCTGCCGGCCTGAAGAACGTATCAAAGTACAGCTTTACCTTCCCTATAGATGACGAAGACGTTCCCGCTGGCGACCCGACAGGCACCGGTACCAAGGATGATCCATGGAACGTTGCTGCGGCACTGAAGTATATTACAGCACTGTCGTCTTCCGATGCACCTACTGACGAATTCTATACCCGTGGCAAGATTAGTGCAGTTGTAAAAATGGGACAAAGCGGCTCTATCCAATTCAAGATGTCTGATGACGGCACAGCTAACAACGAACTGCTCGTTTACTACTGCGACAATCTTGGTAAGAAGCCGTTCACGGCACTTACAGACCTAAGTGTAGGCGACGAAGTTATCGTTTGCGGTACAGTCAAGAATTACAAAGGTAATACTCCTGAATACAACGCTGGTTCATATCTGGTTTACCTGAACGGAAAGAGTGAGTATCCCGAGGGTGGCGATACCCCTGGTGGTGATACCCCCGGCGGCGACACCCCCGGCGGTGGCGGCGAATACATGTCTATCGCAAACCTCCCCTCCAATATCACCACAAACAGCTATGGCTCACAGAGCGCAACTGACGAATCAACATGGCTTTCATGGACATGGAACAATGTTAACTTCAAGGGTGTACGAATCTGCAAGGCAACTGATTCCAACGGCGGAGGTATCCAGGTTCAGTACAAGGCAGATGATGCAACCAAGCGAGGTTTTATATTCAACAACACTGCATGGCCATCTAATATTAACAAGATTACCATAGTACTCAAGGTTAAGAATGCCGCTACAATGTATGATCCTTCATATACCCTGTATGTTGGCCAGGAGGCTCACCCGACTACTACAGCTGTTACTCCAGCAAGTCAAAGCGAGGATGGCGACAGCTTCAGGGTTTATACCCAGGTATTTGACTTGAGCAATGCAAACGCCAAATACTTTACCATTGCCAACGATCAGGCAGGTGCTCTCTACATCGACAAGATCTATGTAGAATAAAACACACCTTATTTATATATAAAAAGACTGCCGGGCATCAACTCCGGCAGTCTTTTTTTGCATCATATAGAACAGGAAACTTTTGCCTGAACCTGTTTAACCTGTCAATATCAAACTCGGATGTTATTGTACCCTCAATGTCGTCGGGCACCGAATCTACAACATAACCGTATGCATCAACAGTCATTGTTCCCCCGTTATAATTGCATGCAGGATCCTGCCCCACCCTGTTGACGCCCAGTACATAGCACTGGTTCTCTATAGCCCTGGCCTGCAGCAGCGCATCCCACACACGACGCCTGCTTTCAGGCCACGAAGCAACATAAATGACAGCATCATACTCCGCCATCTCCTTTCCATCCGTTTCCACTATATGATTACGCGCAAAGCACGGAAAACGCAAGTCATAACAAATCTGCAGCAGGAAACGTACACCACGCCATACGACAACAGTACGCTTATTGCCAGCGGTATATTGCATATCCTCGCCGCCATAGCAGAACAAATGCCGCTTATCGTAATACCATATATCATCGGGAGTTACGAAATACAACCTGTTCCTGTACGAACCGTCATGCTCCCTTACTGCCATCGAACCGCATATTGCCGCATTCATTTCACACGCCTTGTGCTTCATCCACCCAAGCGAATCATCTGTTTCTATATGCAATCCATCCGCTTGCACCATATATCCCGTATTCCACATCTCTGGAAGGATATACAGGTCGCTTCCAGGCTGTGAGTCAATCAACCGCGAAGCCGTCTCCTGATTGGCATGGACATCATTCCATCTGATATCCATCTGGACCTGTGTTATAGTCATATATCGGTAGTATTCTGCGTTTAGTGAGTCCAAATATACAAAATACATGCGAAACGTTTGGCTAATTAAGATAAATGTTTTACCTTTGCACTCGCGAAAATTATTAACACAGCCCCTTATCCACTTCCAGATGGGTGTCAAGAGAAGAGTCGGGGGCGCAAAATGAAACACTAAAATGAAAAAAGGACTTCATCCAGAGAATTACCGTCCCGTTGTGTTCAAGGACATGAGCAACGGTGACATGTTCCTCAGCCGCTCTACCTGCAAGACTACAGACACAGTAGAGTTCGAAGGCGTGGAATACCCCGTAGTCAAGCTTGAAATCTCAAGCACATCTCATCCTTTCTACACAGGTAAGAGCAAGTTGGTTGACACCGCTGGCCGTGTGGACAAGTTCATGAGCCGTTACGGAAAAACCCGCAAGTAATTGCTGTCTCATTTAACGACTACAGAAAATATGCATAAGAGTGTGATTGACTTCGGCAGGAGTCTCTCACACTTTTTGCTTATACTAACCGCCATATTTACTGACCACTTCAATGATTAAGAAAAACACCATCCTATTTCTGCTAACATCCGGTCTGTGCCTGTGTCTTACCTCATGTGGAGACGACGGGCCTGTACCGGACCCCATTGACCAGAACAACACAAATGCCAACAAGTCCGCTACAGCCGAGGCTTCCCGTCTGGAGATTCCCCGTCTCGTAGGTGGGAACAACATATTTCTGGTAAAGAAAGCAAAACTCAGATCCAAACTAAGCACTAATGAAGACTCGATGTTCGTAAATTTCTGTATCGAGTGGGATTGCAACAAGAAAGCCCAGCGATGGACCGCATACCGTTGGGACATCGGCAATATAGTAGACAACAATATCGGCCGTACAGAAGCTTGGGCAGAAGACACTGATATTCCCTCGCAATACAGATCAACACTCAGCAATCACGCCAGCAACGGATATGACCGCGGACACATGATTGCCAGCGAGGACCGCCAGTGCTCTTTCAGCGCAAATTCCCAGACATTCCTGCTCTCCAATATGCAACCCCAGTACAACAAATTCAACGGCAAGTCCAACAACGTCTCATACGTTTGGCTCAATCTGGAACAACGCCTGCGCAATCTGTACAAAGCATGGAACAAAACCTATAATTCCAAAGACACCTTATACATAGTAAAGGGAGGTACCATTGCAGAAGGCCAGATTATAGAAATCAAGAATACATTGCCCGTACCAAAGTATTTCTTTGTTGCACTGCTATACAAGAAGGCTAACGTCAATATCGGCTACAAGGGATACAGGGCTATAGGCTACTGGATCGAGCACACAAACGGCACTAATACCGCCGACGGATCAGCCCTTAACAATTATTGCGTCAGCATTGACGACCTTGAACAGAAGACAGGCATAGATTTCTTCTGTAACCTGCCGGACGACATCGAAAATAATGTCGAGAGCACACGCAACCCGACCCAATGGGGCTGGTAACATTCCTCCTGAAAAAAAAGAGATATATTCTATAACCTGACTACAACAGGCTGCAGGCACTTGTCCGCAGCCTTTTTCATATCCCTGGTGAACTCGTCGGTCTGCAGTTCCCATGTCAGTGTATTGTCCTCCTTGGAAAGCGAACCCTTTATCAGGGTCAATATCTTAGCCTCCGCGAGCAGACTGAAACGCTCATCCAGACTGAGTACTGCATCCGTACGGATAAATGCCTCAACCTCGGGACGTGACACAACCTTGATAAGATTCCACTTGCTGTCATAGACCTTGACCTGTGTGTCGGCAGCAGGTCCCATACATGTCTCTGAGACATACACCCTGCCATCCACAATCTTCATCTCTGTGCTGCTGACCTTGCTTGTAACCAAACGCAGATAATCAGCTGTCATTTCTTCAAGAACAACATCATTGTCAAACCTGTCCTTGACACGCGCTTCCATGTTGTTCTCGATAAAATCGATACAGTCAAGACGGTTGTTCCTCGTCATTAGCGGCAAGACATCATACGGTGCTGAAGCAAAAATCTCACTCATCTTCTGGGCAGGACATACTGCTGATACAGCAAAAACAAATATAGAAAATAGCAATATACGTTTCATAAACTCATCAGTATTCAATATCTACCAGGAACAAAGCATTGCCCGGAACCGACTCACCGGCGCTGCAACGGTCCTTTTTCTCAATTATCCTACGCACGTCATCAACTGTCAGCCTTCCGCGGCCCACTTCCAGCAGAGTACCCACTATTGCACGCACCATATTGCGAAGAAAGCGGTTGGCCGTAATTTCAAATACCCACTGATCCGTTTCCCCTGTAAGCGATGATGTCCTAACAGGTTTCCACTCCGCCCTAGTTATCTTACAGTCGTTTGTCTTTGTATCAGTATTTGTCTTTGAGAACGAGGTAAAATCGGTATACTCCATAATGACCTTCGCAGCCTCGTTCATCCTGTCAAAGTCTAACTCATTATATGGCACTTTCCACGAATAGTGCCTCAGGAACGGATTCTTCTGCAGATGGATGAAATAATGGTATGTCCTTGATTTTGCCGAAAACCGCGCATGCATTTCATCCCCTACAGGCTCGACCTTGTGCACCGCGATATCCCTCGGCAGTATCTTGTTCAACTTGTAACACAGCTGCGAACACCAGTCGGAACTATCAGCCACGGCTTCGAAATCAAAGTGCGCTACCATCATGCTCGCACTGACACCCGTATCCGTACGTCCAGCACCTACAATATCCACGTCCCGGCGCAGTACGGTCGACAATGCCCTTTCTATTGTCTCCTCGACACTGGGCGCATTAGGCTGTATCTGCCATCCGTGATACGCAGTGCCGTCGTATGAAAGAGTTATAAAGTATCTCAACGTACTATTTGCTTACTACCTTCCTGCCGTTACGTATTACAACACCCTTTGACGTTCCTGCAGTTTTTCTGCCGGACAAATCCCACGACTGGGTGCATGCCCCATCCTGACCGGCATTTATATCCCTGACTGCCGTCTCACCATTATAGTCCGTCATCTGAATATCATCTATGCAGGCACGCTTGTTGCCGGTATTCAGGCTCTCAATCTTGATACGTACCTTGCCCTTCTGGTTCAGATTGTAGCTGTACTGCACCATTTCACCGGAACCCAGAGATACGGACTCAGCCACATTCAGCCAAGTCTGACCACCATCCAGACTATAAGTAACCTTAATCTTTACACCTGTATCAGTTCCGTATGATGTAGCCCAGAAACTCAAATCTCCCACACCATTCTCCTTGTCCGATACCATCATAATATGAGCAGGAGTGATAACTGTACCGCCACTGGCAACATATCCCTTCATGCGTACGCACTTGCCGTCACGTGGATGATCCTTCTCCGCATCACTTGCATACATTGCGTTGCTCAGGTTCCAAGTCGCAGCATTACCCGTTACATCTGCAGCAGCGTATGCTCCCTTGGATCCAACTTCGAAGTTCTCCCAGAACGACACCTCTGAAACCTTGCATACGGCAGTCAGCACCCTACTGTCCGCTCCGCTTGCATTGCACACAATCTCTCCCTCATAATCCCCCGTTGTCTCGGCGCCGGCAAAACGCACATAGAATCCCTGTGTGGCATTTACCGTAGTAACCTCATCACTCCACGTCTCGCCGTCCAAGCTGACCTGATATGGATATTCCGCCTGTGCCGTACATCCGACCGGATCGACATTCTGCATATACACCGTCGTCTTGACGGCATTGCTTGGATGACCCGGTAATGCTGTAAATACCAAACTTTGCGGACTTACACTGAACTTCACCGTCTCACTTGGATCAGGATCAGGCTCAATGATGACATCAGGATTCTTCTTGTCCTTTATCTGCTGGATATCAAACTCCTGACCGCTCTTGTCGCCCCACACATATTCCGCCAGTTCCGGAAAATCCACGTACGGATTACGGTTACCCTGTATCCATTCAATCTCGTCAGCACGACTTACTTCTATCTGGTCCACAGGATCATTCTTAGCCCATTCCAGCATCAGCTTGTAAACACCCTCACGCATAACCAGGCGGCTGTCAGGATCTACTGTACGCAATCCCTCGGCCGTAGTCCACAGTTGCAGTCCCTTGTATTCATCCCCTGTTTTGCCTGCCGGAACCTCAAGGTTTCCAAAATTGCTGTAAACCGATGCCATGTAGAAATATGTACGGGCAAAATCTCCCTTCCACTGGTCTGCCGGCTCCCATACCGTCTGCGTAGTGCCGTCACCCGGATCAATACCCTTGCCTACCTTCACAACGCCATTGTCGAAAGCATCACTGGCAGTAACCACTCCGATAGGGTTATTACTCTTACGCTGATTGGCAGTTGCATCGCTCGGATACAGGTTAAACAAATCCTTGTATGCAAAGTTCTGTATATGACCCCACCAGCTGTTAGCCCATATATGCTCTATATTCATTCCGCTCACATCACCATTGTTAGGCGTGAAATAGCGGGTCGTATTACTGTATCGGTCACGCACCGAACCGTCATCCAGACGGTCGGTCTTGTTAAAACCGCTCCACGTCTTTCCACTGCCCCCGCCATAGCCCAGGACCTTAATCGGCATACTCAGGTTGTGTATGGAATCAATCAATGCCGGCATCTTGACATTCTGTGCAAACAAAGATAAGCCAAGGCTCAGCAGAACAAACGACAGACCGCTCCTTTTCATGATATATCCTTTCCTATTATTCGTTACCGGTTGTATCCACAACCTCAAACTCAACATACTCCGCCTCACGTGCCATACGCTCGGCCTTCTCCTTTGCCTCCTGCTGCCTGGCATATATGCGCGAATAGTGTCTCGCACGCAGTGCAAAGAACATATCCGTCAGGCCGTAGTAAATCAACGTTCCACCTATAATCTGGAAGGTTATCTTTGCTGCCTCCTGTGCATGCATCAGCGAATAAACGCCAATGCCGATCAGGATAAACGGCATAATCATCAACAGCCACGAAAGCGGTGTAACACGTCTGTTAACATACATATTTCCCAACTGCGACAAACCCGCAAGCGTAATAATCATACCCATCAGGATAACCAGATAATTGGCAAATTCCTGAGGGAATGCCAGCAAGTAAGCACCAAACAATATGCTGCCAATACTCACAATCGGAAAACCCGTCTTGATAACCGCATTCGGGTTCAGCCTGGACCACACGTACATCAGTACACCGAAACATCCCGGGATCAGGAACAGCACACCTATCACGCTCACCAGTATACTGGGCATCTGTTCGGCATTTATCACAAGCAAAAGTCCCACCAGCAACGAACACATTGCCCGAAAGACATAACCGCCAATAAACTTCATATTCTGTCTTTGTTTATATCAATTATATTGCACGCAAATATACACAATAAATCCCATTCACCCAAATAAACACACCGAAAGACGATAGGAAAAGTGTGTTTTGCAGGTATTCTATTGACGTAGGGACAGTAATCCTCCGTCACGAGGATTACTGTCCCTATTGATGAGGCGTTACTTTCCCTACCGATGGAGCGTTACTATCCCTACGACGGAGGAATACTATTCCGATTATCGGGGCGTTGGTATTCTTCCCCTTATTCCGATAGCATCGTGACCTCGATGCAACGCTTCGCCTCCAGCAACCGCTTTGCCATGCGCTGGACGTCAGTGGGTGTTATCTGCCGGACCATATCGCAATAGCCGGTGTCGAAATCGGTATCGTCATCAAGTTCGTGCCAAATAATGTAGTTCCAGTAGTCGTTGGTTATGGTTGCCTGCTGGTATTGTTTCAACAGGTATTCCTTGACTTTCTGCATGGAACTGGCAGCCGGACCGTAGTCAGCTATATTGCGGAGCTGCTTGTAGATTATGGGGTTAAGTTCCTCGTAACGGGTGGGGTCTGCGTTATAGGAAATCTTCATCGTTGTATTGGGCTTGTCCTCCTTGTCCAAATCCACGCTGACGCTGACGCCGTATGTGCCGCCTTGTTCCTCGCGGACGGAATCGGTGTAGGCGATGGAGAGACAGCGCTTGAGGAAGTCGAGTTCCAAATCGCTTTGTGGGCTGAAAGGTACGTCTGCGGTCAAGAATATGCTGACATTGGCAAGGGGTGTTGCCTGTGCCTTGGTAAACCTGACGGTCTTTTGTCCATCTACAATACGTGGTATGCGGCTGTAGTCTGTCTGCTCGTGGCGGTTGGTGGCTGGCAGGGTGGCGAGATACTGGCACAGCATCTTGCGCAGTTCCTGTTCGTCGTAATTGCCTATAATGACTGTCTGGAAATTGGCTGCATCAGCGAAGCGTTCCTTGTATATCTGCAGGATGCGGTCGTAATTGACATGTGCCAGTGTTGACTGTACGACGGGTTGCAGACGTGGGTGGTTGTTGTACAGGATGGAGCGTATGGAGTCGTTGTAATCTACCTTGGGCGAGGCATTACGGTTGGCAAGGAAGGCGTGCTGACGGTTTATCAGACTGGCAAATGCTGTAGTATCCCTGCGTGGTTGGGTAAAGTAGAGATAGGCAAGCTGGAACATTGTCTCCATATCACGGAGCGAGGAAGTGCCGCTGATGCTCTGGCCGGTGCTTGCAATCGATGGACTTACGCGCACGCTCTTGCCTGTCAGCATCTTGCGCAGAGTAACGGCGTCAAACTCTCCTACTCCACCCTCGGTAACTGCGCTGGTTACAAAGGCAAAATTGGGGATGTCCTCGTCACCGTAGAGGGATGTTCCGCCGTCTGCACGCATGCTGAAGGTTACGGCATCGGCTTCGTAGTCTGTCTTACGGGTATAGACTTTCATGCCGTTGCTGAGAGTTAGCTGGGTGAAACCGTGACGATAGGTTTTTTCGCTGACTATGGTGCCTGCTTGTGGCTGTTGGCTGATGAGTGACTGGCTCAGTTGTGCCTCATGGTAAGGTGCATAGGTCTGTCTCTGTGCCGCAAGGATGACTGATTCTATCTGCCCGGCAGTGGGTACATCATAATCTTCCTTGTCCGGGGCATACATGATGACTACCTGATTGCGGTCGGTTATCAGTTCGCGGACTACTGCGTTTACCTGGGCAAGTGTTACCTGGCTGTCCAGCTTACGTGTTACCTGTAGTTTGAAGTCTGCACTGACAAGCGGCTCGTTGGACAGGAAATTGTTCAGGCAGTTGTTTACGTAGTGCGAATTGCGATAGTCGTCCTGCATCTTGACCCTGCGCTCGGCTGCGTTGAGGCGTAGTTTCTTGGCGCGTTCCAGTTCGGATTGTGTGAATCCGTGCTGACGGGCACGTTCTGCCTCGGCTACAGCGGTTATAATACCGTCCAGGATATTGCCTTTCTTGCAACTGATGCTGAGCGAGAAGGCATCCTTGGTACGGCTGACCAGGAATTGCGAAACTCGGCTGGTGGCGCTCAGGAACGGGGGCTCAGCCTGCTGTCGCAGTTCCATCAGGCGATCATTGAGCATGGTGCTGATGAGACCGCTGATGTAGTCGTCGCGCAGATATTTCTCGCTGTTCTTCTCGCTGTCGGGGGTTGCCTCGCATTTCTGATAGATATTGCACAGGGCAATGGGCTGTTCTTTGTCTTTCTGGATGTCAACAATCATGCTGTCGTTGTCGCCCACGGGATAGTATATGCGTTTTGCTGCATTTTTGGGCATGGGTATTGAGGAGAATGTCTTGCGTATCTTGTTCTCCATCTTGTCCACGTCGATGTCACCTACGACAATGATGGCCTGCAGGTCGGGGCGGTACCATTTGTGGTAATAGTCGCGCAGGTCCTGATAAGGGAAGCTGTCAACAATGGCCATGGAGCCAATGGGCAGGCAGTCCTGATACTTGGTGCCGCGGTAAACATTGGGCATTGCCTGTTCTTGTAGGCGCTGTACGGCCCTGCCTGCGCGACGGGTACGCCATTCCTCGTGAATAACGCCGCGTTCCTTGTCTATCTCCCGGTCTTCGAGCAGAAGATAATGGCTCCAGTCATGCAGTACCAGCAGGCATGAGTCTATGATGCCCTCGCGCTTGAGGGGTGCTGAGCCAATGTGGTATACCGTCTGGTCGATTGATGTGTAGGCATTGAGGTTGGCACCGAACTTGACACCGATGGTCTCGCACCATGGTACGATGCCGAGTTTGCTGCCCTTGCCGGGAAAATGCTTAGTCCCGTTGAATGCCATGTGCTCCAGAAAATGTGCAAGGCCTCGCTGACGGGGTTCCTCGAGAATACTGCCTACGCGCTGTGCGATGTAGAAGTCGGCAAGTCCTGTTTCCCGGGCATTGTGACGGATGTAGTAGGTCATGCCGTTCTTAAGACGGCCCTTGCGAATCGTGGGGTCCTGGGGTAATCCCTGGGCTGCAGCCGCAAGGGACAGCAGCGCCAGTGCAAATAGTGAATATAGCTTTTTCATACGCTTATTTCTTCATCGAAGGTGTTTGTCTTGCCTCCATGTCGTTTGTAGAGTTGTTTGTATCAATGTATTTGCCGGCTGAGTCTTTCTTACGCTTGATGGATGTTCCGCGCTGTGTGGTGTCCTTGGAGTTTGCACGGCCTGCAACGAAGCCTGCGTCAAGCGTCTGGGAGATAACGAACCAGCCGAAGTCGTCCTCGGTACCCAGATTAACTGCATCCAGAACCCATTCGTTAGGGATCTGTACCTGCTTGCTCTCCATCAGCTTGCCTGTTGTGGCTGTGTATGTGGGTGTTTCGCTGTGGTTGGCCAGGAAGGTCTCCCTGTTCTCCCTCATACGGGCTATGGCATAGCTGCGATTCTGCTGTACCGAGGGTAGCCAGATGGTATTGGTATAACACCATATATATTCCAGATTGGGTGTGTCGTAATCGGTATCCATACTGTTACCGCCGTTGTCCAGATAGACCTCGAAATCAGCGTCTGTCAGGTCGTATGAATTCTCGTTGACAGTAGTGTGATCCATCGCATTGTTGGCAATCACAATACTTTTGCCTGGCTGAACAGGATGCTCTGTTCCGTTGCCTGGTATCATGAATACTGCTCCCGAGGGTATTGCGTAGGGGCGGACATCGGGATTCCATGGATTATTTCCGCTACTGGAACTCTGATACTGAGATTCGATAAGGACGATGCTGTCGGCATAGAGTACGACATCGCTATTGTTTGTGATTACGAAATAGGCATCGTAGTTGTAGTTCTTGTTCTGTGGCGTAAGTGTACCTGTTGTGCATATTTCGGATAGGACGAAACCACCATCGGCCTTGAACGAATTTACCACCAATTTAATTGACGATATATCCTCGCTCAGAGACACATCGTTGCTGTTTATCTCGAAGTCGGTTGAGCCGTCAACTCCATCCTTCTTAAAGGAGATGTTACCCTTGGCAGCAACATTGTATCTGCCTTCGACAAGATTTGGAAGGATAATCTCGTAGTTGTCGCCGTTCTTTACCGGTGTTGGCAGAGTCATCTCTTCGCCGGTCAGGACATTGGTTACTGTACCCTCGAAACTGTTCAGTACAACATTGGTCACATTCATTGGCATTTCGATAGTAATTCGGCCATTGTCAACAATTACCGGACCATCGTTCTCGCTACATGAGAATAACAACACGCTCATTGTCATGAGCATTACGCTAAAAAACAGATTCTTTTTCATTTTCATTTCTTTTGTTTGGTTTATACTTAAAATTATGATATTGTCTCGAATTAACTAAAATACTATTCCAAGAGCACCTTGTACGTTTGCTTCGTACTCGCCTTCTGTACAATACTTCCATGCTGTAGCAACCTGGCCATATAATCCAACTCGCCATTTCTTAGGCCTGTAGTCTGCGCGTAAGCTCGCCTGGGCATGTGCATAACTGGCTTTCTGATATATGTATGTTGTGTTTATATACTTTTTTATACTTGGTGACATATTGGCATACGGCATAACTATTTCGCTGCCTACGTTGCCTGTATATCCTGCCAATAGATTGAGGTCAAGCTTCACGTTCTCCTTTACCGCTTTTATCCATTGTGCCGTGAATTCACCATAAAGGTTGGAATATCCCATTTTCCGTTGCACGTATTCGTACTTCTCGCTATTGCTGAAATAACCGGCTTTCAACATCATGTGCCAATCTCCCCTGCCGTACACACCGGTAGCACCGACATCAAACCTATGCTGGTGGTACATTGTAAGGTTTGCCAGTATGGGATAATCCTGACCTGCTGCTGAACCGGCAACATGCTCATCGCTTGCTCGCTTGTCATACAACGCGTGCACCAACAGGGCTTTCTCGTTTTTTGATGTCTGTTTCTTCCATCCGACTTTCAAGTTGGTCTGCTGAGGATAAAGAGTGGTAATCGGCAATGAATTATATTCGTCCAAAATGCGCTCGTATTCATTTATTGAATGTGAAAGATGGACAATCCATCCTGTTTTAGCCGATGGTTGGACGTCAAGGACAAGTCGCCCGCCTTTGCCTTTGTAAAATATACTTCGGTTAGAACCGGAGAAACGTACATAGTTAGTACCCAGACCTGTCATCTGCAACTCTCCCATACTGCTCATCTCGCTATATAAATCAACGTCAGCTGTCTGTCTGTAAATATTGCCCTCGGCTGAAAAGCCCAGGTGGTATTTACCAATGGCAAGAGCGGCACCTGCATTTAGGGATATATCGTAAACAATACCGCGCATACGGGGGTCGTAGGTACGGTATTCCTGCTCGGCACGCAATTTTAGCTCTCCACCCAACAACCAACGACCGGTTTCGACAGCGTATCCTCCTGCAAAATAATAACGTTCGCGATGAGTGTCACCGCCAATACTGTCAGCTGTAACATCGGGGTAAAGCAAATCGAAATCGGCTACACTGTTGTAGGATTTACTGAATTGCTTGCCATTGCGGTATGAAGCCTCGCCCCATACTACCGACTTTGGAGTAAGACGTATGTAGGTCTTTGCCTGTAATTCCGGAAGTAAATAACCATTACCCTCCTCTACGCGAAAAGCATCACTCTGGTGTCTGTAGTCAAACTGCAAGCACAATTGTGTATGGGTTTTCATGTAAGCGTGCGTCATGAGTGCAGGATTCCTGAGTGCAAAGTCACTTGTTTGTCTCCACAGCGAGTAGCGCTGTACGTACACCGAATCATAATTGGCTGCCTGGACCGATGACCAAGCTGCAAACAGCAGCACCAAAATATATCTTAAACGCTCCATTATTCCAACAGTATTATGTTCAATTTAGCAGCACTTCGGCCTTCGGTGGCTGTCAGCTCGACATAATCGCTTATAGCACGAAAGGAACCGATCTTGCGTGCACCGCTCCGGTCTGTATAACTTATCGTGCCTTCTATCAGCACCTGATATGCACCACGCAACAATTCCACTTGCACCTCGGGGCCGTTGAAGTTTGAGGTACTTGTAATGTGGCGGGTATTCAGGTTTGTAAAATGAGCCATTGCCTGAACACGTTCTATGGACTGTATCTCGTTACTCTCTAAACGAATTACTGCAATGGTCATATATTCGTCGTTGTCCTGATGGCAACCACAGAGCATTGCAGTAAGACACAACATGATAAATGGTATTATTTTTTTTATCATCATATTCTAACATTTGCCTCCAAACCGAAATAAGGTTTTGTATGGCGGCGTATGGTTTTACCGTAACTTTCGTAATCGGGCGAGTAATCCCAAATCTTATTAAAGAACATTGCCAACTTCAAACGGTCTTTAAGCAATTTCTTGGTTATCTTTATATTCAATGTCAAAGCAAACGGAACTGTAGTGTATGTGTAGTTTGTGCTACCGCGAACCAACCATTTCAAATAAGGATCACTTGCACATTCCGGTGTCCATGGGTGAATCACGCCTTGCGAGTCCATATATTCGTCCGGTTCGCTACTGAGTGCATTATGTTCACTGGATGTAAACCACTGGCATTGCGTGGATATAGAGAATCCTAATTTCAGTTTAGGAACATCTGTATCAAACATAAAGTTGGTATTTGCCATCTGGTTTACTACATTCTCGTCGTCGTGATACAAACCCACATATTTTACTCTGTTGTTGTCTATCACTACACTTGGGCGTTCCATTATCAACTGAGAATTACGATATGTCGTCCTGAACCAGGCTCCGGTAATTGTAAGACGGGTGTATATCTTGGGGATACGCTTGGATGCAAAAGACAGCTCGACACCTTCTTTCTTGGTCTGGCTACCATTTTCGTAATGTGTGTAGGCACATAGTTCGGTCAGCAGCTGGTATGGCATATCCGAAAGCGAGGGTGGACCTGTCAGTGCAGATGCATCTACACCCGAGGCATCGTATTTGCGGTATGGGTAGGCTGCATAGTTGGTCTGATTGCGGAATCCCGATTCCATATTCTCACGAAAATACGTCACCGTAAGACGGTTGCTGCCAACATTCAGGTCACCCGTTACCTCCCACTTCAAATTACGTGCAGGCCGCAGTGTGGGATTGGTTCCTGGAATGATGTAGGTCCGGTAGTTTATACGGCTGTATTCGGGATTCACATTATAGTACTTGAGCTGCAACAGGTCTATATAGGCAGGATCGGGGAAAAGCTGGTCTATAGTAGGCATTTTGGTATGCTGCCCTATACCGCCCGAAAGCCTGACGAACGAGGGTTTGCCGAACGCTGAGAATCGTGGAAACGTAAATCCCATGTTGGCTCGCGGGTCCATGTAGAAAGTGGAATGCATCTCATAATTATTGGGCAGATTTAGCATCTGCTGGGCACGCAGTCCAGCCATCAGCTCCAGCTTGCACTTGCCTAATGGCAATGTTGCAGTTTCCTCGGCATAGAATGACAAGATGTGATTGGCTGGCTTCTCGGACAGGCTCCTCATCCTTATCTGTGCGGTGGGATAAACAGGACGCATTGGATCAAACACTTGGCCCTGACCGTAGTTCTTGTCAACATTCCAATCTATGCCCATCAACAGCGTGTTTGCTACTCTTCTGTTGGGAATCTGCAAACTGGCGTTCAGTTTCATGAATACATTCAGAGGCTTTCCGTCAACATCCTGCGTAGCATCATATACGTATGGCAATATCAGGGCGTCATATTCACCTTCGTCCTTGTTCAGTACCGCTCCTGTCATACTTTGCAGGCTGACGGTCCTGGTACGCGAAACCTTGTCATGATGATATGATGCGGCTGCCAGAAATTCAGCGCCTTTCAGCCATGTCGTGCGTTTCATCTTCAGTTCCAACTTGGTCGAAAAAGCCATCCTATTGTAACTCTGCTTGTATTTGTCAACGGCACCCTTGTTCAGGTCCGGATCCTGCCTCTCTCCATCAAACGAGCCTGTATAGTCCAAATTGGTACTCAGACGCAGATTGTAGGTGGGACGTTGCCAGGTATGTCCTACACGAGCCGAGAATGTCAGACGGCTGTAATTGTTCAGCGAATTCCTTGGATCTGCTTTGGAATAAAGATAGTCAGCACTGACATTCAAGGTCGTCCTGTTCCGCCATTCGAAACCCTTTGCCACGTAAACCAGTTTCGACTGCATGTCCGATTTAAGTCTTGCCTGAAAGTCGCGTCCCCCACGGCGACGCTCTATCTTAACAAGCCCGCTTGTCAAGTCACCGTATTGGACCGAGGGGATACCGCGTACAATCTCAACACTTTCGATATCATCAGTTGAAATGGTACGCATATCTACACCCGAATTAGTGCTTTCACGTTCCAAGGCAGCCGACTCCCATGCACCGCTTATGGACTGCATGTTTGCATTTGTCGAGATACGAGCACCGTCCACAAGAAAACTGGTTCCCAACGAAGACGTTGCATAATTACTGCCCATGGGACTTGCTTCGCGCAGACGTATGTTATTGACGATATTCAGCATTGGATCCTTGCTGGTTCCTCCTGGCAACAGCTCAAGTAAATCCGTAAAACAGGAAGGCTGCAGGTGCTCCATGGCATGTTTCCTGATTTTAGAAGCACTCGTCAGTCCGCGGCTCTCCTCTGCCGTAACCACGACCTCACCCAGAACACTTACCTCGGCCTCTAACCGGATTTTAAGTTCCACCGTATCAGCCTTTATGTCAAAAAACGTCGGCTTATATCCTATGTAGGTAATTCTTAGTTGTTTAGGATAATTATTTCTAGGTATTACAAAACGGCCATCACTGTCGGTAACAGTTAGCGGCTTACGCCTTGCAGCATCTGCAACAGTAGCCCCAATGACAGGTTCCTGCGTATCTGCATCAATTACAATACCATGCATAACGCCCTGTGCATTAACCAGTTGCGTAAGCAAAAACAGTGAGATAGTACACAAAAATCTACTAATCTGCATACAATTTTATAACTATATGCAAATTTAATCCATTTCAAATTTCCCCGCAATACCAAAAATTTATGAAAAAACTGCGCTGGAAAGTAGGAAAGAGCCTTGTCTAAATACGAAAATAGCCCGGGACTTTCGTCTCGGGCTATCTCTTGAAAACGGCGGCTACCTACTCTCCCACGGGTGTGCAGTACCATCGGCGCGGGCGGGCTTAACTTCTCTGTTCGGAATGGGAAGAGGTGGAACC
>Ga0256407_10002326_pt1 | contig 36702 bp, 56 predicted proteins | sample RumenRJG_04DNA_FD_193489 | JGI IMG/M metagenome (GOLD analysis project Ga0256407, IMG submission 193489) | Bovine rumen microbial communities from Lethbridge, Alberta, Canada - RJG_04 | ecosystem: Host-associated > Mammals > Digestive system > Stomach > Rumen | place: Canada: Alberta...
TCTTAACTTAACGGCATTGGGACGGTTCTCATTGACTCTAGATGACAGGTTGTTATTTTCCGGGATATATGACTAAGGTGGAAAAATGCAGACATCAGAAAGTTTTAGATTAAGTGCTCTGCTTTCCTTTTCGGGAGGATTGCAAGATGCATATTCATATAATATGAGAGATAAGGTTTTTGCCAATGCACAGACCGGAAATGTTGTTTTGATGAGCCAGAATTTTATGCAAGGAAATGTAATGCAGGGATTCCATTATATGTGCCCATTGCTTTCATTTGCTTTAGGTATCTTTGTGGCGGAAAGAATTGAAAACAAGTATAAGAACATAGAAACAATCCATTGGAGACAGATAATTCTTATGATTGAGATGATATTTCTTATAATTGTTGGTTTTCTTCCAAATCAATTTAATATGATAGCAAACATGATTGTTTCATTTTCATGTGCTATGCAAGTGCAGACATTCAAAAAGGTACATGGATACGGATATGCAAGTACCATGTGCATAGGAAATATCCGAAGTGGAACCGAAAGCCTGTCTCAATATTTAAGAGATAAGGATAAAACTTCACTATATAAGGCACTCTATTTCTTTGGCATTATTTTAATCTTTGCGATTGGTGCAGGCTTAGGCGGGGTGCTATCCGGCTTACTTGGATTAAGAACAATATGGATTTCAGCGGGTATAATGCTATTTGTTGCTATTATGATGATAAAAAGACGTGCGATAATATAGGAAGTAATACCGGAAATTAAATTTCAGTTTTATGTACGAGGGGGAAAAAACAGATGAGTTACGAAGAAAATGCACGCAAAAACCATAGGAACGGATTTAATTGTGCAATGTCGGTATTTGTTGCATATTGCAATAATCTGGGGATTTCACCCGAACAGGCAAGGAATGCAGCACCAAAGCCACGTTCTGAAGGTGGAAAGTGCGGAGCTTTCCTTGCCGGGAAAAATATACTTGAACAGTTAAAGCCGGAAGCGGTGACGGATTATGAACAGAAATTTATTGAGCTTAATGGCCAAACGGAATGTAGCCGTCTCGTTTCATCTCACGATTTATTGCGTAAAAGCTGTAACGATTATGTGGGTGATGCCGCAAGGCTGGTAGAGGAAGAAATAGGATAAATGGAGGGTGGTCTATGATTCTGTTGGTTGTTGATACACAAAAGGGCTGTTTTGACGAGAGGCTATATGCATTTGAAACTGTGAGGGATAATATCAAACAACTGATTACTATTGCGCGGGAAAACAATGTTGAGGTCGTTTATGTTCAGCATGATGACGGCCCGGGAACTGATCTTGATAAGGCGACGGACAACTATGAGATATATGAGGAATTTGCTCCGAGAGAAGATGAAAGATGCTTCGAAAAGAATGTAAACAGCGCTTTCCATCCTATGACCGGATTAACGGAATACCTGCGGTCCAAGGGTGAAAGGGACATAATAACAATAGGTGTATCAACGGATTATTGTATGGATGCAACGATCAAAAGTGGATTTGAGCAAGGATTCACTCTCTTTGTTCCTGCATACACTAATTCAACTTATGACAATCCCTACTTTGATAAGGAAACCGCCTATAAGTATTATAATGAGTTTATGTGGGGAACGCGTTATGCAAAGATAATCACTGTTGAAGATGCGATTCAACTCTTGCAAGGTGTGGCCGATTAAAGCGGAAGTCAATGAGAACCGTCCCCACGAAAAGAGGAACTGTAAATGAAAGTTTTTATTGTATATTGTCATCCGTCTGAGGATTCCTTCACAAAGAATATGCGTGATGCATTTATTAAGGGGGTGACAGATTCCGGAAATGACTATGTCATATCGGATCTTTATAAGATGGATTTTCAGACTGACATAACGGAAGAAGAGTATCTTAGAGATGCCAACTACCGTAATACTCCGGTCGTGGCAGAGGATGTGCTTGCCGAGCAGGAGAAGATCAATTCCGCGGATGCGATAGCCTTTATCTATCCTGTATTCTGGACCGAGGCACCGGCAAAGCTTGTGGGTTGGTTTGACAGAGTCTGGTCATATGGATTTGCATATGGCGAAAAGACTATGAAAGTACTTGATAAGGCTATGATCCTGTGTTCGGCAGGAAATTCGATCAAACGGCTTGAAGAGTTTGGACTCCTTGACAGTATGAAAAGGGTCATGTTAGGGGACAGGTTGTTCGGACGTGCCAAGCAGATGGAATTCATAGTTTTTGATAACACATCGAGAGAAAACAAACTTAGGGTGAAGAACTGGGATACGAACCTTCAAAAGGCTTATGAGGCGGGAAAAGGATTGTTTTGCTGAAAGAAATACTTGGTGATATTTCGGATAACTGACGAGAGAAATTACATGAAACAAAAAAAGACACTGACGGAAGAACAGAAAAAACTTGATATTGATTTATGGATAATAGCGCTTGTTACTGTTGCTGTGTATGCTATTTATGCGATGATAGGAAATAGGCTTATGCCTTTTTGCAAAGACAGCAGTGTTTCTGTCTGGCCACGTTTGCTTGCGGTAGCGTCAATGCAGTTCGGAATAGCCGGTTTGGGTATAACGATAGTATGCATTTTGCGTAAGGAACCGTTTACGAGTTTTGGACTTAGGAGTAAAAATGCAATCAAGGCTATATTGGGAACCTTATTGTGTTTTGCTCCTTATATCATATATATTCTGGTAACGGGACAATTTGAAGGATATGAACCGTTAAGCATTATGGTCACGCCGGATCTTCATAAGGCCGGTATTGTTGCGACCGTTGTCGGCACACTTATCATAGCAGTATTTTGGGGCTTCTTTGAAGGATTTAACTATGCTGTAATTAGCAATATCATAGATCGGCGATATCCTGTAAAATGCAAACTGTTTTCCTGGGGAACCCTTGTGTGCACCCTAATGGGTATTCTTTTTCATCCCATGAGCTTTGATCTGTTGGGAATGATCGAGCTGATCACAACATTTATAGCGCTATACGGAATGCTTATTATCTATAAACGCACAGAAAATGCATGGGGATGTGTATTTGCGTTTCTGTTTATATGGAACGCAATTTGAGTTGGAGTCAATGAGAACCGTCCCTATTGACTCTTATGAGTTACATTTGAGGAGATGAGAAATGTTAGGTGTATGTCTTTTATTTGTGGGAATCGTGCTGATCAACAACGGGCTTTGTACGCTTCTTAAGATCAATGGTAAATCGGCCGCCATAATGAACCTGTTCGTTGGCGGATTATCTGTATTTATCAATTTTGTGAGCCTTGTCAGGGGAGATTATTATGCGGCCGGTACCGGTCTTCTGTTCGGGTTCACCTATTTGTTTGTGGCGTTGAATAATATTTTTTCTCTGGATACCAGGCCGTTCGCAATTTTTTCGACCTTTGTTGCAATAAACGCAGTGATTTTTGGCGTGATCGAGGGGATCACGGGAAGCAGTGCCCTTGGGATCAGCCCTGACTGGCGGTGGGCGGCAATCTGGTGGCTTTGGGCTATTCTCTGGGGAACCGCCCTTTTTACGGACATTTTGAAAAAAGATCTTGGGAAATTTGTTCCGGTCCTGCAGGTGATTGAAGGCGTGATAACAGCCTGGATTCCTGGAATTATGATCCTTACCGGCATCTGGTGAGTCAATGGGCAGTCAATGGGGACGGTTCTCATCGACTTCATTATTCAAAAAGCGGTGAGTCAATGAGAACCGTCCCCATTGACTCCGGGTGATTACATTATGAAAAAGGCAGGAAATGGAGCCGTAGTATGGAAAACAGCAAATATGAGATAACACGGATTAAAGGTGGAACAGGTAATTGCTATCTGATTTCCAACGACGGAAAAGCTGTTTTGTTTGATACAACAAGTGGCAAAAACGTAAGCGAGGTAGTAGAGGCATGTAGTAAATATGAAATGAAGGTGCTGGTTCTTTCGCATCCCCATTTTGATCATGCAGAGAATGCATCCGTTATATCAGAACGATTTAATATACCTGTTGCATATCATAGCGCAGATGATGAAATATTCGATGATTACGCTGCCCAACCACTCAAATCATACGGACTTGTGGGCTTCGTTGTCCTTAAGATGTCGGTTAAGGTGCTGCAGGAGACCAAAGTTGATCGTCCTAAAAAACACTATTACATAAAGGAAGGAGATACTCTTGCGGATTATGGATTCCCAGAGATCAGAGTGGTGGAACTTCCCGGTCATACGAAAGGATCTATTGGTCTTCTTATACAGGATCATTCAATCCTGGTTGGTGATGCGCTTGATAATTGGATCATACCTGGTACAGGACACCTGTATTATGATCTTGATGTTCAGAAAAAGTCTGCCAAAAAAATCCGCTCTTTTGGTCATCGTATGATTTATTATGGTCATGGAGAACCAACAGATAAGTTCTATTGAATGATGATGAATTTTGACGGTGACAGACGGGGAACTTTCTAAGGTATATGTAAAAAGGGTGGGTATATAAGATGGAACGTCCTGATTTTAAAGAAATAAAAGACTATGACGAGTTTTGTAAATACTATTGGTATCGCGAAGAACTGATCAAAATATGCAAAGATCTTGGACTTAAGGCCAGTGGAAGCAAAATTGAGTTAAACAGTGTCATTCAGGCATATTTTTCCGGCGACAAAATTCTGCCCGAAAAGAGAAGAACAAAACGTACAAAGAACACGATAAAGGAACTGACTCTTGATACAGGGCTTATAGAGTGTGGATTTACATTTGGTAACAGATTCCGGGAATTCTTTGCGGAACAGACGGGGGTAATACCATTCAAGTTCAATGTTGACATGGTTGCGTCTGCTAAGGCTGTAAAAGAAAATGGCGATGAATCTTTCACACTAGGGGATCTCCTGGATATCTTCTATGGAAAAAGAACATATGTAAAATATGATAAATCTGCACTTCAATGGAATAAGTTTGTAAAAGATTTTTGCGCAGATGATGCAACGAAGATATATGATGAAAGACTGAAAGCAGCCGCTTCTCTTTGGAAAATCGTAAGAGACTCGGATATGAAGAAAGAGTATTCACATGAACTGTTAGAAAAATATAAAGATAGTATCACGGCATGATTGCAGTATATGGAATTACGAGAGATTAGGGATAATGAAATAGAATTGCTACAGGATTTTCTGTATGAGGCAATCTTCATTCCGGAGGGTGTGGAACCACCTGTCAGAGATATCATAGAGCAGCCGGAACTGAAACTGTATTATGAAGACTTCGGAAAAGGTACGGCAGATTACTGTATTGTTGCAGATGATGACGGTAGAGTGATTGGAGCAGCCTGGACTCGGATCATGAATGATTACGGTCATGTTGATGATGCTACTCCGTCATTTGCCATATCTCTATACAAGGACTATCGCGGACAGGGTATAGGAACACAATTGATGAAGGATATGCTGGCGCTGCTTAAAGAAAAGGGCTATAAGAGGGCTTCGCTTGCAGTACAAAAAATCAATTATGCTGTTCGGATGTATGAGAAGGTTGGATTCAAGATTGTGGGTGAGAACGACGAAGAGTTTATTATGGTGTGCGAACTATAAGAGAGAATAATATACAGTTTTACGGAGCATGAGGAAATGAGCAATATGATGACAGATCTTAATGAAGTTTATAAAAGCGTACTGGAAGCTGACAAGGCCGCAATAGTTATATGCGATCTTGACCACAAAATCATCTATATGAATCCTGCAGCAACAAGTCGATACGAGAAGTGGGGTGGTAAGAACCTTATGGGACAAAGTCTTCTCAACTGCCACAATGATAAATCATGCGAAATGATCATAAAGGTGTTGGATTGGTTCAAGGCATGTAAGGATAACAATATTGTGTATACGTCATACAACGAGAAGGAAAATAAGGATGTTTATATGGTTGCGCTCAGAAACGGAGCCGGAGAATTGATCGCATACTATGAGAAACATGAATATCGTGATCGAGAAACAATGAAGATGTATAACATGGAAAAATAAAGGCACAGTGCCTGTATATAAGGAAGAATGAGAAAAAGGAATTTCTTAAGATCCAGGCAAGATTGCATAAAAAATATGAGTTTCAGAAGACGCAGGAAATCTTAGGACAGGATGATAAAGAGGCACTTCGCATATTGGAAGATAACTGAATACAATTAACGCTAATACGTTATCAAGGAGAAAAAATGGAATTTCCAAAGTTTGGAGATGAATTATTTATTCCAAAGGGTAGTGTACAGGGTGGAAGAGCGAAAGCCTGTACACGATCAATACATGCTTTTGGCGGTCAGAGAGTGAAAGTGTGACATTATGATTTTGAAGCAATAGGAACATATCAAATTTGAATCAGAGAGAGAAAAATATGGAAATTAATAGAGTTGCAGAAAATGAAAGAATAGGCGAGTTTATTAACGCGGAGTTCTCGGATTATGCGACGGATTGTGATGTGGCACTTAACTATGAGGAGTTTTGCTTTGCAGCAGAAGACGACGGTAAGATTGCCGGAGTTATCACAGGCAGAGCTTACTACAACGAGGTATATATAGGTGATTTGATTGTTGGCAAAGGTTACAGAAGAGACGGCGTAGGCAGTAAACTTGTTGCGGCCGTTGAGGAAGCGTATAAAGGAAAAGGTTATGAAAAAATAGCACTTACAACATTTGGATTTCAGGCACCGGAGTTTTATAAAAAACTTGGATATCAATTGGAATTTGTTCGGAAAGACAAGGATCCGAAGCTTAGCAAGTATTTCTATTTGAAGAAGATAAACTTTTTGCCCGGGATGATCGAGAAAGAAACGGATATACAGATACTAATAAATAACATAGACAGAGTACATACAACCAATATGGGTGCAGATCGAATAAAGAAAAATCTTTCACTTGGGGAAGCCGATGTTGTCGAATGGTGCAAGTCTAAGATATTGTCTGAAAAGGCAGAGATAAGCAGGCAGGGGAAGAATTGGTATATTTGTATCGAAGGCAGCATTATTACCGTGAATGCCGGAAGTTATACCATTATTACTGCTCACAAAGAAAAGCAGTAGCTTGAGTCAATGGGTGAGTCAATGGGGACGGTTCTCATGGAGTCAAAGGGGACGGTTCTCATTGACTTCATTATTCAAAAAGCGGTGAGTCAATGAGAACCGTCCCCTTTGACTTACCAATAGCTGCCTATTTACAATTATTTAAATAAAAGGTATATTTTTCATTATCACAATTTTCATACCCATTCTGGGTGGAGCAAGTAGAAGAGAACTACTTGTTAGATTTCCAAAATTTAAAATTATTTTTCGGGAGGGTCAGTATGCCTCGTATGGCTAGAACTATGAGCGTTTCCGGCTACATGCACGTTGTTGTGCGTGGAATAGGAAAACAGATTCTATTTGAAGAAACTAAAGATTATGAACACTATCTGGAAAGATTGGAGCGATATAGTCTGGAGACGGGTGTCAAAGTTTGTGCTTATTGTCTGATGGGAAATCACGTTCATATACTGCTCCATGGTGAATTGGCTTCGATAGCTCTTTTGATGAAAAAACTTGGTGTGAGTTATTCCGGGTATTATAACAGGAAGTATGATAGGAGTGGGCATTTATTTCAGGACAGATACAGAAGTGAGCCGGTTAATGACGAAAGATATCTTTTGACAGTTTTTCGATATATTCTGCAAAACCCAAGGAAGGCGGCAATTTGCGCGGCTAAAGATTATCTTTGGAGTAGTTACAGATATTATGAGAACCCACCTGCTTTTATGGATTTATCGGCAATATGGGGACTTTTGGGGGACAGAGGACGATTTGAAGAGTATGTAGGAATCGAGTCTCAGGACAGATGTCTTGAATATGTCGACATCAAACATGATGATGCGTGGGCAAAACGGGAATTAAAAAAATGTCTGGGTATATCTGAGGGAAGCAGGCTTCAGAGTTTTGGAAAAAAAGAAAGAAATGCAGCTTTGGTCAAATTGAAAGAATGCGGATTAACAATACGTCAGATGGAGAGACTTACGGGGATAGGCAGAAATATTATTCAAAAAGCAGTAAAATAAAAAAGTCAACGAGAACCGTCCCCTTAGGAGAAACTAATGAGTACATATGATTCAATATGCATAAAATCAGCTGAAACGGAGGAGGAACTGTGCGGAAGGGGATATGTGCATTGCACCGCATGGCAAGAAGCCTATAGAGGTATTGTATGTGATCAGTATCTTGATTCGATGACTGTAGAGGCTACAACAGCACGCGCGCGTCAGTTCCCGGAAAATACACTTGTAGCGAAGGATAAAGAGAAAGTAGTAGGATTTGCGGTTTATGGTCCGTCGAGAGATAAAGATCTGCCGGATGCGGGAGAGGTTGCGGCGATTTATGTCCTTTCTGAGTATTATGGCAAAAAAATCGGATATAGACTGATGAATGAAGCAGTTTCCAGGCTTAGTGAATATGATACTATAATTGTGTGGGTGCTTGAAAAAAACGAGAGAGCTATACGTTTTTATCACAAATATGGTTTTGAATTTGACGGATGTAAAATGGAATGGAACCTTGGCACAACGGTTTCGATCGTTAGAATGATAAAAGTCAATGGAGTCAATGGGGACGGTTCTCATTGACTTTGTATAATAAAAGTAGCAAAAAAGCAACCGCCGATTTATTGAGATAATACCCGCTGTTTTATACACTGATAGCGGAGGTGATGAGAAATGATTTTTTCAGAAAAACTACAGATACTCAGAAAGAATAAGGGATACACACAGGAAGGTCTTGCAGACAAGCTGGGAGTTTCAAGACAGGCAGTTGCAAAATGGGAATCAGGACAGATTTATCCGGATATTTCAAATCTTATTCTGATAAGCAATCTTATGAACATCAGCGTTGATTACCTTGTTAAGGATCAGGATTGTACCGTAAATATTAAGACGCAGGCGGATACGGATCTTGATGAGTTGATCGCGTTCAGATTGGAAGCAAATGTCAATACCTACGCAGCATTTAAGAATGAGGTTGATGCTACCAGACCTGCATCTCATGATTTCAGATATGAGAGCGGGAAATATATTTATCACGACACATATGTTGGAGGAGAGGAATTTGCCGGTGAAGAAGCAGTATGGAAGGACGGACAGGCTCTATATGCAATGAATTATATGGGGCGTGTATTGGCAGATGGTTTTAGTGGTGACTTTCTGAAAGAAGCGCTCAGAGCAGCTGATAAGAAGATGCCATATAGAGGACCGGAATTATATCAGTCAGGAGAATACACTTACAGATGTAAAGTTACCGGTGATTTCACGTGGTTTCAGGGATATGAAGAAATCTATCAGGGGGATAACAAGGTATATGAGTGCGTATTCCATGGTGGATTACTAAAGTGATTAGCAATTATAATTAACTGAAACAGAAAAATGTGTAAGCTTCGTTTGATAGACAGGCGGAGCTTACTTTTTTATAATAGCAAACGGGGATCCTTAAGGAAAAAGAGGGTAGATGATAGAGAAAATGATTAAATACGGATGGTATACGCTATTCATTGCAATGGTTGGAGATGTCCTGCTATCTTTAGTGTTTCCATGGTTTTATACAGGATATAGCAGTATGAAAATGTCAATAAGCGCACTGGGAAATCCACAGAGTCCGGTTCGTGGCATGTTCAATACTTGGATGCTGATGGAAGGATTGCTTTTTCTGCTTGGAATTCCGGCATTATATAAGCATTATCATTCTGTATCAGGTGCGCTTACATACACTATGATTTTATTCATTGTAGTATTCGCAGTCGGAGCTTGTGTTTTAACCTGTTTTTTCAGTGTAAATGAATCAAAAGATATTGTTACAACTGCATCAAAGATTCATGGCATGGGATCTGTATTAGGGTTTATACTCTTTCTTTTCGTTCCGTTATTACTTGCTATATTGTCTTTTAAAAGTAAAGATATAGAGATAGGAATTGTTAGCGTCATATGTTTTTTTTTAGCTATGATTTTCTTTGTTTTGTTTGTTATGTCAGATAAACCTGAGTTTACAAATACGTTCATCAACAATGAAGGATTGTGGGAACGGTTGAATTTGTTTTTTATGTATGCGCCGCTTGTTGCTGTTTCTGTAAGTCAATGGTAGTCAATGGGAGTCAAAGAGAACCGTCCCCATTGACTCTGAGTTTGCAGTTGGTAAAAGCAGGTACAACAGATGCACTGACGCTGACCGGGATATCAAAAAGATCTTTTGACAGTGATATAGAAGTCGGAGCACCTTCCAAAGTCGGACCGCCGGGATATATGTCGGTTCCGTTTCATACGAAAATGGCCAGACAGGGACATTTGTTCAAACTTACGGATGAAGGACTGATAGTTGGAGGAGCATTACTGTTCCTGCAAAATAATGTTTTAAATATCGGTAGAATATTTGTTGCACCGGAACATTTTCGCAAAGGCTATGGGATATTTATCATGCAGGAAGTAGAGAAAATGTTCCCTGAAGTAAAGGAATTTGCGCTTGATACGCCGGCTTGGAACTTAAGAACTAATTCATTCTATTCCAAGCTTGGATACAAGGAAATAAAGCGTGATAAAGAATTTGTGTTTTATTCGAAAAACAGGACGCTTGAATAATTAATCAGAATGTTTGCGATAACCTGCATAGTTCGATCACCTCTTGTTGCCAAGAAAAGGTAAGAGGAAGAAAGGGGGGCAGAGGCTATGTATGAATTCATAAAGCCTCAGATCGTATCGATGAAGAAACTTTGCGAGTCACGGCTGGTTTGTTAGTTTTCTGAAGATAGTCATGCCGCTGAAATTCAAGATTATTAGAGTCAACGAGAACCGTCCCCGTTAAGTAATCCGACTATCCACTCGGGATCCGGCGCTTTCATATTCTTATCCAATGCCATCTCTTCCATTATACCCTGAACAGATGCCCAGAAACATTTAGCCATTAATGTGGCATCACCCTTGCGGAACACTCCCGATTTCTGTCCTTCCTTGATCAGCCTTGTTGTAGAGCTGATCGTATCCAGTGAAGAAGCAATCTTGCGTGCTTCTTCAGGCATTCCCGCTTTTCTTGTTTGTCCCATTAGCACGAACATTTGAAAGACCCACGGCTGTTCTTTTGCATATGAAAACATCTGTCCGAGAAAACCCTTCAGAAAAACATCCGGAGGTATTTCCGATGTCATTTTCGCTGCTCTTGCTCCCTTGGCTCCCATTTTAATAAGTTCCTGCAGCAGAACTTCCTTGGATTCAAAATAATGGAATAACAAGCCCACACTCATCGGAACTGCTTCAGCGATATCAGAGATCTTTGTATCGTAATAACCTCTCGTCACAAACAGTTCCAATGCTGTTACAAGGATCTGTTTACGTCTTTCTTCTTTTTGCTCTTTCCTTGTCATCTGTCATCCTTTATTTCCTGTTATTTAGATATTGATATCTTTTTTCTCGGATTTAAGTATTCTCTGTATAGCAAACTTTCCGCTTGCCGCTGCCACAGGAAGTCCTCCCGGAGCATTAGTCCACTGTCCCGCAACATAGAGATTATCGATACCTTTGATCTTTCCTTTTATTGTTAGAGCTTTTCCGAGAGGCGTGGTTACAAAACTCATATATCCTCCGTGATAAGCATTACAGTATCTTTCATAAGTAAGCGGAGTCCATGTATCAAGGATCTCGATCTCTTCTTCAAATTCCGGATAGGCTGCGAGCACCCTTTTCTCCACTTCGCTTGTTAGTTCCTTCTTAACTCTGTCATATTCTTCTTTTGATAAAGACTTCCAGTACTCAAAATCAGCATCATACTGCGTAAGACATGTCTGTATCACCTGCTTTCCGTCTTTTACAAAGATCGGATCATAACCATACTGCTTTACATACATGCGATCGATAGTCCTGGTTCCTATATTTATTGGATCGATATCGACAAATGCAGTTTCGCTGCCGCTAAACTCTCCTCTGACTGCAAAAGCAATCTGGAAACCGCTGATCACAGGGTATGCCTTCGGATCATCGTATGCCTTCTTCACTTCCTTCGGCATATATCCTTCAGGCAGGAATTTATTAAACAGAGGATAGATATCGGATGCAGGTACTACGTAGTCCGCTTTAACAGTTTTTCCGTTTTCAAGTCTGATACCTGTTGCTGTCTTCTTATCCAATTCGATCTTATCTACAGGTGAATCATAAAAGATCTTTCCGCCAAGTTCCTTGAACTTCTTCTCCATTCGCAAAGACATCTGAAGCGATGCTCCCATAGGGATATTACCGTTTCCGTCTGCCATAGTTGCATAGGATACGAGTAATGAATATGCGGTATATTCCTTGGGAAGATAATCACAGATAACTTTCTGTAATAAGGGTGATTTAAATCTGTGACTGTATTCTTCCAAAGAGATCTTTCCAAACTCTTTGATCACTTTGGGGAAATCCGCCATTGTCTTACCCATCGATATATAATCCTTCAGTCCCCACATTTCCATAGGCTTACCTGCAGGAAAAAGTCCCTGTTTGGAATATTCTACATACTCGATGAATTTTCTGATCTCCGCTTCATCTTCGGGTGCTGCTTCTATCAATTCTTTTTCTGTCTTCTTGAGATCATTCCAAAGAGTAACGCTCTTTCCATTATGAGTAGATGAATAAAACGAGTCTAACTTTGCATACTCCGTATCATCCGATAAGGCGCCGACTTTCTCCCAGACCTCATACATCTCTGTACCCTTCTTGGTTCCGGTCAGCCAGTGAATGCAGTTATCGATATGATATCCTTTTCTGTTCCATCCGATGCACTCTCCGCCCGGTATACTGTTCTTCTCATAAATCTCAGCTTCATATCCTGCTCTTAACGCATATATTCCTGCTGACAATCCGGCGATACCTCCGCCTATGATCACAACCTTTTTGCTCATAATTTTTTCCTCCCTGTATGTTTAATTAATGCGTTTCATTGAATCTGAATTCAATATAATACAGATGAGAATGTTTGTCAATGATTTATTGAACGGAAATTCAATGAATTTGACGGGGACTGAATTTGACAGGGACGGTTCTCATTAATTCGACAGGGACGGTTCTCATTGACTTCAAAATTCGACGGGGACGGTTCTCGTTGACTTCAGAGACAGGGATACGGGCACAAGCAGCCGGAAGAATCTGATCGCGGGATCAAAGAGTATGTAGGATAGAAAAGGATCATTGTATGCTCGAACAGCAATCTGACTGCACCCGGGAATTATGATCCTGTCGGATTTTCGTTGTATGACAGAAAACCGAATGAAACTGAAAGTGACTATACTGACGCTAACCTGTACTATAAGATATTTCTTTGAGAACCGATTTTTTGATCATAATCCTGTTAAAGGAGATATATGTAAGTGTAAAACAGGTTTAAATTAGTGCGTTTAGGCCTGTTATTACAATTAAATGATATAGTTGATAGTGAAAAGTCGATTGCAGTTTATTATATGATACATAAGTGATATCAGTGCACCATACGGCGTTGGGACGATCAGGGTTAAAGCTATGCCCATTTCACGCATGTATTTACCTACAGTGCGTTGTGCAATGGTTTCGCCGGATTTACGAAGCTCTTGTGTGATTTTAGGGGCGCCGTAATTCTGCTTAGAATTATCACATATTTTCTGGATTTTCTTTTTTACAGCTTCTTTGCGTTGCTTAGAGGCTGAAAGTTTACGGTTAAGAAAAGAAAGATATCCAGAGCGAGACACACCTAAAAATTTAAGCATTCCGGAAATAGAGACGCGGTGTCCGGTAACTTTAGACGCCTCTACTTTTGCAGAAACCTCTGTATATATGGCTTCTGTTAATCTTTCCCCAGAATGCCGATGGCTTTTTTTAACACATCAAGCGCATCCTGAGCATCTCGTAATTCTCTTTTGAGGCGAGCGATTTCCTTGGCTTCGTCAGAAGAGTAGTTACCTGAACCCCTAACGGGGATGTTGCCATTGTTATCTTTGAACTGGGGTTCCCAACGTGCCAGTGTACTTGTACCAATTCCGAGATTCTGGGCACATTTGGCCTGTGATAGATCAGGATGCTCCTTGCGATAGTTGATGGCATCCAACTTGAACTGCTTTGAGTGTTGTTTGTGGTTACGTGACATATGAGTTCCTCCTCTTAAATTATATAATGTTTAAGGAAATACCTCATTTTAAATTGTACTAATCAGATGCTAGCATCAGTAGGACTCTATGAGAAATATGGTTGTGAGTTTAAAGCAGAGATGAAGGATATGAATGGGAAACTTTTTGGGGTATATGTAAAACGGGTGAGTCGATGAGAACCGTCCCCATTGACACCGATGAGAACCGTCCCCATTGACACCAACAGTCCGTTTTAGAAATGTGAAAAAGAGTTAAAGACACTAAAACATATAAGGAGAAGATTATTAATGAAAATTGCAGTATTTTCGGATATTCATGGGAACTATAAAGCGCTAAATTCTATACTTGAGCAGATTGAGAAGAAAAACCCCGATCAAATTGTTTTTCTGGGAGATATTTTTCAAAGAGGTAATGAAGAGATCGAATGTTTGGAGTTGTTAAAAGATAAAGGAATTACCTGTGTAAAAGGGAACTGCGAGCTTTATCTTGTGCGCGGTGTGGATATTGATCCGGATGTTGAGTATCTCAGGGATTATTATGATAGTGCAAGGGAAAAACTTTCTGCTGAACAATTGGATTTCATTAAAGAGATGCCGCTTTATTACGAAATGGAGTGTTCGGGACACAGAATGCTCTTTTCTCATTTTCTTTTTTCGGATGTTAATGCGGCATACCCATATTTCCAGCTATCCAGTTTAAAGAACGGCATATTTGACAAGGCTTGTAAAAGTGAAGAAATCAGGAAATACGAACTTGTTGTAATCGGTCATTGTCATCAGAATAATGTAAAAGGAAATGTGGTTTCTGTTTCTGCTTCCGGATTGGAGAATCCCACTTTCTTATTCATAGAAGCGTGTGAGGGCACATTACATTACGAGTATGTAAACATTTTGCCCGTAAGTCAATGAAGTCACTGGGGACGGTTCTGATTGACTTTGGAGTCGACGAGAACCGTCCCCAGTGACACACAGTGACACACCACCAGTGACACCGAGAACTGTCCCCAGTGACACAGTGACACCTGAGAATTGGTTTGGAACCATCGATGATCCGATCCAATATTGCTTCGGTGCCGGCAGCGCTGAGATTTTATTTGTTATAATAAGAGTGGTTTCCTTTACGCTCGCTCAATGTAAATTATTAAAGGGGCAGAGTAAAGGGCAATTGGGCGTTTTCATTTTATTGCATGTAGTTATAGCTGTTTTGGGTTTGATTTACTGTTTCATATATGCTGATGGAGCAAATATCATTTATAACGTCCGGCAGCTATTAGATTAGACCGAAAAATGACTGAAGTTAAAAAAGAAATAATATATCCAATAATGGCAGCCGTAATTCTGTCGTTAGTTTTCTATGCGATAGAAATACCGATGGTCTTACTTAATGTTTTTCCGGAGCAGGATGCTTTGTACACTGCAGATTTTGTTATCAGATTCATTCTGGGAACCATAGCCCTTGTTTTATTGAACCGGTTCTATAAGCAAAGCGGGGATGCGAAAGGGTTTAAAAATCTGTTTAGAGCAAAGATTTCGTGGAAAGTATGTCTGCTTCTGATCCCATTGTTTATCTATATCTTACTTCCTCTTTTAAAAATTCCATTCGGAACATTTACAACAGCAGTGCTGGATCTGTTTTGCATTAATGCTCTTCAGCAGGTGGCGACAGGCTACTATGAAGAGACAGTTAGCAGAGGCCTGATAATGAAGGGGCTCTTGGCATATCGCACGGATACCATAAAACACAGGATCATCACAGTTTTAATATCCGGCGCTATATTTGGGTTATCGCATTTACCAAATATAGCGTTTGGCGAGAACCCTCTCATTCAAGTTCCGGCCACTATGATGGTCGGGATCTTTTGGGCAGCGATATACATGTGTACAAGAAACCTTCTGCTTTCGATGTGTTTGCATGCACTTACGGATCTGACCCCAAGAATAGTTGGCTATCTGTTCATGTTTGAAACGAAGCCTGCTATTTCTTCATTCGTTTCCGGTACAAGAGATGTGATCGAATATGTTATATTCCCAATAGTGGCGATCCTCATCTGCATATTCTATGATCGCATCAAAAAAATGAACCCCGGGGACGGGGGTAGCGGTTCATTTTTTGGCCCTGGGGGACGGGGTTAATGGTCCATTTTTCAAAGGGGAGTATCCGAAAATGAACCACTGATCATGTGGGAAAGAGTAGAAAGAGTGATAAAGTTATGGGATCAAACGACTTAAACCTTATCTTTTTGAGGACGATGAGGATTATTTATATTATTCACACCGTACTGTATTTTCCTGTTATGTATGTATTTAATCCGATATGGATGTTAGTTATTCTTTTGAGATGTTTTTTTATTCCATATATATCAACTATCATCCTGTCGATTCTGTATATTTGGGCAATAAAAAAGCAGCAATTGGCACCACCGGACGCAATTCTCTTTCCTGTTATGCTGGTTATAAATATCATAAGTTTTGTATGCATGGAAGCAGGATTTGATGCGGCAATGGGAATTTGACCCAGTCCCCTAGGTCCACTTGGTGGCTAATTAAATCGTAGTTTGTAAGGATCACGTAGATAATGATTGAGATCACATATTTTCAACTTTTTTTATTTATAACAATAGCATGGATCATTACCCGCTGTATTGTAGCGATAAAAACAAAAACATTTTCAGTAAAGCGTGAATGTCTGCTGCTTTTGGTTTATGTTTGCATCGTAGTTATTTGCAGATTTGTATACTTCGGATTCCATCTTGAGAATGGAAAGATACCGACATTAAAGCTGGGATTTGGAGATGATATCCACGATATGATCAGTATCATTCCGTTTTACTTTCTGGTAGACCGGTATGATGGCTGGAAGATGAACATTATTGGGAACATCACAATGTTCATACCGGTTGGGATCGTGTGGCCGGTTTGTTTCAGAAGACTTGATACGATCAGAAAAAACATATTTGCGGGTGCAGGGTTTACGCTTCTTATCGAAGTGACGCAGCTCTTTTGTCTCGGTAGACATACGGATGTTGATGACCTGAGCTTAAATACGATCGGTGTAGCGATCGGTGCATGTATTGTATTCCTGATCAGAAGAAAGCGGAAGAAAGAAACTACCAACATATTGACGAGGCTAAAATGAATACAACAAAAAACTTTGACGGCTATGCTAAGGATTATACTGTTGGCAGACCAAATTATGCTGCACAACTAATAGATAGTATATTTAACAAGTATGGATTATCGAAAAACTCTGTTATTGCAGATATCGGATCAGGCACAGGGAAATTTTCGAGACAGTTACTGGATATGGGAAGCATAGTTTTTTCTGTTGAACCTAATGATGATATGCGAAGTGTAGCTGAAACAGAACTTAGTGGATATCCAAACTTTCACTCTATACATGGAGATGCAGAGAATACAACTCTGGAAAGTGGTTTGACAGATTTTGTTACAACGGCACAGGCGTTTCACTGGTTTGATGTTCAGAAATTCAGAAATGAGTGCATACGAATACTGAAAGAAAACGGGAAGGTGGCATTAATATGGAATGTCCGGGATCTATCAGATGTATTGAATCAGGAACTGTATCAGATATACACCAGATACTGTCCGAGATTTAAAGGTTTTAGTGGTGGGATAGTTAAGGACGATCCAAGAATAAAAGATTTCTTTGGCGGTGATTACGATTATTTATCTTTCGATAATCCCTTATTTTTTGATAAAGACAGGTTTGTTGCAAGAAGTCTGTCGGGTTCTTATTCTCTTAAAGAAGGGGATACAGAATATAAGGAATATATGGACGTTATCATTGACACTTTTAACAGATACTCGAGTGACGGGATTGTTAAGATGGGAAATTCATCAGTCGCATATATAGGGAGTATCATCTAAGAAGATAAAAAATGTTTGGAAGATTTCCAAGAATAAACGACATAAATACGGGGAATGATCATGGAGACAGCAGCTTAAATATTTGGATTGTCTTTATTATACCTGGCAGATATAGTACAGAATATGTAGAAGTTGAATTTGAATATAAAGGGACGAAATATAAAAAGAAAACAAGGTATAATTTCGCAAAGGATTATAAGCAGGGTGATACTGTAAATGTATGCTTTTTACCGGATGATCCACAGATGAATATAGTTATAAAGAGCAATGAATCTGAAAAAGGAGCCAATAGTTTTCTGGCCGGAGGAATTTGTATAGTTGGGGGAGTAATATTGGCTATCTTGTTAACTTATTCTTTTTTTATAAAAGGGATATCACTGTGACCTGAAAACTGAGAGTTTTGAAAAAAATTTTATTTAGGAGAAAGAAAAAATGAGCATCATATATTGTGAAGCAACAAAGAAAGATATAGATGAACTGATACGTATGCGGATAGCATATATGATCGATGATTTTGGATCAGTTAGCGATGAGGAGAGAAAAGGCATGGAAACACAGTTGCCGGATTATTTTTCCCGAAAACTCGGAACTGAACTGATCGCGTTTGTTGCAAAAGAAGAAGACAGGATAGTGTCGGTTGCATATTTACATATCATTGAAATGCCTGCAAATTCCGTGCTTCTGAGCGGCCTGTATGGTGAGGTTCTGAGCGTATATACTGAACCGGATTATCGAGGACAGGGAATCTGTACCAGACTGATGAATAATCTTGTTGAATATGGTAAAAATATCGGGTTGGGACGTATTGACCTTTCGGCTACTGATGAAGGATATCCGATATATGCTAAGGTTGGTTTTAAGGATAAAGAGCACAGATACCGGGACATGCGTTATAAGTTCTGATCAGAGTATGCACTTTTGGTAAAGGAGTGAAGTGCCAAATATGTTAAATGTAATAAACAGTTTATCCGATCTGGCTTTCATACTGCTTTATATATTTGTATTCTATATTTCATTGAAGAAATGCTTTTTGCGAGAAGGTAAAAGCAAGATCCTACTCTTTATTCTCTCTTTAGTGACCAATCCAATGACATTATTCCTGGTATCATTTGTGGTTTCTTTTATAGTGGAGCGGCTTATTCGAGGGAGACAAGCTGAAATCGTGGAAACTCTTTCGTTAACGGCATATGTGTTTGGCGGAGTTCTGTTTATATCAATGATAATAATTTCCTCAGGACTGGTTGGACGATGGCTGAAAGCATATAACATATCGTTGATGACATTTTTATATTTGATGTTCGGAGTTGTATGTGCGTTGTCTGGTGAGAGTGTTTCTGAAACAGATTTCAACTATGTTATCTCACCGGCTGTTCAGGGAATTCTGCAGAATGCAGTATATATTGTGGCTGTATTACTCATATATAGATTTGTTGTCGGGAATCTTTCGGAACTTACCGATAAAAAGAGACAGATCAGCTGGAAATTGTTTTTGATCCCGCCTATATTGTTTTTGCCTGTCTACTATGTCTTTGATTATTTAACATATAGATATGATAATGGTTTTTCCAATACTGTAGTACGGACATATTCGATAATAGTGCTTGCGCTGTTCATATGGGCGTTTACGGTTATCATCAGGAATATAAATGTATCTAATGCTGTTATCGAAGCGCGGTATGAAGCTGAGCATGATAAACTTACCGGTTTGTACAATAAAGGTAAATATATGATGCTTAAGGAAAATCATTTCGATGATCCCGGATCTATTGCGCTATTCAATTTTGATGTAAACAATTTAAAGTATATTAATGATAATTTCGGTCATGAGTACGGAGACGAACTGATCATCAAGGCCGCACAGAGTATACATGCTGTGACCTCAGACCGTGTTTTCGGTTTCAGAATGGGCGGCGATGAATATGCAATGGTAGCCGTAAATGTCACCAAAAAAGAAACTGATGAAATATATGATGGCTGGAAACGAGCACTTGAAGATTTAAACACACAGGGCAATGTTTACTGTGTAATGGCCTGTGGTCTTAAGTACTGCGAGGGCGAGTTTGATGCGGAAGAACTGTTTAAACAGGCAGATGAACTGATGTATCTCGATAAAAAGACCCGTAAAGAAAAGGGAGAAACTTCGCATCTTAGGGAGTTTTAGATGGCAGCAAAACATGTAGTTGTACAACCATATAATGACAACTGGCCTCAATGCTTCATTGATATCCGAAATGAGATTCAGAATGCATTGGGCGATCTGGCTTTGCGTATAGAACACGTCGGAAGCACTTCCGTAAAAGGCTTATCTGCAAAACCTATAATTGATATTGATGTGGTTATAAAGGATTATTCTGTTTTTCCTGAGGTGGTAAAGAGACTGGAAGGGATAGGATATCATCACGAAGGTGATCAGGGTATCCCCACCAGAGAAGCATTTAAGTATGATGATAAACAACACTTGTTGAAACATCACTTATATGTATGTCCGGAAAATTCTCCGGAATTGAAACGGCATATTGCTTTCAGGGATTATCTTAAAACTCATCCGGATGCTGTGTTGGAGTATAGCAGAATAAAGGAAGAAGGTGCTTTATTATATCCCTATGATATAGACAAATATATAGAGCATAAATCCGGTTTTATTGAAGGGATATATAGGGGAATTGGTATTAATTAAATTATATTAATTTGGTTTTACAAAACAAGAGGTTGTAAAAATGAACTTTCCAGAGTTTATGTTTAATGAGAAGAATATGATCCCTGCTTCTCAACAGAATACTCCTGGTCCATACATGCTTTTGGTGGTCAGAGAATAAAAGGGTGATAGTTTTACAGTATAACTGATAGCGTATGAAGAAAAAGAAAACAGTATTGCTCGTATCGGCAGCTTCGTTAGTGCTGTTAATATGTGTTATAACGGCACTTTTATTTACGGGCGTGTTGCATATTAATAATCCCTCAAAGAAAAAGTATCCAATCCGTGGTGTTGATGTTTCCCATTATCAGGGAGAGGTTGATTGGGACCGATTAAAGGAAGAAAACATTCAATTTGCTTATATAAAAAGCGACAGAGGGATCGAAACATAAGGATGAACAATTTGACAAAAACTGGAGTGATGCTCAGTGCGTTGATTTAAGGATAGGAGCATATCATTTCTTCAGTCTGGATTCGCCCGGCGCAGATCAGGCAGAGAATTTTTGCAGTACGGTAACGCCTGTTGAGAAAATGCTTCCGCCTGTGGTGGATGTTGAACCTTATGGGAACTACAAAGATCCGACACTTCTTGATCGGGAAAAAATGATCGTGGAACTGGATGCATATTTAAAAAGCGTCGAGCTTTTTTATGGAATGAAGCCGGTCATCTATACCACCGAAGAATGGTGGCCTGTGTTACAGGAAACGTTCGATGATTATGACCTTTGGATAAGAGATGTTTATCGCAAGCCGGATCCGACGGTTAAATGGACTTTCTGGCAATATTCCAACCGTCATGTGCTGTCGGGATATTCCGGAAATGAAAGATACATTGATATGAACGTTTTTTGCGGAAGTGAAGAAGAGTTTGATAAGTATTGAGGTGACAGATCATTATTTGGCGCGAAGCCTTTCTATGTACTGTCTTACTGTCTTTTCTACGTGAGCGGGCTTGTCCTTCATACCACGGTGCACCCAAAGCGAGATAACATTCCATACGGCCCCTGTATTCAGCGCGATCAGATAATCTGAATCAAGTCCATCAAAGAGCGGTGTAAAAGGATTAGCCTCGGAAAGTTCATTGTCACGGAAAACAGGTAGTAATTCGTTCATGCATTGAAGCGCAATATACAGCATGTTGTTTTTGTCCAGAAGGATAAGCAGTCTTCTGTTCCTGTCTGCGAACATGAATATGTTTTTTAGCACATCTCCTTTTCCGGAATTGATCACACTGAAATAGTCGCTCAGAGCTTTCTTCATGATGTATCTGAGCACTTCGTCTTTAGAACTGAAATTTCTGTAGAATGTCTTTCTTACCAGATCGGTTTCAAGTATTATCTGCTTTACCGTGATTTCGTTATACGGATATTTCTCCATGAGGCCCAGAAGAGCTTCGGCAATCTTTGTTCTTGAGCGGACCGCAGACGGGTGGTCGGCACTGTTCATATTTGTCTCCTTCCTTAAAAGTACACAAAAACGCGAATTTGTGTATCTTTGGCCAAAACTGTTTACTTGGTTGTTCTTCCATAGTAGCATTTTTGCATAAATACACAAGTGTGTCATTTTTGGAAGGAGATGTTTATGAAGATCATCGTGATCAACGGAAGTCCCAGAACCAATGGAATTACCGCATCAATACTTCACTCTATAGAGAGTGAACTTATCTCTCGTGGAATCGATGTTGAGTTTTTCAACCTGACAGATTTTGATATCGGACATTGCCTTGGGTGCTGTTCCTGCTACAAGACAGGGCACTGTATCATCAAGGACGATGCTGACCGGTTAAGCGAAAAGATAAAACATGCCGACGGACTTGTACTCGGCTCTCCAACATATGCAAGTAATGTTTCCGGACTCATGAAAGATTTTATAGACAGGGGACATTTTGTGATCGAGCAATTGCTGAAGGACAAGTACTGTATCACGGTGGCAACCGGTGAAAACTACGGATTTAAGAATACACTGAAGATCTTAGATGACCTGGTCATATTTTCCGGAGGAACTATCAGCGGACATATAGCACTGAAAGCGCCATTTAACAGTAAGGAGGTCTTGTCTGAAAAGATGAGTAACCTGATCAGGAAAGCCTCATGCAGAGTTGAAGTGAAAAAGAAAAATTATTTTCAGAACCTGTATCACAATTTAATCTTCAGCATCGGGATAAAACCATTTGTTATGCGTAAAGGAAAGCAATACACGGGCGTCATAAAAGGATGGGCTGATATGCAGTTGATGAAGGGGGGAAATATATGAAAGAATATATACTTCTGTTACCGATGATATTTATATTCCACGATATGGAAGAAATAGCCGGATTTGGGTGGTTCTTCAGGAAGAATCCCTGGCTTTTCGAGAGATTTCCAAAAGTCATGAACACTTATCGGGGATTTACAAATGAAGGATTTACTCTGGCTGTGTATGAGGAGTTTATTCCCTTTTTCGGAGTCAGTCTTCTTGCATACTATTTCCCGTGCAATTTCCTTTATGGGATGTGGTATGGAATATTTTTAGCGTTGTTCGCGCACTTTTTCATCCATATCGGTCATGCCGTCTATATCCGCAAATACATCCCGTGCGTTGCAACGAGTGTTATCTGCGTACCGGTCAGCTCCTACATCCTGATACGATGTGCGCTGCTGATGAACGTTGACATCGTCTCAATGCTTGCTATTGTTATAGGAGTGATACTTATGATCGCTAATTTCTACGTTGCACATTCCGTAATGCATTTTGTGAACAAAATGAACCTGGGTGACGGGGTTCATAAGAAAGGAAAAAAATGAACGTATTAGTTGAGACAGATAGAATATTAATTGTTGAAATGACTATGGATATGGCAATGGATGTCCATAAGAATTCACTGGATGATGATACAAGAAGATTTGTGCCGGATGAAGTCTTTGAAACATTAGAAGATGCAAAGGAAACGGTGGAGTTTTTAATGTCTCAGTATGGCTCTGCGGAGGGCCCCCAGGTCTATGCAGTGGTTTTGAAAGATGGCAATAAAAACATCGGTTATGTTCAGCTTGTTCCCATCGGTGAAGGCAAATGAGAAATCGGATATCATATAGCAAAACAATACACTTGTAACGGCTATGCAACGGAAGCTGTAACTGCGTTCCTTCCGATCATGGCAGAAAAATCCGCCATAAAAGAAGTCTATGGAATCAGGCTGTTGGAAAATATTGCTTCAGGATGTGTTTTGGAGAAATGTGGGTTTGAAAACTTCTTTGAAGGAGAAGGTGCATACCACGATGGAGTATATGAAATAAGCAAAAGCGTTTGGAAGTTGTAATCTCACGGATTTGTTGCAGTTACCGGATAAGGTTATTTTAGGCATTGCAGAAATACAATGCCTTTTTTATATCCGCTTATGGTCACAGCGATCACTGATAAAGACTTTGAAGAAGAGGATTAATTTAGAGTAAAAATTCATATGATGGTATAATCGAAAGGTAAAAATAATAAACGTAAGTCAATGTAAGTCAATGGGGACGGTTCTGATTGACTCATATAATTTAAGTCAATGGGGACGGTTCTGATTGACTCATATAATTGACTCGGGAGTCGAATAGAACCGTCCCCATTGACTCCAAGAAAACTGAATGGTTAATAAGAGAATTAAGGAGGCATTGAAATGGTACGCGAAGCCGAAAAGGAAGATTTAGACGCATTGCTTAAGCTTTATCTGTTTTTGCATGAAGACAGTATTCCTGAGCATGATAAGCATCTGGCGGATACATGGGAGCAGATTATAGACGATCCGAATCATCATCTGATCGTGAATGAAATTGACGGTCAGATCGTGTCTTCCTGTGTATGCGTGATAATACCGAACCTCACAAGGAATGTGAGGCCCTATGCTTTTGTCGAAAATGTGGTAACACATGCCGATTACAGGGGTAACGGATATGCAGGGGAGTGTCTTGATCATGCAAAGAAGATTGCCGAGCGGGAAAATTGCTATAAGATGATGCTTCTTACAGGATCAAAGAAGCCGGAAACCCTTCACTTCTATGAGAAGGCAGGATATAACAGCGGTGATAAGACGGCTTTTATACAGTGGTTGGGGAAGGATAAATAAGGAAAACGCTGCAGAAAAAGAAGAAAGACCGCTGGCGGGACGAGGTTCTCTGTCAACGGTCTTTTTATTTTGGGAAAAGTGTTGACAAAGAATAGGTAATAGGTTACTTTATTCTTAAAGGTAACAAGTTACATAATTTCAAATTGGAATCATCTTAATTACGAAGGAATTCTTTGCTGTCATCTGTATCAATTTTTGAATGGAATCGCTGAAAAGAGTCTGTAGCTTAATAAACAGACTTTCATTAAGATTGAAAGGGATCTGAGTGAAATATGAAAACATTGGTTATTTACACATCACAGACGGGATTTACCAAAAGATATGCCGAGTGGCTTGCAGGCAGAGTGGGCGGGGAGGTACTTGAGCTAAAAGCTGCCCAGAAGAAAAAAGAAGAATATTATGAAGCTTTTGATGCAATCTGCTATGGCGGTTGGGCAATGGCAGGGAGTCTTGTAAAGGCAAAGTGGTTCCTGGAGAAGGCTGATAACTGGAAAGAAAAGCGGCTTGCTATGTTTTGTGTGGGTGGCAGCCCTAATGATAACCCTGATGTAGAAGTATTTATTCAGAATGCACTCACGGAAGATCAGAAGAAATATATCAAAATGTTCTATTGTCAGGGCGGCTTCAATTATGAAATGATGAAGCCTGCTTCAAAGATTGCAATGAAGATGTTTGTGTCAGCTCTTAAGAACAAGAAAAATCCGACTGAAAAGGAAAAGATAATGGCGGAAAAGATGTCTTCATCCTATGATATTTCTGATATAAAGTACTTAGATCCGATAGTTTCTTATCTTGAAAAATAACAGGGTCAAGTTCTTCGAAGTTCTTTGCCTTGTAGACGGGAGTCAATTAGAACCGTCCCCTTTGACTTCCCAACTAAATTTAATTAAATCCTTTAAACAGGTAGATTCCAAGGACGGCGTTGTATCCTACAGCTGCAAGCGTACTGAATCTTTCAAATATCCCGAAATACTGTGGCGGAAATGCGGCCATACCGACAGGCCCCATGAACATCATGGCAAGTGCGATGGCCGCCCAGGTGCCTACGCCTTTCATGGTCTTGTCCTTGCATCCTGCAATGATCAGGATGATCAGCGAAACGATGGAAAGTACTACGACACAGACCGTGACGATCATATGCATCACTTCCTGAAATCCGCCTATATCCTTGCCTGCATCAGAAAGCGCAAACATCCCATATCCGACCTTTGATATCCAATTCATGATCGTAAAAAGATATATTCCCAGCCTGAACAATCTGCTCCCTGTTTTATTATCGGACACATATATAGCTATACATGTCGCACACACAACGCTTCCGGTACCATATAAAGCCGAAAGCTGATCCCAAAGATGTTTTGACGGTGCTGAGTCAGCTGACAGATCACTTACCGCCTGTTCCATCCAGTTATATCCCGGAAAAGCCATAGGCGAAAAGATCATTGCCGCCAGGTAAGACGCCAATGCCAGAATTCCCAGGAGACCGAACCGGTTTATCAGTTTTCTATTCATTGTTGTTTCCTCCGATCATATTACTGAACCACTTTATAAAATCAGTTATCTTCCCGGGGACAGGACTGTTTTCATCTCCGAATTCCTTCAATTCACCTGCCGTGATCTTATCCATCCTGTAATCAATGATAGAATGAATGGTCAGAGCGTATGTCATTGCCGCCATGTCAGCATTTGTTTTATTTATCTTCTCATGAACAGCCAATGCATAAAATAAATCTCTGGACTGTGCAAGCATACGTTCGGTCTCTTCAACCATGATACCGGCGGCCATCGGATCTGTGGATCGTTCTGAATATAAGGTTTTGAGGAACTGAAGCATGTTCTTATTTGATATCATTCCGATGTATGATGAAACAGATGAAAGCAGGATCTCCTCAAGGCTTTTTTTCTCAAACATTTTTGTGTAATCCAAAGGTCCGCCAGGGTTGTTCTTCTGAGCTTTGTCTCTCAAAAAAACATACATCTCCCGGATAAGTTCTTCCTTTGATCTGAAATGGTTGTAAAGAGACGGAGCCTTAATGCCAACCTTATCAGCAATCTGGGCCATTGTTACACCCTTTATTCCGTTAACTGATGCAAGTTCCAATGTGGCATAGATTATCTCTTCTTTTCTGTTCATACTCATTATCCTCTTGCTTACTAATTGTTGATAGTTATTATACTAATAACTGTTAGTTTGCGTCAATAAATAATCAAAAGAAAAATGCATTGAAATCCCTGACAGAAAAAGTAATACTGATAAAGAAAGAAGAATATGGATTTCAGTAAAAGGACATGTGCACAGGTCAGAAAGATTAATTTTCATTGAATAGAGATTAATTTCGGTACAGAGAATGAACGAAGTAACTTACAGCAAAAAGAATGATGAGATCGAATGTGTACGGTATGAGGGATCGCGAAAAGCATATCTTCCTCATACGCACTCCAGACATCTGATGATTGGGTATATTGAAGAAGGACAGGTCTGCATTTCCATAGACGGTGAAAGTTGTATTTATAAGCCGGGGGATGAATTTCGTATTATGCCCAATGTTCTGCATGAAATTGAACCTGCTGATGAAAATACTTATTCCATGGTGGTTATGTGCATAAAGACCGAAGCGGTTGTGGATGATGATGATCTGAAAGAACTTCAGGATACCATTATGGAAAAACCCGAGAATATATATCTTATTGAGGAAATGGCGGATGACACGCATGTCAGTCCATATCATATGATACGGAAGTTCAAGAAAGCATTTGGTCTTACGCCGCATCAGTTTCAGATACAGTGTAAGGTCAGGAAAGCTCAGAAACTGCTTGAAACAACTAAAAGCATCCCGGAGGTGGCCTATGAAGCGGGATTTTGCGATCAAAGCCACCTTGACAGATGCTTTCAGAAATTAGTGGGCATGACGCCCGGTCAATATAAGGATGCGCTGGCAAAAGGCGATTAACACAGTGCAGGGAAAAACTTAGCAAACAGGTATAAACCGTCTTTTCCTGCCCGGACCTCGTGATGAATGCATTTAGGCATTATAGATATGACTCCGGGTTCATAGATAAGTTCATTACCATCATTGATACAGGTACCTTCGCCGGCGATCACCTCATGGGTTTCCAACTGAGTTTCATGAATGTGATCAAGAATACTCTTATTAGGAGCGATACGTACCATATGGTAACTGTATTCGCCGTTTGTGTCCTTAGAGGTAATGATGTGTTTTAATTCAACACCTTCAAAGACGGGATGTTTCGACCAGGCGATATCGGCGAATGAAATGGTCTTGTCCGGCAGACGCAGCTGCCCGTTGTTAAAAGCTTCAAATACTTCAAGATTCATATTATTGTTCTCCTTTCGTTTGATGATCTGATGATATCAAAGGGAGAATTTTCTGAATTGGATAAAATTGCTGTTTGAAGGATAATATTCTGAGCTGAAAGTTTTTTACGATCGCTCCGCCTATCATCCTGGACGTCATATGGATCATAAGAGTAAAGCATGGAAAGAGCAAGATGTTCGGCCCACTTGGTATTATATCCATTGTTGTTACCGTTTTCAGTCTTTTTGGACTGCCATTTGTGTTCGCATTGTTAATTGGATTGGCAGGTTTTATTTGAAAAATTTAATATTCGGTTAATGCTAAAGGTATGTAGAACGCCCATATATAAAATTAGTGCAGAGCAGGCTCAAATTAGTGTATTTGAGTCTGTTTTTTATTTGATGTGGTACTATGGATAATGGATTTAAATGGGCAGGGACAATTATCTCGGCAGGGATTTTGGCTTTGTAAATTGGTGATGGTTCAGAGTTGATCTTGCAACTATATATTTAATAAGGAGGCTCAAAATGTTATCGGAGTATAGCCGTGTTCAAAAGATTGCCAAAGATACAATAGAATTCATCAAAACAGAAATAAAGCCCGGAATGCTGCTTTCTCAAGTGCGTAGTCTGTGCGAGGATAAGATGCTGGAGCTTGGGGCTGATTCTTTCTGGTATTGGGATGTGGGAGCTTTTGTATTCTCAGGTGACGAAACGACGGTTTCGGTATCAGGAAAAGAGTATTCCACTTCAGACAGGACCATTGGATCGGATGATATCGTAACTATAGATCTCAGCCCTCAGATCGGTGATACATGGGGGGATCATGCAAGGACTGTCATCATCGAAAACGGTTGCGTTGTGAAGTCGGTCGGTGAGATCGGAAATTCCGAGTGGAGAGAAGGTCTCATGATGGAGAAGAAGCTTCATGATAAGATGACGGAAATCGTAAACCCTGATATGACATTCGAAGATCTTTATTATCAGATGAATGAGTATATAAAAGATGAGGGATATATCAACCTTGATTTTATGGGTAATCTTGGACATTCGATAGTTCGCAGGAAAGATGACCGGATATACATTGAAAAAGGAAACAGATCTAAACTCGGCGATGTTGATTATTTTACATTTGAACCGCATATCAGCGTTGCAGGATCGAAGTTCGGATATAAAAGAGAAGACATATACTATTTTGAAAACGGCGTGATCAAAAAGCTGTAACGCCGGGTAAGGAGAGATTTGTGAATAATCCGTGGGAAGAGATAAGTTTGAATGATTATGAGAATCATATGAGTCTTGATTCCGTAAAACAACTCCAAGCTATGAATTCGATAATGAAGGCGCAGTTTGAAGCATATCCGGTTTCCACAGCTATGGTGCTTGGCGTTGCCGGAGGGAACGGACTGGAACATGTAAGCATAGATAAGTTTCGGACTGTTTACGGAGTGGATATTAACGGAGATTATCTTCGCGCTGTTTCAGAACGGTATGTTGATTTGGCAGATGTATTGAAGTGTCTGAAGATCGATCTTATAAATGATGCGGATCAGCTTCCTGAGGCACAGCTGCTGATAGCAAATCTTCTTATAGAGTATATAGGTTATGATGTGTTCCAAAGTGTGATCCGAAAAGTTAATCCCGAATATGTTTCCTGCGTTATCCAGATCAACACGGATGATAAGCAGTGGGTATCGGATTCGCCATATCTGCACGCGTTTGACAGGCTGGATGAGGTACATCATCAGATGGATGAGAATTCTCTTTCGGCAAGAATGCTGGAGATAGGATATATAGACCTTCTTCAGACAAGGATATCGCTTCCTAATGGAAAGGCTTTAATTAGGATAGATTACAAAAAAGGATGATCAGTATTGATGGGCTCATTATTAGATTCTACACTTAATACAAGGGCGTTACCGACCGGAAATATGCGATATATCAGAAGTGATTATCCGGGAAGATTATCTGATCAGGGAGGCTTTATAAGCAAGGTTTGGTCAACTTGGAACAGTAGACCATTAGTGTGCAATTTGAGTCGGATAAATGTGAGCTTGCCGGTGTTGGGAGAAATCCTGATGCCGGCAGGCTTTTTTATTTACGAAAAAAATTTTGACCATTATAATAAACACGACATATAGATGTCATGTTAACTTTGCTATGATACATATGGAGCGAGAGAATGAAGATAGAAAGATTGATCGGGATACTGTCAGTATTGCTTCAGGAAGATAAGGTTACCGCGCCTGAATTGGCAGAAAGATTTGAAGTATCCAGAAGGACCATCAACAGAGATATAGAGGCTCTGTGCATAGCGGGAATCCCGATCCAGACGACGCAGGGGACCGGGGGCGGAATCCATATTATGGATGGCTACAGGATGGACAGAACACTTCTGACCTCTAAGGATATGCAGATGATCCTTGCAGGTCTGCGCAGTCTTGACAGCGTGAGCGGAAGCAGTTACTACGGACAGCTTATGGAGAAGATTCAGGCCGGATCATCAGAGTTCATCACCGGCAGAGATTCCATCCTGATAGATCTTTCGTCCTGGTATAAGACATCACTGCCACCAAAGATATCAACAATACAGGATGCGATAGAGAACCGACATATACTGGAATTTTACTATTACGCCCCCTCGGGAGAGAGTAAACGATCCATAGAACCTTATTATGTTATTTTCAAATGGACAAGCTGGTATGTTTACGGATGGTGTCGGAAGCGGAAAGATTACAGATTGTTTAAACTAAACCGCATGGATAAGGTGAGGGAAAGCGCTAAAGAGTTTACCTGCAGAAATGCACCTTTACCGGATCTCGGTTCAGAGCTTGCATTTCCGAGAAATATCGTGCTCAAAGCCATATTTGATCCGGAGATGAAGTGGAGGCTGGTAGAAGAGTTCGGACCGGATTGTTACGAGGTTCAGGAAGATGGAAGGCTTCTTCTGATCCGGGATTACAGCGACATAGAAAATCTTACCATGTGGATGCTTACCTTTGGAGATAAGGTGGAAGTGCTTGAGCCGCCGGAAGTAAGAAACAGATTAAAAAATATAGCAGGATCAATGATCAAAATTTATGGAGGAAAGAAAAATGGGAGAAATTGAAAGACATGATGTAAGCGAAGAGTGGGCACATTCCGGGATCATCAAAGCAGGCGATTATTGCTTTTTGAGTTATTGCGTTGGAAATATCGGAGGGACTATAGAAGAGCAGATCAATGGTGCTTTTGACCAGATGGAGAAAAGACTTGCTATGGTAGGGCTTACTCTGGAAAATGTGGTGCAAATGGATTGCCTGTTCAGGGATGTGTGGAATATTCCGGTCATGGAAAAGATCATAAAGGAAAGATTTGGTGGGAAGTATCCTGTTCGTAAATCCATCCAGACAGAGTTTGCGCATGTGGGAGGTAAAGAAGGCCTGCAGTTTCAGGTTGATGCCGTAGCATACTGCGGATAGACGGAAAACTTTGCCATGCGAAATGCTCTGTGACAGAGGCTTTATCATAAAACGGGAAGGATTTTAAAATATGAAATACGAATGGATTGATGAATACCTTTTGAAACAGCCCGGTGTAACCAAGGATTTACAGGCGGAATGGAACTGGATACGTTATCAGATCGGTGGAAAGATGTTCGCTGCGATCTGTCTGGACGATGATGACAAGCCTTATTACATAACTTTGAAACTGGAACCCGTGGAAGGGGATTTCTGGCGGCAGCAGTATGAGGACATCATCCCCGGTTATTACATGAACAAACAGCATTGGAACTCCGTGAAGGCAGATGGAAATGTTCCGGATGACGTACTGAAGGATCTGCTTGATAAAGCATATCATATAGTACTTGGGAGTTTCAGCAAGAAAAAACAAAAGGAGATTTTAGGAGATGAATGACAAGAATGGATTGATCAGTTGCTGTGGCTCTGACTGCAGTGCATGCTATTGCTATGGCAAAATGTGTAAAGGGTGTAATGCCGTATGCGGCAAGGTATTCCATGCGCCTGAAGGTAAAGAGTGCCCAATTTATTATTGCTGTCGGATAAAGAATGGTTTTCATTCCTGCGGAGAGTGTGATAAGTTGCCTTGTGATCTGATTCTGGGTACCAGAGACCCGAGTCTTTCTGAAGAAGAGTTTATGAAAACGGTAGATGATCGTGTAAAACGACTTAGGGGGTGAGGTATATGGCATTTGATTTCAAGAAGGAATACAAAGAGTTTTACTTGCCGAAGGATAAGCCTGATATTGTGAAAGTGCCAAGTATGAATTATGTCGCTGTACGCGGTGAGGGGGATCCGAATCAGGAGGATGGAGATTATAAGAAGGCTATCGGATTACTGTACGGAATTGCTTTTACGATCAAGATGAGCAGGAAGAGTGATCATCAGATTGACGGATATTTCGATTTTGTTGTTCCGCCTCTGGAAGGCTTCTGGTGGCAGGAAACTGCTTCGGCGAAGCCGAATTCTAATGCGGTGGCCGGTATGTCGCCGGTCGAAGGGGAAAAACGTCACCTGCAGGACGGCGTGGGTGCTATTAACTATGCGCATAAGGAGGCCTTTCACTGGATCTCGGTAATACGCCTTCCGGATTTCGTGACAGAGGATGATCTTAAATGGGCGGTAAATGAGGCAACAAAAAAGAAAAAACAGGATTTCTCAAAGGTAGAGTTTTTGACAGTTGAAGAAGGGCTATGTGTACAGTGTATGCATATCGGTTCTTATGATGATGAGCCGATTACAGTAGCTATGATGCATGAGTTTATGGAACGCGAGGGGTATGAGCTGGACATAACAGACAAGCGCCTGCATCATGAGATCTATCTGAGTGATGCCAGGAAAGTTGCTCCGGATAAGCTTAAGACTGTGATCAGGCATCCTATTATAAAAAATCCGATCGGATAATGGAACAGTGTTGTGACAAAATTTATAAAGAAATAGTTCAGTTCTTTGAAGATAATAAAGGCAGCGATTGGGATATACGTTTAAAGGATGATTTTAGTTTAGATTATTTAAAAGAAAACTGGCGTGTTAAAGGATTGGCTATTAACGATGATGAAATTGAAATAGCTATTGGTATAAAAGCTGCAGAACACCCGGAACATAATGGTTTTTATAATGTAAGTATATTTGTTGACTATAGTACTCAGGAACCGAGAGTATCGTTTGATATTGTATGGTAAGAAAAACAGATAGCAGTAAAAAAAGTAGCCGAAAGGCTCTTTTTTTATAGCTAGATGTAAGGAAGGAAAAATCTCTTGAATAATACTATAAAGTATAGTATTATAATTTATAGCAAAGGAGGGCGGATATATGTCCGGTATCGATCTCATAGTCTTAGGCTGCGTAGCAAAACAGCCTCGAAGCGCATACGATATACAAAAAGATGTCGAAGAGCATAACCTGTCAGAGTGGACAAGGATCAGCATTCCGTCTATCTACAAGAAAGTGCTGAGACTTGAAGAACAGGGGTATATTGCCGGTGATGAAGTGGCAGGAGAGCGCGCTGCAAAAAAGAATATTTATCACATAACAGATAAAGGCAGGGAATATATGGAATCACTTATGACAGAACTGTCTCTGTGCCAGCCAAAAGTATTGATGGATTTTAATGCGGTCATCTGCAATCTGAATAAGGTTGATAAGCCGACGGCTTTGGTTCTTATCAAAAATATAATATCCGGGATAGAAGAATCTAAGCAATATTATCATTCTGCCTTGAAAGAACATGCTGATATTCCGTTAGTTGGAAGAACTATCATGGAACAGCAGGAAAAGGTATGTGTGACTCTTCTTGAATGGGCACAAAATCTGTACAACAGTTATAAGGAGGAATAGAATGAATAACTATGACAATTTTTTTCTGCCAATCGATAATATGGAAGAAGCTAAGGACTTCTATGGAAATAAGCTTGGACTAAATCTCAAATTCGATTTTTCAGATAAAGGGATGTCTGCTTTTAATGTCGGTTCTGAAGAACCTGCGATCATATTGAAGGATAAAAACAAGTTTCTTGATGTCAAACCGACCATATGGTTTGTTGTCGATAATGTAATGGAAACATATAACGATCTGAAGGGGAAGGGCGTAAAGTTCTTAAGCACACCCTTCCGAATCCGTACAGGGAATGCTGCAGAGTTTGAGGATCCGTTCGGAAACAGGCTTGGTATTACAGATTACGATTAAATCATGGACAGGATCAGTGGAAAGCTCACGGTATTTTTTGAGGATCCGTTCTGGGTCGGAGTTTTTGAAAGGATATGCGATGGTAAGCTGTCGGTTTGTAAAGTTACGTTTGGAGCAGAACCTAAGGATTATGACATCCTTGATTTTATCAACAGACATTATTATGGGTTGAAATTCAGCCCGACAGTGGAAGTTGAACTGAAACAGACTGCGGATAATCCGAAGCGAAGACAGAGAAATGCGGCAAAACAGATGCAAAATACCGGCATTGGAACCAGATCACAGCAGGCATTGCAGATGCAACGCGAAGAAATGAAAACGGAACGCAGACAGATCAGCAAGGAAATGCGGGAAGCTGAAAAACAAAAACAGTTTGATCTGAAACAACAAAAAAAGAGGGAGAAACACAGAGGGCACTAGCTTTTTTCCGTTGTTGATCATAGAATATCATCATAAGACGTATCGGTATTTTTGAAATAAAGAATAATGATGATCGGGAATTATGATGAGAGAGGGCGTATGAACAACACTCAGTTGGAAACATTTTTGAAACTTGTTGAAACAAAAAGTTTTACTTCGACGGCAAATTTGCTGGGGTATGCCCAGTCAACTGTAACGACGCAGATAAAGCTGTTAGAAGAGGAACTGGGGTGCCTTCTGTTTGAACGGCTTGGGAAAAAGCTTGTTCTGACAGCAGAAGGAGAAAAGCTGATCAGTTATGCGGAACAGATGCTGAAACTCCAAAGAGAGATCTTTTTGGAAGTATCTTCGTCAAAGACCCCTTCGGGAATCATAAAGCTGGGAGTGTCCGAATCGTTTTGCTATAAGCGTCTTCCGGATAGTCTTCTTGAGTATAAAAAAGAATATCCGGAAATGGATATACGTCTTCAGTTTATAGAACATGACACTTTTCCCACTCTGTTAAAAAACGGCTCGCTGGATCTTGTCTATACGCTCAATCCGATCATAGATAATCCGGAACTTAAAATGATTCATAAGGAAAAAGAATCCCTGGCGTTCTTTGTCAGATCGGATCATCCTCTTGCAAAAAAGAAACGTGTAAAAGAGAAAGATCTGGAAGGAATCCCTCTTTTGATCACATCACACAGTTGCAGTTTCAGACAAATGCTGCTTCAGGATTTTATCGATCATCAGGTCGTGCCTAAGATCGAACTGGAAACAAGCAGTAAGGAAATATTGAAAAAATTTGCCATTAACGGACTTGGGATAGCATTTATGCCTTCCATGGTGGCAACGGAAGAAGTGAAAAGAGGGCTGTTGAAAAAGATAGACTGGGCAGGAGAGGATTTTCCTGTCTTTTCACAGGTTTTTATTCATAAGAATAAACATATGAATGAAGCCATGGATGAATTGGTAAAATTGCTGACAGGTTTTCATAATTGCTAAAGACGATTTTTTTAAAAGAGGATACGGAAAATGATATTCGAATTAGAAGATACTGCTAAAGCGCATGATCTTTTCGAAGGATGGGAAGAGACTCTTATTTATTCCTGCCTGCAAAAGGTAATGGGAAAGGTTTTTGTCACAGATAAGGAAGCACCTGAGTCGGCAATGGCTTATGTAGGTTGTTTTGCGTTTTATGCGGGTATCCCGAACAAGGAGATGGTTATTCATAAGCCTAACGGGTTTGTTATCATGGTGCCTCAAAATAAAGAATGGGAGGCATGCATAGAGGAGTGTTTTCCGGAGGCAAAGAAAGTAACAAGATACGCCATTAAGAAAAATACTGTATTTGAAAAAGATCGCTTAAAGAAGTTAGTAGAGAAAATAACTGACGGCTATGAGATCAAACCTATCGATGAAGAACTGTATGATAAATGTCTTACTGATCCCGCAACAGTAGATTTTGTTTCTTCTTTCGGAAGCAAAGAAAGATTTCTGGAGATCGGGAGAGGCATGGTCATCCTGAGATCAGGACGGATCGTGGCCGGGGCTTCCTCTTATACAAGGTACAATGAAGGGATAGAGATCGAAGTTGATACAGTAGAGGAAGAACGAAGGCAGGGACTGGCAACGATTGCATCTGCCGCACTGATCTTACGATGCCTGGATGAAGGATTATACCCGAGCTGGGATGCCCAGAATCTGAATTCGGTTCATCTGGCGGAAAAGCTTGGATATGAATTTGATCATGAATATACAGCTTACGAGGTGACAGGAAAAACGATCTGACATTTCAGCCGGAAAAAGTTTTTATATCTTTTTGTGAGGGCCGTGGATAGATTCTCAATTATAGATACGTGCACTTTATGTTCGAAATATGGCATCTTGTGTTGAGGGCTATTGAATCAAAGCTTCTCTGCTGATATTTATTTCTTACAAAGAAAAATGATTTTTTAAGAATGATTTGTAAAGAAGAAATATCAGAAGGGAGAAAGTATATGAAAAACGAGAACACGGATAAGG
>Ga0256407_10002327_pt1 | contig 36692 bp, 36 predicted proteins | sample RumenRJG_04DNA_FD_193489 | JGI IMG/M metagenome (GOLD analysis project Ga0256407, IMG submission 193489) | Bovine rumen microbial communities from Lethbridge, Alberta, Canada - RJG_04 | ecosystem: Host-associated > Mammals > Digestive system > Stomach > Rumen | place: Canada: Alberta...
CGCTTTAACTTTAGGACATGAAAAAGGCTTCCTTTCCGACGACGACTTCTCTCATTATACGGAGGAACTATCCAGGATTCCATCAATGATAGGTAAAGTGTTAGAGCAAAATGATAAAATCGCAGAAATCGCAAAGACATTTACCTATGCCCACAACTTCATGTACCTGGGTCGTGGCTGGAACTTCCCCGTGGCCCTCGAGGGCGCCCTCAAGCTCAAGGAAATCAGCTATATCCATGCCGAGGGCTATCCCGCTGCCGAGATGAAGCACGGCCCCATCGCCCTCATCGATGCCGATATGCCCGTGCTGTTTGTCGCCACCCACCACCAGCAATACCAGAAGATAGTCTCCAATATGGAGGAGGTTAAGGCCCGTGGCGGCCGCATCATTGCCGTGGTCACCGAGGGCGACGAGCAGGTTCGCGCTATTGCCGACTGGATTATCGAGGTGCCCCAGACTCTGAATTTCCTGGCACCCCTGTTGAGTGTCATACCCCTGCAGATGCTCGCCTATCATGTGGCCGTGCGCAAGGGCTTGAATGTCGATATGCCAAGGAACTTGGCGAAGTCGGTAACTGTAGAGTAGAAAATTAACAATTAACAATTTAACGTATACATGCTTCAGGCACAGATTCCCTGCGGTCATTAGAGCCTTGCGCTTGGAAAAGCGGTATTCATCCGATATACATCCGACGAGGTTACATAATGATAGGAGCTTGGCTCCAGTCATATAACACTTGAAACAAACATGACACGACCTGTCCCCTGTCATAGCCGCCAACTATCAAGGCTGACAGGTATCAGTTACGGAGTCATACAAAGAATAAATGGCAAAATGAAAGTGGGTCAGTAGAACCGTCCCGCTGATCTCGGGCCTGCCATTTTTGAAAAGAATTATAAGAGAAACCGAAAGATAAGGGATTAAAACAGATCTAAGTCCACTGATTCACAAACCAAAATATAACAATAATATGGCAGACACTCTTAAATATATCTGTTTCTTCGATTCGCAGGATGTAAACAACGAGCGTTATTATGTGGTTGCTGCAACTAACAAGATGCAGTATATCATTAACGTACTTGATGAAATAGGTCTAAGACCTCACCTTATATCGTGCTCGTGGACTACACAACAACGAATGGGCTTTGTAAGAGGATTTACAGAGAATCGAAAGAACTATGACATAACTTTCTTTCCTTCCTTTGGTGGCAGCGGAGTCTTTTCAAAAATTTTGAAAAAAATTCTGTTCAAGTGGGGACTGTTTTGGTATGTGATTAATAATGTCCATAAGGGTGAAGTAATTATGGCCTACCACTCTCTGGCATATTCACGTGTACTGAATTGGGCAAAAAAAATAAAAAAATTCAAACTAATACTTGAGATAGAAGAGATTTATCAGGACGCCGTTAGTGCTTCAGCAATAACTAAACAAGGAGAGTATGCCATATTTAATATGGCTGACGCATACGTTTTTTCCACAGAGATGCTAAAAGAAAAACTAAACACTTCGGGCAAACCAGATGTTACAATTTACGGCACATACAATGTGGAGCAAAGATTAGCTGAAAAGTTTTCTGATGGAAAGATTCACGTAGTATATGCTGGCACTTTCGATCCCCGAAAAGGCGGAGCTACTGCTGCTGCTGCCACAGCTGCATATCTCCCTGAAAACTATCATGTTCACATTTGTGGTTTTGGTAACGAAAAACAGATAGAAAACATGAAGGAGATGGTGGAAAAGAATAATGCCAATCCTTTAGCAGCTCGATTATCGTACGATGGCCTTCTCAAGGGAGAATCATATCTTCGTTTTCTTCAGTCTTGTCATATAGGATTGAGTACACAAAACCCTAATGCATCTTTTAACGCGACATCTTTCCCTTCAAAGATATTATCCTATATGTCAAACGGCCTTTCAGTTGTTTCTGTAAGGATAGAAGCTATAGAGCGATCTGCAGTGGGCAAGTACATCAATTACTATGATGTACAAAGTCCTGAAGAGATAGCAAAAGCCATCCTTTCTACGTCACCCTCTAATTATAACCAGCAAGTTATAGCCGAATTAGATGAAGAGTTTAATAGAGATATCCAAGCATTGATAAGCAAAGTCAGTATATAAATCCGGTGATAAATATATTTATCGTACGAAAAGTGTTATGTTCCCTCGTGAACAGGCTTAATATAATATCACCCGACAATCCTAATCTTCTTATGGATTAATATCATATTTAACAGTTATGGAGTGCATCATCATTACGGGTGGAGCCGGATTTATTGGCAGCCATGTTGTAAGGCTGTTTGTGAATAAATACCCTGAGTACAAGATTATCAATCTGGATAAACTTACATACGCAGGCAATCTTGCTAACCTCAAAGATATTGAGAACAAACCTAATTACAAGTTTGTTAAGATGGACATCTGTGATTTCGATGATGTTCTCAAGCTTATCCAGGATGAGCAGGTTGATGGCATCATCCACCTTGCCGCAGAGAGCCACGTTGATCGCAGTATCAAAGACCCTTTCACCTTTGCACAGACAAATGTGATGGGAACCCTCAGCCTCCTTCAGGCAGCAAAAGCCTATTGGGAAAGCCTTCCGGAGAAATATGAGGGCAAACGGTTCTATCACATTAGTACTGATGAGGTATATGGAGCCTTACAGATGACACATCCAGAAGGTATTGAACCACCCTTCACGACCAAGGCTTCAAGTGGGAAGCATCATCTTGCTTACGGTGAGAAATTCTTCACCGAAGACCTGAAATACCAGCCCCACAGCCCCTACAGTGCAGCCAAAGCCAGCAGTGACCACTTTGTACGTGCATTCCACGATACCTTCGGAATTCCTACCATTGTGACCAACTGTTCTAACAACTATGGTCCATATCAGTTCCCTGAAAAGCTTATCCCGCTTTTCATCAACAATATCCGTCATCGCAAACCTCTCCCTGTTTATGGAAAGGGTGAGAATGTGCGTGACTGGCTCTATGTGGTTGATCATGCAAGGGCAATAGATACCATTTTTCCATAATGGCAAGATTGCAGAGACCTATAATATAGGTGGATTCAACGAGTGGAAGAATATTGATATTATCAAAGTTCTCATCAATACCGTTGACCGTCTTCTTGGCCGTCCCGAAGGTTCAGATATGGATTTGATTACATACGTAACAGACAGGGCTGGTCACGACCTCCGCTATGCCATCGACTCTACTAAACTACAGAAGGAACTTGGTTGGGAACCGAGCCTCCAGTTTGAGGAAGGCATAGAACTGACCGTGAAGTGGTATTTGGATAATCAGGAATGGCTTGATAATGTCACGAGCGGTGATTATCAGAATTATTACGAACAAATGTATAAAAACAGATAATTATGAAAGGAATAGTTCTCGCCGGAGGTTCCGGCACAAGATTGTACCCTATTACAAAGGGTGTGAGCAAGCAATTGCTTCCAATTTATGACAAACCGATGGTCTATTATCCCATTAGCGCATTGATGCTTGCAGGGATTAGAGATATACTTATTATTTCAACGCCATACGACCTCCCCGGCTTCAAACGCCTGCTTGGAGATGGTTCTGATTACGGTGTTCACTTTGAGTATGCGGAACAGCCTTCACCAGATGGCCTTGCACAAGCTTTCATTATTGGCGAACAGTTCATCGGAAACGATAATGCTTGTTTGGTATTGGGTGATAACATCTTTTACGGTAGCGGATTCACCACATTATTGAAGAATGCTGTTGAGGATGCAGAAAAAAACAAGAAAGCAACAGTATTTGGATATTGGGTTTCAGATCCGGAACGCTATGGCGTTGCTGAGTTTGACCACGAAGGCAATTGCCTGAGTATTGAAGAGAAGCCCAAGGAGCCCAAAAGTAACTATGCAGTAGTGGGCCTTTACTTCTATCCGAATAAAGTAGTAGATGTAGCCAAACATATTAAGCCCTCAGCCCGCGGAGAGTTGGAGATTACTACTGTCAACCAAGAGTTCCTGAAGGACGGCGAACTGAAGGTTCAGGTCTTTGGTCGTGGCTTCGCATGGTTGGATACTGGCACGCACGACTCCCTTTCCGAGGCTTCTACTTTCATTGAGGTTATTGAGAAGCGTCAAGGTTTAAAAGTCGCTTGCTTGGAAGGTATTGCTTACCGCAATGGTTGGATTACCGAAGAAAAGATGCGAGAGTTGGCAAAACCCATGCTCAAGAACCAGTATGGCCAGTATTTGCTTAAGGTCATTGATGAAATGAAGGAAGATATAACTTCCCTTAGCTTTACTCATCCTGAGATGCCAGGTCCTAAAGAATAAAACGGGAATCGAAATAGAACAAAAAAAGTAGAAAAATGAAAATACCCCCCCCATCAATCTAATAATCTTGTAGTTACAAAACAACGAAGCAGCAATTTAGAGTTATATCGAATCATCTGTATGTTGATGATTGTAGCTCATCATTTTGTTGTATGTTCGGGTTTGACTGCTCTGGGCGGCCCTTTAAGTAGTGGGACGATTTCACTCAATAGTCTTTACTTAAGATTGTTTGGGATGTGGGGGAAAGTCGGGATTAATTGTTTTATGATGATAACTGGCTATTTTATGTGTACTAGCCAGATAACTATTAGGAAATATCTAAAACTGTTATTACAAATATACTTTTATAACCTTATATTCTATGTCATATTCAGTATCGCAGGTTATGAGACGTTGTCATTTAATAGAATAATGAACTTGCTTGTGCCGATAGGTATTATTAAAAGAAACTTTACAGAATGTTTCCTTATATTCTACCTTACAATACCATTTTGGACTATACTGGTACGTAATATGACAAAGCGCCAACATCAATTGCTTTTGTTACTGTTATTTTTTTGTTATTCAATCATTGGTACGATTCCAATTTTTGATATTGAGTATAATTATGTATCTTGGTTCGGTATCATATTTCTTATAGCATCCTACATAAGACTATATCCTATACCATTATTCAATAGACGTCATTTCTGGGGCTGGACAACACTAGTATTAGTATTTATTTCTATGTGTAGCGTTGCCTACATACATTGGAAAGTATATGCTGGATACTTCTTTGTTTCAGACTGTAATAAAATACTTGCTGTGATGGTTGCTATTAGTTCATTCTCGTGGTTTAAGAATTTGAATATTCCTCAGAGTAAGTTTATAAATATGATTGCAGCTTCGACTTTTGGCGTTTTGTTGATACACTCTAATTCTGGCGCGATGATGAAGTGGTTATGGTCTGATGTGTTTAATGTGACAGGTAATTATGCTCTGCCAATAGGTCAACTGATATTGTTTAGTATTTGTGTTCTGATATTAGTCTATTGTGTTTGTACAATTATAGACCAGATAAGACAACTCCTTTTAGAAAAGCCATTCTTCAAATGGTATGACAAACATTTAGATAATAAGTTAAACGAATATAAAAACAGATTGTTATGTCTGAAAAATTAATTACAGTCACCTCACCGTTGTTGCCCAACCTCGATGAGTTTAATGAAATGCTCAAAGAAATCTGGGCTAGCAAGTGGATAACCAATATGGGCCAGTTCCATAATCAGTTGGAAAAGGCTCTTGCTGAGTATCTCCATGTTCCATACGTGTGTTTGTTCACTAATGGAACTCTGCCATTGATGACGGCATTGCAGGCATTGCGCATCACGGGTGAAGTGATCACTACGCCTTATAGTTTCGTGGCCACTACCCATAGCATTTGGTGGAATGGCTGCAAGCCTGTCTTTGTGGATATTGACCCTGCTACAGGCAATATGGATCCTGAAAGGATTGAGGCTGCCATCACACCAGCAACGACGTGCATTATGCCCGTTCATTGCTATGGCAAGCCCTGCAATACAAAACGTATTCAGGAGATTGCAGACAAGTATGGATTAAAGGTTATCTATGATGCAGCACATGCCTTTGGTCTTGAAGTCCCAGCTAAAGAATATGGATTGCCAGCATACGATGAGAAGGGTATGGCAGGTATTATGAATGCTGGCGATATGAGTACCCTCAGTTTCCATGCAACCAAAGTTTATAACACCATAGAAGGTGGTGCTTTAGTGGTTCACGATGAGAAGATAAAGAAACGCATAGACAACCTTAAAAACTTTGGTATTACTGACGAGGTTACAGTTGTTGCCCCTGGTATCAATGGAAAGATGGATGAAATGCGTTCAGCATACGGTCTGCTTAACCTAAAACAAGTTGATGCAGCTATCAAAGCGCGTAATGAAGTGGCAAAGAAATACCGTGCTGCTTTGCGAAATGTACCTGGAGTTTCTTTCTGGGATGATATGCCAGGAGTGCGACACAATTATTCATATTTCCCAATTTTCATCAATGCTGATGAGTTTGGAATGAGTCGTGATGACCTGTATTTCAAGATGAAAGAAGCAGGAGTTCTGAGCCGTCGTTATTTCTATCCTCTAATCAGCAACTTCCCGACCTATCGAGGGTTGCCAACAGCAAACAAGGAGAATCTGCCTCTTGGAAACAAGATGGCTGATGAAGTTCTTTGCTTGCCTATGCATCATAACCTTAGTGAAGAAGATATCAAGAGAGTCCTAAACTTCTTTAAAATATAAATAGCGAAGTGAATCAAATGACTTCTTTCCTTTCTCAAGAAGAAATTGCTGAAATGGGTTTTAAATCCTATGGTAAGGATTTAAAGATTAGCCGCTTTGCCCGCTTCTACTCGCCCAATAAAATCAGTATTGGAGATAATGTGCGTATCGATGATTTCTGCATTCTGTCTGGAAATATTTCATTGGGATCGCATATTCACATTTCTGCTTATGTGGCACTATATGGGGCTATGGGTATTATTATGGAAGATTTTACCGGAATATCAGCAAAGTCCGTAATATATAGCGCTATGGATGATTTTTTAGGTGATTATCTGATAGGGCCAATACATGATGAACGAATGACCAATGTAACAGGAGGTCCGGTAATAATGCGTAAGTACTCGCAGATTGGAGCTAATTGCTTGATTTTTCCGAACTTGGAGGTGAAAGAGGGCGCTGTAATAGGTGCTTGTTCAATGTTAAAGTGTGAAGCAGAGCCTTGGAGCATATATGCAGGGGTACCAGCAGTTAAGAAAAAGGATAGAAGTAAAAATTTACTTGGTTTCTTTCATGAATAAATCACGATAGAATCTAAGATAACTAATTATCAATCGTTTTATGTAACACCATTTCGGTGGAACAGTGTCCTCTATAGAGCTCTCAATGTCTAAGTCAATATTGTAATGGATTCCAATAGTCAGATAAAACGTGGTGTAATTTTATCCTATGTTTCCATAGGGATTACAGTACTGATGGGCCTTTTTTATACCCCATGGATGATTTCGTCCATAGGGAAAGAGAATTACGGGTTGTATACATTAGCCAATTCCGTAATTATGTTCTTTATGTTTGATTTTGGCCTTAGTAGTGCAATCACTAGATTCATTGCCAAGTATCTCGCAGAAGGACATCAGGACAAAGCAAATAATTGTTTAGGCATCGTTTATAAGCTATATTTTATAGTTGATATCTTAATATTTCTAATTCTATTAGGTATCTTCTTTTATATACCTGAGATATATCAGAAATTAACGCAAGAGGAGATTGAAAAATTTAAGATAGTTTATGCCATTGCCTCAATATATAGCGTACTATCATTTCCTTTTATTCCTGTAAATGGTATTCTTACTGCTAGTGAGAAATTTATCCAGTTGAAAGGGTGTGAGGTGTTCCAAAAAGTATTTATCGTAGTAGCGATGTCTATTTGTTTACTATGTGGTTTTGGATTGTATGCTCTAGTTATAGTTAAGGCTGTTTCTGGTGCTCTTACTATACTGTTAAAGGTGTATTGTATTAGAAAATATACTGGCAATAGAGTGAATTTTACCTATTTTGAACGAAATGAGTTCCGTGAAATAATAAGCTTTTCTGGGTGGACGACTATTGTCTCTTTTGCACAACGATTCATATTTACAATAGCACCTACATTACTCGGTATTTTTTCCGGCTCTGTCGCTATTGCAATCTTTGGCGTAGCCAATACTTTGGAAGGTTTTGTCTGGACATTCTCGACAGCAATTAGTGGGATGTTTTTACCGATGGTAAGTCGTATCTATGTAAAAGGAGATGGTAATATTCTGCCTTTAATGACTAAGGTGGGAAGAATTCAGGTATATGTCATAGGACTTATTGTAGTTGGCTTTATTTGTATGGGCAATGACTTTGTGGATCTATGGGTCGGGGATGGTTTCCATGAAGCTTTTATCGGAACCGTGTTGCTTATTTTACCGTCGCTTTTTTTTACACCACAGGAAATTGCCAATCAGGCTGTTTTGGCTCAGAATAAAGTTAAAAAACAAGCTATTATCTTTTTATTATCATCAGTTTTCAACGTAATAGTTTGTTGCCTTCTTGCGGGAAGCTTGGGCGCTTTGGGAATATGCATCGCCGTTAGCATTACATATTTTATAAGAGGCTCGTTGATGAATATTGTATATTATAAGGATTTACATATTAATGTTTTTACTTTTTTAAAAGAGACATTTGCAGGGCCCTCCGTTGCTTTGGTTGTGAGTTTAATAGCCGGTGTTGTTATAAATCAGTTTATACCTTACCAAAGCTGGTTGTTCCTTTCGTTAAAAATATTGTTCTTTTTAATGGTATATATAACTTCTATTGTATTTGTTATGAACGAATATGAAAAGAGTTTAATAATAAAACCCATAAAGGATTTAATTCAAAAAATTATAAAAGTATGAAAAACCCATATTTGGTAGATGTGCCAGTAAAAATAAATATCTGGATACGTCCAGTGTGTCAAAGACTACAATTTGAAGTCCTCAAAAAAGCTCGTCCAAGCATATTGTTTTTACAAAGTGATGGAGGGAGAAATGAGAGAGAGTGGGAGTTGATTAACGAAAACAGGAAACTATTTGAAGAGGGTGTAGATTGGGATTGCCAAATATATAAGATTTACTCAGACGTGAATCTTGGACTGTACGGTATGGGCAAGAAAACTCATGAATTTATTTGGTCACACGTAGATAGATGCATACTTTTGGAAGACGATTTAATCCCTTCCGTCAGTTTCTTTAGATTCTGTGCTGAGATGTTGGAAAAGTATAAGGATGATACTAGAATTAATGTCATCTACGGTATGAATTCTATGGGTATAAGCGAGAATGTAACATACGATTATTTCTTCTCAACAGAAGGCTCTATATGGGGATTTGCAACATGGAAAAGAGTATATGAGAACAGAGACTATAAACTAGAATATGCCCAAGATTCTTATTTAATGAGTCTTTTAAAAGAAAGGACAAAGTCTAACAAGCTGTTTTGGAGAAAAATAGAAGGCTACTCAAAGAATCCGCTCTTTAACAACCACCCTGCGGGAGACGAGTTCTTTTTTGCTTTTGATAAATATGCTAATAATCAGATATATATAATTCCAAAGTATAATTTGATTTCTTGTATAGGTTCAGGCGATGATTCAGCCCATGCCGCGAATATGAGATATTTACCCAAACCAATACGAAATCTTTTTAGAATGAAGACATATGAGTTGACATTCCCTTTAAAACATCCGAGGTATGTGATACCTGATATGGGTTTCGCCAAGAGAATAAATAAGATTTTCGCCAATAATGATTATCCAAAACAATTTTATCGCAATTGCGTGAGATTTATCAAAATTATTATTTATCGTGATTGGGGGGCTTTTTCAAAAGTACTTGATCATGTATTCCATAGGAATTCTCATATGGAGAAATAGTCATCCCTTCTATGATATTAACCGGTCTCACAGTGTAAGCGACCATAACATTATTGTTTTTTCATCCTGATATAGCAGGTCCATACGTCTTTTATTATTCTTTGATGAGTCTTGTTCGGAGTAGGATATGGCTTAAGTTTTTAATAATTTAACATGGAGAGTGAAAGGAATCTTCATAAGTCAATAAAATGATGAATAATAATTCTTCTTGGAATCATTTTTTGAGTTTAACATGGGTGTATATTATGATTTTTCCAACAGGAAACATCTTTAACATTAGTATCCCCATTTTATTTTTGGTTTTATTCAATTTCAAGATTAAAACAAATGTTATGATGCCGCTATTTGTGTTTTTAATGGTAACACTTATACTAAATTTGGGGCAACCATATATGTGGTTTAAGGGTATTTCAAGATTAATAACGATGGCTATTATTTTTATAACTTTTTCATCGTTTAAGGGATCTCGAATATATTATCCTTATATCTTATTTACTCTCCTTTATGTTATAGGATCGCAGATTAGCTATATGTATAATGTTTCTTTCCTAACATCCATTTTTAATCAGTTTTATGGTGTAGCTGAAAAGGTTTCAGATATTTATCAGATGGATTTAGGTGATGTGTCTATGGCTGATGTGTATGCTGGTCGAAGATTTGGTGGAATTTATATTAATCCCAATAACTGTGCCTCTTTTGTGTCCTTAATATACGCATTAGGATTATGTGAACTAAATTATGATAATGCTAGTAGAAGGAGAATCTATATTTTTATTGCATTAGTTGCATTTTCGTTTCTGTTGACAGGTAGTAGAACGTCAATTATCGTTTTTGCGATTATTACCATTTTATATTTACGAAACAAAGGCGTAGGAGTTACGAAGTTTGTGATATTAGTCGCTGTGGCCCTGGCACTTTTATCCGTGGTTGACATTGGGGGTTTTAGAGTATTTAAAGTAGGTGAAGGATTAGAAGATAGTTTTGGCGTAAAGATGTCTTTACTGGTTCAATACCTTCATGTATGCGATAACACTATTCATCTTTTATTTGGATGTGGAGATATTACCGCGACAAATGTTTTGTATCATTCGCATATGGAAGGTACGGACTTTGATTTAGGAAATATTTTAATAACTTTTGGTTTTTTCTTTTACGTCTTATATATTGCATTCTATTTTAAGTTATACAAGACGTTGTCTAAACAAGACCGCATTATATTAGTAGTATTGCTTTGGTCGTTCTCTAATTCTATATTAATTAGTTTTAGAATGTGTCCCGTGTGGTTTATTAGTATCGGTGTTTTATATAGACGGGCATTAATGCACAAAAAAGAAATGCATTATATTAAGGCTACACAAACCGAATAATCAATATAGAATTATTGTATACGGAGTTATATAATTTTAATACAGATATGAATACTAAAGAAATACTTTTGGAATACCCATTCATCAAGAATACAGCGAGTAGGATATTCTGGCTATTAGGTCGAAACAGAGTTAAGATTAAAGGCCGGAATAACGTAATTGTGCACAGTGGTGCGTTTCTGAGAAGATGCAGTATTGCTATAAATGGTAGCAACAACCTAATCATTATTTCAGGTAATGGCATCACTCGGCTCCACGATTGCAAGATAAAAATTACTGGAAACAATAATGTACTGAGAATTGGTGATTCAGTATCAACATCCATTTGTGTTAATATGGAAGATGATGGCAACCAAATTATATTAGGTGATCATTTCACAGGTGGCGGAAATAGCGAGTTGGCTGCTATAGAGGGGACATCAATTGTGTTCGGGCAAAATTGTCTATTGTCTACCAATATAAGAGTTAGCACAGGCGATAGCCACTCAATTACAGATTTGTATGGTAAGAGGACTAACCGCTCCCGATCTGTGATAATAGGAGAGCACTGCTGGATTGGTAACACAGTATTGATTTTTAAAGGCACAACGATTGGTGCCAATTCGATGGTAGGAGGCGGTAGTGTCGTGCCTGGCAAGGATTTCCCCGAAAATTCTTTGATTGCCGGAAATCCTGCAACGATTGTAAGAAACGGGGTAAACTGGAAATACGAAAGGATTCCTGTAGAATAATGATTGTTTTATAATTTGTGTTTTTTCTGTCCACATTTTTTTGTATAAAACAATGAACAAATGAACACAAGAAAAAGGGAGTATTAGCATGAATGTTGTCGTATTAGCTACAGCTTCAAGAATAGGTGGTGCGTTGACCATTTACAAGCAATTCCTTGAACATCTGAAAGATGAAATAGGAAATGACAAGTATTATATCTTGGTCAATGAGGCAGTACCTAAACCTACTATAGAAGGCGTACAGTATTTCGTGATTGATACTACAAGTACGAAGAACCGATTGCTGTTTGACTTCTACAGCGGGAAGAAGATGATGAAAGAAAAGGGCTTTGCCCCTGATGTGATAATCTCTTTGCAGAATACGGGATTGTTTCATAGTAACCTTTCACAGGTTATCTATTATCATCAGTCTATACCGTTATACCCACAAAGTTGGAGCTTGTTCAAAAAGAAAGAAAGGACGCTCTTCTACTATAAATATATCTATCCTTTCTTCGTGAAATGCACACGGAATAAAAAGACTCAATATGTAGTGCAGATTCCTTTCATCAAAAAAGGGATGGTTGAAAAGTTCCATGTTCCAGCCAATCACGTTCACACCATGTTCCCTGATGTGGAAGATATAAATGCCGACGCAATCGAAGCTTTTAACTGGGGTGATGGTAACATTCATTTCCTTTATCCGGCAAATGGCTCCAGTTATAAGATGCATATAACCCTAATCAAAGCGTTGAAACAACTCAATGATAAGAGAATCAAACTGCATCTTACAATAGCAAAGGGCGCATACCCTGTAATTGACCAGCTGATAACAGATGCGGGATTGGATGAATCAATAATTAGAGATGGAGCTATCTCTCATTCACAACTCCTGTCCATGTATAAGGGTTCAGCAGGTCTATTGTTCCCAAGTACAATCGAAACAATTGGCTTGCCACTATTGGAAGCCGCTGCCTTTGGAACGCCCATTGTGGCTGCGGATGTTGATTATGCCCATCAAGTTCTTGGTAGCTATGAAGGGGTTGAGTTTGTAAATCCTTACGAAGATTATAAATGGGCAGAGGCAATAAAAACGGTTATCAATACCCCAAAACGTTATCAACCAATAGAACGCCAAAAGAGTTCGTGGCCAAGATTCTTTGAACTTGTTCGAAATAGCGCAGAAAAGAAAGTATGAACATCATTTTTCTAACCATGTCTCAGGTGACGAACATTGAAGCTCGTCACATTTATACAGACTTATTACGAAAGTTCAGGAACGAGGGTAACAACATCTATATAGTGTTGCCTCGTGAACGTCGCTCAGGATTGCAGACCGAACTGTATGAACAGAACGGTGTGCATTTCCTGGGCGTGCGTACCCTGAATCTCCAGAAAACGAATGTCGTGGAGAAAGGATTGGGTCAGGTGCTTGTGGAGAAACAGTATAAAGCTGCCATTAAGAAGCATTTGTCTAACGTGAAGTTTGACTTGATTCTGTATAGCACACCACCCATCACATTCCCGAAGGTGATTGCATTCCTGAAAAGTAATAACCCGCAGACAAAGACATACCTGCTCTTGAAGGATATCTTCCCGCAGAATGCGGTGGATATTGGTATGATGAGCACAACAGGTGTGAAGGGTGTTCTATACCGCTTCTTTCGCAAGAAGGAGAAAAAACTCTATGCACTCAGTGACTTTATTGGCTGCATGTCGCCCGCCAATGTAGAGTATGTTCTGAAGCATAATCCGGAAATCGCACCTGACAGAGTAGAGGTGGCGCCTAATAGTTTGGAGTTGAGTGTTGAGAGTTTAGAGACAGTGGATAGTGGAGAGATGAGAGTTAAGGTAAGGGAGAAGTACGACATTCCTGTAGATAAGCCAGTATTTATCTATGGTGGCAATCTAGGTAAACCGCAGGGAATAGATTTCTTGGTGAAATGTTTGGATGCTAACAAGGAACGAAAGGACTGCCATTTTGTAGTGGTAGGTTCTGGAACTGAGCAACAGAAGATACAGTCATGGTATGATACCACCAAGCCAGAGAATACTACTGTGCTGAAAGCTTTGCTCAAGGCTGACTATGATACATTAGTGCAGACCTGTGATGTAGGCTTGATATTCCTTGACCATAGATTCACTATCCCCAACTATCCTTCACGCCTCCTTTCCTACTTGGAGTACAAGATGCCGGTGCTTTGTGCAACTGACCCCAATACCGATATGGGACGTATTGCAGAAGAGAACGGATATGGATATTGGTGTGAGAGTGACTCGGTTGAAGCCTTTACTGCTATTTTGGACAAGATGATTCAGTCTGACAGAAAGACAATGGGAGAGAAAGGCTTCGAGTTCTTGAAAAAGAACTATCTGGTTGATAATACATTCAATGCCATTATGCGGCATTGTCAACGATAACTTGATTATTATGTATAAGCATTTCTTTAAAAGACTATTCGATTTCCTGATAGCTCTTGTAGCGTTGCTGCTGATAGGGTGGTTTTTGATAATCATTGCCATCTGGCTGCATTTCGCCAATAAGGGTGCTGGGGCTTTCTTTACTCAGGAACGTCCGGGTAAGGATGCCAAGATTTTCAAGGTCATCAAGTTTAAATCAATGACTGATGAGAAGGATGAGAACGGGAAACTGTTGCCAGACGCACAACGTCTGACCAAAGTGGGCAGATTCGTCAGGTCAACCTCTATTGATGAACTTCCGCAGCTTATCAATGTGTTGAAAGGTGATATGGCTTTCATCGGGCCAAGACCGTTACTAGTTAAGTACTTGCCTCTTTATACCCCTGAACAGATGCGTCGACATGAGGTGCGCCCAGGTATCACAGGTTGGGCACAGGTGAATGGTAGGAATCATTGCCCTCTGAGCAAAAAGTTCGAGTATGACGTTTGGTATGTTGACCATTACTCGTTGTGGACGGACATCAAGATTATCTGGATGACTGTTTTGAATGTGCTGAGACGCAAAGATGTGGGCGAGGGCAATGCGGATATGTCGCAGATTGACGACCTGCATTTTATGGATAGACTAAATGCTAATCAAAATAAATAAACTTTTATTATGAGCAGAATATATCTAAGAGCACTTGAACCAGATGACTATCAAGTGACTATTAAGTGGAGAAGTGACGAAGAGATTCAGAACATGGTGGGTGGTGCCAAGTATTTCGTATCCTCAGAAAAAGAGAAAGAGTGGGTCAGAAGCGCCATATTCGATAAAGAGAGGATGGTTCTTGGCATCTGCTTAAAAGAAAATAACAAACTGATTGGTACGGTGAACATCCAGGAATTTGACTGGATTAATCGTTCCTGCCATGTGCCTATTCTGATTGGTGACAAGACAGAATGGAGTAAGGGATATGCTACGGAAGCAAGAATGATGGCCTTGAGGTTCGCCTTCTATGAAAGAGGGATGAACCGTGTGTGGGCTACTATCCTTGACAACAATATGCCGTCGGTAAAAATGCACGAGAAATGCGGCTATAAGCAAGAGGGTGTTCTCAGACAGTCCGTTTACAAAGACGGAGCATTCCACGACCAGATAGTGATGTCAATCCTGAAAGAAGAATTTGACGTTGTTTATCAGGAATACCAGAAGAAATTCCAATGATTGAATTCGGATCTGATTTTCATTTCATAGACAATTACAATTCCGGCAGAGCGCACCTGACGGATGTGCATCGCGATGCCACATTGTTGGCTGATGGCCGCCAGTGCATAGTGGTGCTGATACGTCAGTACGGCTGGAAACGTATCTGGATGCCTGACTATTTCTGCTATGAGGTGATTGACACCATCAAGGAGCAGACGGGCATCGAAATGATGTTCTATGAAGATAACCCGCTTCACGAAGGGCAGGTGGAAATCCTGCCTTTCGAGGAGGGGGATGTGTTGCTGCGAATGAACTTCTTCGGAATGAGAGGGCAGCGGGACAATAAAAAGATAACTTGCCCTGTGATAGAAGACCATACGCACGATATGTTTGGTCATTGGGCATTGTATAGTGATGCGGACTGGTGTATAGCTTCCATACGAAAGAGCCTGCCTTTGCCTGTAGGTGGTATGATGTGGTCGCCCAAAGGACATAAGCTGACCATAGAGGTACAACCTACTGATGAGAATGAGCAGATAGCAACTACCCGTTGGGAAGGGATGGAAATGAAAGCACAGTACCTGAATGGGGCTGCCGTCAGCAAAGACGAATTCCGCAAACGCTATACAGAAACGGAAGAGTGGTTTGACAAGGCAGAGCCTGCTTTGATTGACGAAAGAAGCAGAATGTTTGTCACCAAACAACTGGATATCAACCTTTGGCAAGGTGCAAAGCGCAGGAATTGGACTTTGCTAAAGAGTTTGGTAAAATGTGATTTTTGCAAGGTGCTGATGCCAGAGGATGATACCTGCACTATGTTCTCGTTGGTGCTGTTGTTTGATACCAAGGAACAGAGAGATATGGCCAGAAAGCAACTGATTGGAGCTTGTGTTTATCCGGCTGTCTTGTGGACAGTACCTGAAAGTGCTTCAGCTGAAGCCAGAAGTTTTAGTGAAAGGATGCTTTCTGTACATTGCGATGGGCGATATACAGAAGAAGATACAAAGCAGTTGGCGGAAATAATCAATGCTAACTGTTAACCATAACGATAACGAAAACGATTTGAAGAACGTGATACGGTTATATGATTTAACACAGGCTGAACAATGGGACGCTTGTGTAAAGAGTTTTGCCGAATGGGATATTTACTACCTGAGCGGCTATGTGAAGGCATTTCATATTCATGGTGATGGTGACCCGTTCTTGCTCTACTATGAGGAGAACGGCTTGCGGGCTATCTATGTGTATATGCGTCGTGAAACGGCATTGCACGGGGTGTATGATTCCGTAACGCCTTACGGCTATGGTGGTGTACTGTTTGAGGGTGACACCTCAATGCAGAATTTACTGGCGTTCTGGAAAGCACACGTGGAGAAAATGAAGGAGGAGGGCATTGTGGATAACTTTGTTCGCTATCATCCTGTGCTGAGAAATGCTGAACCGATGAAGGCTATATCGAATGTGATAGATTTAGGCAAGACCATTGCCTTTGACCTGTCATCGCCTGAGGTTATATGGGAGAATATCATCAGCAAGAACCGCAATATGATACGAAAGGCGGAGAAGAATGGCATTGAGATAAAGCATGGAAAAGACTTAGAATTGTTCAAGGACTTCCGTCGAATTTACAATGCGACGATGGAGAAGGACAATGCAGAGGAGTACTATTACTTCGAGGATGCTTTTTATGAGTCTATACATAATGACCTGCATGATAACTATGAGATGTTCTATGCTGTGCTGGATGGACAGATTATTGCCATGAGCATTATGCTGTTTGCCAATAAGCAAATGCATTATCACCTTTCGGGCTCCATGATTGAGTTCAGGAATTTGGCTCCTTCAAACTTACTGCTCTACAAGGCTGCTTTATGGGGCTTTGAGCAGGGGTACAAGACATTCCATCTTGGTGGTGGTGTAGGCTCTGGTGAAGACAATCTCTATAAGTTCAAGGCCGCCTTTAATAAGATGTCAGATTATCAATTCTCAATAGGGAAGCAGATATTCGACCAAGAGAAATATGATGAGCTAGTTGCTTTAAGAGCCTCGCAAGACCCCTCATTTAATAAAGATAGTAGCTATTTCCCACTGTATCGTGCATAAGGCTTAGGGATTAGGGAATCTGAACGTGAAGAGAGTAAGTTGTTGGGCATGGGTGTTTGTGGTTGGCTATATCGTGTTCATACTAAGTGAAACGATTATTGGCAGGCCAGAAACAAAGGAGTATAGATATAACCTGTTGCCTTTTTGGAGCTATCTGGCCTTGGCGCGAGGTGAGGGTGTGAATATTTGGAGATGCATATACCTGAATGTCCTGTTCTTTATCCCATTGGGAGCCTTGCTATGGTTCGCATTGAAGGATAGGAAATGGTGGAAGGCTCTATTGTTCAGCCTTGTCCTGTCAATGGGCATTGAGATAGCGCAACTGATACTCAAAAGAGGACTGTGCGAGTTTGATGATGTATTCCATAATACGCTTGGATGTCTGTTGGGGTATTGGTTGATGCCTGGTAGCAAAATAATGATTCAGAGATTTACAAAGTGAACACGAATCGTACGGATATACATAAGGCTTTTCTGCAGTTGGCGAGGTTGGGAATTGGAACAGGATCTGAATCGATTCAGGGCTTAGGTGACAGGTTTCATGGCTCCGTCGACTGGTCTGTGATGAGAACTCTTGCGGAAGAGCAAGGTATGTACGCCATTGTATTAGATGGAATAGAGAAGCTGCCTGCATCTGTAAGACCACCACAAGAAATGCTGCTTGAATGGATTGGAGAGGTCTTGCAAGGATACGAGTATCGCTTTGAGAGTATGAGGGGACGATTGCAAAACTGGCGGGCTTTTATAACTCGCATGGGTTTAAAATGATGGTACTGAAGGGATATGCCTGTTCGTTGAATTGGCCAAAGCCAGACCATAGGCCATGTGGGGATATTGACATATGGCTGTTCGGACGACAGAAAGAAGCGGATGAAGCCCTTATTAAAACGAACACGAATCTAACGGATAGAACGAATTCTATTACTATAGACAAATCGCATCACCATCATACGGTATTTGAATGGGGCGAATTTACGGTAGAGAATCATTATGATTTTATCAATATTCATCACTTAAAGGGAAATAATGAGCTGGAAAAGATATTTAAAGATCTTGGTCAAGATGACAGAAACTATGTTGAGGTAAATAATGAGAAGGTGTATCTGCCATCGCCTAATCTTCATGCATTATTCCTGTTGAAACACATGATAGCACACTTTGTGGGCGAAAGAATCACGTTTCGACACCTTCTTGATTGGGCATTCTTCGTAGAGAAACATTCTAAGGAGATTGATTGGCAATGGCTTGAGGGTGTTATGAATAACTTCGGAATGACAACTATCTTTAATATATTCAATGCAATATGTGTGGAAGATTTTGGTTTTGGTGCTGCTATATTCCCCCAGGGACAGTTTAATCCATCAGTAAAGGACAGAGTTTTTAACGAAATCCTTGAACCTGAGTTCTCTGAAGAGCAACCAAAAAATCTGCTGCCAAGGATGGCTTATAAAATACGTAGATGGTACGCAAATGGGTGGAAACATGATCTGTGTTATAAAGAGAGTAGGTGGAGTGCATTCTGGAATGGCATATGGAACCACATGCTAAAACCTGCTTCAATATGAATAAAGTAAAAGCAGTAGTCAAAGGAATATGGCAGTTCTGTTCGTATCTGTTTTGGCCACAACGTAAACCAAGATTTGAAGAATGATAATAACGAAAGATATATTAGACGAACTAACGGAGAAAGCGAAATCATCTCCTAGATTAAGGTGTAATCTTGATTTGAGGAATTCTGCTGAAGATAAAAGCCAGAGAATGCTAAATGCACTGGAACCTGGAACCATAATGCCTATTCATAGACATAAGGGGTCTTCTGAAACGTGTGTATGTGTAAGAGGACACTTCGAAGAATATTTCTATGATGAGAAGGGTAACCTGACGGAAACTATTGACATGGTTCCAGGTGGGGTGGTGCTTAACATCGAGAAAGGCCAATGGCATAGTTTGAAGTGCCTTGAGAGTGGAACAATACTTTTAGAAGCTAAAGATGGGGCGTATAGGCCGCTTGATGAAGATGAGATTTTTACTTAGTAAGATATTTTTAATTAATATATAAATATGAGTGTATTTGAAAACAAAGTGCTGCTCATTACCGGTGGTACTGGCAGCTTTGGAAATGCAGTGTTGAACCGTTTTCTCCGTACAGACATCGGAGAGATTCGTATTTTCTCGCGTGACGAGAAGAAGCAGGACGATATGCGTCACGACTTCCAGGCGCGTATGCCGGAAGTGGCTAACAAAATCAAGTTCTATATCGGCGATGTGCGTAACAAGAGCACACTGAAGTACGCCATGAAGGGCGTTGATTACGTCTTCCATGCTGCCGCACTGAAGCAGGTGCCTTCATGTGAGTTCTTCCCGATGGAAGCTGTGAAGACGAACGTGATTGGTACAGACAACACGCTGGATGCAGCTATTGATGCTGGCGTGAAGTGCGTCATCTGCTTGAGTACAGATAAGGCGGCTTATCCTATCAATGCCATGGGTATCACCAAGGCGATTGAGGAAAAAATTGCAGTTGCCAAGAGTCGTCTGAGTGGCGACACCAAAATCTGTTGCACTCGCTATGGTAATGTGATGTGTAGTCGTGGTTCTGTAATTCCTCTTTGGATTGACCAGATTCGCAAGGGTAATCCTATTACGTTGACTGAGCCCAAGATGACTCGCTTCATTATGTCTCTGGAAGAGGCTGTTGATTTGGTACTGTTTGCCTTTGAGAATGGTAAGAATGGTGATATACTTGTGCAGAAGGCTCCTGCCTGCACTATCCAGACACAGGCAGAAGCAGTACGAGACCTCTTCAAGCATCAAGCACCTGAAGGAACAGAGCCAGAAATTAAGGTCATTGGAATCCGCCATGGTGAAAAAATGTACGAGACCTTGCTCACCAAGGAGGAGGCTGCTAAGGCCATTGATATGGGCAACTTCTATGCTGTTCCAGCTGATAATCGCGACTTGAACTACGATAAGTATTTCAAGGAGGGTGATGTAAAGCGAGCTACCATCGAAGAGTTCAATAGCGACAACACCTATCGTCTGAACCTCGAAGAAACCAAGGCTAAGATTGCCGATCTGGAATACATCAAGAACGAGCTTGCAGGTATTCCGAATTTGGTATAAATCAAGAATTTGAGAATTAGAGAATATGAAAATTCTTGTAACAGGCGCAAAAGGTTTTGTTGGTAAAAACCTTTGTGCCGCACTAAAGAATATCAAAGATGGTAAGGACAGGAGATTTCCTGACCTTGCCATTGAAGATATCTATGAATATGACATTGATACAGATCCTGCTTTGCTGGATACCTTCTGCAAGGATGCAGGATTTGTGTTTAATTTGGCTGGTGTAAACCGCCCGCAGAACCAAGAAGAGTTTATGCAAGGCAACTTTGGATTTGCATCGACACTTCTTGATACGCTGAAGAAGCATAAGAACACTTGTCCTGTGATGCTTTCTTCAAGTCAGCAGGCTTCTCTCACTGGTCGCTTTGGCAACTCAGAGTATGGTCGCTCCAAGAAAGCAGGTGAGGACTTGTTCTTGGAATATGGCAAGGAAACGGGTGCAGAAGTACATGTATACCGTTTTCCGAACCTGTTTGGTAAATGGTGCCGTCCTAACTACAATTCTGCAGTAGCTACCTTCTGCAATGCCTTTGCCAATGACCTGCCTTATACGGTTAACGACCCAAGTGTAGAGTTAGAGTTGCTCTACATTGACGACCTTGTTGATGAGATGGTTGCCATCCTGCAAGGTAATGGTCATCATTGCGAATTTGAGGGATTGGAGGTCATTCCTGGCCCTCTCGGCAAGTACAGATATTGCCCTATCACTCATAAAGTAACTTTGGGTGAAATCGTAGAACTGCTCAAGTCTTTTGCTGAACAGCCTAAGACTTTGATGATTCCTGAGATTCCAGCTGGTAGCTTTGCTAAGAAACTCTACAGCACTTATCTTTCGTATTTGCCTTATGAAAAGACAGCCTTCGACCTGAAGATGAATGTGGATGAAAGAGGTTCATTTACAGAGTTAGTGCATACGCTGAATGCTGGTCAAGTAAGCATCAACATCAGCAAGCCAGGAATTACGAAAGGTCAGCACTGGCATAATACGAAGTTCGAGCAGTTTATTGTGGTAAAAGGCCATGGACTGATTCAACAGCGTAATCTCAATGATCCTGAAGGAAAGGTGTTAGAGTGGGAAGTAGATGGCAACCATATTCAAGCTGTTCACATGCTCCCAGGCTATACACATAATATCATTAATCTGAGCGAAACAGAAGACCTTGTAACAGTCATGTACTGTAACGAGATTTTTGATCTCAACCGTCCTGATACATTTTTTGATCCAGTTAAGTAAATCAAGAATTTGAAAATTACAGAAATATAATTATGGCTGAATTTAAGAATAATGGAAAATTGAAGCTGCTGATTATCGTAGGTACACGCCCTGAGATTATCAGATTGGCTGCAGTTATTAATAAGTGTCGTCAGTATTTTGACTGTCTGTTGGCACATACAGGTCAAAATTATGACTACAACCTGAATGGGGTGTTTTTCAAGGACTTGAAACTCGCAGATCCTGACATTTATATGGAGGCTGTGGGTGATGACCTTGGAGCAACGATGGGTAACATCATCGATAAGAGTTATAAGGTGATGGTAGAGACGAAGCCTGATGCTGTTTTGGTATTGGGTGACACAAACAGTTGTCTGAGCGTGATCGGTGCCAAGCGCCTGCATATTCCTATCTTCCATATGGAGGCTGGTAACAGATGTAAAGATGAGTGTCTGCCTGAGGAAACGAACCGCAGAATCGTTGATATTATCAGCGATGTGAACATGGCTTACTCGGAGCACGCTCGTCGCTACTTGGCAGATACAGGTCTGCCCAAGGAGCGTACCTACGTTACGGGTAGCCCAATGGCAGAGGTGCTGCACAATAATCTCGCTGAGATTGAGGCAAGCGATATCCACAAGCGTCTGGGCTTAGAGAAGGGCAAGTACATCTTGCTTTCTGCTCACAGAGAGGAGAACATTGATACCGAAAAGAACTTCCTCAGTCTTTTCAATGCCATCAATAAGATGGCTGAGAAGTACGACATGCCAATTTTGTATAGCTGTCATCCTCGTTCTCGCAAGCGTTTGGAGGCTTCAGACTTTCAGCTTGATAAGCGCGTGATTCAGCACGAGCCTCTTGGATTCCATGACTACAACTGTTTACAGATGAATGCTTTTGCTGTGGTATCGGATTCGGGTACACTGCCAGAGGAGAGTAGTTTCTTCACCTCTGTTGGCCATCCTTTCCCTGCTGTATGTATCCGCACCTCTACAGAGCGTCCAGAGGCATTGGATAAGGCTTGCTTCTTTATTGCAGGAATCGATGAGCAATCACTGCTTCAGGCAGTAGATACAGCAGTGACTATGAATCAAAATGGTGACTATGGTATACCAGTTCCCGATTACGTTGAAGAGAATGTTTCGACGAAGGTTGTGAAAATCATCCAATCCTATGTTGGAATCGTGAATAAGATGGTGTGGAGAAAATTCTAATTCCATAAACGAACAGCACCTCTCTATGCCGCATGGATATAGAGAGGTGTTGTTCGTTTATGGAGATTGTTTTTGAAGTCGTGAAACTGTGGAAACAAGATAGACATGGCGAAGATTAGTAATGAGGAGCTGAGAGAGACACGTAAGCAGATGTTTGCTCAGATGGAGCAGCGGCTGCAGGAAATGCATCCAAAAGAAGAAGATAGGATGTTTTACTATCATTCCTCTGAGGATTGTATTGTTCTGTCGCATGCACTGTTCTGGGTGATGACACAGCCTCAGTGCCTGAAGGGTAAGATTAGGAAGGAAAGGTTCTTTCTCTTGCTTCGACAGTATGAAGAAGAGATGCTTGATGCCTTTCTCACAGAGGACGAATATTTCTCTGAGCTATTGTGCTATTGCAACATCCTATTTGAGATGCTGCCCACAATACTGATGAGTACGGCATTAAGAACGGAAAAGGATGCTCGAAAACTTGCCGCCATCGCCGTCGTAGCCGCAGGCTATGGTGGTGACATGGATGAGGAGTTGTGTAATGAACTCTTGGATGATATGGACTTCCACTACAATAAGGTGAAGTGCAGAATGATAGAAGGGATGCTGCCCAAGTTGATGAAGATGGTGGAAGGGGAAATAGAAAGTATGAGATAGACTCGATGGGGAAACCATCGAAGAAAGGGACGGTGAGAAAGGTTGCGATGATATCGCAACATACGAGACGATATCATTCAAAAACCATACAAGAGTTATACAATATGTTTAGAATTATAGCTTTAAGACCTCTTGAAGGATGTGCGGAACACATCTTGAAATGTCTGAAGATAGATCAGATGTACTACCTATGTAATGGTTTCAGCATAGGTGGTCAGGGTGAGATTGCCTTCAAAGAAAATGGAGGCTGGAGGCTTTCGGATGATTTCTACTGGGTGAAAGAAAAAAACATCTGTAAGAAGCCAATCATAAGCGTATCTGCGGTTGTTGGCAAAAACGGTGAGGGCAAAAGTACTCTTATTGAGTTAATGATACGTCTAATCAACAACTGTGCTCTCCGATATGAAATGGATCCTCAAAAGAATTTAATTCGGATAGAGGGCGTAAAAGCTGAATTGTACCTACAGTCTGGAAACAGAATTCTCCGAATGATTGAAACCAAGGAGATGATAAAGCCTGACTTGCAGGAGGTAGCGGTTGTCGCTAATGATAATTCTTTTAAGAACAACGTTAGGACGTTGAATAAAGAAGAAGTGAAGGAGGACTTCTTCTACACGTTGGTGAATAATTATTCTCACTATGCATATAACCTGACTGACTTTGTTGATGAAAAAAACTATGGGGCAGGTGGTAATAGCGAAGAAGAGAAATACTGGCTATATAGGGTTTTTCACAAAAACGATGGTTATCAGTCACCCATTAGTTTACACCCTTATAGGAAATGGGGAAATATAGATATTAACAGGGAAAAGGAATTGTCAGACCAACGGTTGCTATCATTGATTATGTCATCTTCATCATCATTAGGCGATGGGCTTTTGATGGATTTTAATGGCAAGCAACCTTTTATGATTGAACTGACCTTACTGGAGAGTACCAAATTGAAGGAAAAAACCATTAAGGAGAGATTTGAGTGGTATAAGAACACGAATTGGCTTGGTGACATTGCAGATGAAATAAGAAGAATCAGTACCAAATCAAATGAAAAAGAGATTTTTAAATTCCTCAAACTGGAAATTATTAACCAATTCCTTTCGCTGGTAGATATTATTGATAAGAATGAGGACTATAATGGTACTAAGCGTGAGTATTTGCGAGCCATTCTTAAATTGGCTAAAGAGGACAAAAAACGGTACCTCCCATTAAAGAGCGACTTGATGGAATTTCTCACGGCTCTGAAAAGAATAAGGAAATACGATGGTCGCGTAGATGAGATTATTACGTCTATGCAAGAGTTCTCTGCGATGAACTTGGCTCAGTTACAATGGGCTTTGCTCATTATACAGGTAATTGAGTTTTGGCGTAATGGTATTGAGTTCCATGGAGAAAAGGTGAAATTTCAGATTGTACCTGAATCCCTGACGTGCAAGGAAGAGAACTTAACGACAAGATATAAAAGTCAACACTATATAATTTACAAAACGATATCTATTTTTGATACTTATCCCGAATATAAGAAGACCATGGCCTTTGTTAGAGATGCTCCTTTTTTTCAAAGAATTACAAAAGAAGAGACCATCTCAGACGAATTGAAGAACGGTTTTAAGATCTTACAAAATGACTGTAACGAGAAATCGCACATTACGCTTAAGCTTAGACAAACGATACGTTTCTATGTTGACCTTTGCAATCAGAAGGCTATTTGGGCTGACACTGATGTGATGGAGCCAAAACTTGGTGAGGAGGTTGAATCCCTGGTTTGGAATGTTTATATAGAAAAGCTACGTTCAAAATACGACAAAAATACGTTTGAAGACCAGGAGATGATGCCACCGAGGATATTTACTTGGGACATAGTCTTTAGGTTGAAAAATAGCGATGATAAACAACCAATCCCCTATAGGATGTTCAGCTCTGGTGAGAAACAGTTCCTACAGGTGGTGGGCGCCGTGATGTATCATCTAAACAACATAGACAGCATAGCCAGTACGGAAACAAGATACAGGAATATTAACCTGATACTTGAAGAGATAGAACTGTATTTTCATCCAGAGTGGCAGCGGCAATGGGTTTGGAATCTAATAATAATGCTACGAGGCATTACTTACAAATATATTGAGAATGTCAATATTATATTGGTTACTCATTCACCTTTTGTGTTGTCAGACATCCCTAAATCAAACGTTTTGTTCCTAAAATCAGGAATTCCCAACTATGAAATGCAGATGAATACGTTTGGGGCGAATATACATAGCCTTTTGAAAAACGGATTCTTCCTTCCGGGATTACCGATGGGAGAATTTGCTCATAAGAAGATTGATAACCTGTTTGGTGAAGTGAATTCTGCAAACAAGAAGGTTGTGGAGAAATATGACGAGTTACTTGCTGACATTATGCAGATAGGTGAACCTGTACTGCGAAGCGAGCTTTTGAGTCTGTTAAGTGGATATAGTCCATTGAGAGAAAGGAAGAAATGATAGGCATCTTTCATCAACATGCACAAGCAATGACGGAAGCCTGCACAGATTGGTGTGAGGCTGCTGAACGCGTAATCTTTGAAGGGAAGAGTGGGCGAAACAGATACAAATATACGCTGACCCGCCAGTTACCGAGAGGTGGAGCGTTTAAAAAGACCTACCACTATAGAACTTTATATCAGAAGATTAAGCGGGTAAGCATGTTATATTTGCAAGAAGAGACAAAAGGATTGAGAAAACGCGACAGGCGACAGGCTCAGAAGCTGCTTCGGGCTGTTTTAAAAGATGTATTCGGGAATTTGCAAATATACCTTTCTGCTGATGGCGGTACGCTACGGTCAAGGTATGAGACGTGTAATAGCAACATGCGTCTCAATCCTCTTTATACATACGTTTATAAGACTATAAAGGTTCCAATGGAGGAATTGTATGGTGTGATGCGCGACTTGAAACAAGATGATGTATTTGAAAAACTGAACATCAGGACATGTCCGTATTGTAACCGTCAATACACTTTTACACTGAAACCTGTACAGAAAGGAGATCCGAATACAAGTCCTGAGTTTGACCATTTTTATCCAAAGAGTGAGTATCCAACGCTGGCTATATGTTTCTACAATCTTGTACCATCTTGTCATTGTTGTAATCATGGGAAGAGTACGAACCAGCTGAATATCAATCCGTATTTTGATGATTTTAAAGGGTGCTTCTATCTTTGTAAGACGGCTGAAGACAAAACGCCGCTGAACATGAAAGAGGCAAAGGATATCAAAGGAGAGCAGGATGTTCACATTGCCTATAATGGTCGTCTTGAGGAACTAGAGGACGTGGAGAGGCTTGGGCTGGATAAACTCTACGGAATGCATCAGGATTATGTGTTGGAAATAGTTGATAAGGTAAATGCATACAACAGTGCCGTGAATCAAGGCTTGGTCGATTCGTTTCAAGGTGTTTACCATAATCAAGGAGAGGTATATGACTTTGTTTGGGGAAAGCACTTGGAGCTTGCGGAACAGGAAAAAAGACCATTGTCGAAATTCACCAGAGACTTGTTGGAGCAAATGAAGGTGAGGCGAGGATAACTGGTGTTTAGAGCTATGATATAAACTATAATAACAATAATGAGAATTGAGACTATCAAATACTACATTCAGTCAGCCAACATCAATTTCTTGTATGGCTCAGGTCTGTCACGTCCATTTCTTGCTATTTTGGGAAATATTGAAAAATGGTTGACGGAACTGAATGAAGAAAGACTGAGAAACCCTGATGACGTGAAGTATGCCATCGTTGAGGCTTCTATCCTTAAGCTTTATTTTGAAAGTGTGATGCTGCCTAATGTTAGTCCAGCAGGTGCAGACTATGAGACGACTAAGGCTGAGTATCAACGTTTCTTGTTAACTTGGAATGAGCTTATCAACAAGCGGAGTAATCGTTTGGTGGGTAAACAGGTAAATCTGTTCACTACAAACGTTGACATCCTAATGGAACGTGCTGCGCTGGGATTTGGTGTTGAACTTAACGATGGATTTCAGGGAAGCATAGAGCAGGTATTTGATGCTGGCAATTTCCAGAAGACTGTGAGTAAGACAAGCCTTCATTTCCAAAACGTATCGGACATCCCAGTTCTAAACCTAATGAAGATTCACGGCTCTATTAATTGGAGAGAAGAGAATGATACAATCAAGAATGATATTGGACTGCCAACCGTCTCTGCAGTCAAAACTGCACTTGATGCTATAGATGCAGCCAACTTCATTACGACTAAGAAAGTAAATCCAGTAACGGGTGATGTAGAGGATAAGACATTGGCTGAGATGATAACTGAAGCTGAAGGCAAACACATGGCAAATGCTGATGTGTTTAAGCCGTTCTTTGATCAGTATCATAAGCTAGTGATGATTAACCCGACAAAGCGTAAGTTCAAAGAGTCGGTTATAGACCATCATTTCTATGAGCTGATGCGGCAGTATTCTAATAATCTTGAGAAGGAGAATACACTATTGTTTGTTTCTGGTTTCTCTTTCGCAGACGAGCATATTTCCGACATTACCCGACGAGCTGCAAATACAAACCCGACTCTTCATATTGTAATTTTCGGTTTCAATGATGCAGATGGTGCAACCATTAAGGCAAATTTGAAGCTACATGATGTTTGCTTGAATAACAACATTGTGATTCTTACCCCTTCTTCAATAAAAGACATCAATGCTTCAAGTCAGGAGAAGGCTTACAAAGATTTTGCAGACAGCGTTACACAGTTTGACTTTAAGACAGTAAACGACTTGTTTGAGATAATTTCAAAAGGAATCGTTACCTATGGAAAGTAATACTGACATAGCAATATACAATTCCGTTTTCAGAATAGGTGATGTTTATTCTGTTGATGGTCGCACGGTTAAAATACGTGTGGATAAAAACAAGAACTCCTCACATCTGATATACAAAGGGGCATTAATAAAGAATGTCTCTGTGGGCAGCTATGTAAAGATACTGAAAGGGTTTATGCCCATCATTGGGAAAGTTGAATCCGAGTATATTGTAGAAGACAAAGAGACTGGAGAAAAAGATTATCAAGATGCTGCCAAAAGCATAGGACGCTCTTTGATAGTGAAACTCATTGGCTTTTTGGAAAATGGTCAGTATTGTCGAGGCGTTAACGAGCTTCCACTGATTGATAACGAGTGTTACCTGCTTACTAAGGATGAGTTTGACTTGATTCATTCGTTTGGTGGCAGGCAGGACGAGTATATACGGATAGGCACATTATCCAATGATCCTTTGGTTCCCATTCAACTGGGCATTGGTAGATTGTTCTCCAGCCACATAGGTATCTTCGGAAATACAGGCAGTGGTAAATCTTATACGCTGTCAAAACTCTACAGGCAGTTGTTTGTTCATTATGCAGGAAACCAGCAGTTCAAAAGCAACTCGCATTTTCTGTTCTTTGACTTCAACGGTGAGTATTCCAAGCCCAAAGCAATAGTTGAAGATAAAAAGGTATACAAACTTTCTACACGAAAGCCAGAAGGCGAGGGAAAGATACCTATGGAGGCCAATGACCTCCTTGATTTAAACCTGTTGTGCATCTTTGCAAACGCAACGGAGAAGACACAGCGGCCGTTTATAAGCAGGAGCATTGACCTATATAAGAAGATAAATAAGGATGAAGACCCAGCGCAGAATGAAACGCATTTTAAGAACGCTTTAAGAGCTGTTATCAAGCGAATCCTTATCATGTCTGATAATGTGAAAGGAGATTTGCTTATCAATTATGTGGAGGCCATCTTGCCTAAGAACTGGGACGAACATACAGGCGCAGATAGAGGATTGAAAGTTGATTTCGGATTCCATGCGTTGAGTAAGTGTTATTATACAACCAGTGGGGGTGCCAATATATATTTCAATGCAAGTCCGAATCAAATAGAAAGACTCAAAATCTATAATCAGGTCGCAGAATATTGTTTTGATGAGAATATTCTTAAGAACTTCATTCATATAATGTATCTGCGTCTTATATATGATGTGCTGGATAATCGGGCTGTTAATGAACATATTGCGCCTGCAATCCAGAAACTAAAGAGTGCAGAAAAGGATATTGATAAGGTGCTTGATTTCACAGACCAAGCAGATATGTGGAATAACCATAATGTAGTGGTTATTGATTTAAGTGATGTGAATATTGACACCAAAAAGCGTATTCCACTGCTTATATCTAACAAACTCTATAACGAGCACAAGAAGCAAGGAAGGAATAATGGTCATCTGAATATTATTGTTGATGAAGCTCATAATATACTCTCGTATCAATCAACTCGCGAAAGTGAAGAATGGAAAGATTACCGCTTGGAGATTTTTGAGGAAATCATTAAAGAAGGTCGTAAGTTTGGCGTGTTTATGACAATTGCCAGTCAACGTCCTTCAGATATTTCCTCAACAATCATATCCCAGTTGCATAACTATTTTATTCATAGGCTCGTTAATCAGCATGACATAGAGCAAGTGAATAATACTATATCTTACCTTGATAAGGTTTCTGTAGAATCGCTTCCCATCTTGGCTACAGGTGTCTGTGTGGTAGCAGGTCAACTGGCTGATATGCCGGTGGTTGTAAAAATAGACCGTATCGAGGATGAGAACAAGCCTGACAACGAGACGTTGGATGTTGTAGAACTCTGGAAGGAACAAAAAAATGAAAATATCGCAGACGCTTAGGAAACCAGCTAATTGGCAGGACTTTGAATCCCTCTGCCTTATACTCTGGCGTGCAGAGTGGAAGAGTGAAGACATAAAGAAGAATGGTCGCAATGGTCAGGCTCAGAAAGGCGTAGATATTTGTGGCCATCGTGAGGGTGAAAATGAATATAGTGGGATACAGTGTAAATGTAAGCCCGGAAATAAGCCTCTGACAACTGATGAGATTGATGATGAGATTAATAATGCAAGGGCTTTCAAACCCGCTCTCCGTCGTTTGATATTTGCCACAACTGCTGATAAGGATGCTACCATTGAAGAATATGTCCGCATTAAAGATGATGAGAATCGCAAGAATGGATTATTTAGTATAGACATTAAATCGTGGCAGGACATCATTGATTTGTTAGAATTGAACAAACCTGTATTGCATACATATTTGGATATTGTAGCAGAAGATTATGCGGTGGATATTACATTTGAGGATGGAAGTGGGGAAACGATTATTCATCCTCAGTACTCACGTATTTATTATATGGAACCGGCCCCTAAAGTGGAGCCTAAAAAGACAGTAAAGCAAGAAAATATAGCTTTGGGGACTGCGTCAGGTAGTTGGTCGGCCCAATTAAAAAGTATTGCGGCAATGGCAGAACAGTTCAATCCACCTGTTGTTGCACAAGCAAAAATCGTAAGAGGAACCATAAAGACGAACCATTCCTATTGCCCATTGAAATTCCAAGTTGTCAATCAGGGTAAAGCCCCTATTGATGACTATAAGATAGTTTTTCATTTTGAGAATGAGAATGTAAAGTTCATAAAGGATAATGTAGAGAAGAAAACATCTTTCCTGGATTTGACTTCTTTTACTGGAATACGTAATGTGTCTTTAGAAAATGGTGTTGGGGTTACTATGTATGGCAATAGCATCATCCCTGGTGACGATGCCTGTTCTGATGATTTCTTCGTCCGTCTGCCGTATGATGTATCAGATGTAAATATCAAATGGAAGTTACTTTCTCGTCAATACTCTTGTGAAGGCACATTAAAGATGTCATCAGATAGGGGTTTTGTTGACATGGTGAAGTATGATAAAGAGAAAGCTGGTAAAACCTATATTAGTGACTATATTGAAGAGGAGGATATTACTGATTAAGGTGCTTTATGACGCAAGATGAACGTTGGAATAATCGTTATGATGAGGTGGCTTGGTTTATCGAAACCTATCATAGAAATCCGTCACGGCATCGGATAGAAGAACATGACCACTTGAATTGGCTGAAGGCCAATAGAAAAGTGCTGAATGCTGGGAAGATGAAACCGGAGAGGGTGGAGAAGTTTAAAGAGCTTCTTGCCTTGACGGAGCAGTATAGACGGAAAAATCAATATGAGTAACCCCCTCTCGGTCTCCCCCGAGGGGAGAAGATAAAAAAAAAGGGAAGATGTCTAATGTTGTAAATCCCCACAGTGGTTCATGAACTGGAACTGCTGTGGGGATTTTTCATATTCTAATGCATGTTATTATGTCATTCGCAAATGCGCACAATAACCATTATACTGCAAAAGTATGGAAAATTTCAGAATTCTCCAAATATTTAACATACTTTTCAAAAATGGCATCCACCCTCACGGGCAGATGCCATCTCAATCGTATGAATGGTAATTTCTAGTTTGCCTTGCGTGACTTTGAGCGCAGTTCTGCTTCAAGTTTTTTGATTCGGGCTTCTTGCGACTTGATGGTCTGGGCTTGCTCAGCGTTCATTTGAACAAGAGACTTGTTCTCGTGAGCCAGCCTCTTAACCTTGTCAATCAAATCGCGGTGTCTTCGTCTCAGGTCGTTGAACTTCTCGACGAGATTCTCGAAGTTCGTGAGAAATGCCTGGTGAAACAGTCTGCAGACTGATGACGGAGCCTTGTACTTGATGATCATTCCCATGCTCAGTATAGACAGCAGGTAATGGTCTTTGCCGTTGCGATGCACAATCTTGTAATCGTCATTGATGTGCATGTTGACCAAGACAAAATTGATGCCCTCGTCTCTTGTCTTGAAGAAGAAATTCACACTGTCTTCAAGGTCGAAGTAGTGACGTTCCTTGGGATCCATGACAATGAGACTGAACTCCTTGTTGAGATACTCGAGGACTTCCTGATTGCAGGAGTCCTTCGTTAGCTGATTGAATCTGATGATTTCATGCTTAATTTCCATTGCAATTTTGATTTTTATGTGATAATGATAGAAAATTCTTAACGCAGTATGTTCTGAACTCTTCGCATAACGCATCCATGACCTGATCGTTGATGGTCGTATTGCATTTGAATATCATTGAGTTGACATGACGAGTGGGCCAGCGCTTCAGTGAGAGTCGCCGACAGGCAAACTCCTTGTTGAAAGGAACATTGAAGCGCTTGCTCAGGATGAAGCCCATGAGAATGGGACGAACCTGGTCGATGGCATCTTTGTTCCTGATAGAGATGGGTGTCCGGCTCGAATAGGCCTGCTTGACCTCGGATGCTCTGATGCATAGCGGATATAGTCCGAGCAGGTAGGTCTTCTTGAGTCTTTTGCCGATGACTTCCTTTTCCTTGCCGTTTTCCCCGATGGGGATGTGATAGAACTTTCGTTCCAGGCTTTTCACACGTTGATTCTCTTCTTCGGTCATAGTTTTGATGTATCTTGTTATTTGTTATTGTGATCCTTTCTGTCGGGGTTATTAAGCTTACGGAAATCGATGTCTCCGAAAATGATGACCTTCATCGAGTCATTGACACGGTCGGAAGCACGAATGCCGTATTTCTCACGTATCTCTGATGAGGTGAGGTTGGTGGTCACTATCGTACTCTTGCATTTGTCGTAGCGATATTCGAGGAGGTCGGCCACACAACTGACAGTTCGTCCGTAAATCTTGGACTCACATGGCTCACTGCCCATGTCCTCAATTCCTAACCAGCCATACCAATTGAGGACTTCCTCCCATTTGGCAGGCTCAGCTGCTGTTAGTTGCAGCATCTTGGCATTCAACGTAAGCGGATCTTTGGCCACCAACAGCTTATAGCTGTGCAGAAGCGTGATGACACGGTTGAAAGCTTTATGGGCAGTGGACTTGCCGTTGCCAACGATGCCGCAGAGCATGATACTGAAGCGACAGTCTTTCGGATCAGTCATGAAACGGGCCATTTCCATGAGTGTACTCTCTATCATCTGAGTATGGATGAAGACATGTCCCCGGCTCTTGACTTCGGCAATATATGCCTCCATCAGAAGTTCATAGACATACTGCGTCCTGATATTGAGTAGCTTAAAATTGTTTACTGAAGTCGGCACTGCTCGTAGCTGTTGCTTCAGATCTTCGAGTTCTATCATGTACGTTGTTGAATTTTGTATTCTTGTTGTTGTAGTTTCCGTCGAGTACTTTAGGAAAGTTGCCCGGCTTCATCAACCAGTCGATGCTGGCAACGAAGCCACGAACGTTGCAGCCATTGAGAAAGTTGCTCTCGGCGGCATTGGCAATGACCTGAGCGACGGCATCCTTGCCGTATTCGCGCATCCTTGCCTTGATGGACTGTTTGCGCTTCTTGCCCAGAACTTCACCACGGATGCTCGGAATGGTTTTTCCTTTCATCTTGCTATTGAAAAACTGGATGAACCTTTCATCGAAAAGAGAAACTTCACCTTCCATACCTGAAGGAGGGTCTGGTTTCAGTGAAACCTGACTAAAAACTTCATCAGAAGTTTTCTTTCCCTTTTCTTTTTCTCTTATTATATTATTGGTTTGGGCAACCAATTCTTCAACTGAACTGTTAACCATATTGTCAACCAAACCGTCAACCGCTATGCCGTTTTTCAGTTGGTAACGGTCATAGTTGCAGATGGTTACAATGGTAACCTTTCCGTAAACCAAGGTGTCAACCATCTTGTCATCCGAAAGCTTAACCATGAACTTTGAGACGGCTTGTCTGGAAATGCTCCATCTCACAGCCAAGGAATGTAATGCCGTGACAAACTGCCCCCGTTGGACAGTGAGCTGATGGTGTGCTATTTGAACTTCCTTGTCCTCCCAGTTGGCCATCATAATCATGTCCACCCAACGCTGGAAGTACACCGGATTGTTCCAAATCCAATGGCTCACAATACTGCGGCTGACACATATAAACCCTTCGTTCGTCATCTGTTCCTTGCTTTCGCTAAGCATTGCTCGATCTGAACCTCGGTGAAAGCCTTCTTGATCTCTGCCTTGTTGTAATAGACATGACTCTTCTTGGACTTGCCACGGCGAGTGCCTTTGATAATACCCCGTTCAACAAGGCTCTGGAACTTGCTGAACGTATTACCATCCTCCTTGCCTTTGTCATCGAGGATGTTGTACTTGAGCCAGCGTTTTACATCAGACTCCAGAATATAGGCTCCGGCTGGCTCCAGAGCAAGTACGGTGGCAAGCGTTGCAGCCTCCATACTCTTCTGAACGATGTACTGAATATCATTAAATCCTAATTCCATAATGCACGTATTTGTCCCTGCCAACCTTTTCCAGACACTTCAGTTGACGTGTCGTGAAAGGCTGGAATCATCCAACTAATAAAACAATCTCTAAGATTAAGTGGCCAAGACAGCTTGTGGCGGTTGCCAGTAGCTGTCCTGACGGAGTGATTTGTTACTCAACTTTGTAATGGCAGATGAAAAAGTATCTGTCGTTTCTCCTGAAAAGTTTCTTTTCCTGTCCATGTGAAACTACTTTTTACCTTATATTACTAAATATGTCTAAAATATAATCATTTATTCTTGTTAATAGCAATTTTTATTGTAACTTTGCATCGAAAAAGTTACCGGATTGCTAAATTTGGCGCAAATTTACGAATTATTTTAGATTTAAAACTAATCATATACTTTCGTATAACGCTGGTTAAACTTATTTAACAAAAGAACCGCTAAATTAAAGGTCTGGAAGGCTTTGGAGTTTGAATTGTTTATAAATAGGTATATAATGAAAAAAGAAGTTACCATAGTTCATCCCCTGTCTGATTTGGCCAGGAGATTTTTGGAGGCGATGGAGAAATTCCATATTACGCCATACCGAATGAAAATTGACGGCGTGTTAAACAGTTCGCAAATCATTACCAAGATTAAAAAAGGACTTCAACAGCCCAGTCGTCCGACTATAGAGAAGTTCTGTGCAACCTATGGTTTTAATATAGCCTGGGTGATGACGGGTCAGGGCGAAATGAAATCGGACTCTGTGAAAACTGGTGTGGCTAATGTGCCTGAAGGCAATGGCGTTCCCTGCTATCGCTATGATATAGAAGACCTTTTGCTGTCGCTGGAAAGGGGTGAGGCGGTACTGCCTGAGTCCTATATCTTTCCTCAGGAGTGTAAGGCTGCTGAATTCTGGTGCTATATTCATAGGTCAAAAGCCAAGCCGTTCTTTGTTCCTGGTGACAGGGTAGCAGTGAAGAAACTCAACGACTGGAAGCGGTACTTGCCCAATGGAACAGTCTGTTGCCTTGTTATGTCAGACGGTATTGTCTTGCGTAGGGTCAGGAAGATTCCTGGTGATGACCTTAATCTGGAAGCCTTCTTTGTGAATGATGTCGAATATGAGCATGGCGAAAAGGTTCCTGTGGAATTGATCAAATCAGTGTATGAAATTCTCTTTCTGTTCCGTGATATAAAACCATTCGTTTGACATAAATCAATTATTTGGTAGTATTTTAGATTTAAAATAGATATATTCTGCCGAATGTTGTTGTCCTTTGTGGGCTACAATGTTCGGCATTTTTGTTTTTGGGCGTTTCCCGCCACTGGTTTCATGCGTCTTGTTGTTGCCCGACGGTATATGTCATGAACTTGCCCTTCTGAGTCTTTGGGTTGTTCTTCTGATGGGCACGAGCCAACAGCTGACGGGGGAGTGCTTTTTAACCTTGGTATTCGTTGTTCTTCTTGGGGTATGACTGGAAGCAGGAGATGCTGTCTCGCTGTTTTGGATTCTTGACACCCTTGGTGGACATTGTCCTTCATGACGCCACTTTGAGACTGCTTCAATTGTTGCCATGCTGTATTTTCAGGGCCGTTACTTCCTAATTCTTCTGCAAAGTTATGTCGCAGCGGATGTAATCCTTCCGTGGCAGGTGCTCTGGCATGTCCAATGATTTGTGGGATTTTCTTCCTTTTTTTCACTATCCCTGCAGGACTTCACGTGAAAAAACGAGTAAAATGCCAAAAATCCATGGTCACCACTTA
>Ga0256407_10002329_pt1 | contig 36666 bp, 22 predicted proteins | sample RumenRJG_04DNA_FD_193489 | JGI IMG/M metagenome (GOLD analysis project Ga0256407, IMG submission 193489) | Bovine rumen microbial communities from Lethbridge, Alberta, Canada - RJG_04 | ecosystem: Host-associated > Mammals > Digestive system > Stomach > Rumen | place: Canada: Alberta...
GTCGGCATTATTGTAGTAGCACCACATATCAATTTCGTCGCCCTCATCCCATGTCCAATGCGGGAAGAGATGAAGAACCGGTTTGTCCGACCATTCACTCTGATACAAGTAATAAGCATCTTTCGGAAAGCCTGCCAAATCGACCACCCCGAAGAACGAACTTCTTGCTGGCCATCCGAAAGGAGTTGGCTCGCCGATGTAGTCGAAGCCTGTCCATAGGAACTGTCCGGCTACAAAATCGTTATTCTTCACGACATCGAGCGTTTCCTCGTGCGTGCTTCCCCACGGAACATGACAGTTGTCGTATGACGAGCATGAGAATGTTGCATCCTCGAACGGAATGTCCCAACGCTTTGGCCAGATGAACATCGAATCGCTCGGCATTCGGTAGTAGCCGCGAGTAGCAAGAGCCGAAACGCTTTCGGTTATGATGAAAGGCTTTCCGGGAAAATTCTTCGGGACATCGGGAATATTCTGATTATGATAGTTATAGCCGATGATGTCGAGTCCTTCAGCCTTGAACAGATTGTTTGCAGGAGACGGTTCGTTGCATCCAGCTGTTACAGGGCGCGTTTGGTCCAAATCCTTCACAATCTTGATAAGATGCTCGGCCAAGAGCGTGTTCATGTTCTTTTTCCCGCTCTCTATTTCCTGCTTTTCATTATGACCGAAATTAAGCACGAGATTTGCCATCGCAAGCGACAAAGTGTCGGCATTTGCGCTGTTCCACTGCTCAAGAACCTCGTTTCCGATGCTCCACATAACGATGCACGGATGATTTCGGTCTCTTCTGACCATATCCCTCAAATCAACCTCATGCCACTTGTCGAAGAAACGCGCATAATCGTTCGCGGTCTTGCGACGGCGCCACATGTCGAAAGCCTCGTCCATAACCACAAAGCCCATTGTGTCGCACATGTTCAGCAACTCGGGGGCTGGCGGATTGTGAGTGCATCGGATTCCGTTACACCCCATATCCTTCAGCATCTTAAGTTGGCGATGAAGAGCCACGTTGTTGATGGCTGCGCCCAAGCATCCCAAATCGTGATGAAGACATACACCGTTTATCTTCATGTTCTTTCCGTTAAGGAAAAAGCCTTTGTCGGCTGTGAACTTTATGTTTCTGATTCCGTAAGGAGTTTCGTAACTGTCAACAAGGAAACCGTCAATCTTAATCTCGGTAAACAGAGTGTACATATATGTATCGTCGAGATTCCAGAGATGCGGATTGGCTACATCGAGCGTGTGTACGATGTCGGTGTTAGAATCAGTAGTAGGCGCAATTATCGGTCTTGACTCTGCCTCATCTACGACATTTCCGTCGCGGTCTTTCAGAATAGACTTGACCTCGACTGTCTCTTGCTTTCCTGTTTTGTTGCATAGAGTCGTCACAACCTCAAGTTCGGCAGCCTTATCAGTAAGACTTGTTGTCTTTATGTAAGTTCCGTCGGTTACGACATGAACTCCGCCAGTCTTTATAAGATATACATTTCGGTAGATTCCGCAGCCCGAATACCAACGGCTATTTGGCTGGTCGCTATTATCAACCTTTACGAGAATGACGTTATCTCCATCAAAATTAACCAGACTTGTAAGTTCGTATTCGAAAGGAATATATCCGTAAGGACGCCATCCAATCTTCTTTCCGTTGAAGTAGACGGACGTATTCATGTAAGCACCATCGAAGTGAATGTAGATGCGTTTTCCTGCATCCTTTTTGTCAATCTTGAAGTGCTTGCGATACCACCCCACTCCACCGGGCAGAGCACCGCCGCCCGGGCCCGAAGGATATTTCTCGCTAAAATATCCTTCGACAGCCCAATCGTGCGGAAGATTTAAATATTTCCAACCCTCGTCGTCGAACGACTGTTTCATCGCTTTTCTCTCGTTTAGATGCGGGTCGAGGCTAAATCGCCATCCGAAATCAAAATTTTCAACCTGTCTGCCATCGCCCGAACCACTGGCATGGACCACTACAGTGCATAGTAAAATCCAAATGAAGTTAACAATTCTTTTCATAATGCAATAAATTTGCCCGCAATATACAAATTTATAGTCTTATAACAACTTTCTTTCCTGAATATTTAACTTCAATGCCTTTTTCATTGAGATTGAACGGCTTAGCATTGTCCTTATCCACCAAAATTATGTTGAATGTTCTGCTTTGGAGCATTCCGTCGAACGAGCCCTTGCGGTCGGCTATCGTAAGAGATTTCTTCTCATTGTTATAGATGAAATCGATAGTCGAATATTTGCCTTTCTCGTAGTTGTAGTTTACGTTCTCATCTTCGTAAAGCTGGAACGAGCCGTCCTTTCCGGCATAAACATACAACGTAATGTTCTCAGGCTTCTTCTCGTCGCTATACTGCAAATCTGGACCGAAAGGAATTATTGCGCCCTCCGGAACAAATAGCGGAATCTGCTCGTAAGGAGCATCAACTGTCTGTTTTCCACCGCCGTATACATATTTTCCTGTATAGAAATTATACCAGCCTGTGCCACTTGGGAAATAAACTTCTCTGCTGCGCGCCTTGTACTCAAGAACAGGGCAGACCATGAACGACGGGCCGAACATATACTGGTCGGCAATGTCGTACACGTTCTTGTCTTGGAAATCCATAGCCAAGCCTCGCATTATCGTGTAATCCTTGAAATGAACCCAGCCTGCCATAGAATACAAGTACGGCATCAGATTATAGCGGAGTTTTGTATATTCCTTTATCACGTTGTAGCATGGAGTTCCCTCTGGCGAGAGATTCCAGATTTCGCGGAATGGGAATTGTCCGTGAGTACGAAACATCGGAACGAATGCTCCAAACTGATGCCAACGCGCATTCAGTTCGCGCCACTCGTTGAGGTCGTTGTTCTCGAGACCTGTTTTTTCAAAGAACTTCTGAGCCTCTTCGTAACGCTTCTCAACACAAAATCCGCCGATATCCATAGACCAGAATGGCACTCCACACATGCTGAAGTTCACTCCAGCAGTAATCTGTGCTGCCATATCTTCCCAGCGTGTACCGATGTCGCCGCTCCATGTGGCAGTTGAATATCTCTGCTCGCCGGCAAATCCCGAACGAGTAAGCAAAAATACGCGCTGATTTGGCTTCACGCTGCGCTGTCCGTCGTAAATTGCCATCGCATTTGGCAGAGAGTAAGCATTGAAATACTGGTCGGAAGGGCCAAGAGCCGTAGGACCGCAAAGAGCCTTTCGGTAAGGCATTGGAGTACAGTCGCGAATGTTTGGCTCTGAAGCATCCATCCACCAAGCATCAACGCCATACTTAAACAGATGCTCGTTCATCTGATTCCAGAAAAGCTTGCGTGCGCCAGCCGAATAAGCATCGTAGAACGAACCGACATAACCCGGTCCGACCCAGTCCTTTATATTGTCCTTAACTGCCTGCATATACATCCAGCCGTTCTTTTCAAACTCCTTGAAATGCTCGGTATTGACGTAGTATTTTGGCCAGTGCGAAATCATGTAGTGCGCATGCATTCCGTGAATTGAGTCGATCATCTTCTGAGGCTCAGGGAAACGCTTTGGGTCGAACTCGAACGAGCCCCATTGGTCTTCTTTCCAGTAAAGCCAGTCCTGAACGATGTTGTCGATTGGCAGATTATTGTCGCGGAAGTGCTTCAGAGTGCTAACAATCTCATCCTGAGTGTTGTATTTCTCTCGGCTCTGCCAAAATCCGAGAACCCACTTCGGCATAACCTGAGCCTTTCCCGTAAGAGTTCGGTAGCCACTGATAACCTCATCCATATTCTTTCCGGCAATGAAATAATAGTCGAGCGACGGAGTCATCTCGCTCCAGAAAGACAGTTTCTTCTGTTCCTCTTCCGATTCAGGAGCAATGGCACGAAGACTGCAATAAGAATCGCCGCCATCAGGATACCAGTCGATTAACAGATGATGCTTCTGCCCTTTCTTCAAATCAACGTTGAATTTATACGAATTAGGGTTCCATGCCGTGCGCCAGCGTTCAGAAACCACCTCCTTGCCATCGATGTAAACCTTCATGTATCCGGCATAGTATAGAAGGAAACGGTAGAGGGCATCTCTATCGGGCTGAATATAGCCCTCATACTGAACGTGAGAACCGTTTAGAGGGAAAGCCTCCGGAAAATTCTTGCGAGTATAAATATGGTCGAAATAGAGCGAATCTTCGGTTCTGACAACCTTCTTTGCGCCAGTAACCGCAAGCGGAATGTACGTTCCCGTCAGTCCGCCAGCCTTTCCGTCCTTGTCGTAAAGTTTGAATGCCTTCTGAAGTTGAAGATAGTCGTTCGGATTTCCCCATCGGCAAAGCGAATAACTGTCCCAAAGGATTCCATAGTTGTGCGTACTGATTATGAACGGGATTGACACCTTTGTGTTATACTGATAGAGTTCCTCGCTCTTGCCCTTGTAGTTCATGTCGTTGGCCTGATGTTGTCCCAAGCCATAAAAGGCCTCATCGTCGGAACTTTCAAACACGGTTCGGTAACTGTATCCCTTTGTTTCGCCAACATTGTATGGGGTGAATGTTTTTCCCTTCTCCGAATCTTCCTTAAGAATAACATTTCCTGTGAGGTCGGTAAACTTAACCTCGCCAGTCTTTTTGCACACAACCGCCTTGATTGACTGGGTTGTGAGCGTCACCTCCTTGTCGTTTTCGGCAACGGTATATTTTGGCTTTGCCTTCTGAGGCACAATTATCAGGCTTGTGCTCTTTGGGAACACAGCATCGGGAGTCGCCTCGACACGGATAATCTTGTCGCCAACAACCTGTAGTTTCACGGCCTTAGGCTTGCTCGAATCTTTCTGTTCAAGTCTTACAACGATTCCGTTTCCGACCTTGTCGTAAGCAAACAAACCTTGACTTAGTGCAAGCAAACCTGCACACAGTATCATTTTAGCGTTCTTCATTGATTTTTTTATTAAAAGTTATTTCTGCAAAAATAAGCAGAACTTTTCAATAAAAATTGTACAAATTAGACGCAAAAATGATACAATTTTGTTAATTCTTATGTTTTTTTGTTAAATCATTTTGTGCAATGATTCTTTTGATACTCCGAAGGTAACATTCCGTACATATCCTTGAAATATTTACTGAAATATCTCGGACTGTTGAATCCTACCATGTAAGCCACCTCCGACACGTTTAACTGGCTGTCGCGAAGCAGATGCTTTCCACGTTCAACGCGGAGGGCACGGATAAGTTCCAGCGGAGTCATGCCCGTAACACCAAGAATCTTCTTGTACAGATGAACGCGCGAGATGCCCAGACTCTCGCTTAGTTCCTCAACGGTAAGGTCGATTTTGCTGATATTCTCGTTAATGTAGAATGTTGCACGCTCAACAAGTTTCTCGTCTCTGACGGAATATTGCCTTGTCGTCTCGGTTTCTGCCGATTCAACTTCCGGCTCACGATTCTGAGTTTCTTCGTGAGAACCCGATTTCTCTACGATTCTTTCGACTTTGAGCATGAGCATGTCGAGGTTGAACGGCTTGGTTATGTAATCGTCGGCACCGCTGCGAAGTCCTTCGACCTTGTGTTCCTCGGCAAGGCGGGCGGTGAGCATGAAGAACGGAATGTTCCTGAAGCGTTCGTCTTCCTTAACGCGCCTGCAGAGTCCATTGCCGTCGAGGAGCGGCATCATAACGTCGGAAAGAATGATGTCGGGCGTACACATCTGCAAGAATTTCCATGCCTGCTCGCCGTTGCGCGCACAGACAACCTGATATTTCAAGGAGAAACATTCTTCCATAAAGTCGAGAAAATCCTTGCTGTCGTCTACAATCATCACCAGCGGAGCGTTTTTCTGCCCTGTAATGACCATATCGTCCTTCTCAACAATAAGTTTTGAACATTCTTTTGCAACAGTTTTTCGGGTCTCGGAAGCCGGAATTTTCTTTTCCAACACAACAGGAATATCGACAATAAAGACTGAACCGCCGCCAACATTGTCAACAACCTTGACCGTACCTTCGTGCAAAGAAACAAATTCTTTAACGAGACTCAGTCCGATACCGCTTCCGCCGCAAACATCTGTAACGCCTTCGGTTTCGGTCTGATAAAAGCGTTCGAAGATGCGAGTTTTATCCTCATCCTTTATTCCAACGCCCGTATCGGCAACTCTGATTTCAAAAATCTGCTGAGAGTTTTCGCGTTCCAAAACCTGAAGCGACACGTCTATTCGTCCGCCTTCGGGCGTGAACTTGCACGAATTTGACAACAGATTCATAACTATTTTGCCCATCTTGTCCTCGTCGAACATCATATAGAACGACGGCTGAGACGAGTAGAACGTAATACAGAATTTGCGGTCGAGCAACTCGCTGAACGAATTTGTTATATTCTGAATGAAACTCACGATATCGCCGTTTATTCTGTTCAGTTTGAACGACGACATATCGCTCTTTCTGAAATCGAGCAACTGGTTTACGAGCGTCAAGAGTTTCACAGCGTTGTTGTGAACCATCGAAAGAGTTTTCTTCTTTGCTGCGTCGGTCTCGTTGCTCAGCAGATTGGCAATTGGCGTGATGATGAGCGTCAGAGGCGTGCGTAGTTCGTGGCTCACGTTGGTAAAGAATCGCAGTTTCATCTCGTCAACCTCGTGGTCTTTCTCAGCCTCGCGCTTAATCTGCTCAATGCGGAGTTTCTCCTTCTGCCTGCGGATTGTACGGTTATGATGATACCAGTAGAAGCAGCCAAGCAGAACGGCATATAAGATATAAGCCCACGGAGTTCGCCAAAACGGCGGATGAACAACGATGGTCAGCACGCTTTCGACATCGCTCTCGTAGTCGCCGTTTACGCATTTTACGCGCAGTTTGTACGTTCCGGATTCAAGTCCCGTAAAAGTCAGCACATGCTGATTGGCATCGGTGAAAAGCCAGTTATCGTTAAATCCTTCGAGTTGATATTTGAATCTTGTCTTCTCGGTAAACCGATAATCGTCCAATCCAAGAGCAACGGAAAGCACATTCTGGTCGTAATTCAGTTCGATAATGCCGTTGTTTGCCACGGCACTTTTCATCACTACCCTACCGTCGTACTTCTCGCCAACCACAACATTCTTGTTAAAAAGCTGAATCTGCGAGAACAGTACCTTCGGAAGTTTCTTGTGCTTTATCACGTTCTGCGGATTGAAATCGTTGATTCCGGCGGTACAGCCAATCTGAATCTCGCCCGATTGTGTCATCAAGATTGAGCGCAGATTGTAGTCCAAGCCCACAAGTCCATCGTATTCGTAATAATTGTAAACCTTGAATTTCTTTTTAGAATCTGAGTCTATGACAATGTTCGACAAGCCTTTCGACGTGGTTATCCAGATGTTATGCTGTCTGTCTTCGGCTATTCCGCAGATAACAGAACTGGCAAGACCTGTGCTTTCGTCGAGAATGTCGAGTTCATCGTCCTGCGCATTAAAAATGTTCAAGCCGTTGTCCGTGGCAATCCAATAAAGTCCACGGCTATCGACAAAAACCTGATTTACGTTTCCCTTTGTAAACTGCTTGTCGTGATGGATTGTTCCGACGTAATTGTTTACATGATAGTCCAAGCCATTTATCACCGAGATTCCTTTTGAACCGCCAAGAACTATATTGCCGCTGCCATCAACCACAACCGACGACAGATAATCGGAAAGGATTCCGCAGTTTGCCGAGTTGAATGTTGTAAAAGTATTAGCCGATACATCGAATTTCTGCAATCCGCCGCCCAGAGTGGCAATCCAGATGTTGCCTTTCCCGTCCTCGGCAAGCGACCACACGTTATCGTTGGCAAGAGTATTTGGGTTGGAAGAATCGTTTCTGTAAGCCGTAATTCCGCCGTCTTTCCCAAAGCGGTACAATCCGCCCCAATACGAGCCGAACCACACATCGCCATTGCGCGCCACGAGCGAACTCACGAAGATATCGCTCAGAAGTTGCTTGCAATTCTGCTTGTTGAATCGCTTTTCTATGCCGTTTTTCTTGTCGTAGAAGATAATTCCGTTGCCGTTCGTGCCATACCAATAGTTTCCGGCCTTATCCTGAACCATCGTATTAACATCTTCAATGCCTACAAATCCGAAATTGTAGAGGTTTCTGCAAGTGTAAGAAATTCCGTTTTTGTACGTTCCAACCCACAAAAACGAATTCTGTTTGTCGAAAAACAATGCCGAAACCGGATTGGTTGCCGAGATATTCTTAGACTCCTCGTACAACGGAACAAGAAGAGTCTCGCCATGCTTGTAATCTATCTTAAAGAGATTTGAATGGTCTGTGCCAAGCCAAACGTTGCCCGAAGCATCCTCAACCGCGCTACAAACCGCGCTGTCGGCAAACCGTTTGTCGAACTTCAGTCCCTTAGCCATACAGAAGTCGGCAACAGACGAGAACCAACGCCGATGCTGCTTGGAATAAATAAAGACCTGTCGGGCCGAGAAAACCCACACATTCTCGCCGCTATCCTCGAACACGTTGTACTGGTTTCGTGGCGATGCGCCCAAATCGAGCAACCGGTTGTGATGCCACAGAACCTTCGCCGTCTTTCCGTTAATCGAAGCCAGAGTTGCATCGTTATAGACAACAAGAACGCCGTTTTTCGACTCACAGATGGCAGAAATCTGTCCCATCGGAAGCGCCGGATTGTCTCCGTTCATCGAAAATGTGGTCTTCTTGCCCGTCTTAACATCGCAATAATAAACGCCATGTCCCATAACATAGCACCACAGATTCTTGTTTCTATCAACATGAATCTTGAAGGCATATCCCTTGACGTCGAACACATCGAGCAGCTCGCTGAACTGAGAAAACCGCTCAGTCTTCGGATTGAAGAGGCAATAAAGATTGGAATCGGAAATCAGAAGGCGACCGTCTGCCAGCTCCTGAACCGAAATAAGTTTGTTGTCGAGCATCATTCCTTCAGCAACTCCAATGGTGCGGAATGAATATCCGTCGTATCGGCAGAGGCCTCCACCTGTGGCAAACCACATGTAGCCTACATGGTCACGGCAGATTCCGTTAACCATATTGTTAACAAGTCCGCTTCTTCCGTCAAGATGCCTGAAATTATAGTTATTTGCTTTAAGGCGACAACAAAAGCAAGTTATAAATAGGTATAAAAAAAGTATTTTCTTCATAAAACCGATTTGACTTTACAAAGAAAATACTTTTTTGTAATATATGAATGCTAAATCAATTAAAATTTGTATTCAAGTCCCACACTTGTCTTCATGATGATAACGTGCGAGTTTCCGTTGAATCTGAATTTGTTGTTCTGGAATACGTCTACCTCAGGAGTAACGTTAAGCGAAACTTTTTCGCTCAAATCGTACGAGAGCTGCATTCCTGCAACAGCTCCGAAATTAGAGCCACTGTTGTCGTTATTGTTCTTAACTTCAACATTCGGTTTGTTAACATTCGACAACTTAGCCTCCATCGGGAACATGAGAGCCGGACCAACGAAACCGTCGAGTTGCACCTTGCGTTCCTTGTCAGTACCGCTCAAGAAGTTGCTCACATTCATCTGATAAGCAAGCGACGTAACTATGTAGTTTTGCTTACTTCTTATTGCATCACGATGACTTGTATTTGGGAAATAAGCAATTTTGTCTGATTCGTAGGTATCGTAACTCAAACCAAATCTAAGTCCAGAAACCGTATTGAAACGATATCCTAAATCCAAATTGACAGCAGGATGCAGTTTTGTCTCAACATCACTTAGCATTGCCTTCATGTGAGTGACATCTCCAATGCTCAACTGAGCAAAAAATCCAGTCTTGTAATAAGCAGCATCATCATTTCTATCCTGCTTGCCTATGCAATCGACAGTAACACCGGCATTTACGCCGCTCTGCTTTGATGTGATTGTTCTGTACTGATAATCGTACTTGCCCTTTGAGTAGAACGGCTCGATAAAGAAGCGATGAGTTCTTGAGCATCTTGCCCACAACTGGGCACTTGCATACCATCCTTGATATGAGCCTTTTATCCAGCCATAACGCCTATCGGCTATAACAGCCTCATATTTTCTGATATGTCCGAACTCGGGACCGAATGTCAGGTTAACTCCAACCGGTGTATCTTCGCTGTAATTCTCAGACAGAGCAAACGGATTTACCATCAGAGAAACTCTTCCAGTGAAAGAACCGACTGTAGTCTTTATCCCATCAACATTCTCTATTTCGTTCCACTTTGCTTCAGATACAGTTCCAGATGCCTTCAAACCCAAGAACGGAGCAAGCCACTTACCTATGGCAACGGTATAACGCTGTCCTGTACTATTCTTTCCCTTCAAACCCTCGCCATCGTTAAAGTTATGAAGTCCTGTTGAACATTCGAAGAAGGCTGGTGCCAAGAAGTTTGACATATCGCTCTGATGCTGCAAGAAACTGTTTGTATACAACTGGTTGTCGTTGTTTCCAAAGCGATATGAAACGCCGACCTTGCTGAGAAGCATCGCTTCAAGTCCCTTTGTATAAATCTTTGAATTTTGCTCTCCTCTACGATGATGAACTCTGAATTCAGGAGAGTAGTACAAGCCCATTTTTGATGTCAGTCGCCAGTTGAACAATAATCCGGCTCTAAAACCAAGCGACATATCATCCTCGTACTTGTTTATGACTTCGAGATTACTCAAGTCAAGATTTTCGTTGTCAGCACAGTTCAAATCGAACGACTGCCTCATCGGAATCTGCAAGCCCGGACCTGCATAAGCAAACACATCAAACTTGTCATCGTTTGCATATCCTCGCATGAATGTATTCATGTTTAACATGTAGTCGAGATACAGATAAAGCGAGCGTTCGTTGTACAATCCCATCGCAGATTTTGGATTTTTAGACAATGAGGTGATATATCTTGTACTATGTGAACGATTATATGACAAGACATTGAACGAACCACGGATGGCCGACAGATTTGAGAATCTGTATCCCAACGACATTCCCCAATCTGCATTCATGCGATTGAAATCGCAATCGAAATGCTGCTGTGCCACACGATAAGCAAGTCCGCCTTCGAACTGTCCGAACACGTACTTCTGGTCGATAGAACCTCCGCGACCTTCTGAAGCACGCTCAGATGGTTTCTGATAATCCATTCGGATACCGGCAATTGCTTTCAGAGAATTGACATACCGGCGAGTATCATTATACTTGTATGTATATCTCTCGAGTGTCGGCTCAACAAACAAAGAGATTCCTCGCTGCAACCTTACCCACCCCTGAAGACCGGCATTTGCTCCGACACTTGGCTGTCGCAATCCATTCTTACCTAAAACGAATCCACCAACAGGACCGGCAAAAATACTGAAGCCAGCGGGCGAATCGAACTTGTAGTTTGACGATGCACCAAGCGGATTGAACACCAAATCAGCACCTCCGAACACACGTCCGTGGCGGAACTTACAATCATCCTCAATTTTAACATTGTTCCACGAGCCATAACCTTTCAATCTCATGGCAACGACTGGCGAGAACCACTTTCCAAGAGCAAAATGATAGACTGGACCTAATGATTCCTTTTTGCTCAATGCTACTCCGTCGATTACCGAAGCACCCATTCCGTACTCCAAGAAGAACTTAGAGAACAATCCTGTTTCCTCGTTGCGAGCAGACGGGAACAATCCCTCGAGGAATTCCTCGCCATCGGCAAAAGAATAGTCGACGCCGGCATTTACGCGGAAAATATTGTTAAGATTCTGCGAGAAGATTGTGTTGTCGCTGTTCTTGGCAATAAACAACGCCTCGGGAGCAACAAAAAGTCCAAATTGGTCGGAAAGCTGATACTTTAACTGCAAGCCGAACTGGCCGCCAAAGGCAAGTCTCTTGTCCTTTGTATTATGCAAACCTTTGCCATACTTATCCTCAGCATAAAGTCTCTTTATTCTGTCGTATCCAATGTATGCCGCAACCGGACCTCCGTAGACATCGACATCAAATTTGCGGTTCGGATCATAAAGCTGAAGGGCATTCAGCATGTTGAACATATAGTTTACAGACAACGAAGCATAATATCCGTCGCGCTTCCATATTGACTCTGGTAATTTCTGATTGAATGCCAAGCGGTTGGCACTCAGGACTGCCTTAAATCCGTGAAGTTGAGAAAAACGATATCCGTATGCAAGACTCAGATTTGCATCAAGGTCGCTACTTCCGGCATTGTAATTCTTGTTCCAGAAAAAGTTGCCGATTCCTGCGCCAAGTTGAACAAATCCTCGTTTGTCGAAACTGTTCTTTCGGTTCTCGTTACGGGTTTCCTTCGAGCCATACTCCATGTTCAGACCCAAGTCGAAATCGTACAATACATTTGTCCTCTTTTCGAATCTCGTATAAATCTCGTTAGGCGTGTAATAGTCTACAACGAACATAGCACGAGGCTCAACAAAAAGCTTCAGTCCCTTCTGCATTCTAACCCACCCCTGCAAGCCTGTTGTATAGCCAAAGTAATTGAAACTTGACTTTCCATCGTAGTCGTACTTGTGCATACGCCCGAACGCAGCACCAAGCGCAACGTTCGTACCAAAGAGTTTCTCGGAAGACTTCTTAACAAAGAAGGCCACCGGATTTACCAACACCTCGGCACGAAGGTCGATATAATGCTCTGTTGTACGAATCTTATAGTTGTTGTAATCGAACTGGCGATAATTGTTCGTTGCAAAATCTGTAGAGAATCTGAAACCGAGACCATTCTCATACAACTTACCGAAAGACAAACCGTAGGTTGCACCCGATGTTTCAAGCAGATTCATTCCTGAGATATTCTGAATCTGCATACCCATCGATGTTCCGACGAAATAATTGTGACTGAAGTCAACATTCTTCATCTTCGTCTTGTCGTCAATCAAAGGCTTGAAGTAGTAAGTATAATTAACGAGTCCGCCGGCAATCATGTCAATTCCATGCCAGTTAACCGTTCCCGAATGGTCCATCTGGTCGGTAATCAGAGTTACGCGCGGCTCTATGCTGATAAACGCATCCTTTCCGGCAGCAAACCTCAACTGAGACGCAACATGAATATCGTAAGCCTTGTCGGTATATCCGAGATACGAAGAACGAGTGTAGCCAACTCCGAAAGAAGGCATAATCTCGAAACTACGCATCGGATTATATCCGTAGATGTATGACGTAAGATTGAATACATAGTCAAGGGTTCCGGTGAGCAGTCTAAGTTCCTGATGTGTCAGCGAACGGTGTCCGGCTCCGTAGTCAACTCCAATTCGAAAAGAGTTGTATGGAGAGAAGTCCTTACCCAAAGCAAAATGCACATTCTTTATCATGCCGTAGCGAATGTTCTCTACCGGCATGATATAGCTTGCGCCGACACCCACCTGCATGTAAGTATGATCGAGAATCGTTTTGTTCTTAAATGGGTATCCGGTGTTTCTGAATCTATTCTGAAGCAGATAATCCATGGCGTTGAAGCCCGAAATCGTATCGCGCTTCTCCTGTGCAAAACCTGCCAACGGAGTTATTATAGAAACACCTATTATAAGTATCTTTACTATAGATTTCATCATTCTAACAATCTCTTTTCTGTTACTACTCGCTCATCGCGCTACCATACATATCCTGCCACATCTCCTTAACATCGTCGGATATGTCGCCATCGTTTTCCATAATCACAATGTACTTCTTGTCAAGTTGGAAGCAATGGTCAAGATCTGTTGCTCCAGCAACAAAGTCCATGTCGCGCGAATCGAGTACCGCCTTCATATACCACTTTCTTGGATCTTCATCATTAAGCGAAGCAACAGTCTCTGCCGCCTCCTTGTTTCTGTTCTGTGCAATCTGGATAACCGCCTTGTTTATTGGCGATGAGTTCTGAACAACCTCGATTGCCTTTGCCAACTCCTCCTTCTGTTCTGGAGTCTTGTTCTTCTTGAACATCGTTCCCTTTACGATAGAGAAACTGCGAATCTCGCGGAATTCCTCAACATCAGGGAGCATCTTTGCCAGATAGTAAGCCGTATCGTTGTGCTCAGCCTTGTAATACTCGGTAATCTGGTTTGCCACAACCCTGTCGATATTCACATAATACTTGTGTCCGGCAAAAGTTCTTCGCTCAACATTTACATGAGGAACGTTGATGTCGACAAACGGACGAAGGACTTCCAAATCCATCGTGTCGCGCTTCAAGTACGAAACAACAAGTTTGTTAGCAGCATAAACCCAAGGACGAGCCTCGTTCTTCTTACTTTCGTAGAAGGCACGCTTGTAGAGTTTTTCCGACTCAACCGGGTCAGTAATCATGTTGAACAGATGCCAATAGTCATAGTGCGACAACATCTTCTTTCCGCCCTCCTGAAAATCAGGATTGTGCAGATAGTTGTCGAGGATCTGCTCAGGCTCCAACGCTCTGGTTGTCTGATATGCGTACTCGCACTTGAAGATACGCAATTTCGGAAGTATCGGCGCAATTGCCGTTGCATAGAATTTCAGTTTCTGAATCTGAGCCGTCTGCCTATCAATAATCTTGTTTGCCTTGATTATGGCATCAACGGTCTCGGCTTCTTCTGTCAAGCCCTTTGCTTTCAGAGAGTCTACCACAACGTTCCAGCCTACTACGACCGGTTTGTTGCTATAAATGAATATCTCGCGCTTGAAATTTCTAGAAATGAGCGACTTTGCAAGTTCTGAACGCTGCTGAGCAAGTTTGTAGTTCTTGTCGTACAAACCATCAGGAGATGCGTAACCAGTAAGTGCAATTCGCTTAAGCTGATAGTCGCCGCTCTGGTCGATATCCTGAAGTTTCTTGTTCAGACGGTCAAGTTCTTCGGCATTCTCCGGGTTCGGGTCGAGTTCAGCCTTGCCGACAACGAACGACAGCGAGATGTTTTCCGCACCATCGCGAAGTTCGGCTCTTGGATTCTCCTTGTATTGCATAGGGTCGAGTTCGAACCAGCCGGTAGAAAACTCCAAGAACTGAAACGGACGACGTGCAAGACAAGACGAAACCTGCTTCTCGTCTTTGTAATACACATTATTATAATCGGCAACCATCAGACCTGCCATACAGGTGTAACTGTGCTTCAAGTTACGCTTCTTAATAGAATCAGACCAACGAATCTGCAACAAGCCCGATGTCAGAGGGTCGCTCTGAATGTATGGCTTTAGGATATCGTTGTTCATATCGTAGAACATTCGGCGGTCTTGAGTCAAGGCATAGTCTTTTCCGTCGTATACTCTTGGCTGACGATACTCGATTGTATCGCCTGTCTGACAGTCGATTACGAACGGCTGGAATACGCATCGCGCAAAATCGCGTCCGATATTTTCAGGAATTGTAAGAATTGAACTGCACTCGATGGTTGAACCAGTATCGATAACCTCCATAGAATCGACGGTTGCAACCTTTGCCTTTGCCGTTACGACAGTATTCTTCAGGGCAATACCGCCTTCTATAACGAAGTTATGCTCAAGTCGCTTCTTGATTTCTCGCAACTCGTTTGTTGTTCCTACGATTACAATCAACGCACCAGTCGGAGCGATATCGATTGAGTAGTAACCATTTTCATCGGCAACGGTCTCGGCATCGGCATCGAGCATAAACGTACTGTTCTTGTCAATCATCGCCTTATCCTTCTTGGCTGCCGAAACTGTATTGTAACCCAACACTCTTACTTCTTCTTCGAAAGGCTTTGGCTTGTTGTTACCAAACTGTTTTTCGAGGACTCTACCCGTAATGCGCTTATACTGAGCCTTTGACGGGGCTGCAATCAAAAGCATTGCAAAAAGAATAAAGCATATTCCGTAAATTCTTCTCATACCAAAGTCCTCCACATTATTTTAGAATATAAGAAACGGCTATACCAATCTTTGTAGGCATAAGCATATAGCCGGTTACATTACCGTAATCTTTCGAGTCGCCGTCGTTGTAGTATGTTTCGAGAGGCACTTCGCTCTCGTGGTCGAAATGGCGATAGGCAACCGCTCCGAAGCCGAAATATCCTTCGACGTTGAAACGCTTTGAAATATTGTAAGTATATCCGAAAGTAAGTCCGATACCGCCGGCAAAACCACGGTAGAACTCATTCTTCCACTGCAATCTGTATGACGCCACGATTGCACCTAAACCCACGAACTCGCGAGTCATCGGGCGACCGTTGAACCAATATCTGAACTCGGGCTGAACTGCCAGAAAGTTAATGTCCTTTCCGTAAGGCTGAGAACATCCCATAGCCGAAATGCCTAATGTAGTCTTGTTTCCGGTTACGAGTTCCAAGCCCAAGTTTGGAGTTGCAAGTCCGTCGAACAAGACATCGGTCTTGACTGCAATCTGCTGTGCGCCAGCAATCTGCGCCACACAACAGAATATCAAAGCAATGTATATTTTAAATCTGCTCATATATATTAGAATCACTCTCAAAATCAATTCTCATCTTCCTGCCAAATATCAACATTTGGCTTGTTTTCTACTATAATCTCGTCGGAATCCAGAACAAGCGGAGTTACCACGTTTACAACTGGAGTCTGATTGTATGTCAGTTTGTAATCGGCATCATTGTCGGCAAGTTTCAAAGAATTTGCCTCGGTGATGCTGCAATACAATCCAATTACAGCCTTCATAACCCTCTCGTTTCCAACATTATCAACGGTTGTGACGTTGAGTCTGAGAACGCCCGGCGCATTCGGACTAACATCGTAGTTGTGATATTGTTCCTCGGTAACATGCAAAGCTATCGCGTTGAATTTCAGCGTAAACCGACAAGTATCGACGCTCTCCTGCTGTGCCAGTCCTGCGCTGAACTTTCCAGAATCGAAATTCATTGAATAGCAGTTCTTTGCATCGACATAGCGGGTTGTAAGATACAACTTCGATGGAATTCCTGAAAGCGAACCCTCGATGCTCTTTACCGTAAAGTCTGGCGATGCCTTAACCATCGACAGATTGATGGTGATGTCCTGTCCCACCTTTCTTGGAGAGAATGTAAGGTGATGATTATCCTCATCAACCTCGTAAAACTTCTCAACTGCATAGTAAGAAGTTGGGAAAGGCGATTTAATCTCTGAACTTGGATAGCCAACGTACAACTTTCGGATGTCCTCGTCCTTGTTTGGATTTTGAATATAATCCTTATAGTTCGATTCAACTCCGTTTGCGATACTGAAACTCATGAAATGATACTGGCTGTGGCGCAGATAGAAGCCCTTTGCCGGCGATTCAATCTCATCCTGTTCGGCAATATCGCCATGAATAACATTGCCATTGAGCGAAGAAGGATTCACTCTGTAACATGTTCTTGTTGGAAGAGTTATTCGGCTTGCAAAAACATACATTGAATCGGGAGCAGGACTCCATGTTGCTCCATCATAGTCAACCGTCATGACGGTTCTGTGGAGTTCTTTATAGTTATCCTCCTCGAACAACTCGACATCGGTACAAGCGGTGAGGCACACAAGTGCTGCCGCATATCCCATTATCCTATTTATATTTATTATGCTCATCATTTTCTGTTTTTACAACTATTTCTTTTTCTTCGACTTTTTCTCAGCCTTGGCTTCATCGGCAGCCTGTTTCTTTTCAAGCTGTTTCTGCTCGTAAGCGTCTTTTTCAGCCTGTTTCTTGGCTATTTTTTCGGCTTTCTTCCTTGCAGCCTCATCTTGTTTTTCTGCCTTGGCTATCTTGTCGGCATACTCGTCTACCTTTTCTTTATCTTTAGAAGATTTTTTCTCCTTCTCGGCTTTTTTCTTTGGCTCAGCCTTTTCCTTCTTTTCAGACTTTTTAGCCCTTTCTTCCTTAACAGCCTCGTTCTTGGCAGACTTCTTAGACTGTTTTTCGGCATTAGCCTTATCGCGCATTGCCTTTTCGTTTGCCTGCTTTTCAGCCTTTGCCGACTTAGCCTGCTCACGTGCCAAAGAATCCTTCGCAGCCTTTTCTGCCTTGGCAGTTGCCTTGGCTATCGAGTCGGCTGTTGCCTTCTCGGCCTTTGCTGCAAGTTTTATCTTTCTTTCCTTTTCGCGAGCGGCATTCACGCTGTCGCGCTGTTCCTGTCGGTGTTTGTTGTAGATTGTCTTTGCCTCTACGCGAGCAAGTTGCTTAACCTGGTCGAACTTGTACTTGTTCTTGACCGAATGTCCGTAGCGATAAACCATAGCTACTCTCAAATCGGTTACGACCGGATACATCAGCAAACCTTTCTTTGAAGATGTCCTGACATAACAGTTACTCTCCCTGTCGAGTCGGTATTTGTCATAATCGTAGTATAACGCACCAATGCTCGCACCGAGTTCGAGGTCAAGAAAACTCTTCTTGTATGTGTACATCGGGATAATGCCACCAAACGTAACGCCTGCGTTGGCTTCACGTCCCTGATAGCCTTCCTTGGCAAACTTGAACGAGAATGTTCCAGCAGCAGCATATCCGCCGAGATAGTATGCTCTCCAGTAGCGAGGGTTATGACGCTCGCGCGATGTCATATACTCAAAGATGCTTGAGTATCCGCCGTTCTTTGTTCGGGTATGCCAATAGTTTCGCACCTCGATGCGACCTTCGGCAACATTGAACACGTTGTATGATTTCAGTTTTGGATTAGTATGCCAGTTGTATCTTCCCGACAAACCAATTGTGTAATGATTATAGTTTGTCTTGCCCAAATCGAACTCTACAGCCAAGTTTGGAACAAGCATAAGCCATTCAATACCATTAGTACGGAAAGCAAAACGTTCTTTTACATTCAAAGTGTCAATAGTTTCCTTCTTTTTTTTCTTCAGCGTAAACTGCGCAGAAGAAGGCACCGTTACGACAAACATAACGCACAAAAGAAGCGCCAAGCGCATTAAATCATGTCCTTTTGTAGAAACAACAGCAATCTCTCTTTTTATTCTCATGACAATATGTAGGAGATTATAAAAAAATTCCTCAAAAATAAATTAGTACTAAAATTTGGTGCAAAGATATTAATTTTTTATAAATAGGTTAAATATTATATCCAAAATAACACGAAAAGAGAACAAAAAGACCATATTTTTTGATATTTCCATGTGCAAGCATCGCATTTTGCATTCTTATTCAACAAGAAAAAAGATGTCGGAAAGAATCATTTTTTACGGCCTCAACAAAATAAAACCCGAAAACAATCGTTTATTTATTGAGCTTTTATTATTTTTGCAGCCGTTTTGCGGTTTAATGCAAAATGATGAATAAACGACAAGTTAATGATTACAGCTTCTATCGTTACATACAAGCATAAGGAAAAAGATTTGGATGACGTCTTTACCTCGGTAGCCAACTCATCCATAAGCAGGCTGTATATCATCGACAACTCTGGCTACAACGAGAACATCGATAATTACTGCAAGAAATTCAAGAACATAACATACATTCCGAGCGACAATCTGGGCTACGGAACATCGCACAACATCGCAATCAGAAAAAGTATTGAGTTGGGTGCGAAGTATCATGTTGTGCTCAATCCCGATGTAAAATTCGGACCAGAGGTTATAGACGAGCTGGAGAAATATGCCGACGACAACCCGGATGTCGGTCAGATAATGCCAAAGGTATTCTATCCCGACGGACGTTTGCAGCATCTTTGCAAGTTGTCGCCAACTCCGATGGACTTAATCGGAAAGAGATTCCTTCCGAAGCGACTTACAAGAAACAGACTAAACAGATTCCAGCTGAAATTTACAGGCTACAATAAAATAATGAACATTCCGTACCTTTCGGGATGCTTTATGTTTTTCAATCTTGAAATTTTGCAGGAAATCGGACTGTTCGACGAGAAATTCTTCATGTATTCGGAAGATGTGGACATCACACGCCGAATACATCGCAAATATCGCACGATATTCTACCCTAACGTGAGCATTTATCACGTTCACAACGCCGCATCAACACGCGATTTGAAGATGCTGCGAATTCACATCGTGAACATGATTAAGTACTTCAACAAATGGGGATGGCTCTTCGACAAGGAAAGAAAAGCCATGAACAAGGAAACGCTAAATAATCTTAACTACTAAGATTACTTGCGACGAGCGCCGAAAACTACGATTTTCAGCAAGGCTATCAGAACTTTTACGCGGATAAAAATCTTTTTAAGTAGCGAATTACGGCTTGTGAGGCGCAATGTCATCGTTGCGTTGCTTCCGTGACGGCGATAGCGTATGAGCTTCTCGGGCACGAAACTGAACGAGTAGAAGATTTCGGCAATATTTCCAATCCAGATGTCGTGCATCGGAATATCTTCGGGAAAAGGCAGAGCCTTGTCGAGCAACTCGCGGCGGAAAGCCATGCAGCAGCCAGTATAGCCGTTTTTCAGCAGAAGATTCTTAAGAAAACCTTTCCGTGTTCCGTTGTATTCGAAAAAAGAATCGAGCACTTTGTTCGATTCGGCATCTACAACGTAGGCATCGGAAACGATACAAGCATACGTTTTCAGATATTCGAGCGATACGGCAACCTTGTCGCTTGTCCAAATATCGTCTTGGTCTGAAAAGAAAATGTAATCGCCCTTAACATGTTTCAAGGCGTTTTCAAAATTGCATACCACACCCTTGCAAGGGCCTTCAACAACACGGATTCTATCGTCATCAAAACCTCTTACAATGTCTAATGTAGAGTCTACCGATCCATCATCCGACACAATTACCTCGTCGTTTTCGCCAAGTTGCGACAGTATTGAGGATAACTGTTCGGATATGTATTGCTGACCATTATACGTAGCTATACAAACCGAAATCATTCTGCAAATTTAGAAATATATTTTGAAAAATTCTATAATAAAACATAATTTTTTCGTGCGCATAGTCAACGAAAGTGTGTGGCGCAGCACAACCGTCAATGATTCGGGATTCGTTCGGGCATCGTTCAAGAAGGATTTAAATCTGATTAGCATTTTGTCGGCATCGGCAGTCTCGTTGGCAAAGTCTTGAATGGCAACGCAATCCATGAGTTGCAGTTTGGCTGAAGCAAATGTCTTGACGAATCTGCCAATAAAATCGAAATCGACAAAGTCGAGATGAAGGCGCACATCGTAGCCGCCGCATCGGTAAATCTCGCTTATTCTGAGACACGTTCCGCTGTTTACGGGCATCGCCTCTCCAAGCGGATAAAATCCAGATTTCAGATTTCCGGCAACCGATTTTCCGAAGAAGCCGCGGCGACATGGCGAAAGATGTTTGCCGTCGGAAGAAACAAGCCCCGGAGCGATGATGGTTTGGGCCGAAACCTCATCTGCCAATCTGAGATATTCGTCTGTCGCGCCATCTGGGAAAGTGGTGTCTTGGTCTAACAACAGAAGCCATTCGTAGCCTTTCTCATGGGCTATTTCGGCTGCTTTATTGTAGGCCTTTGCCAATCCGCCGTTGGAAGAATCGCGCACATATACCGCCCGTTCGTCCGAGATTTTCTGCACAAACGATTCGGGCGAGTTGTCGTAAACCACGAACTCGCGCCATCGGCAGTCGCGCAACAACGACAGATACGATTTCTGCTCGCCGAGCAAGGCGTTATACAGCACTATTACTGGAAGAATCTTCACGGAACGATATTTTTACGAAACAGAAAATCAGCACGGCTATAATCTGGAACAACGACGATAAGCCTACGAACAGCAACTCGTCGAAAAACTGCAACGCAAGGGTTATCAAGAAGTAAGCATATAGCATCTTCATGATGTTTTGTCCGCTCTGCGCCAGTTTGTACGTCGCTCCGGTTACAAATCCCACTATTATGCCGAAAATCAGCACTCCAACATAGCCAAAATCCTTGAAATAAGGCGACATGGCTGTAGCTACGTTTATAGGTACGGGACACGGAACGAAATCCTGAAAAACCATCGGCTTGACACTCGTCCATCCAAGGGCATTGGCAATAACGTAATATCCCCTGAAAGTATTCTCGCCCCAAAGCATAGCCGAGTTTGCCGTGTCGTAGCCAAAAGCCACAATCGGCGCAAGAAGATACATTCCGATGAAATCCATAACAGTCATGCCCTCCTCCACTCCGCTGTCGGAAACAAAGGTTCTGACGTTTGTCAAAACAAATCCGAAAAAGAAAAAGACTACCGATGCAATGGCTATCGGCTTCAGACTGATTCTGCGGCGCGTGTAAAGCATGTAGAACGAAGACAGAAAAAGCATGAAGAAAATTACCTTTGCCATTGTGCAGAAGAAGAACATCAGTCCCATGAAGAAGACGAGGGCAAGCCGCCATCGGTTTATCTTCTTGCGGTCGAGTTCAACAAGCAGAAGGACATAAACCACAAAGACAAAGTACCTTACAGGGCCGAGGCTGAATCCGTAAGAATCATCGACGGTTTGCTGACGGATATTGTAGACCAGTTCGACCACGCTTCCGTTAGAAAGCGCGAACATCACGGTTTTGTAGCACATATAAGGCACAAGCAATGCCGAAATTGCCGTGAGGATGTTGATATTCGTCTCGCACGGTTGCCACACAACGACCTTTCGAACCGGCAGAAACCGGAACGTGAGAAACGACGTCGACACAAGTCCTACAACCCACAGAATAAGGCAGATAACAAACTGGTCTGACACGGCATACAACTCATGATTAAGCGTTAGGTACATGAACAGAATCACGCTCCACACGCCAAGAGTAACGCTCCACGGCGAAAAAACGTCTCTGTAAAGATAGAACAGAAACGCCCATGCCAAAACGAATGTCACAACCAGCGCAATAATCATACAAGCTTATAATAGCACAATGTTCCGATAAAGGTCAAGAAAACTACCATGACGAGAATAACGAGCCGCTTAGGCGAATAAGGTCTTTCGGGAACGACGGCAGGCTTCAGAATGGTGAAAGCCGGAGTGCGCTCCATCACCTTTGCCTTTGCCAACTGCAACTGAGCCGACACCTGCTGATATGAGTTGAAGCATATCTGCATCTCGTTTTCCAGATTGTCGCTCTCCGCCTTGAAATAGTTCGAAACCAAATCGTGGTTCTGGTCTGAGAAGCGCGCATATCGTCTTTGCGATTCAACATATTCAGCCTTTGCCTTGGCATGAAGTTCGGTAACGTAGGCAAGTTCCTCGCGCGCCTTCTGGGTTCGGTAGTCGGTTATGAACTTTTGAAGTCTGATTCTCACCGAATCGGCTATCTGAGTTGCCACAAGCGGGTCTTGGTCTGTAACCTCGATGGTTATGACGTCGGTCTTCTTGTCTACGCTGCATTGCACGCGCTTGTTTATCGTCTTGATAATCTTGTTATCCTCTTTTGTGTAGATGTTGGCTGAGGTCTTCTTCTGCATCTCGGCAGATGTCGACGAATCGGCTTTCTTCATGCTCGACGAGAGCCATTTCATCGGCAAAGACCACCAAGCCACCTTTGTATCCTCGATAATGTAGTTTCGGTATGTCTTATTGACGCTTCCGTCGAGGGTTCTCACCTTCACGTCGAACAAATCAGCAAGAAAGGTTGACGACGACTTCACGTCGGGATAAAGTTCGGGCTGAATGGCATCTTCGCTGCTTCCGTTCATCTTAACGCCAACCATCGATGCCAGCGACGACAGATTTCCTGCCAGCGATGAGTTCTGCACCTCAGGAACCAATTTAACCTCGGCCTTGTACTGCCGCGGAATGCTGAATGCCACGACAATTGCCGCAACCGCAGCCACGCCTATGTTTATTGCGAATCTTTTCTTGTGTTTCAATATAAGATTCCGATATTCTGCAAGATTAACTTCATGAAGTTTTGTTGTCAGTTTCATTATAAAAATCAATGTAATCTTTGCAAAGATACATCATAAATTCAAAAAATCATTACATGGCATAACGAAAAAGCCAAATCAGCCATTCTTTACGAGAGTTAGGCATGAGCAATTATGTAAAAAACATACAAAACCACGAATTATTATGCAGAAAAAAAACGCTAAAAACAACTTCTAAGGTACGGGATAGGTTCGGGTAAGCAAGGAGATAGTAAGGAGATAGTAAGGAGGTAGCAAGATGGTAGGTTCGAGAAACGTATATTGATGCAATAACAAAGATACTTCTCTTACAAGAGCTATACCTGCTCACTATTTTTTTTGTGAATGTGCACACTCCCCAAGACAATCGGGATTGTAAAGTTCTTAATACCCCATTGCAAGAAAAGGAACATCATTGAATTCATGCTGAACTGACGTATTCTTTAATTATTCTTAATAAATACTAATAAATTTTGCCGATAGACAAAAAAGATATACCTTTGTATGTTTTTTCATAAACAATTACATTATGACGATTACACATAACAAGTTTTTCAGGGGCGCAGTCATCGCACTCACACTATTCTTTGCACTATCACAAAACCTAAACGCACAGAATGGAATGACTGACAAACAGATTGTTGAATACGTAAAAAAACGCGTAGAAAGCGGCGCAGATCAGAAAGAAATTGCCAAGGAACTTTTGAGAAAAGGCGTTACTCCGCAGCAGTTGCAACGCCTAAAACAAAAGTACGAAAAGATGAAGAAGGAAGAGAAATCAGGCTCTTCGTCGAAGAATCTTAAAAACCTCTCGTCAGATGATAATCGAACAAGAAAGAACAACGGCGAAGAGCGCGACGAGGATTTGGACGATATCCTCGGCGACATCGAGCTGCCAGAGAAAAAAATCTACGGACACGATATTTTCAGAAACAAATCGCTCTCGTTCGAGCCAAACATGAACATTGCCACTCCGGTAAACTATGTCCTTGGTCCGGGCGATGAGGTGACTGTTGACATCTACGGCGCATCGCAGAGCAGCAACACATACAAGGTTTCGCCCGACGGCTCGATAACAATCGAGGACGTTGGTCCGGTATATGTAAGCGGACTCACGGCTGCAAAGGCTCAGGCAAGAGTAAGAAGCCGAGTTGGCCAGTATTATCAGGGCTCGCAAGTAAAACTCTCGGTTGGCCAGACACGCACTATTGCCGTAAACGTTCTCGGCGAGGTTACCGCACCGGGAACTTACTCACTCTCAGCATTTTCTACAGTTTTCAACGCCCTCTACCTTGCCGGAGGAGTTACCGACACGGGTACGCTCCGCGAGATTAAGGTGACGAGAAAAGGCAAAGTTATCTCGAAGATTGATGTCTACGACTATCTCGTAAACGGAAAACTGGCTGGCAACGTGATGCTTCAGGATAACGATGCCATCATCGTTGGCCCTTACGAGAATCTCGTTGAGATTACCGGTCATGTAAAGCGTCCGATGTTCTACGAAATGAAGAAGGACGAGAGTCTTGAGGCTCTCCTCAAATATGCCGGCGGATTCACGGGCGATGCGCTAAAAAACAGCATTCATATTGAGCGCAAGAGCAGCGAGGGTCAGACAGTTTACAGCGTGAACGAGAAGGATTTTGCAAGTTTCACTACTCACGACGGTGACTCAATCTATGTTGAGGCAGCCATCGAGCGATACAAGAATATGCTTTCTGTTTCGGGCGCAGTATTCTTCCCGGGAAAATATCAGCTTAGCAAGGAGGTAAACTCAGTAAAATCGCTGCTGAAACAGGCTGGCGGTCTTACCGAAGATGCCTTCATTAACCGAGGCGTTCTGTACCGCATGAAGGAGAACCGCACCCGAATGGCTATGACCATCGACATCGCAGGAATTACCAAAGACACGGCTCCTGACGTACTTCTTCAGAACGAGGACTCGCTCGTCATCGCATCGACCGAGGAAATCAACAAGAAGAAGATGATTTACGTCTACGGCGAAGTATTCGTACCGGGCGAACAGCCTTATGCCGAAGGACTTACAATCGAGGATGCAATTGTTTCGGCTGGCGGATTAAAAGAGACAGCCACTACCCTAAACGTTGAGGTTTCGCGAATGTTGATTTACACACACACGAAAGATTCGACCTACAACACACAGGCAAAAGTATATCAGTTTACGCTGAAAAACGGTCTGCCAATAAACGAAGGCTCAAAGTTCACCCTACAGCCGGGCGATATGGTTTCAATCCACCGCTCGCCTGAATATCAGCAGCAGCAGAGAATTACCGTAAATGGCGAAGTTCTGTATGCCGGAACTTACACCCTTACGGGAAAGAACGAGCGTCTGAGCAGCGTAATAAAGCGTGCCGGCGGTCTGACAGCCGCAGCAGCCGGAGCAAACGCGCGCCTCATCAGAAAGATGACTCCAGAGGAGCGCGAACGTAAGATTCAGCTTGTAGAGATTGAGCGCCGCTCGCTGATGCAGGACAAGGAGAAGACTCAGAGTCTCAGCCTCGACTCAACAGATATCAAGAAACTGAAAATCAAGGAATACTACAACGTAGGTATCGACCTCGACAAGGCGATGAAGAATCCGGGCTGCTCAGAAGATGTCGTACTTCGCGACAGCGACCAGATTATCATTCCTCAGCACGACTACACCGTGAGAATAAACGGAGAAGTGCTTTACTCTAACACAGTAAGCTATGTTAAGGGCAAGAGAGGCAGCTACTATCTTAACCAAGCCGGCGGCGTTAGCAAGATTGGCGACAAGAAGAAAGCCTATGTCATCTATGCCAACGGACAGGTAAGCCGTCTGTCTAAAGGCAAGGTTATGCCGGGCTGCGAGATTGTTGTTCCGACAAAGCAGAAAAAGGAAACAAACATGCAAAATACATCATTGCTGATAAGTGCAGCAAGCGTTCTGGCAACAGTAGCAGCCGTTTTGATTTCAGCACTTAAATAAAGGCAAAAACAAGCATACGCCGAGGCACTTTTAACATGGGTATACAAAACAGTTACTTACAACCAACAGTGCCAGACATTATACAGAATTGTAATAAATACAAAGTTTTTGAGTCATATTCTTGAAAACAAGTTTTTACATTATGAACTATACGTTGATATACTACATATTGGCATTTCTGATTTCGTTTATATTCAACTTCTTCACAATGCCTACATTGTTGAAGATTTGCTACAAAAAACGACTTTACGATGTGCCTGACGCAAGAAAAGTACATAAGATTCTTGTGCCACGCTTAGGCGGAATACTATTCCTGCCATCAACTCTTATTGCCATGTCTGCCGTGCTTATGGCAAGGGCAGCCCTTGTTGACAACACCATCGAACTTAATCAATGGACTTTTATATTTCTGACAGGAATATTCATTATATACATAATCGGAGTATTAGACGATTTGATTGGATTGGGAGCCAACATCAAGTTTGCCGTACAACTCGTTACAGCATTGGCTTTCCCGCTAAGCGGAGTTTACATTAACAACCTTTACGGTTTGTTTGGCATATACGAGATTCCGTTCTATATCGGATACTTCATAACCGTATTCTGCACTTTATTCATAATCAATGCCATGAATCTTATCGATGGCATCGACGGATTAGCATCGGGAATAGCCGCAATAGCACTTACAGGATACACAATTCTGTTTGCCACAAATGGCATAGAAATTTACCCTATTTTCTGTGTTTCTGTAATTACTGCAATATTGGTATTCATGTACTTCAACATATTTGGTGATGAAAAGAAACAGACCAAAACATTCATGGGAGATACTGGCAGTTTGACATTGGGATACATCATCAGTTTTCTTGCCATAAAGTATGCAATGAACAATGAGAATATACTTCCATATCGTCCGAATGCATTGTTAGTTTCATATAGCATGCTACTTATTCCTGTGTTCGACGTTGCACGAGTTATACTTTACAGATTGCGCAAGCACAAGCCATTGTTTGGAGCAGACAAGAGTCATATACATCACAAATTGCTACGCACAGGCATGTCGCAGCACAAGGTACTTATGACAATATACTCAATTGTATTGTTCTTCATTGTACTAAACTACGTTATGTCGTCAGTAATAAACATAACAATAATTGTTGTGTTAGATATAATTTTATGGACAAGTTTTAATCTTTGGTTGGATAAAAAAATGAAGGCATGATAACGTTGGTTATCATGCCTTTATTTTCTATAAGAATTCAAAGACTTTTGTAATATACTTTACCGAGCACATAAGGAAATTTGAATATATTCCATATCTGCGGCAGGCTTTAGCATCTTCCTTTGTAAGCAACAGTCTGTGCGAAATGCTGCTCGTACTCATTCCGCCAGTACGCATGGTAACAAAATCCTTTTTAACATATTTTGACGAGATATGATGTTTGGCAAACAAACGGACCATCATGTCAAAATCGGCGGCGATTTTATAATCCAAGGCGTATAATCCGTATTTCTCGAACACTTCGCGACGAGCATAGAACGATGGATGAGCAGGCATATAGCCAAAGCGTACTGCCCACGGACGGAAATTCTTCGAACTATAGTAACGCACACATTTGTTCAGGTTGTCGGGATGAACGAAATGGATATCACCATAAATAGCGTCTACTCCATTCAGTTCTGTTGCAACAGTTTCCAACACATCGTTCGTGGTAAAGAAATCGTCACTATTCAAGATTCCGACGACATCGCCAGTTGCCATTCTGATGCCCTTGTTCAGAGCATCGTACAAGCCTTTATCCGGCTCTGACAACCATTTCATTCTGCCACCAAACTTCGGCTCATATTCTTTTATCAACTCCAGCGTTCCGTCCTTAGAACCGCCGTCAACAACAAGATATTCAACATCCGAATATGTCTGAGAAAGAACAGAATCGAATGTAGACTTAAGTGTCGAAACACTATTATATGTTGAAGTTATCAGAGAAATCCTCATAAAATTATCTGTTAAGCAATTTTTTGTATAAGTCCATGTATTCATCTGCCATTTTGTCCCACGAGAAACGCTTTACATTCTCGAGTCCGTCACGGACAATCTGGTCTCTATTATTTTTCACATATTCCATCTTCATTCTTAACGTATCAACGGTTATATCGTCGAGCAACAGTTCTTTGTCGCCTATTACCTCGGGAATAGAAGAAGAATTAAAAGCTATAACGGGACAGCCTGCCATCTGAGCCTCGAGAATTGGCAGTCCGAAGCCCTCGTACAACGATGTATAAAGCAAGCATATTGCCTCGTTATACAGTTTGTTCAGTTCTGTGTCAGAAACGATGCCGCAATATTCGTACTTCAACCTAGCCTTGTCGAGCAACTGGATTTCTGTTGACGAAAGAGGGACACCCACAATTTTCAGGTTATACCCAAGTTTTGCCAGAGGCTCTATCAAGGCATTGAAATTCTTGTATCTGTCGCGCTTTCCGACATAAAGCACATAGTCTTTCTTTTCGGCACTACGCATATAAGAGAAACGATTATCAACGCCGTTGTAAATAACCGAGATTTTCTCGGGATTAACATCTGGCAAATAATGAAGCAAATCTCTCTTCGTATTTTCTGAAATACACACAACGGCATCAGACTTGCGGATAGCCTCGTCCTGCTGACGGCATTGAATGTAGCGAATCAGCGGATTCTTGACGAATTTACGGTATGCAAAATCATGAACCGTGGTAACATTGATTGCATTTCGGTTACTGCATGTGCGGTAATAACTTGAATGAAATATAAACTTCTCGCTTCCCTTGACTGAGATGTGCGGATTTAAGAAACGTCCAAGCTTAATGCAGAACATCTTCTCAGAGGCAACATTATTGCCCAAATCCAGATTCTGGCGGCAAATATTGTCATTTGAATTCTGATACTCGATAAACGAAACACCATTCATCTTGGCAAGAACACGAGACACAAGGTTTGCCCACACCATAGAGATGCCTCCACAGCGTTGAAGCGAAAATACAATATTATCAAAAATTACCTGCATTACTTACAAAAACTTTCTATACACTTGATGAACCTTCTATTACCATTTTCAAAAGAGAAATAATTATTGTATTCCGTCTTTATCTCATTACGCAAATTGCCGTTTGTTTCTATTAAAGATACAATATTCCTTAACCCAGCAGCAAAAGACTGCTTGTCGTTATAAACCTGGAACCACTTGAATTTTCGATACTGTTCATAACCTCTTGCAGATACCTCATGAGTCAAAATAGGCATTCCAAGTTTCAAACCATCCATAATACGCAGCTTTAACCCACTTCCACAATTTACCGGGCAAATAAATATGCCTGCCTTATCAATTGTTTTAAACATATTTTCTGGGTTTGCCTTCAGAACAACATTCTCATGCATATTACACTTAGCAACCAATTTCTCTGAAGGATTTCTGCCTGCAATTATAAGTTTGAAATCTCCGCTATACTGCTCTGCTATAATGTTGTAATAATTCTCAAAAACATCAAATACCGACTGTTCTGTTTGTAATCCCGAAAGACTTCCACATATTGCAAGCACCTTATCATTCAAAGCCAAATCATCGCTATTATCAAATGAGTCTGTTACAACACGAGGTTCATACATTCCAACCACAACATGTTTGTCAAGATTTGACGATATGTTATATTTCGAGATAATAGTTTCCTTGTCATACTCTGTAAGATACATATTCAATTCCGCCTTATTCAATGCAAGACGTTCGTTCCGTTCTACCATATATGGAGTAAATCCAAACAAAGTAGAAGGCAAACGATTGTCCATCTGGTATCTTACCTCATAATTATGATGTATCACAGCTGTCTTTATACCGTAATCCGACATCATGTCAATAGTATCGGCATAAGTGCTGGCATTCATTATGCAATACGAATATTCCTTCCCATGCTTAGCAAGAAACGAAGGCATCCACTGATATAATCTGTGATACCTTCCGCGCAAAAGCCACAGAACTTGACCAGCCTTACTGATTTCCGGAACAAAATAAAAGTTATCATGATCCACATCTGTAGAAGAATGAGCAATCTGAACAACATCTACAGAATCAGGATAATGCAACATAAGAGAATCGAAGAAAGCCTTGTTTGCAAGTCCTCCTCCCGATTTTAGGTTGATACTCTCAGATGTTAATAACAATATTTTCTTCATATTAACACTTCATTTAATTCTGTTCATCAAATGTTTTCTCAAATATATATCGTCTTTCCTGGTAAGACTTAATATCACCAAACATAAAATTATCGTATTGGTATACTGGCTGGTTTATCATTGGTACAGCAATCTTTATGAGACAATATAATGAGACAAACGAAATAAACAAGATTCTGTTATTCCTATAATAGAAGCATTTTATCAAATCCATCCACAGAATCCAATAACAGAAATCAAAAAGAATACATATTCGCTTACTTATCTCTGAAAACTCAGAAAACAAGAATGCCGAGAACAAATAAACTAAGAACGCATTTAAGAACAAACGATTGTCCTTTCGCATACCACAAAGCTTGTCATAATAGCAAAAGAACAAGACAAGAGTTAACAATCTCTCCAACAGTCCAATACTGACATGAAGATGCGAACTCAAATCAGTATACGCTTCCACCTTCTTCTCTACAAATGCCCCTCCTATTCCAGACAACTTAAACAACGTAAGAAATACTGGTATATTTGAGAAATATACTGCAACGAAAAATAAGGATATACCACCAAACACCCACTTGTTGTTTTTTAAATGCATAAAGAAATAAAGTGGGAAGAAAACAACAGAAGAGTAATGAAAACAAAAGGCAAGAATACACATCAAGTAATATTGCAAAGCCTTTCTATTTATAAGATAAGGAATGGCATTACAAAATATCAGCAACGATAAAACATTTCGCATCAGATTTAATGACAGAACAAAGCCATCGAATGCAAAATATAATATAAGAACCAAGCATATATTTTCTGTATATCTTCGTATAAAGTTATATAATAAGAATATACATATAATGCTATGGACAAATACCATAAAATGGAAATTGTCAAAAATAGCCTTACAAAGCAACTGAAATAATATCCACCCAAACTCATCACTCTTGCCTAATTGATAATTAGCGATGTCATACCAATCTGTATTTTCGAACGAGGGATAGTAGTTCATCCAATCATGAGCCACAAATCCCCTAAGTCCGAAGAACAAGACATAAATTACAATTGCAGACCAAGTTACATACTGGCAGAACTGTTTGTCATCTTTTCTCTGATGCACAAATAATGCCAATACGCCCAAGACTGCTATAAAAAAAAGATATGGTAATGGGTATAACATATTTCCTAAATTATCAACCTACTCATATTACGACAGAAGTTCCCCCAACCAATTGTCTATTCTGTACTTATCTATTTCAACAAGTTTGTCTGAAGGTATTTGCAATGGTGATTCCATAAAACTAATAACATCATGCCTATTCTTCTCTATATCATCGGCATCCACAACAAGTATCTGCTGCGGAGAGTAGAAAGGATATTTCAGCACATGTTCGTTAGTTGTAATAATCTTACGCTTTGCTCCCAATGCCCACATAAACCTTGCAGTCAATCCATCCTGATTATCTGGTGCCGTATCTATAACAACCTCCGACTCCATTATCTTTTTTCTGAATTCGGAAGGTGACAATGAAATCTGACTACACAAATCTGAATAATAAGCCTCGGGCGTCAAAATTACACAACCAAACAACTTGCGAAGCAAATATTTTAGCTTAAAAAACGGATATCTGTCGGCCCGCAACTTTATATACGACGGCAAACTGAACTGCGAAGCAATATTATTGAAGAACTTGAACATCTTATAGCGTCTCATGTCGATTCGCCCTAAGCCAAAAGCCTTATACTGCAAATTCACATCAGAATCAGCCTCAACCCAAAATATAGGCAGATGTCCTACTCCATACTGCTTACTTTCACCAATATCGAATGTTAAGACCTTATCAAATTTATCAAAATTACGTTCAAAGTGATATACACACTTAACAGTATCAAAAAGATAGTTTACAGCATATATCTTAGGATTTCTTTCTCGAAGAATCTCAAAGACACATGGAGACACAGACTGACCGTCCAAGACAAACAATATATCATATACTTTACTATATTCCTCCGCAGAAAGGAGTTCTTTCCAATACTGTTCATTTTTTTTTCGGAAAGCCTTAGGATGTACCTTCAGAATTCTGTTTATTCCCCTATAGCCCCAAACATTATCAGGGTCGTCAAGTTGTTTTTTTTCGGGGATAAAATCCACAGAATATCCCTGTCGTTGCATTTCTGCAATAACATCCTTGTATATATCCATATGTGGAGTGCCTATAAACAGTATATTCTTCATCTTATAATGATATCTGTTATTTATATAATCCCTTTGCCTTCATTTCTGCAATACTTGCATCATAGTTATCCTTCTGAACAGCTTGTCCGTCAACCCACTTACAGAACTCACCAATGCCTGCAGAGAAATTCCATTTAGGCTCAAATCCCAGTATATTACGAGCCAATGTAATATCTGCATAGTTATGACGGATATCTCCTAAACGATAATTGCCAGAAACAACTATTGGAACTTGTATTCCATATTTCTCACAAAGAGTCTGAGCTACAGTAAGCACATCTGTTGCAACACCTGTGCCTATGTTAAACACATGACCATTTGCCTCAGGAACTTCCATACCAAGTATTGTTGCATCCACAATATCATCAATATATACAAAGTCGCGAGTTTCCTTACCGTCCTCAAAGATATTCAGACCATTTCCGTTTTTTATACGTGTAGAGAATATGCTAAGTATTCCAGTATAAGGATTGCTCAAAGACTGTCCAGGACCATATACATTCTGGTAACGGAACGAAACAGACTCGACTCCAATACTCTTGCACACCAAGTGTACTAGTTGTCCTTGCACTTGTTTTGCGATACCGTATACAGAAGATGGATGAATGGCACTATCTTCGGTTGTTGCAACGAGTTCAACAGGTCCACCACACTTCGGGCACTTACATTCGAAATCGCCTTTCTGCATATCTTCATCTCTTCTTTCCAACGGATAAACATCACCACATTTTGGACAACGATACTTGCCTTCGCCGTAAATAGCACGCGACTCTGCAACAACAACTCGTTTTACATTATGCTTGGTATTAGTAAGAATATCGAGCAAAAGAGCTGTACCGCCAATGTTGGCATCAACATACTTCTTTATTTCGTACATTGATTGTCCTGTACCAGTTTCTGCGGCAAGATGAATAACATAGACAACACCATCAAGAGCCTTCATCCAGTCTTCTCTTGAATTTACGTCCCCCTTAATGAAATTAACCTTGTCCTTTATATTGTTATAAAGGGGAGATGTCTCTTCAGGGTTCGCACCATGAATCTGTTCTGACAATGAATCAAGAACAGTTACTTCATATCCTTTTGCTATAAGTTTTAGGGCTACATTCGAGCCTATGAAACCAGCACCACCAGTAATTAATACTCTATCCATCGTTTACCTTTTTATAAAATTCCCTTGTTTATCTGTTCGCTCCCACTTATGGGATTCGAAATTATATCTTTTCACTATATATGCCGGAGATCCAACAGCAACACAATAATCAGGCACAGATTTAGTTACAACCGAGTTTGCGCCTATGGTTACATGTTTTCCTATCTTAACACCCTGCAAAATTACAACATTATTATAAATCTTGCAACCTTCTCCTATATGTACAGGCTCAACTGTTATATTCTGTCTTTCTATCGGAACTGCAATATCATCGTAAGGATGATTAATGTCCGTAATGGAAACATTAGCAGCAATAGCGGTATCACGCCCTATCTCAATACGATCGGCACAGGTTATATGACAGTTCTGCTCTATCGAGACATTTTCACCAATAACAATAACCGGCGTAAATGATACGTCGTTGTAGCAAGACACCCCCTCAATCCTTGCATTGTTTCTTATTTGTACGACTTTACCCATTTTAATATATTGGGGCGTAATAAGCATAGGCTTTATTACCATTGAAGACATATGATATTCCATGTATCTATGCTTATAACATATATAGTAAAACAGGCGTTTAAACCTCTGGTATACGTTACTAAAAATTCCCATATAGCATTTATTGAATAATCTGATCCAATCCTAATTCCCTACATGACGATTTCAGCATACGCTTGTCTTCTTCTGAAATATCCTCATCTCCAATAGATGGAACTTTTTCATATTCAGCAGAAAACAAATTCTCCAACTTCGATTCTGAAAATCTTTCATCTTCACGATATAGCATTTTCTCATGTTGCAATACCTGCTGTAGAGTAAACTTTGTTGCTATCAGTTTTGCAGGCACACCTGCCACTACAGAATATGGCAGAGTATCCTTAGTAACAACAGCACCAGCTCCGACTACTGTTCCACGCCTTATTGTAACACCCGGCAACAGTATTGCACCAGCACCAATCCAACAATCTTCCTCTATCACAATGTCTTTATTAACATCTCCGATATGATATTGTGCATTGAGATAAAAAGGGACTCCCACCTTTAAGACATGCGGACTTGGCACAATAATGCATCCAGATGAAATAACAGAATATTTTTTTACATACAGTTTACCATTTAGAGAGATAAAATTTGTATTGTCCTGTATAACGACATAGTCATCCAGATACATATTTTCAGGTACAAGCTGAGAATTCGGATTAACAAACGTATGTTTGCCGATTTCAGCAAAATGTCGCCTAAATAGCAACATCCTGACTTTATTTCTGATATTAAAAATACTACTCAGTTTCATACCTGTTATTTATTCCAAAGACCTGTTGCTGTTTTGTTCAACAATTTGCCAACCTGAATATCCATCAATACTGCATAAAAAAGGTTTATAATAATCAACGATATCAACACACCATAAGCTCCCATGTATCCGCCCAAGAGCAATGACATTGGAATATGTAAAAGCATCCCTATCACAACCATTACGGTCTCTAAATACAATTTTCCCATACCAACTATCAATGTACCGTTCAGCGTCATCCAACAATAAACCGATACATATACAGCAACCATGGCCGTCATCATAAAAGGAACGTCGACATTATCACCAATCCAAATGAGATATAGTATCTTTGATGCTAATACCATTAGTACTGAAGCACCTACAGACAGTAGCAAAACCTTCTGCATTTTTTTTCGGATAGATTTCATCCAGTCGTAATCGCCTCTTGTATACGCATCGGTATATGCCGGCCAAAGTGGATTAGTAATGATTGTATAACCCAACATAGTAAAATTCATAAGTCGGTACGCAAGATTGTAATTAGTCACTTCGAGTGGCGATGACACATGAGATATCAATACATTCGTACTTTGATACAGAACCAGCACTTGAACATTTATAATAAAAAACTTGTATCCCAATCCCAACAAATCAGCCACCAGACATTTGCGAACACAAAATATGTTTGGAGCAACACTACGAAATTTACCGAAATAAAAAATAAAGGATGCCACACATGTAACCACTATAGGCATGATTGCTACAGAACATGCCAATGTTACCAAAGACGGAGGGACACACTTCGTAAGAATAACAATAACTACCAGAGACAGGATATTACCAATAACCAGAAAAATATCGGTAAGAGACACCTTTTGAAATGCAGCCACAACAGATGAAAAGACATTAACAATCATCTGGGTACAAGCCAACAATACCACTACTTGCATAGCCAACATTATATCTGCCTCATATTTAGGAGCGATATTAAGTATACTACACCAGTTCACGTATGGCAACAATATTTCCAGGATAATACATAGTGGCACAAATATCAGCAACATCATAAAATATGTTGTTGAAACAAGTTGCTTTCCCCTCTCCCAGTCATTGTTGGCAATAGCCTCAGTCAGCTTATTTTTTAAGCCTTGCGAAAAGCCGATATCCATAAAAGACAATCCTGTCATTATCGAAGACAATGTAAGCCATAC
>Ga0256407_10002330_pt1 | contig 36665 bp, 22 predicted proteins | sample RumenRJG_04DNA_FD_193489 | JGI IMG/M metagenome (GOLD analysis project Ga0256407, IMG submission 193489) | Bovine rumen microbial communities from Lethbridge, Alberta, Canada - RJG_04 | ecosystem: Host-associated > Mammals > Digestive system > Stomach > Rumen | place: Canada: Alberta...
AGTCCCAACCGAAACCGCGCGGAACCTTCTTGCCCTTCATGGTCCAGTAACGCGGAACGATGTCCTTGATGGTACCGGCAAGCAAGTGACCGTAGTGCGGAAGGCCCGTTGCAAACGGAGGGCCATCGTAGAAAGTGTACGGTTCAGTTTCCGGACGGGAGTCCAGCGACTTCTTGAACGATTCATCCTTATCCCACAAGGAAAGAACTCGTTCCTCAATATCAGGGAACGTCTCGTTTTTATCTACTTCGCGAAACAAAGCCATTATAATAACCTCTATAAAATTTACGCGGGAAATTTAGAAAAAGGCGAGAGCCACGGCAATGCAATTTATTGATTTGACATGGCCGAGCCGCATTGAATGCGCTCTGAAAGAGCGCCAATTTAGAAAAAACTGACTAAGAATTCAAATGGGAAAGCACGCGCTCTTCGATTTGCGGGACAACTTCGCAAGCCGACCTTTGACCACTTAGTGCTTTAGCACTTATGTGGGCATGGCCACCTTTAGGTGGTAGTCGCGGGAAACTGTTTACAGGCTCCCATGGCCGAGGCGAAGAAGTTGGCGCTTGCGCAACGTCTCTTCTTTCTTTACTTCACGAAACATGGGTGATCCTTTGTTTTTTTTCGGGCGTAAATTTAGAAATCAATAAAAGTAAACAACCCATGGCAAAGTTGATTTTGATGTGTTACTAGCGACATCAAGAACTTGACCATCAACCCAGGCGTTTATACGATAAGGCCGACCGCCCAAATTGTGCAATTTGAACAGATAACGGCGATTTCGCTCAAAGGTATATCCTCTTTGGAAATACCAATCCGACAAAGGCACAACAGAATCATCCAAAGACAAGAACCCAGTCAATTCGGCCCCATCTTCCGCAGAAACGCCTAAATGCAGGCTTGCAGGAGTCCAGTCATTCGGGAATCCGACAACTTCAAACCACAAATCGCCTTCGGGAACTATACGAATTGTATTGTTGACAAGTAATTGCAGGGGATTTGCAGAAGTACACCCTTCATCACCCGGACAGTGAGGTTCATACTTGTTTACAGTGTTCTCCCTGAGTTTCCCAGCAAAACGCATATTATCAACCCAAACAGAATCAGCTGTATTCAAGACGATTTCGAAATGCATATCGGAATGAGGCTCATTAAATATAGTTCCAACTTCATTAGGCATATCGAATTCGTATGTCAGCCACCCTCCCAAAAATGGTTTTAAATTTTGTAATAAACCAATCTGCATTCGCTTATTCGATGAAGGAACATTAAGCCATAATTCAATAGTACCAATCCAGTATTTATTCTGTGTCGAAGCAGGAACAAAAACATCTATAGCCATCTTATCACCAACCATTTCAAAATCAGTTGTTGATATTGCTCGGCTTTCTATAATCTTCCATCCCGCAGGAGAAACAAGGCTCTTCAAACCTTCAGCTTGACGTTCGTTGTCATTATACAAAGAAGTGTGCATAGAGGACCAATCAGATTCAATTTCAAATCGACCAACGCTAAATGATGTATAATCCTTTTCCATCAGCAATAGAGAAAAAGCAACATCTCCGGGAGTTGAGCAGTGTAATGAAATAATATTTCCTGGATTCACAAGATCGTTGTCTAAAGGAATATAGACAAAATCATTTCCCGTATTATTTTTTATAGGCACGGTATAAATGGGAACATTATTGTTCATCGGACTATGTATTTCGAGTTTTTCCAACATAGCCAGCTTTGATGACTGAACTTTCAATGCATAACTTTTCTCATTATCTGTTTTAACGATTCTAAATTTTCCAACATTTTTTCCTGTTGGAATATACCCATCTTTCCTAATTAGCGGTTGAATTAGATTTATATCATCTTCTGTAAATCCTGAGCAGCAATTCGAAACAACAAATTGCCCATTACGAATAAATTCAAAATGATTACGATCAACAACAGGATTAAACGCAATTGAATCCGGCAAACTATTTCCAATTTTTGTTGAATAAGCTGTTCCCATTTTATTGGATAAGGAAATTTCCCACTGATATGTTCCATTTTTCTTAATTGTTGGCATATATCCAAAATACACGCCATCACCATTTCGAGCATCACCATTGGTGCCATCATCAGTCAATTCAAAGTGCATTTCCATTCCATCGGGATCAATTATTTTTCCAACAACGACCATTCCTGTCAACAGGTTTATATCTTTTTGAACAGATGCTGTAAAAGACCCCTGCTGAGGCCATATATACATTCCAAAAGGATTTGGCGTTACGTTTACAGCATATTCAGGCGTTTCCTCCGAAACAAGCACCCTAAGTTCAAGATCATATGGAGAGTTATTTTTTACTTTAATATATTCGGATTCTTTAGGTCGCAGCTGACCCGGTTCTGTTTCCGTAATAAAATAATTCATCCCATCTATATTGAAAATTTCTGTCTTAGCATTAAGTACTGCGCCATTCCCATTTTCTATTTGCACTGGATTATTTAGAGAATTTCCTCTATAAGCACCATAAATTCGAACACGAGTTGAAGTCTGAGGAATAAATATTGATGACGATAAAACATTAGATTTTAAAGTATTTGAAAAGACCTGTTCATGTCCGTATGTTCCTGCCAAAACAGTAACGACAGCATCTTTTACTTTTAGAAAAAGTTTTTCTTCTTGTTCATAATAGCTCCCCCCAGTTTCACTGGCCATTGTAGATAAAAGTTCCCTATCTGCATTTTCCCCATATGCAAAAGTATGAATAGAAATATTTTCTGATTTGTACAATTTTACAACATCTTCTTTCGTTTTCACGCTTTCATTATCCCATCCATCGGACACAACATAGAGTAATTTTAAACTTGATGGCTTTTGGAAACCTTTAATAGCATCATATATTGCGTCAAACAACGATGTTCGTCCTGCTGGAGAAATGCTCGATATTGCATTATATATATCATGTATATCTGGATTAAACCTTGGTTTATAAATAATCTTCTCCTCTGTGTTGAATGCGTAGACTCCAACACTAACATTTGAGACATCATACTTTTTATCAAGGCTTAGGAATCCTTCTGCAGTGAATTGAGCTGCAAGTTTTGCTTGTTCCATTTTGTTGTAAGACGCCATACTGGCGGACCGGTCAATTACAACAATAGTTTCCACTTCAAGATTGTCAATCCAGTCAAATTCTAAAAATTTTCTTGTAGTCTTTGAATATTCTTCCTCTGTTTTTCCATCTAGTTCCACTTTCATGTATGGGATATCAACTTCTTTCGCTGATTACAATAGGAAGCACTCCACCATGTTGCATCATCCAAATTCCACCATGATGTATTTTCATTGTAGTTAACCAAAAAAGTTGTCGTATGGTAAACATCGCTACTCTTTGGTTCTCGTCCAATAAGAGATTTGAACCATCGCCTTACATCTTTATTAGCGCCAAAACCTTCATCATATTCTGGGTTAGATATCAACAAATCCCAACCCGAGATGGAGTTTCCGTTTTTTCTAAAATTGAATCCTTGAGGAGAAAAACGTCGAACATTAAAAGCGGAACTAAAATTCCACTTTTGCCACTGAGGAGAATAGCCACACCCAACGGAACCAAAAGCCCCTTGATCCCACATTATTGAGTTTGGAGCACTGGATGCATTTATAGGCAAGGATATACCCCATGGCTGAACACCGGGATCACTTATAACAACATCTTTTAACGAAAAGGATAGAATTCCGTCATCAAGAGTAGACACATTTACATTATCAATAGAAGCATATCTAAATTTATCTGCGGCATAAGGACGATGGGTAGAAGCATCTTTACCTTCAGGGTGTCCGTGCAGACCATTAGGTAATCTCGATGTTTCGCCATAAGTATTAAATCTAACCAACTGGCCATTCGTCATATAAGGCTCAACCAACGCCTTAAAATAAGCAGGATTGTCGCCTTTATTTTTTAGAATAATTCTGTTTGAGGCAACATCCGCCATTATATCAACAATCCCTTTTTGAGGGTTTATTTCCGCATCCCCGTATTCATCATACAGACCATAGATATAATGCCCTGATTCGTGAGCAAACGTAGAAGCCATTCCCTCCACATTGTCTTTTTGATTAACCCCCTCATAATCGTTGCATTCGCATTTAAAACCCTCACATTTTTCATAACCGTTACTCTTATAGTAGTCAGAGACAGATATCACGCCATGATAAGTAAAGCCACCAACATGAGCATTGGCCCAAACACCACATTTAGCCCAAAAGACATCACATGCAGAATTAAATCGTCCATTATCGATAAAATGAATTTTACCCAAATAGTTTCCACCATTGCTCATCTCATAAATTGCATCAGCCCAAACCTTAATAATGTTTTCGTATTTTTCACGCGCATTAGGGTTATTGGGATCATCGGCAATAGCTTTTCGCTCTATACACACCGACAAATCAATAATTTCTTCATTCGGTTTTCCTGTTTGATCATACGAAGCCACACGAACATGGCTAAATGGAGAGGTTCCTGCCCATAATTGACATGCAAGAAACAATGCTAGATAATGTTTCATGTGATTTTCCTCATTTTATTTTTGGAATATAGAAAAACTTATTATATTGTTATTGTATGAAGAAAAAAATCATCATCCTTATTTTTATCATCTTGTGCAATTCCTACGCACAAAGTATTTCTTCTAGTTCCAACACTCCTAACGCGAACATTTCATCAAGGTCTGAACCGGCATGTGCAGTCCAGTCTATTCCCGGAATGCAATATTCAAAAACAGTCCATTATGTATATAAAGGATATCTATTTGATAAAGCCATAAACCTTCAAGGCACCGTTAATAATGTTGTTGAGTCAGAGGCCTTTGTTCTTGATAGTTTTTCTATTGAACCAAAAAGCAAAATAATTCAATTAAAAAACGTCACTATAGAAACTAGACACGATTACGATTCATCAATGGTTTCTGCATTTGACTCAAATTTTGTCTACGTTCCATACGATTCGTCAATACAAGTCGGAGATAGCATTTTCATAAAAAATTACTCCTCAATCTTTTTCGGTTACTGCAATGAAGCCGGAGATTTCATAAATTCTCCCAAAGGGTACGTTTCTGGAGAAATTGAAATAACACGCCCAAGTTCAACCCATATTATTAGATCACGAAAACCGAATCAAGAAAAAAATAAAGAACCTCGCAATAGAAACGCATGCGGACAATTCATAAAAAATAAAACCTCCAGAATAATTCGATACTAAGCAGACATGTAGCAGTATTCCCCTACTTGTTGCTCTTGCGCCTGTTGCAATCCCTGCACAGCATCTGACAATTCGTGTCAATGGTCGGGCCGCCTTCGCACCAGGGAGTGATATGGTCGGCTTCCATTTGCGCAAGCTCGAAATGTTGTTTGCAAATCGGGCATATACCCAGTTGACGCTCGTACGCCTTGATTTTCTGATTGTCCGTAAACGCACGGATTGAAAGGTTGCGTTCGTCACCTGTTAATATGTACGGATAAATTCCTTTCTTGTTGGTTACGTCGTCATCCTTGATGAGCCGGGCGACTTCGTTGTCAAGCATTTTGAAATCGTAGATATTGTCCTTGTACTTGTCGTATAGCGGTCCCCATTCCACGCCCTTCATGATTTTCTTGCGTTCCTTCGTGGGTCTGAAAGTAGACTCGACCCAATCTATCACCGCCCGAAAATATTGTTGTAGAGCATTGGCGTTCACGTCGTGCTGGTGCTTTGCCATATAGACATCGACGGAATTTCTTGAAATCCACCTGATGGCCGTTTCCAGATAATCCTGGCGGATGGCGGAGCCGTTCAGGTAATCGGCTCCTATCTTTTGCGCCAGACAGCCGTTCTTGCTGAAATAGCGTTTTGCATCGGCGAGCCATGGTCCCGCATACACGGCATTGCGGAGTTCCTGCTTGGTGAGTTCCTCGCCCGCGATATTGATGGTTTCGAACCATTTCAGTTTTTCGCTGTCGGTGCCGTCGCAAACATACACCATCAGCTCGTAGTCAAGAATCTGTTCCTGTTCGTCCTTCTGCAAGTTGTGGAAATGCTTGAACAGGTAGCTGAAATCGCCCGCGACATATTGACAAATAGAAATCGTCCGTTGTTGTCCGTCGATGACCTCGAATGTTCCGTCCTCGCGAACAGCCCAGTACATCACGTTCAGCGGGAAACCCTGACGCACAGTCTCTATCACGGCATCGCGCTGCTTGTCCTTGTAGATAAATTCCCGCTGATAAGGCGGTCGGATGTCGAGTTTGCCCCCGAAGGCGACGACACGACCAGTTTCGTCATCATTCTCGTAGCCTTCCACAAGGTCGCGAATCTTGATTTGCTTGAGTTCAATTTTCATTTAAGCCTCCTTGCGGCGACGGATAAAAATTCTTGCATAAGTTGTTTTGCCATTAATGGCGGGTCGTGCATCGCCATCTTTCAACTGCGGAATACCGACGATTTCAGGATCATAGCCGGCCGATGATTCCATTCCCAAAATTTCGAACTGTTCCGGATTATACTTGTTCAAGAATGTTATGGGAACACCCATCACGCCGTTGAAGTCTTCAGGAATCAGTTCGGTCTTGTTGACTTCGATTGCGTCATAATTGTCGTAATGCGGATAATCCTCTTCGGAATACTTTTTATAGAGAACAATTTCTTCATGACGTTTTGGCAAGTCAAGGTTAGTGAACCAACAAGCGTTTCCAAGGCTACGCCATTTTTGACCACTTTCATCAATCCAGAAACGAGTTTCCCTTGGTTCATAATAGTCAGGAACTTTAAATTTCATATCGCCCGAATGACTTCCAAGCCAAACTTTATTCTCTTTTATTAGCTTAAACACTTCTTTATACGTAATTGCGTTTTGATTTCCTACAATCAAGAATTCCTTTTTATATTCAACAAGCTGTTCTACATACTCCCTGAATAAACTAAAGGGCGGATTCGTCACCACAATGTCGGTCTGTTTCAGGAGTTCAATGCATTCCGCGCTACGAAAATCCCCGTCGCCTTCAAAATAGTGGATGCCGATTTCTTCGGGGTCGGGAACACGGTTGCCGTTCCTGTCGCCAAAGTATTCCAGCCAAATGGCCCGCTCGGAATCGTTCTGGCTGAACAAGTCCCGCTCCTGGTTCTTGTAGCAGGTGGTGACAAGCCGCTTGAGTCCCAGATGTTCAAAATTGTAGGCGAAATAGTGGAAGAAATTGGACACGCGGGGGTCGTCGCAGTTGCAGAGAACAGTCTTGCCCTTGAAGTGTTTCTTGTAATGTTTCAGTTCGTTCTCAATATCCGAGAGCTGTGTATAGAACTCGTCTTTCTTGGCGTTCTTCGCGTTATGCAACTGGCTGTTCTTCGCCATGGGGCTTGCTCCTTGGAGCATTGCCCTGATTCCGCACAACCAGCTTTCACAAATAAAAAAGGCGTGAAGTTGAATGCACTTGCTGTTTCGAGGCTCTCGACTGCCTACCAGAAACAAGCGCAAACAACTCACGCCCCAAATGGGCGACAGAAATGCCTGATTGAGATTGCTTCACCCCTATTCGGGGTTCGCAATGACAAAACCACCTTGCACGATATGCAAGATTTGCATCTGTCGAAATACACCCAAACGCACTATACAGGGTATAGCGCGCCAAAGCATATATGCGTGAGCGTCTGTCCCATTCTCTCTGGTACGAAACTGTCGAGATTTCGAAACGAGAACGAGAGCAAAAGCTCAAATTGCGAGCGTCGCAGAAACCGAGCTTGCTCGGAGTTTCTATGACCGAGCATGCCGAGCTTCTGCAAAGCTCAAAAAAATGTCTATGAGAAAGATAGATTATTTTGACAAGAAAGGGAGATGCCCGCTTTCGCGGGCATGACAAAAGGGCGGGTGGGTGGGAAAGCCCGGGCGTTGCGGGGCGGCGCCTGAGCCCCGCAGTAGGGGTAGCGGAAAACGCCGCCAGGCGGTTGCAGCGAGGGGGAGCCTTCCCCCTTCCATAAAACCAATCTTGTAGTGGCGGGACAACTGGTCCGGCGTCACGAACGCATCGGAAATGCGGGAGAGCGGCTCGTAGTCCTTGCCCACGAGTTCGGAACCCTTGCAGGTATCCACGATGTTCGGATTCTTGAAGTAGGCGGCGGTGCGGCTTGCGGCAATCCAGTACTTCTTGCCGTCAGCCTCCACCAGGTTATAGTCCATGTCCGGGCCCACAACAATGCAGAAGTTAGAATAAAGTGTCCACGGGGTCGTCGTCCACACGAGGTGACCAAAGTCCTTGAACTTGGGCTCGTCCGTGTTCAGCGGGAAAATGAGCGTCAGGGACGGGTCCTGACGGTCCTTATAGCCCTGGTTCGTTTCGAAGTTCGAAAGCCCATAGAAGCGAGTGAAGCGAAAACGCTTGCGTTTTCATTTCCGAGCTGAACAGGCTTGCAGTTTACTGCAACTGACCGTAGTGCGGGAGACTGTTTACAGGCTCCCATGACCGAGGCGAAGAAGTTGGCGCTTGCGCAACGTTTCTTCTTTCTTTACTTCACGAAACATGATTACCTCGATATAGTAGACAGTAGGAAGTAGACAGGGAGTCTGCTTGAACCTCTACCGACCACAAGGCGTTAAATTTTCGGGCGTAAAGATAGAAATTCGCTAAAGCCACGGCAATGCGCCACCACCCCAAAGCGGTCAAAAACAGCCAGCCCCCACCTCCCCAATATTCCAAAATAAATTCACATTTTTTGCAAAAAACTCGCTCATTGTAAGAAAATTATATATATCTAATTACAAATAGGACGGGAGCAGTGAAGCCACAACTTTCGACTTATGTAAGAAAACCGTTAGTCCTTTTTGGACTATCGAGATCAATTGTAAACCTTGAATTTACAATTTCTTGATAGCTATATTAGCGGCTAATCCATTAAAAAAAACAAAAAACAGAGGTACGAAAATGGCAGTAGAAGACAATTACAAAGTTGGACATGTCATCATGATAACCCTTTCCGCCGCCATCGGAGGGTTCCTATTCGGTTTTGACTCGTCCGTGATCAACGGCGCCAACGTGGCCCTCAAGGGCTATTTCAACTGTAACGATATGCAGCTTGGTCTTGCGGTTTCTCTCGCATTGATCGGCGCTGCCGTCGGTGCATATTTCGCCGGACGCTTGGCAGATAAGTTTGGACGTGTACGTTGTATGCTTGCAGCGTCCGTCCTTTTCTTTATCAGTGCAATCGGTTCTGGCCTTCCGTTCACCATCTACGACTTCATCGCTTGGCGCGTCATCGGCGGTATCGGTATCGGTGTGGCATCCATTATCGCCCCGATTTACATTGCCGAAACCTCCCCGGCGCATTTGCGTGGGCGTCTCGGATCCATGCAGCAGTTCGCCATCGTTATCGGTATTTTCGTAGCCCTGCTTTCCAATTACATCACAGTCCTTATTGCAGGTTCCGCAAGCAACCTGATTATGGGCGTTGAAGCATGGAAGGTGATGTTCTGGGTCGAAGCCGTACCGGCATTCCTCTACGGTGTCGCCGCCTGGCAGCTTCCGGAATCTCCGCGCTACCTCGTAAGCAAGGGCCGCATGGCAGAAGCAAAACAGGTTCTTTCCTTGATAGCAACGACTGGTATCGATGAAAAGGCCCAGGAAATTGAAGAATCCTTCAAGACCCACAAGCCGGCCAAGCTCGCCGACCTCCTCGAAACAATCGCCGGCAAGAAGCGCATCGCCCCGATTGTCTGGGCAGGTCTCGGACTTGCTATCCTCCAGCAGCTCGTGGGTATCAACGTGATCTTCTACTATGGTTCCATGCTTTGGCAGAGTGTCGGCTTCGGTGAAAGCGACGCCTTCCTTACAAGCGTGATTTCCAGTGCTATCAACTTGACCATGACTATCGCCGCTATTCTCCTCATCGACAAGATTGGACGTAAGCCGCTTTTGCTCATCGGTTCTGCGGGCATGGCCGTAACTCTCGGCACACTCGCCTGCTGCTTCCTCTTTGGTTCTGACGCAAGCGGTAACCTCGTCGGTTCTAGCGGCATCTTGGCACTCCTCGCTGCAAACTTCTACGTTGCATTCTTCGCTGCAACTTGGGGTCCGGTGATGTGGGTGATGCTCGGAGAAATGTTCAACAACCGTATCCGTGCAGTCGCCATCTCCGTTTGCGGCCTTGCACAGTGGGGCGCTAACTTCCTGGTCAGCTGGTCCTTCCCGGTTCTCGTCGGTAAAGACGGCATCGGCATCGGCCCGACATACTTGATCTACACAGCCTTCGCAGCATTGAGCTTTATTTTCGTCGCCAAGCTGGTGAACGAAACAAAGGGCAAGAAGCTCGAAGCCATGTAATCACAAGAATCGCTATAAATCAACCCATCGAAGGTCTCGGATTTTCCGGGACCTTTCCTTATATAACTATTTTGATTGTTGTTGGATTAGGATTATGAATTACAAAATATTAGCACTCGCTTTTGGACTTGCAGGAAATGCCATGGCAACTCCCATCAAGACTATTCCCTGGAACGGCCATATCGGAGCCGTAAGTTTCACCTTTGACGATGCACTGGAAAACCAGGTACAAAATCTAAAGCCCGTGCTAGACAAGCAGCCAGATGTACATGTCACGTTCTTCCTCACAAGCATGGGAGACGGCTTTAGAAAAAGCGCAGATGGGTTCGCCGCACTTGCAAACGCAGGGCACGAAATGGGCAACCATACAGAATCGCACGGTCACCTGACTTCGATCAGCGACAACAGCGAATTGGAAAAAGAAATCATCCAGTTTGCCGAAAAAATCGAAAAGACAATCGCCGATAACGGGGCAAATATCCGCGTCATTTCGTTTGCCACTCCTTTCTGCGAAGACAACGACAATGTCAAAGGTTTCATTGCCAAGCACCATTTCATCAACCGGGATTGCGGTTGGCATGGTCGTAACGAATGGGACGTGGAGCCAGACTGGCTAAGCCTCAAGGCCAAAATCTGGACGCGTTCTGGCGCTTCCGTAGACGAGATGCTTTCGTCGCTTGATACGGCGGCATTTATCGGCAACTTCGAAGGCGCGAACCCGTGGGATGTTCAGGTAAAGGGCGGTTCCTGGCTTGTCGTTTTGAATCACGGCGTCACAGATGACAAGGGCGACGATTACGCCATCGACCCTGCGGATATCGAAAAGCAGTTCAAACACGCTATCGAAAACAAGCTTTGGGTGGCACCGTTCGGCACCGTAGGCGCCTATTACCGCGCACATTTTATCGTCGATTCAGCAAAAGAATCCGCAACAGACGACGGTTTTACTGTAGAATGGGAAATCCCTAGCGAGCACATGCCCGCAAGTATCCCGCTCCGCGTAAACATCGACACCCAAAGCGTTGGAGAAAACGCAATTGTTGAACAGGGTGGCAAGGCCATCAAGCGCGAAAGCGACGGCAGTTATGTTATCGAATTCACAGAAAAGAGCCTCAAGGTCCGAAAGCCAAAACCAGGCGAGAATCCTGATTCGGCAACGTCACTTCCGGGGTCCGCAATACGACCGCTTGCAAATTTTCCAAGCAACACTAAGTACACGCTTTTTGACCTGAACGGCAACGACCTTGGGAATGTCAACGGCTTTGAAGTACCTGCAAAATTTCCAAAAGGCACGTATATCATCCGGGCCGAAGCGAACGGACAAGCGCCAATTTCAAAGAAAGTTTCTCGATAAAAATACAAAGGTGATTCCGTCCCCATACGCGGATCATGACCTCATAAGCGCTAAATAGCATTCGAGGCGAGTATCGCGACAGACTGCTTGCAGACTGTCATGATTGAGCCGAAGATGCCGACGCAAAGCGTCGAAGCGGGGCTTGACAATCAGAAAGAAGATCACTTTTTTAAAACTATATGCAAAAAGCCGGGGCTTTCGCCTCGGCTTTTCGCTTTTTTAGGAATTCAAATTTGAATTACTTCACGTTGACACGGTTCATTTCGGAACCGACGCGAACGATGTAGGAACCCGTAGCCGGAACGTTAACCGTCAAGTTGCTGCTCATCAGCATGCCACCGGCAATTGCCTTGCCCTGCATGTTGTAGACAGCGAACACGTTACCAGCCTTAGCACCGTTGATTTCGAGCTGCATGCCGTTTGCGCGGACGCTGAAGGTCGGAACCATGGAGACCTTGTAGAGGCCAACCTTATCATCGATCTTGATGCCAGTGAGCTTGACCGGATCAATAGCCTGCTGGGATTCATCGAGGAATTCAACAGCCTTGATGGAGATTTCACCGATACCGCCCTGAGCATCCTTGACTTCCCACTTGAAGCCAGTAATGCAGGTGACGATTTCAGAGCCTTCCGGAGCCTTATCTCTATTAACCCAATCCAAAAGGCCTCCAAAGTTGTTACCATCAAGGAAGCCCTTAAAGCCAAGTTCCGTCGGAGTCATATCGTAGGTCACTGCAGTATAGTCTCCAGTCGGATCCACGTAGATACCCGGTTCTGCACCAGCTTCAGCAGTCTTGTCATTCAATACTGCAAAGCGGATCGGGCCACTGGTCTTTGCCGTAACACGGACATACTTGATACCGAGAGTGTTGAAGTTCACGCCGCAAGTCTTCGATTCCTTGCATTCATCTTTCTTGAAGGAAACTGCAATACCAGCAGACGGATACTTGAGGAGACCGGCCTTAGCCTTTTCTTCAGTCCATTCCGGTTCCGGACCGATTTCCATGGAAGCGCGAGCAATGATAGAGCCATCGTCCAACTTGTAGAGCGGAGAAGAGCCAGAATCCGGAACCATCTGGGTGCCGATGCCGAGCTTGTCATGGTATGCACCCCAGTTCCAGAGGCCCGTAATGCCAACAGTCGTATCACCGTAGGCCTGCTGAACGCCATCACCTTCCTTGATGGACGGAGCCTTGGTCGTGTCCGGTGTGAACGGAGTGAAACCAGTGGTATTGTAGAGGTTAGGCATGTTACCCGTCACGAGGAGGAGGTAAAGCATGTTCAAGGTAGCCGGATAGTACTTTTCACCCGTCACAGATTCGCCGCAGCCAGTAACAGTTGCGCAGCTCTTCTTTTCCTTAAGGACCTTGTAAACGGTGCTGAGATAGGCCTTTGCATCGTCGCTTTCAATAGAAGATGCAGCAAGGCCAAGACCGCCGGAGAACGTAGAAGAAACAAAGTTACGGGTGCTGCTTTCATCTGCGACGTACTTTCCACCAGAATAGGCATAACCAGAGTTCACGCCACTAGCAGTACGAGTCGTCGGGATAAGCCAGTTCACGACCTTCTTATTGAAAGCCTGAGCCTTGGTATCACCGTACCAGTAATAAGCCCAAGCCATGCGCCACGGAGTACGGGCTGCGTCATCGTAGAAACCGATATCGTTAGAAACAGCTGCAGCCGTCAAAATCGGCTTGTGAGAGTTCCAGTCGCACCAGTCCGGAACAAGACCGGTCGTAGCATCCTGGCAAGCGTTCAAGTCGGTATAAGCCTGGGAGATGACGCTAGACCAGGAACCGCCAGCAACATCCTGGAAAAGCTGGAAGTTGGCAGTCGTTGAATAGCTCGGGTTGAAACCGTCATTCCACTGGTTACCCGGCTTAATCTTGTTGCTAGCAATATCGTTGGAAGCAATCCAAGAAATGAGGGACTTACCAGCAGTGAGGTAAGAATCGTTGTTCCACTGCTTGGAAGCCATCACGAGAGCGAGAGCGGCGTCGAAGTCAGCGTCAGAAGCTGTACCTGTACCGCCGCGGCAACCGATACGCCAGTTCATACCACCATTGGAACCAGCGCTGTTGCTTGTCCAAGTGTTATAAAGTTTCTTGAAAACTTCTTGATCGTCCATGTAGACGGTAATCAACATACCGTAAGCAATAGCTTCGGAAACAGTAGAGCAATCACCTTCCGGAGCAAGGACCCAGCCCTTGTCAGCCTTGTACCAAGCCTGCTTCCACAGGTCATAATGATCCTTGATCACCTTCGTATCGGCATAATCAATAATCGTGCCGTGCGGGTATTTCATGTTCTGCGGGAACGGGAACTGTCCAGCAGAAGCCGTCACTGCAGCTGCTGCAGCAACGCCAAACATAACTTTCGCCAATTTTTTCATATGAATTCCTTTAAAAAAAGATTTCACCCATCCACCGTAAAAGATAGTTTGAATGCATAACGAAAATCAACCCTTCTTTTGTAAAAGGATTGACATAATGCGCCAAATCACACTTAAAGTGTTCTCGAAATGTTCGTATTTGCTAATTTACGTTTACATTTCTCTGTATTAAGGAACTCATTGTCATAAGAACCTTTGCAACAACAAAAGGTTTTGTCAAATGGTCATCCATACCAGCGGCCAGAGACTTCTGACGATCTTCTTCAAAAGCATTTGCCGATAGCGCGATAATCGGAATCCTGACCTGGGGATGCATTTTCCGAATAGCCCGAGTTGCTTCATAGCCATCCATCACCGGCATCTGGATATCCATCAGAATACAGTCGTAATAACCAGGCAAATGTTCGCGGACTTTCGACACGGCCTCAAGCCCATTTTCCGCTATTTCAACAATCATTTCGGCATCGTTCAGGAAATCCTGCGCGACTTCCCGGTTGAACTCGTTATCCTCGACCAGCAACACGCGCTTGCCCTTTAAAATTTCGCTATTTTCAAGAGAAATCTCTTCACCACCATCAATAACGACATCACTTTCTGTCGCTATCTTGAATTGCGTCCGCAGGCATACAGTCGTTCCCAATCCAACTTCACTTTGGATATCGATTTCGGCACCCATCATATCGACAAGCCGCTTCACAATGGACATTCCAAGACCTGTTCCCTGAACACCGCTCTGGGTCGAAGACTGTTCACGGGCAAACTCGTCGTAAACACGTTCCAGAAATTCCTTGGACATTCCAAGACCATTATCGCTAATATCAAAACGGAAAACAGCAAAACCATCGACCTGACAAGGGAGTTCCTCTATAGTAAAAACGACACGCCCGCCATACGTCGTAAACTTTTGCGCATTGGACAAGATGTTCCCCAGAATCTGACGAAGACTGTTTACATTGGCGACAACAAATTTATTCTTAACATTCGAAAAGTCATAAATAAATGAAATATTCTTTTGTTTCATCAGCGTCTTGTATGATCCACAAAGTTCCGTCATGCAGGAGGGCAGATTCACCATCCTTTCCTTTTGCACAATCTGTCCAGATTCAATCTTTGCCATATCAAGAACTTCTTCGATCAACTGAAGCAAGTATCCACCCGACATGCGGATTTTCTTTAGAGCATCCAACACCCCCTCGCGACTTTCAATATGGCGTTCCGCACGTTCCGTATAGCCCATAATTGCATTCATCGGCGTACGGATATCATGGCTCATATTCAGCAAGAACTTAGATTTCGCCTCTTTAGCCTCGGCAGCAAAAGCATTGGCTTCACGCAACTTGTAGTCGAGTTCATCCTGGCGGTTTTTCATTTTTCGACGGAAAGCAAGCCATACAAGTGAAGCAATCAGGACAAAGCCTATAGAGCAAAAGATTACGCCAAATACAGAAGCAAGGCGAGACTGTTCCCGCACCAGTTCCCCAGAATAGCTGGGTGTACGAAAGCCCGCATATTTCGTGATTTTAGCGCGGACCGTCCTTGGCGAAAGCGCCATGACGCCTTTTGTCAAAATAGAAGCCAGCTCACGCGGGAACGTCCGCGGAACAGCAATACGCATTCCAAGCAGCAGGCTATCACGGCCTTCGATCAGCTGATTATAAAAATACGTCGGAGTAAACACCCACGAATCGTCACCGCCCGCCATACCATAGCGACCATCGAGAACAACGAGCGGCTTAGTCTCGTCGTATGTCATGACAAATTCATATTTAAGTCCCGTATGCCGCATTACTTCAGCAAAGACGTCCAGCAAGATTCCTCTGGGAACATTCTTGTCCATGTACGCATAAGGAAACACCGCATTCCGGACCGTCACACGAACCACTTTGTCTTTGCTAAGGAAATCCTGCAAGAACAGACGTTCACGCTCGCTGAACACCGACAAATCCAATATACTGTCGCCATAATATTTGCTGTACAGCCGATTTCGCCAATTGGGTTCCGTTAAATCCATCTGCAGAATCGCATAGTTTATTTCTGCAAGCAATACCGAATCCGATTTGCGCACAATGAAGCAACTCGAATTTCGCCCAATAGGCAGCGAATATGCAAATAGGTTTTCAAGATTCTGCGTCCGATCCGCTGGAGATACCAAATCTATCTCTCCACGGTCAAGCATCTTTACCATGTCGTCCCATTTTTTCTCGTAGCCGACAAGTTCAAAGTTCAAATTTGCGTAGCGGGACATCTGGCGAAGCAAATCATACCCATATCCGCCTTTTTCGCCATTCTCCGATATTTCATGATAGCCGGCATTAGCGAAAAAGCCCACTTTTACAGTACGTGGACCAGCAAAGGCATGTTCCCCTAGCAGCAGCAACAATAAAGCATATAAGACCTTTGCACACATAGGCAACCATCCGGCAAACTTTTCTTATATTTATATTACAATATATATACAATTTTTATAAAAAAGGCAATATTGAACATTTTAGCACAGGATGTACTTTAGAAAAACGATCAACAAACCAACCGAAGTTACATTTTTCTTACGCTCAGTTTGTAAAATTATATACATTTAATATGTATTGTATTTGGGTTTGAAAGGATTGCGTTATGGAAGAAAAACGCCCTCTTATTTTGGTTGTTGACGATGTGGCTATGAACAGAGCCCTGTTATCCGACATACTTAGCGACAAATACGATATTATCGAAGCCGAAAACGGAAACGAAGCATTAATGCTCCTGCGCGAGAAGACTTCTGAAATTTCGCTCGTGCTCCTCGATATGGTGATGCCCGAAAAAGACGGCATGGAAGTCCTAGACATCATGAACAAAAACGGCTGGATCAACGAAATCCCCGGCATCATGATTTCTGCCGAAACAGCCCACACGCTAGTCGAAGGGGCATACACGCTCGGCGTTACAGATTTTATCGGGCGTCCGTTCGACGAGATGGTCCTCAAGAACCGGGTAAACAACACCATCCGTCTTTACAAGAAGCAAAAGAGCCTCTCCGATCTCGTCTTAAACCAGATTTACGAAAAGACCCGCAACAACAGCATGATGGTCACCATGCTGAGCCATATCGTGGAATTCCGCAACGGCGAAAGCGGAATGCACGTGCTACACATCAACACCATCACCGAAATGCTCCTGCGGGAACTGATGCGCCGCACGAACAAATACAATATCAGCAAAAACGACATCGGCGTCATTTGCACGGCATCGTCCATGCACGACATCGGGAAAATCACCATTCCAGATGAGATTCTGAACAAACCGGGCAAGCTCACTCCCGAAGAGTTCAATATCATGAAGGGGCATACCATCAATTGCGCCCAGATGCTAAACGCGGTGCCCATCGGGAAAGACGAACGCTTAATGAAGTACGCCTACGAAATTTGCCGCTGGCATCATGAACGTTTCGACGGTCGTGGCTATCCTGACGGTCTGAAGGGCGACGAAATTCCAATTGCCGCACAAATTGTTTCCATCGCAGACGTCTACGACGCACTTACAAGCGAACGCTGCTACAAGCGAGCTTTCACGCACGAGAAGGCTCTCGAAATGATTCACAACAACGAATGCGGCGTATTCAATCCAATCTTAATCGAATGCCTCGACGCCATCGCAGATAAACTCATAATCGCTTTGCAAACATTCGACTGGAGCAAGCAAGCGGACAAGGACTTTTTCTACATTGCCGACGCCATGATGAACAACCCGAAGCACCCGATTTACAACCAGGCGTTTAGGCAGTTTATCAACGAACGCAAAAAAAGCCACTTCTTCGAATCCACGATAGACGGGATGCTCTTTGAATATTCCTATACCCCTAAAGTAATGAAGCTTTCTTCGAAAGCATCGAAAATGCTCGGACTGCCCCGGACTATCGTTGACGACTACAAACCAAGTCTCGACGCGCAAGACAACGCCATTGCCGAGAACCTGGAAAAGATCAAAAAAATTTTGCGGCGCAAATCAACGCCAAAGGACAAGCCGTTCCTTCTCAAACAAGCTTTTAACATAGACGGAAAGAGCACCCCCTGCAATGTCAAGGTTCTCCAGATTTGGGCAAAAGGGCAAAACAAGGCTCCCGAACTCACTTCCGTTTATGGACACATCGACGTGATCAAATAACTAAGGATAGATTTATGACACTCTCTGAATTTTACAGCTCTCTCGGTGAATCATTGGATGAAGTTATTGAACGACTCCGCATGGAATCTCGCGTTGCAAAGTATTTGGGACTTTTTTTGAACGACCCGAGCTTTAATGAACTCAAGGCAGCCTTTGCAAGTAACGATGCAAAGACGGCATTCCGCGCTGCGCACACGCTTAAAGGCGTTGCCGCGAATCTCGGACTAAACAAGCTTTCGGCATCAAGCAGCGAACTCACCGAAGACTTAAGGCCGGGTGTTTTTACGGACAAATCGCAGGCGCTCCTGGAAAAAGTCGAAGCAGACTACAATGCCGTCGTGGAAGGCATTAAGCAGTTGGAATAATTTAGACGAGAGACGAAAGAATTTAAAAAACAAAATCAATTTTATCGATGCCTTCGGCACGATTATAAATCTCTCGTCTCTAGTCTCTCGTCTTTCGTCTCAGTGCCGAAGATACTTCTTCAACGCGTCTTCGAGTTGTGCAATGACGACGGGTTTTGCCAAGTGGCCGTCCATACCCGCTTCAAGGGATTTGCGGCGGTCTTCATCGAAGGCGTTTGCCGAAAGGGCGATAATCGGAACACGCTTGTCCGGGAACATTTTACGGATTGCACGAGTCGCCTCGAAGCCGTCCATCACAGGCATTTGAATATCCATCAAGATGCAATCATAATAGTCGGGGCCTTTTTCTCTTAGGCATTCCACGGCAACGGAACCGTCCGATGCAGATTCGACAATAACGCCTGCGCTCTCGAGAATGTCCTTGGAAATTTCGAGGTTCAATTCATTATCCTCGACAACAAGAACTCTAAAGCCTTCAAATGAAACCGACTCCTGTTCGGAATGGGCAAAGCGCATCTGCTCGACAGCTTCAGGATTTTCCTGAATGCGCATCGGGATGCGAATCGTAAACGAGGACCCCACCCCGACCTTGCTTTCGACATCAATAGAACCTTCCATCATATCGACAATGCGCTTGGTAATGGCAAGTCCAAGACCCGTCCCCTGCTGCTTACTAACAGTCGATGTCCTTTCCCGGGAAAATTCATCAAAAAGATGCTGCTGGTACTCCGGACTCATGCCGATACCCGTATCCTTAATAACAAATTGATACAGGCCATAGCCTTCGCGCTGTGACGGGACCTGACAAATATCGACAACGACAGAGCCTCCCGACGGCGTGTACTTCACAGCATTGGAAACCACGTTGATAAGCACCTGATTCATGCGCAGGAAGTCAACATAGACATATCGATTTTGAATATCGTGGCGATTAAATTCAAAATGCACATTTTTCTTTTCGGCCAAGGACTTAAGCATCGGGACAAGGTCTTCCCCGTTTTCATCCAGATCAACAGGATTCAAGTCCAGTTCAACCTTGCCGCTTTCAATGCGGGACATGTCAAGCACATCGTTGATCAAAGACAAGAGGTGTTCACTCGAAAGCTTTGACTTGCTAAGGCAATCCAGAGCTTTTGCCTTGTCGTCAATATTCTTTACCGCCATGTCGGTAAAGCCGATCATTGCGTTAAGCGGTGTGCGGATGTCATGAGACATATTGAACAAGAACGCACTCTTTGCCTTATTGGCAAGTTCAGCCTTTTCCAGGCTCGCCATTTCGCGTTTAGTCTCAGCATCGACACTATGGAAACCGGCAATCACATGGTTCTTAGAGTTTTCATCCTTAACAAACTTTATCTGATAGTAAATATCTTCACCATCAACTTGAAGTCTAAAGTTAACGAAGTAAATATGTTCGCGTTCAACAGCGTCCAGCACCTTTGAAGGTTCGGTCGCAGCGCAGAACGCTTCCCGATCGCCTGGATGCACAATCGTATTCACAAGGACATCTAGGCGTTTTCCAAAGTTATCGATCTTGGACCAGCCCGGAACGAGTTTTTCAAAGAGCGGATCAAAGCGGTAAAGCACCTCGGAAAGGGTTTCGTAATCGACGTACACCACACAGCCGAAGTCATCCGACAAGCCAGAGATAACGGCCATGTCGCGATTCGCCGCAGCCTTGCGTTCGGCTTTTGCCAGTTCTTCTTCGTTTACGTTTTCAAGAGTTACAACGATGTGGTTATCGGAATCAGGCGTTTTCGCAGCCTTCAAGCGATAGAACACCAGCTGCCCGTCGATGAAGAAACGAAAAGAAACCGAAACGGTACGATCGTTTTCCAAGCCATGCAGCATCCGATCTTTATTGACAAAGTCCTTGACGGCATTCCAGTCATCCCTGTAGACCGTCTTTTCGAGAATCTGTTCCAAGCCTTCAAAAAAGTTCTTGCAGTTTTCCGCATCAAGAGTCTTCACTGCGCCTTGAGCGTTAAACTCGATAAAGGAATTGTCGTTTATGTCAACGTAATAAATACTATCAAAGCCATCGCCTAGCGTGTTTGCAATATCGGAATACTGGTCAAGTTCACGCAAATGCATCTTGAACTCGACTTGTTCAGTCACTTCCATGCAACAGCCTTCGAGACGCACCCCTCGAGTGTACTCGTTATTGCGCCCACCATAGTTTTTCAGGAAAATGACTCCACGCGACTGGTGGTTCCAGGCGTATTCCACCTCCGACATCGAGCCGCGAGTCATTTGATCTACAAATTCGGCAAACCCTTCGTAATAAGAAAGGTCCACATTATTGCACCACAGATTGTAGAGGTCTTCGGGGAGAGTTTCTTCAGGGAGTCCTAGAGTCAGGAGGAACGTCTTGTCCGCATACATTCGGGGAGGTTTCCCCTCATCAAGTTCAATCATCCACAAGCCAATACCTGCACTAGACAGAATCGCACGAGTCAATTCTGACGATTGAAGACAGTTCATGGTTTGCAGCTCCTCCGACAAGATATCCCTTCCAACAACCGCTAGCGGTAGTCCCTTGATATAAAATACACTTATTTTCGGGACATGTTTTCGGAAAAACGAATAAAGTCTTGGATTTTAGCATGAGTTACTAGTTACTAGTTTATAGTTACTAGAGATTTTAGCGAAAAAAGCCTAGTAACTAGTAACTTAGAACTCAAAACTAGCGAAGAGCTGCCTTTGCCGCTTTCGCCTTCTTGCGGCGCCAGACTTTAAATTCCATGTAAAGTGTGCTGACCGTATAGATGAACAGCAGTAAAAGGATGGTATTCTTCGGGCGGTTCAGGTTGCAGATGCCCCATGCAAACGTAATAATGGGCAAATGAATCAGGTACGGATAGAACGAAGCGCGACCAATATGGCGCACGAGCGGGATGCAGAAAAACCTTGCCAAGAAACCTTTACCCGAAAGAAGGCTCACCACGAACATGCCATAAATGAAAATCGGCAGACTGTGGTGGATAAAGTAATTATAACCCGGGTTGATATCCGGACGCATGAGGAACAGGCTTCCGTAAAGAGCGAGGAGCAAAAGCGCCTGCGCAAATCCGCTCACAAAGTCCTTCTTGAAGACATCAAAGACGCCCTCGTTGTAAAGGCGGTAAAGCACCATGCCGAAGATATATTCAAAAACGCGCACCGGCGCAAACATGTGGAAAAAGCGGTACTTGGCATCGAAACCATCAAACCACAAGTTACCCGTTTTGCCATACACAATAGCCCATAGAAGCCCAGGAACAAACACGCCGCCGAACAGAATCCAGAGGGTACGGCGGTTCTGCTTGATAAGCCAACGGCTGAACCACGGCGTAATCGCATAGCAAAGGAAAAAGCTCGTGAGCGACCAGGACGGTTCATTGAGCTTCATGCCGAGATCCGGTACAATCGACCACGTAAGCGTGAGGTGCATGAGCAGGCTCCGCCACGGGTGGAACATCTTTGCAAGCCCTGCCGAGGCACAATCGCCAATTTCAGAGAACGACGGCAAATGCGTGTAGCCGCTCATCTTGAACACAATCAGGACGAACATGAGGAGCGTCATGAAGAAGTGCAAGCGGTAAAGCTTCGCGATGCGGCTGAACATGAACGGGATGACCGGAATGCTGCGATCCGGATCGCTGTACTTGCTTGCAAAAAGGAACCCGGCCAGCACATAGAAAATCCCTGCGGCAAAAGCAGGCGCCGAAATGATGGGCATGACCCACTTGCAATCGGCCATGTACATGAGGGCGTTGGAACTGCCCAGATGGAGCATGACAATGTTCAGGCTTGCGAGGAGACGGAGACCGTCAATTGCAGGGAAGTAATTTGCTGGTTTCGGCATTTCGAGGAAAATTTAGAAAAAACAGGGAGATTCCCCGCAAATGGAAGGGTGAATTTGAAATTTCACAAGCAAACCTGTCCTTTTTCATTACATTTTTCTTAAATTACAAATATACAGTCACTTAAGGAAGAGAAAATAAAGAATTGGTGTTTCGATCATGAGCAACGAACGCGCAAAAATTTTGATTGTCGATGATGACACCATGAACAGAGTCGTGCTATCGGATCTGCTCTGTGACGAATATGATATCATTGAAGCTAAAGACGGCGACGAAGCCCTCGAAATTCTCGAAAAACAGGCAAAGGAGATTACGCTTGTCCTCTTGGACATGATTATGCCAGGGCGTGATGGTCTCGAAGTTCTCAAGACCATGAATGAAAAAGGATGGATCAAGGGCACTCCAGTCGTCATGATTTCCGCAGAAACCGCAACACCGCAAGTCGAAAAAGCGTTTTCGCTCGGCGTTACCGATTTTATTTACCGACCGTTCGACCAGATGGTCGTGCAAACGCGCGTCCGCAATACCATAAAGCTTTACGTAAAACAAATGCAACTTTCGGAACTTGTCACGGACAAGATTTACGAAAGGACTCGCAACAGCGACATGCTGATATCCATTTTGAGCCACATCGTTGAATTCCGTAACGGAGAAAGCGGCCAGCACGTTCTGCACATCAGAAAGATCACCGACCTTTTGCTACGCGCTTTACTTAAGCGCACCCAGGAATACAATATCCCTGAAGAGGACATCGGTACCATAGCCACAGCATCTTCGATGCACGATATCGGCAAAATTACAATTCCCGACGAAATCTTGAACAAGCCCGGCAAACTCACGAAAGAAGAGTTTGAAATCATGAAGCAGCACTCCATGAATGGTGCAAAAATGCTCGACACTATCCAGTACTTCAAGAACGAGCCACTAATGAAGTACGCTTACGACATCTGCCGCTGGCATCACGAACGCTGGGATGGACGAGGTTACCCCGACGGGCTTAAAGGAAACGAGATTCCCATCAGCGCGCAAGTTGTTTCCATAGCCGATGTTTACGACGCGCTCACAAGCGAACGATGCTATAAGAAGGCGTTCCCTCACGAAAAGGCTCTTGAGATGATCCGCAACAACGAATGCGGCGTATTCAATCCGCTGCTTCTGGAATGCCTGAGCGATGTCGCCGACCAACTGCCAAACGAAATTAACGATGGACGCACGAGCCAGTTAAGCGACGCCGACTTCTCCAAAATCGCCAGATCCATTTTTGAAAGCTCGGATGACAGTTCGGACAACATCATTTACGAGCAGTACCTGATCGAGCGCAAAAAAAGCCAGTTCTTCAGCTCGTTACAGAAAGGCATTTCGTTCGAATACACTTACGAGCCTTCGGTGCTCAAGCTCAATGCTAGAAGCGCAAGGGCGTTAAGCTTCCCAAGGACCATGGTTGAACCCGAGAACAACAGCAATTTCTGGAACATCTTCGGGCGGGACAACTGGGATGAATTTGTAAAGCTATTGCATGATTCGCAACTCAACAACGACTCCTTTACCTTCAACAGCGAAATGATGGTAAAAGGAGAAAAACGCCCATGCAAGATCAGGGTCCAGCAAAGCTGGAACAGGCGCGATCCTGAAAACCCGGAACTCATTTGCGTGTACGGGAATGTGGAATTTTTCTAAACAATTCACCCTACATACGCGCCAATTCCACGATTGAATTCGTTATCCACAACAAAAAGAACCTTCGAGAGTTACCTCGAAGGCCTTTGGGTATTTAAGGCTCCCCCGTTTGGTTCAGGGGAGTTATGGATTAGGATTTCAATTAGCGAGAGATACGAACAGACTTCACTGCACCATTCTTGACGGAGCGGAGCATGTAGATGCCATTGTTCTTGACGTCGCTAGAACTCTTGAGAATCTGAACGGCATCGCTCATGGAGTAAGCCCTCATGCGACCGAGACGGACACCGTTGGCATCAAACACGTCGTAAGCAGCAAGCACCGGAGATTCCAGGCGGACCTTGGAGTTGATGGAAATCGGCGGTTCATCGCCACCACCCGGATTGTCGGAAACTTCGCCCTTCACAAAGTTGATGTAGTCGATATCGAAGTATTGCTGGGTCACATCCATGCGGAGCACATGCTTACCAGCCGGAAGCGTGACTTTTTTCTTCACGTCGGAGAATTCATCGTAGCTTGTGCCAGTGACTTCGAATTCAGCGAGAGACTTGCCATCGAGAGAGAGCGTGAATGCGCCCGTGCCTTCGGTTGCGACAGAAGCGATTGCAGTGTAGTCGCCAGCTTCAGCAACGTTGATGGTGTATTCGTACCAGTCGCCAGTCGTGTTGTAGCCAAGAGCAATGCCAGTTGCCTTCTTGTAAAGGTCAGCACCGGTATCCTTGCGGTAGTCGGAATCGCCATGGTTTTCAGAATCGTCGCCATAGGATTCATTGCTCGTACCGTCTTCGTTCTTGCCCTTGCCAGGAATGTCGAAGTCTTCGATTTCAATCTTACCCGGAACAGCGAGAGCTTCACCCTTGAACGGGAGCTGCGGTTCAGGTTCAACCGGAGTCAGAACGCCAGTTGCAAGGCCCGTCGTATTGACACCCTTGTTCTTGGACAGATAATCCTTCAACCAGGTCATTGCAGGACGGTCCTTGCCATCCCTGATAATGCCGGAGTTACCGCCAGAAGTCCAGGTTGCACCATAGATATAACCCCAAATGGTGATACCCGCAATGTGTTCATTTTCCATGAAGTAGGAAATCTGCTGCGAGTAGCAGTTCTTCTGGTCGTTATCATCATTCGATGCAATATCGTATTCAGAAATGAACAGCGGAATCTGGGTCTTGGTCCAAATTTCTTCGATGGCAGACTTCAAAGTATTGATGTTCAAGCAGGAACCGCCACCGCCCTGGCCACCGGCCTGACCACCGGAAACCTGCATGTCATGAGCCTGTAAGCCATAGGCATCCACCGGGGCGCCGGCTTTCTTAAGCTTCTGGATAAGGTCAATACCTTCGTTTTTCTGCCACTGGACGGTATTGTAGTCGTTGTAAATCAAGATTGCATTCGGCCAACGTTTACGGGCCATTCTGAATGCTTCTGCCACGAATTCGTAGTTGCCGTTATCGCCTCCGAGAGCCGCAATAATATTGGTGCTCGGATAGTCGGAATGGTAGTTGTTATTGCCCGTACGGATAGCTTCGTTCACCACGTCGATCATTTCAAGATCGGGGTAATGCTTGGCAACGGCGTCAAACCATTCTTCAATGATTTGCTTAGTTTCGGAGGCACTCTTGCCCTTAATCCAGTTCGGATACTGGGATCCCCACACAAGAGCGTGGAACTTGAAGTGACCGCCATTCTTCTTTGCCCAGTTGTAGGCGGCATCGCAACCACTCCAGTTGAACTGTCCACGAGCGGTGTTGATCGAACCCCACTTACATTCGTTTTCAGCCGTAATCTGGTTCCAAAGCTGCGTAAAGTCGCTACGAACCTGACCGCGCGTCGTAATGTTACCGACGAATTTTGCAGCACCATCGGCAAGACCGGGGCCTGCATAAGAACTTACTGCCCCACCCAAAAGTGCAGCAGCCATCAAGCCTTTCAAATATTTTGATCTCATTTTCCACATCCTCATAGGTTAAGGGTCCCATACAACCATTATAAACATATCCTTGTTTTTTGAAATTGCCTCAAAAAGCTCAAAATTTATCATTGACAAAATGTCCATAATGGATTTTTTACAAAAAAAATGTTTTTTAAGTTAAAACCTTTTAAAATTCCATTACTATTCAAAAAGTACGTCATGCGGGCGGGGCCCCAGCTCGGAGTTGATTTAAACCCATCCTGGCGCAAGCGCCAACCTTACGGCTCAACCATGACCATACAAGTATGGTCGCGGCACTCGCCTTTTAAGGTTGTGGCCGACGCTTTATTCTCACAACGACAATAAGCAATCATTTAATTACACAAAAATCTCGCATTATACCGAAAAAAAATGTTTTGTAATTAATGCAAAAAAAGGACCTTCGAGGGTGAACTCGAAGGCCTTGGGGTATTGGATTAAGAAATTCTAACGTGTAACGCGGACTGTTTTCACGGCACCGTTCTTGACGGAGCGGAGCATGTAAACGCCCTGGATCTTGATGGAATTCGAGTTCTTAAGCATCGACACAGCTTCGTTCAAGGAATAAGCGCTCATGCGACCGAGGCGCACCCCGTTCACGTCAAAGACGTCGTAGTCGGCCAGTTCAGGAGTCGCCATGTGGACATTCGTGCGAATTGCAGCTTCATTTTTAAACTCAAAATTGAAGTAGTCCACGTCAAAGTATTCCGCAGTTACATCCATACGCAAGATATGCTTGCCCGCCGGGAGGGTCACTTCAGCAGTGACATCCTTGTAATCATCCCAGCTAGAACCCGAAACCGGAACTTCGGCAACGGACTTGCCATCAATGGAGAGCGAGAAGGAAGCGCTTTCGCTTTCCGCTGCAACAGAAGCGGTCATGACATATTTGCCAGCTTCCGCAATATTGACCGTATATTCCAGCCAGTCGCCGGTCTGGTTGTAACCCACGATAACGCCCGTAGCCTTGTTGTAAAGGTCAACAGCCGGAGCATCGTCCTTACGGTAGTCGGAATCGCCATGGTTTTCAGAATCGTCACTGTAAGAGGCGTTGGTCGTGCCATCTTCGTTGACGCCCTTGCCCGGAACGTCAAAGTCTTCGGCTTCGATCTTGCCCGGAATTTCGCGCACCTTGCCCTTGAACGGAGTTTGCGGTTCAGGTTCGACCGGCGTGAAAGTCACATCGTTCTTTCCCTTGCTCAAATTCTGGGCGAAGTAGTCTTCGAGCCAGGTCATTGCGGCACGCTTTCTGCCGTCCTTTTCCATGATGCCGGTGTTTGCGGCCCAGGTTGCACCATTGATGTAGCCCCAGATAGTAATGCCCGCGACCCATGGAGTTTCCCACATGAACGGGATCTGGTTTGCGTAGTCGTTCTTTTGCTTGGTGTCATCGGCTTCACCGATATCGTATTCCGAAACTAGGAGCGGGAGGCCCGTCTCGTTATGGATTCGAGTCATCTTGCTTTCGAAATCAGACTTGCTCATGCCCTTGCAGTCATGTGCCTGCTGGCCGTAAGCATCCACCGGGGCGCCGTTCTTGACGATGGTCTGGATGAGTTCGATACCTTCATTCATCTGCCAAGAGAGCGTGTTATAGTCGTTATAGATAAGCACAGCCTTCGGCCAGCGTTCGCGGGCCATCTTGAAAGCGGTCGTGATAAAGTCGTACTGGTGCTTGCCATTGACAACGCGGTCACCGCCGAGAGCTTCAATAATGTAAGAGCCACCGCATTCCGTGTCATCGGTACTGCGGCCTTCGGCACCGGCTGCCGGCTTGCCGTAACCAGAGTGGTAGTTGTCTCCGGCCCAAATAGCTTCGTTCACCACGTCGATGTATTCGAGGTCCGGGAACTTGGCGGCAACGGCGTCAAACCATTCCGTGATATATTTCTTGGTGAGTTCTACGGTAATGCCCGGGTTTTTCTTTTTGCAAAGGAAGTTCGGGTACTGGGATCCCCAAACGAGAGCATGGAACTTGAAGTGGCGTTCGCCCGGTTTTTCCTTGGCCCACTTGTAAGCGCCTTCGCACTTGTCGTAGTTGTCCCATGCGAACTTGCTCGTGCCGCTGTTTCCATTAGAAAGAGAGTGGATGGAACCCCATTTACAACCGTTTTCAGGAGTAATCTGGTTCCAGTAAGTGCCCATGTCGTCACGGATCTGGCCACTTGTCGTGATGTTACCGACGAATTTGGCACCGCCATCGGCGAGAGCAGCGTTAGCAACGGAGACAAAACCAGCAACGGCTACTGCAGCCAAAGAGAGAGAAAGTTTTCTCATATACCTAATCCTCATACACGGTTAATACCCATAACCATTCTAAACTTATCCTCTTTTTTGAAAAATGCTCAAAAAACGCAAATACTTATCATTGATAAAAAATCCATAACGGAATATTCGTAATGGAGATGCCCGATCAAGTCGGGCATGACAGGCTTCGGCGGGCATGACAATGCTTACCTGATGCGGTGGCCGGTGAGGTCGAAGTGGCGGCCGTTTTTCTCGACGAAAAGCTTGTTGTTTTGGATGCGGAGGCGCGGGGAGGATGTTTTTTCAAGAGAGCGCGCGGGGTCGGCGGTGCGAATTGCGCGGATTCCGACAGATTCTTCGCATTTTTCGCCTTCACAGAACTTGAGCCAGTCGATATTCACATAATTGCCTAGGATTTGCAACTTGAGGACATGTTCACCGGCCGCAATTTCACCCAATTTGGCCTGCACGGCGGTATAGTTCGACCAATCTTCACCCTGTTTTGCAATAATGCTGTCGGAAACGGCCTTGTTGTCGATATAGAGTTGCACGCCAGCCTTTTCAGAAGCGGTCGCCATTTGCACTTCGACGGTGAATTTCGATGTTTTTTCGATATTGACGGTGTATTCGAGCCATTCGCCCGCTTGCGTATAGCCTAGAGCGTAACCCTTCGAGAGGTCAGCGGAATCTAGCGCGACGATATCCACGGCGTCCTTGCGGTAGAAGCCGCCTTCGTTTGCGGAAGACTTGTCGTAGAACGAGACGCGGCTGCCACCGAGGTCATAATTTTCGGCTTCGATTTTGCCCGGGAGCGAAACAGCCTTGCCCGCAATGGCGGCTCCGTCAGCGTCAAAACCTCCGAACGGATCTTGCTTAGGCGGGTCCGTCTCGACGGTATCGGCCCAAGACATTTGCATGCGGTCCACGCCGGACTGATTCACGATTTCGAGTTTGATGTTCGCACCTTCGCCACTGCGCTTAGTCATGCTGTACCAGTCGCCATCGCGGAGGCCCGGCCAGTAGAAACTGCCCATTTCCCATTCGCGGAGCTGGTCGGACATGCCGCGGATGTAAGCCATGAAGTAGTTGGTCGGAGTGGAATTGTAGTCCATGTAATCGTAGTGAACGCCGGCCTTTTCGCCCGGACTCATGGCGCCACCCCATTCCGTGCAGACGGTGCGGTCGATGTACTTGCCGACTTTGCCCTTGAAGCTGTTTTTCCAACCCTGCTCGGTGGTGATGCTCATGTTCCAGAAGGTGTATTCGTGAACGGCAAAGAGACAGCCTTCGAAACGCGGGTCATCAGCAATATCAGGGACATTCCAAGCGAGGCCCGAGCCATCGAGCAAGATGTGGTCACGCGGGACATCGGGGAACTTTTCGAGCCACGTTGCATACAAGTTGCGGAGTTCATCTTTACTGTACATGTGCGGTTCGTTAAAAATCTCGAAATAGGCGTTCGGATGGTCGCCGTACTTCTTGACGACAGTCTCCCACATGGCCCACCAATCATTCATGTTTTTAGGGCCGGAAGGCTGTGCAGGGCCCCAGTAGCCTATGGCGACACGACCTTTTGAAAGACCGACATCGATGATGCCAGTGTAAGTGCTCCAGAATTTGGAAGCGGTCGGTTCGTTGATAGGAATGCGGACGCTGTTCGTGCCGAGCAATTCCTGGAACTGTCCGATAACGCGTTCTGCTATGACGGATGCAGATTCGTATGTATCCGAGAGGCTTGTGCCCGAAAGCAAGAGCACATCCGAGACGAAGTTGTCGCGCTTATCCGCCCAGTTGACACCGCGGAACTGGCTTGTAACGGCGTACGAATTTGCGCAAAGAAGAAAAGCTAAACCAAGAACTCTTAACGACTTCATGATAACATCCCGTTTTTAATCGTTCTACTAACCCACTTATAAAAGTATTCTATGGGGAGCGGGATGGCGCATGAGGAGATGCAAGTTGTTTTGTCAATTTATCAATGAGAAGGCTGGAATATCAATTTTTCCAGTATACAGTAACATAAAAAGCGACAAAGACATCACCCAAAGAATAAGCTTTTGCATAGATTACCTTAAAACGATTAACCCATAGAAGTTTTTGAAATTTATCGCCAATATACATCTCCATGTATATATACACTATCTGTTTTAAAGGAGCTTTGCGAGTTTAAACTACAATTAAAATAAATTTTATCAAAATACAAATCATCTTGATAAAACACGTATTTTCCATTTTTCAGAGAATCTGGATACAAATCAATAATATCATGAGGTCCATTATTTTTTTCTATCCTATACTTATAAATAACCATCCTTTCTAAGCAATCAAACGATTTGACCTCTACGGAATCGCCACGAACGGTATAGGAATGGATTATCTCTGAAAAGTCTATATCGTATTTTCTTTCGATATTATTTATGTCGATAAGGGAAAAACGCAAATGGTCATCCTGCGATAAGGATACAGGATAAATTTTCCAATCTTTAACAACCATTGCAGTATCAAAGGATTCCAATCTTAATTCTGTCCCACCGCCAAAACACATTCCTTGCAAGGAATCCGGAAGTCCAATAACATAAAAGCCTAATTTTACACTGCATTCTTTTTTATAAGCACAAATGGCTGTCATCTCAAGGCCCAAAGAATCTGCATGTACTTTCAATACTTTTTCATTACAAGGGCGACCTTCACCGGGATTTCCACCAGTTGCAAGTAAATCACAAGAAAGCAGATAGAAACAAGTGATCATTCCTAAAAATACTTTAATCGACATATACAATCTCAACTGGATTAATCGGATGTTTTATTAAATATATACAAATAAAATACATCATACATAAAAAAGCCCCGAACCGCGAGGATTCAGGGCCTTGTGAGTGAGGGTAAAAATGTTAATGGACGGAGAGTTTCATGGTCTTTTGCTGGGAGCCACTCTTGATGATGGCAAAGTACATGCCTGGAGCAAGAGGTGCGCTCTTGCCGAATTCGGCAAGACCTTCGCCGTGACCGCGTTGCGAGCCGATGAACTTGCCGTTGACACTCATAAGATGGACAATGTAATCGGCAGCTGGAGCATTGACCATCAACGCAATAGATGCGTGAGAGTAAGGAACGCGACTTACGGAGAGTGAGGCGTCACGCATTGCCGGCATCGAGATCGCCGTCGGGTCAGCTTCAAGATTGTACCAGTCTACATTGCAGAGGTAAGTGTCCTCGCCGGTGTACGTGAACGTGAGCTTTTGCTTGCCTGCCGGGAGCGTGATCTTTGTCGAGGTTTCGTACCAGTCGTTCCATCCTTTAGACTTTGCCGGGTCAACTGAGAGCGTACCGAGAATCTTGCCTGTAGAATCCGTGACCGTGACAACGCTTTCCTTTTCGGAGCCTGTTGCAAGGCGGCTCGTCAAGACATAGCTACCAGCGGTCGGGACATTCACATAATATTGAGTCCAGTCACCGTCATTGATCCAGCCGATGTTCGGCGTGCCAAGAGAATCTTCTTCAATCTGCACACCGTCCATAGCCACGTAGTTTTCAGCTTCAATTTTCGCCGGGATATCGAGCGGGTCAAACGGAGCGTTTGTCACCTTCAGATTACCGTCGAATTCGTAGACCTTGCCTGCAACCGTTGCGGTCGAGAACTTGTTAGAACCGGACACGACATTCAATGTGCTACCCACGAGAGACTTGATAGCCACATACGTGAGCTTGCCGCCCTTCCATGCCATGGAATCGATTTCGAAACCGCCACGAGCGCGAATGCCCTTGACCGTTCCGTTAGCCCACTGCGACGGGAGTGCCGGGAGAAGGTTGATTCTGTTGTTATGGCTCTGCATGAGCATTTCGTTCACGCCGGAGACTGCACCAAAGTTACCATCAATTTGGAACGGCGGATGGGCATCGAACAAGTTGTTGTAAGTCTTGCTCGGCGTGAGAAGCATGCGAATCATTCTGTAAGCATGGTCGCCATCGTGCATACGGGCCCAGAAGTTAATCTTCCAAGCGAGAGACCAACCGGTAGCATCGTCGCCGCGCTGTTGCAGCGTAACGCCCGCGCCCTTGATCAAGTCCGGAGTTTCTTCCGGAGTAATCTGAGCGCTCGGGAAAAGGCCGTACAAGTGAGAAATGTGGCGGTTTTTATTGTTGGGATCATCCCAATCTTGGAGCCATTCCGTAATTTGTCCGTACTTACCCGTCTTTGTCGGCGGCAAGCGCTTGACGGTCGCTTCCATCTTGGTACGCACATCTTCATCAACGCCAAGGATCTTGGAAGCTTCAATCGTGTAGTTCAAAACGTCGCGGATAATCTGGTTGTCCATCGTCGGACCAAAGCAAACGTTATAGCCACCATGGTCATTTTCCGGGGAATCGCTCGGAGCGGTGACTAAATACTTGTTGCCCGTAGTCGGTTCTTCGACGAGGCTGTTCACGAAGAAGAGTGCGGCACCCTTCATCGTCGGGTAAACATCCTTGAGGTATTCCTTGTCGGTCGGATTGTAGAGGAAGTGTTCCCAAAGATGCGTGCTGAGCCAACCAGCGCCACTCGGCCAAAGACCCCATGCGCCATCAATCGGAGCAGAACGGTTCCAAAGGTCGGTATTGTGGTGTTCGACCCAGCCTTCGTCAACGCCCCAGTGAACCTTTGCTGTCTTTTCACCCTGCGGCACCATAGACTTGATCTTGTCAATGAGCGGCCAAACGCATTCTTCTAGGTTACCGGATTCTGCCGGCCAGTAATTCATTTCGAGGTTGATGTTCGTGGTGTACTTACTGCCCCAAATCGGGTTCGTGTCCTTGTTCCAGATGCCCTGCAAGTTGGCCGGCTGGCCACCCTTGCGGGAGCTTGCAATGAGCAAGTAACGGCCATACTGGTAATGAAGTTCTACGAGAGACGGGTCGTTCGTGGAATTGAAATTTTTCACGCGAGTGGAGGTGATATCGCCTGCGCTCTTGTCGGCCGTGCCGAGGTCGAGCTTGACGCGATTGAAAATGGTCTGGTAATCTTTCAAGTGGTCTTTCAAGATGTCTTCATAGGACTTCTTCGCGACCTTTGCCATGATTTCGGAAGCGATTGCGCCCGGATCACCGCTTACATCGTTATAAGACTTGAAGTTTGTTGCGGTCGTGAGGATAAGCGTTGCGCTGTTGGCACCTTCGACATTGATGTTGCCATTGGCGACACTGACCTTGCCGCCGTCCGTAACCACTGTCAAGCGATTTTGGAACTTGATGGAGTTGACCGTGACATCGTAAATGAGCGTATTGCCACTGGAGGTCATGCGGTTATTGCGATGCGGAGTTGTCATCGTAGCGCCAAAGCTCACGGAGCCGCTCTTGTCAGCAGACAAATGAACGACAATCACATGGTCTGGATAGCTTGCGAAATATTCACGCGTATGGTTCACGCCGCCATGCGTGTACGTTGTCTTTGCGATAGCCGTTTTAAGATCGAGTTCACGGCGGTAATTCGTGGAACCCTTGTGCGAAGTCGAAATAATCAAGTCGCCCACCGGCTGGAAGCTTGCCGGGCCAGGGCCAATCATGTAATTAGACACGATGGATTCTGCCGTGCGATAGTCGCCACGCCATAAGGCGTCACGGGCATCCTTTAAGTGACTTGCGGCACCCTGCTTGTTGTTGTCGCCCGGGCCACCTGACCAAACTGTACTTTCGTTGAGGCCAATGTAATCTTTTTCGACTCCACCATAGATGAGGCCGCCCATGTAGCCGTTACCGATCGGAAGCGCGTTCGTAAATTCAGAACCGGCATCACTATTGTACCACAGCGTAAGCGGATTGTCCGTTGTCGCAAAAGTGCTTGTAAAGCCGACAGCGCACACCAAGGCCGCAGAAGCAACAATGCGGCTTACTAAATATTTCTTTATTCTAAACATGGTGTTCTCCTCATAACCAAAACACACTGCATTCTTTTCCCTTATAAAAAATACCCCTCGGAGAGGGGATTTCATATAGGGCAGAAATTCTTCTCATTGATTTTTTATCAATAGAAAAGGGTCTCATCGACCAAAAATCTTTTTGAATGCAAAATGTACGTCATGCGGGCGGGGCCCCAGCTCGGAGTTGCGAAGGCCGCACGGGCCCCTCCCTGCACCCTCCCCATCCTTGGCCGACGCTTCCATTCTCTTGACGTTTTATTGTCATCATTAAATTATTTAATAGCCTTTCTCGCTTACACCATCATATAAATCAACTTATCATTTTTCATACAAATAAAAAAGTCATCGCGGGGCGCTGTTGGAAGCCTCGCGATGACGATTCTTCAATCGATTATTTCTTACTTCTTGACGGTGATGCGGAAGGACTGGCCACCGTTTTTAGCCTTCACGATATACACGCCAGAGTTCTTGACGAGTCCTGCCGTGAGTGCGTGGAGATCTTCGACACCGCGAGTTGCGAAGGCGCCGACCTTCTTGCCCTGTGCATCAAAGACATTGTAGTTCTTTTCTGTCACAGCAAGGTCACGAATCTTGCCTGGGAGCGCCACCGGATTTTCCGGGTCTTCATTGAGCGTCGTCGGATCCACCTTGCCCTTGTCGTTGCCATAGATATCCGGAATCGGAGCAGCCGGCAAATCGTTCCAGCCAAAGTTCTTGAAGCCGAGAAGCGAGTATTCGGTCGGGTCGTTCAGCTGCTGACGAATCGGAGCAATGCGGAACTTGTGAGAGTATTCGGCCCTTGCGCTCAAACGATAAGCGTCAAGCGGTTCTGCACCCCAGGAGTTGATCCCGCCGAGACCCATCTGGTGCAAGTCTACGCGAAGCGTGATGTTCTTGTCGCGCTTGAGTTCCCACGGGAGCTTCACGTCGGTGAGCTGTTCCGGAGTGTAATGCTGAGCGCTGAATTCCATACGCGGGTTACCCACAATCATAAGGCCCTTGCCCGTCTTTTCGTTCGTGAGCGTAGCCCACTTCACATCGGTACGCTGACCCGTTTCACCAATTTCCATGTACATGACCGTCATTGAATCAGCGTAGGTGGAATAGAGGCCCATGAAGCTACCGCGATTACGACCGATGTAGTTTTCATCCGGGCCGCGACCAAAGTAACGGACCTTTTCATAGCCGCCCGGCACAGTAAAGAGCGTACCGACGTTCGGGATGTAGCTCTTGGAGCCATCCGGATTAAACGTGTATTCCACAACGATATCGCCGCTGCCGTAAACCGTGTAAGTCAGTTTCATGCGAGAGCTGCCCACATCCGGGAAACTGAAGTTGAACGTCACCTGCGTTTCACGGGCAGAAACTTCCTTGACTTCAGAAGTCACAGAGCGGTTCTTGCTAGCCTTGCGCCATTCGCCATGGCCACGTTCCATATTGAAGCCCTTGTCGTTATCGGTCGGGGCGCGCCAGAAGTTCGGACGGCCACCATCCTTGATGATCGTATCGCCATCGAGAACGTAGCTAGCGAGCAAACCGGTCTTTTCATCAAAGCGGATCTTGAAATCCTTGCCTTCAATCGTAAGGCCATTGTTCTTGGAAACCTTGTGGGCATCAAGAGAGCTGATATCCACTTCGGTAGACCAGAGCTGACCCAAGTCAATGCCGAACTGTTCGTGACCAACGCTAAAACCAGAATTTGCCCAGAGTTCATCCTTTTTGAGGCGGAAATCGATGTCGAGGTGGTATTCAGCACCAATCGTCGTTTCAATCTTCGGCATGTCAATCGTCACGGTCTTCTTTTCGTTCGGACCGATGTTCATCTGAGATCCGTCAATTTTGCCCTTATGAATGACCTTACCGTTTTCACGAATTTCCCAGAAAGCATCGAGGAAGTCGCCGAGGTTCTTGTAGAGGTAACGGCTCTGGATTTCAATTTTGCCCTTGGCGGCATCGATGTTCTTTACGCGAATTTGGCTATACTGGTATTTGACTTCCCACATTTCCGGCTGGATTTTACGGTCAGGGAACACGAGGCCGTTAGCGCAGAAGTTATCGTCGTTCTGCCAGTCGCCCCACATACCGCCAAATTCGAAGTACGGAGTTCCCTTGTGGCGCAGGCCCTGGTCAATGAAGTCCCAAATGAAGCCACCGAAAGAGCGCGGATTACCGTAGAAGGCGTCCATGTATTCCTGCAAATCACCCACAGAGTTACCCATGGCGTGTTCGTATTCGCACAACATAATCGGCTTGTTGGCATCGCGATAATTCTGGACAGCATCTGGACCAAAGTACATCCAGCTGTTCACATCGGCATTGTTCCAGTCGCCTTCGTAATGGACAAAGCGCGTGGAGTCAATAGCGTGTGCGCGTTCACGTTCAGAAGCAAATACGTTACCGTTACCCGCTTCGTTACCGAGAGACCAGAGAATAATAGACGGATGGTTTTTGTCGCGCTGCACCATGCTATTCATACGGTCTA
>Ga0256407_10002334_pt1 | contig 36592 bp, 23 predicted proteins | sample RumenRJG_04DNA_FD_193489 | JGI IMG/M metagenome (GOLD analysis project Ga0256407, IMG submission 193489) | Bovine rumen microbial communities from Lethbridge, Alberta, Canada - RJG_04 | ecosystem: Host-associated > Mammals > Digestive system > Stomach > Rumen | place: Canada: Alberta...
ACTGGAAAGGCGAGCGACATGAACTTTATCAGATGGCTCCAAGTTATAAGGTCATCGAATTCTGGGCCAGTTGGTGTCCTGACTGTCGCCGTGATTTACCTAAAGTCAATGCCTTGGCAGAGAAATCACAGACATCTAAACTCCCTGTCGTCTTTATAGGTATTTCTTATGACACCAATAAGGATGCTTGGACGAAGTGCATCAACGAAACCTATAAAATGCGTAATATTTTAGAGTTGTCAGAACTGAAGAAATGGAAGGAAACCCAGACATCAAAGGATTATCACATCAACTGGATACCTTCTTATTATATCTTGGATCAACAAAATAAAGTTGTGCTGTCTACCGTAGATATCAATAAGATTGAGGCCAAGATAGAAGAATTGTCTCAGGAGAAGTAATCCTGATTGGGATTCCCCGTAATAAAGACAAGGAGGGCAAAGTACAATGGCTTTGTCCTCCTCTTTTTTATATTGATATTAGAGAATGGAAAAGAAATTATTTTGTAATAAACTTCTTGAGCTCCGATAGAGCAGAAGTAGCCTTTCCCGTATTACTATCGAATAGTGGCGCATTATACCAGTTCGTTAGGTTCGTATCTTTAGCATTATACTCCATCCACCACCAGAAGAGACCAGTCACCTTCTTATGTTTGTTGAGCATCGTGATAAGATCATCCGTGAATTGCTTTTGACCGGCATCCGAATAAGGATAAGTAGTTGTGTAATTAAAGGTAGATCCGCCTACTTCCCAAGCATAAGGATATCCCGTTTCTACGAGCATAATATCCTTATCGGCATAGTTCTTTTCGAGTAAAGATATAGCACCATCCAGTTCACCGATGGTTCCATGGAAATAAGGATAATAACTTAGTCCGATGATATCATAGTCAATGCCAAACCCCTTCATCTTGTTGAAGAAGTTACTTAGAGCAGCATAATTTTTGTTGTCAGCCTGTTGCGATGTAGATACACGTTCACAATGGATGATAATCTTAGCGTCTTTGCATTGCTCCCTACAAGCCTTGATCGCCTGTTTCAGTAAGTTACCAAATCGGTTCCAGTTCGCCATACTAGATGAAGGGTAACATCGATTCGTATCATCTCCACCTACCTGCTCTTCAGTGCCCCAAAGCATACCATAGCTAATCTCGTTACCCGTCTGTATGAAGTCAGGTTCTGCTCCGTCCGCTTTCAGTTCCTTGAGCGCCTCAGAAGTATAGTTATAGATCTCAGTTTGCAGTTCTGTATCATTCCGTTTCGACCAAGCATCCGGCGTCCACTGCTTTCCCGGGTCAGCCCATCCGTCACTATAATGGAAGTCGAGCATGAATTTAAATCCAGCCTCCTTGATACGTTTGCCGAGCGCTTTTACATAATTCAAGTCCTGACAGATATTCACCTTGTCATCCCCCGTATATTTACTTGGGTCGACAAACAATCTGACGCGCATAGCATTCATCCCCTCTTCCTTGAAGAAAGCAAGAGGAGAAGTAATCTTCTTGCCCGAGTGGTCAAGATAATTAGCCTTGATGTTTTCATAATAAGGTAACATCGAGATATCCCCACCTACGAATTTTTTGATTTTGTCTTTTTGAGTAGGTATAACAGGAGTCACCTCATCGTTAGTTGCACTGCAAGCCGAAAATGTCATCGCACTAAATAGTGCGATGACTATAGTAATCCATTTGTTCATGGTTTTAGGTATTTATTTTATAGTTGTTTTATTTTGAAGTAGCATCCAACCAGCACGCAATGCCCACAAGACTAGCATTCCAGTTGATTGCAATCTCATTAGAAGCGTATGATTCTGTTTGATCAGCATACGAAGCATCAGGATTCTTTGAAGGATAGATGATACCCTCTGCAAGATCCTGTTGTCCAGGATTCGGACCACCTACGAGCATACCTGGGAAAGGCTTTTCGATGTTATCCTTGGCTGAGATACGATGATGAGGATGCATCGGACTCTTGGTGCCGTATCCTGTGACATAGCAATAACCCGTAGTATTTTGGCCTAAAACATAGTTGAAGTTCTCCAGTGCAAACTTGCGATATTTTCCAGGGGCAATGTATTTGTCGGCATACATCATTGCGATAGCAGGCCAACAGCAGTTACCTCCCAGACAACCCCATCCAAAGTCATCGGCTTTATCCCCATAAGGAGCATTGAAGTTTGATGTCGCTACATGAGCCGTCAAGTCATCTACATAAGTCTTTAGCATAGTCTTTGCCTTTTCGCCCAATTCCTTGTCACCACTTGCTATCCATGTGAAGAGTCCCAGCTCGGCAACACTATTCCATGAAGAATTTGTGAATCTAGTAGGGAAGGTACCTCTTGCATCCTCCATATAGCGAGCATCCCTCGTGAGACGATACAGTTCACTGGAAGCCCAGAACTTCTCGTCTCGAGCACTCCAGTCACCATATTCACCCGTAGTCACCTCCGGTTTAAATTTCTTGTTCATCTCATTCTGTCGATAGAAAGCGTTTGGATTCTTCATTGCCCATTCGTAAGCCTTGATGGCAGCTTCCCGTGCTTGTTGAGAGAACTCAGGATAATCCCTGTTCCCCTCAAATAGTCGTGAAGCCTGAGCCATAGCAGCCGCAAAGTCGAGCGATGCTGTTACACTTTTTTCTACGAGATATCTCTTCTGTTTACATTCATCAGGCATGATGAATGCCTCAAAATACGGAGTGGTAAGTTTATGATACACGCCACCATCATCAGGATCCTGACAGGTGAGCAACCATTTCAGATTGAACATCATCTCATCGAGGAAGTCAGGGGTCGTATTATCACTTTCCGGAATATTCGTGTTCAGTTGCGCAAAATACTCAGGGATCTGCTCATATACATCCTGCATGACACCAATAGCATACGAAGAGTTTACAGCATATTTATTGTAATCGCCCGCATCATACCATCCGTAAGGTGAAGACAACTCAGTACCTTCCGGTCTGTTAGCAGTTGCAGCCGAAGCATGGATATACACCTTTGTGTCGGGATGCCCATCCTTACGGGCATAGATACCGGCATATTTCTTGTCGATGTCGATGCCCGAACGAATCAAATAGAAGAGTTTCAGAGAACCCTTGGCGATGTCACGATAAGCATCCTTAGCGATATGTAGTGCAGCCTTGTATTTGCCCAACTCTATGGTGTAATTGCCAGGTTGGTTGATTTCACTAAGGTCTATTTGATATCTTTTATCGCCGGTCCATGGTGAAGTAGCAATGCGCATAACTTTAGGTTTGGCAACGATTTTTCCCACACTATTCCTCACCACGATTTTACCTTGTGGATTTATCTTGTCGATAGTGATTACTTTTTCTTGCTCAGGTTGATAGCCCACTTGATTCAGTCGGATAGGATTCTGTGCAGAGCATCCGATAGAAGACAGTACGGCTAACGAGGTTAATAGTAATTTATTCATATTGCATATTTTATTGATTTAAGCTATTGCAAAGATAATAATTTTTGCGTAAAAGTGTTCAATAGCCTCTTGTTTTTTCTATCCTATAGGAGGATTACCATTTGGGGGATAAAGCAAACTGCACCCGATAGATATCGAGTGCAGCCATTATCAACATATTATTTATAAACAAATAGTTATCTCGCAATATACTTTTTGCCGTTTTGGATATAAATGCCTTTATAGTCCTTGTCAACACGTTGTCCTCCGAGATTATATCTTGGAGCATTCTGGTTGACTTCTTGTTTCGTAGGCATTTTCATGTTGCTGATGCCGGTGGCGACGAGCCCTTGTGCATAGTTGTAATATCCCCCGTTGGTGAATTTCAGATTCGATGTCTGATTAGTACCATCATTGAAGATAATCATGTCAGGAGTTTTTGTACCACTATATTTCCAAAGATACACATCGCAACCATTGTTGGTGCCCACCTTACTGATGTCCCTATCACTGATGGCGCCAGGCCATTGTGCGCCACTATATACATTCTCATTGCCGTTCTTGCTATTCCAAGCCCATACATGGATGGTGCTGCCCCAGTTCTGAGGTTTCTCGAAATAAGCATACGTACCCTCCTGAACAGTCACGAAATCAGGTAGTTTTGTAGTATTGGTCTCATCCACCACATTCTTGATTTCAGAGATGTCCAAATCATTGCTTACATAGAGTTTATAGTTTTCACCTGATACAGCCAGTTGATATCCTTCGGTATTTGTTGTCGTGTTACCGAGTTGCAGCAGCATGTTACCCTTGGTACCCTTTACGGATACTGTATATCCATTGCTTTCGCCTTTTGAAGTCAGTACTTCACTTTCGTTGTTCACCCCCGTGATTTCTCTGGCGAGAATCATCTTTTTGATAGCCGTCTTATATTGCATCCAGTGCGTCAAGAATACGCAAGGAGTTCCAGGCATGGTGAGAATATAAGCATTGGCAGCCTCCTCGTTAGCATTCAGTTTATCGCTCGACTTGCGATAAGTATCATGATTGTCGACGAAAGTTACAGCATATCTACGATAATCCTTATTGCCGATAAGTGAGCGCGTCGTATAGTTGGCGAGTGTATTCCATTTTGTTCCCCCCTCGTTGAAAGCATCCCTGATGAGCCATTTCAGTTGGAAGTCGAAGGCAGCACTAGTTTTTCCTGTACCATCTATCCAATTTTTGAGTCCGGATAAACCGTTATCCTTCCAATATTCACCCACACTGAATTGTGGTTGAGCATCCTCATTGTACAGTTTCGTATATTTTGGTGCATAACCGCCTGTCATATCATATCGATAGCCCGCATATCCCATTTCCTCCTGCAGGAAGTGCAGATACAGTTTGATATTCTTCTGAACATTGGCACTGGTATGGTCTAAGTCTCTGCAACCATCAAAATCATCACCGGTGTCGTTAGCGCCAGTTACCAGATAGCCCGCATTTTTAGTTTTGCCATTATCATCGTTCTTACAGATATCCGCAAGCGACCATGTCATTGTACCATGTCCTTCCCATGTCTCCGTAGGGAAGTCACACCAGTTGGTGTTACCATTCTTATGATTGATTACCACATCAGCGATGGTGAGAAGATTTTTGGCTTTGAAAGTTTTGATCATCGACTTAAGTTCAGCCGCACTTCCAAAGCAACTTTTTTGGTCGAACCACCAGATGTCAGCATATCCCATTTGATTGGTCAGAGTATTACAATATCCACTTTGTGGCACCCAGATGAGTCGATAATATTTAGCCAATGTATCGGCTTGACTTTCGAGATTACTCCATTTCGTCTCGGCGTAACTATCCCAAAAGAAGCCCTGAAGCATCACACCGTTATAGTTGGCTGGCCAGCCTTGGGCCATCATCTGAATGGATGCAAAAAGTGCAAAGATTGCGGTATAGAATTTCTTCATTTATGACTTAGGTTTGTTATTACGTTTCAAAATTACGATAATAATGTGGGTTGTGTCCTGATTTGATGCAAATCAACCTATAATCGGTGTGCAAACGATTGCATATTGGCCCGATGGCTTATGGATATTATCCTTAAAAGTCCATGATGCTATTTTTCCCTTTTGAATGTAGCTCAATGTATAAATCATGATTTGCCTCATATATTATAGTTTTAAAATCATACAAGAAATCTTCGTTTTTGAGACTATTAACCATTTCTACATTGAACTTTTGATTGTCTACATCTAAAACATTGACACGTTTACCTTGGATTTCTATAGATGTTTTTATTCCTTTAGCTTTTACGGCGATAGTTTTTCCCCTTAGCTTTTTTAGACCATTGTTGTCAAATGAGGCTATCTCAACAGTTTTATTAGGAGTAATATAAGAAGAAGATCCGAGTGATTCCATGCTTCCTTCTTCATTGGGTAATGCGACAACCATGTGGACAATAAGGTTGGGAGTTTTATTTACAACGAAAATTTTATCATTAATTTTCATTTTGGGAGGAATTTGTACATATATTATGCTCGAATCTACATTAGATTGAGCATTTGCAACTATAGTAAAACATGCACAAATCAAAAATAATAGGATTCTTTTCATCTTACATACCTTTCATATTTTAATTAATTGCTATTTTTCCATAAATTCATGCAACGATAGATTATTTGCAAAACTATAAAAAGTCATATAGAAGTATATGTTATTAAAAAAAATATTCACAATCTTTAAACTTTATCGTGGAACTGTTAAAAGAAAAATGTTTCGCTTTTTGCTCCTTCTAGAATGGATAAGGGCCTTTTGACTCTCAAAAAGCATGGAAAATTTTCTTCAAAAGTTTGAGTCTTTGAACGCAGTTAACTTCATCAGCTTACGCAGTTAACTTTGTAAGCCAATGTGAATAGGTATATAGCCTTACGCAGTTAACAGAAAAAGGCTACATCCCCCAGTATTTTTGAGGATAGAATAAGACGTAAAACTGTAACTGTTTGATAATCAATAGATTGCTATTTGCTCATAATTCCGGTATTCCTAATCAACCCGGCATGAAAATTGAATTCGCGAATTATGAGCACCTTTTGTCAGTTGAGAATTAAAGAATATAAAGTAATCTTAACAAAACGAAGTGCCAACGAAGCTAGGATTTAAATGGCAACTGCAATTTCTATGTTCTTTCGTAAAAGTACCTTAGGTCTTAAAATAAAAACGGGATGTATCACAGAAGATACATCCCGTTTGAATTATTTTATGATGGATATTAAAGTTTTGTTATCTTAACTTTGTTGGCACCCGCATAGCTTAGGTATAGTTTTATATTATATTTACCCTTTGCAATATTGATGTTGGCACCATCTTGTTTCAAGTTGTTTACGTCACCACCCCAGTTAGCGCATTTCCAGTCGTGGTTCATACGGAACTTGAATTCACTGTTTTTTGTAATATCCAGTTCGCCTTCCCAGCAACCCTCTTCTGTATTGTATGTGAGGTCAACATCTGAAGCCCAGTCTGAGAAGCTACCAATAGCAGAGATGCTCTCAACTTTAACGAGGTTATAGGTCATCTCGGCATAGTTCACATTAATCTGATAGAAACCAGCATCTGCTTTGATATTCTCTTCATCTTTAGAGACAAGTTTCTTTTCAGTGCTATTAGGATCCTGACCAAAGTCATCATCCCATGTGTCAGCCTTTGGCTTGAACTTAAATTCACCGTTTAGGTAATAATATCCCTGATAGTTTCCATCAAAGTTCTCACCGGAAAGAGCGTGTGATGTTTTCCATTCACTCTCGCTTCCAATCTCATAGATGAAAGGTTCGAAATTGAGTTTCTCAATTTTGTAAGTGTACTTCCACATATTGATAGAGAGGCGATAAGTACCAGGTTCCTCAATTCTACCGGCCTTAGGCTCTACTGTGGTAAGGTTGCCTTCGAAAGCATTGTCACCATCGACCAAAGTACCTGCGACACCATCACCGAAGAATTCGCCATTGTAGTTGGTGAGAGGAATAATCTTCCAGTGCCAGTTGGAACGGCCTTCAGGAAGTCTAAGGATAGTGTTCCATTCTGGATAATCGTATACATCACCATTACCCACGTGGGTCAACTTTTTAGCACCTTCTTTGCTCCATCCATTGTCGAACATATCTCCGGCAAGGTAATATTCTTCATCGATAAAATGAGGAGCTGTAAGAGTAGCCGTTGCTGTAGCAGTAGTGGTATTCTTCACGCTTAATCCCTTTGACTTAGAGATACCGGTAACCTCCATAGGGATTTCTCGTTTTTCAGGGCGTTTGCCATATAGACTTTCTACGGCATCCTTTAGGTCGGCTGCGGCAGCCTTACCGGTGGCATCAGTCTCGATGGTGAACGACTTTTCACCATTCTTCAATACAGCCACATAGGAATTGGTAGGAACTTCATTGTCAGAATACTCCACAGTAGGGATGAACAACTGAACACTATCTTCTGTGAGTGTTGCATAGTCAACGGCCGGAGCGTTGGCAACAGTAAGTTTTACTGTAACCTGGTCTTCTGCTGCATTGGACTGTGGATTAGCCCAATCTTCATAACCAGCTTCTGAGCAGCTTGCTAAAGTAAGGGCAAGACCTAATGAATATATTATCTTTTTCATATTTTTTCGTTTAAAAGGTCAGGAGTGGAGTTTTCCACTCCTGTAGCTTATTTATTGTGCGATAAAGACATACTGTCCTGTGATATCATTGAAGATAACCTTGTATTTACCCTTAGCAACAGCAATGTTGCCACCGCCATTGGTACCTGTACCGTAAGGGAAACTTTCGCTACCCCAGTTGGTTGACCAGCCCGCAGTTGTAAACTTGGCAGTAGTGTCACCGTCAGAAGCATCGAGGACGAAATACCAATCGTGGTTCTTTAATCCAGTCTTGGTGTGTACAGGAGTCATCTTGCCTGAAACTTTCCAACTATCAAAGTCACCGGTACAATATATTTGTTCAAAGACAGAAGGAGCCTTATCAAGTTTTGTGATGGTCATGATGTCCTTGCTGATCACGTCTTTGTCTTTAATCTTCTTTAAAGCCTTGGTGTCGAGAGTGATCGTGTAGTAACCATCTTCCTTGACAGTGATGTTGCCAGAACCACCTTCGTTCTTCTGCAGTACAGGGTTGCCGTCAGTATCGTATTCAAGGGTTCCGTCATCGCCCTTCTTCTGACCGATCTGATCATCCCATTTGTCAGCTTCCTTCTTCAGTTTGAAACCTTCAGTAGTGAGATAACCTGTCCAAGAGAACTTACCCTCACCGGTCTTCTTGTCATAGTTCTGACCAGCGATAGCGTACATAGGGATCATGTTAGGACCGATCTCACCGCCCCAGCTACCGTCACCGATGCATGAACCGATAAGATACCAACCCATAGGAACGACATCCTTTACGAAATAAGGAACTACGGTGAGGTTGATGACATTAGAATAGATGGTATCCTTAGCATAAACACTCATCACACGAACCTTGACTTCCTTCTTGGCAGGAATGTCATCTTCGCCCCATCCTCCGATTGTCTGAATGCCTTTAGCCAAAGTGGAACCAATAACGGAGGTGCTGCAAACACCTGTTGGGTCTGATACTGTAGCATAGGTAGGTTTTGTCTTGCCACTCTCGTCAGCAGCAGCTTGTTCTGTAGAAACCGACCAGTCATCATTGAGAGATACCTGTACCTCATATTGGGCAGCAGCAGGGAAGCCATAGTCAGGTTGTGACCAGGTGAGACGCATACTATCTGTAGTCTCCAAGTCAATATTCGAAGTAGAATAGGCTGGAGTATTTAGTGTGAAGGTCTCCGGCGTTTGTAGTGTCGGATTATGGCTCAGATCGTCGCTACAAGCTGTGAAGGCCATAGCACAACCAATGAGGGCTCCTGCCATTATTTTTATCTTATTCATGATAATTAATTCTAAATTGTTTATTTTTGTTTATCTTTATAACCTTCGTTCTGTTGCAAGTTTCCGTTTGCATTCAAGTCAGATGAAGGTATTGCGAACAAGTTGTAGTGCTTGTCTATGTTACGACCATTCTTGGCGCCACCTTTCCATGTCCAGTTGTAGTTGGTGTTACCACCAAACTTGCCGAAACGGATGAGGGTAGGGCGACGGATGCCTTCGAAATAGAACTCACGGCTCCACTCGTCACAAATGTCATCAAGAGTGTAACCAGCCTTGGTTGATGCGTTTGCTCTGCTACGGAGCTGATTCAAGTATCCTACACCTTCTGCTGTTGCGGTACCTCCATTCGCTCTTGCTGTAGCTTCTGCATAGATAAGATATGCTTCTGCAGAACGGAAGAAGAAGAAATCAGTATCAGGGAATTTGGTGTTCTTGGCAGTACCGGTGGTGTACCAGTTGTTGAACTTACATACACCGTAGCCATCGGTAAAGGTTGATGGATCGTTGTTTTCCAATTCGCGGCCGTTGCCGGTGAAGATGGCACGATCATCCTTTGCTTCCTTTGTCATCTGGTAAGCGTCTACCTGAGGAGCTGTCTGTGGGAAGAACTTCTTGATAAGATCAGGGCGTGCTCTGTTACCACTCCATTTCTCTGTGGTGTTCATACCGACAGATTTACCATCAGGATTTACAATCTCTGTTGCGTTGGTTGTGCTGGCAATCAGGAATAGGGTAGTACCATAAGAATGGGTCTTCTCACCATCCTGAATAACAGAGAAAATACACTCCTGAGAAGCTCCGTTTATACCATTGTCACCCATGAACAACTGCTGATAAGGACTCCAGTTACCTTTCTTCGTGGTGTAGAGTTTGAAAGGTGAGTCGATGACTTTCTTGGCATACTCGGCAGCCTTACCCCATTCTGGAGTGCCTGTGTATACCTCTGCGTTCAGATAAAGACGTGCAAGTAATAACCATGCGGCAGCTTTGTCTACTCGGCCATAGCCTTCCTCGCCTTTCTTCTCTGGTTTTGCCTCTGCAAGATCGTTCTGAACATCAAGGAGTTCGCTCTCTACCCATTTGTAGAGGTCAGCTCTCTTGATCTGTTGTGGCTTTTCTGAAGAAACCGCTGTGGTGAAAGGTACATTACCCCAACCATCGAGGAGAAGATAATACTGGAGAGCTCTCAAGAATCTAGCCTCGGCAGTCTTCTGTGCATCAACAGCACCAAAGTCTGCTATGTACTGGTTGCAGTAGCTGATACCGGCATACAGACGATAATAGAAACCTCGAAGCATTGGTTGCTGAGCATCGTAGGTATTGAAGTTGAAGTTCTCGATACCTGGGTCACCCCATGCACAGATGGCTTCATCAGTAGTCAACTCATTGGCATTGAACATTTGGCGGACAAAACCTGTGGTACCACCGTCAAGACCGTCGATATCACAGTCTCCGTCAGGACCACTGTTTCCGGCAACTGCAAGGTTAGCATAACACTTGTTGAGCAAGTTGTCAGAATTGATTCTTTCCTTAGTCTGCAGGTTTGGATCGATAGGCATAACATCCAAGTCTGAAGAGCATGATGGCAAGCCTAGTGATAAGATCATCGCTGCTGCAGGTAATATAGTTTTTATATATCTTTTCATGATAATATTCCTCTTAATTGATTAGAAATTCAGGCTTAAACCTAAAAGGAATTCGATAGGACGTGGATAAAGGTTTCTATCAATGCCCTGGAATACTTCTGGGTCGATACCTTTGTATTTTGTGATGGTAAATACATTACTAGCAGAACCATAGACACGGCCACTGACACCATTCCAACTTCCACTGCGGAAGAGGTTGCTGAAGGTATAACCTAAGGTGATGTTGTCACACTTCAAGAATGAAGCATTCTGTACCCATCGGTCACTTAATGCTTTTGACTCATCGTTGCTCTGCCAGTTATCGGCTGCTGATGCTTTTGGAACATTACTCAAGAAGGATTGCTGTGCAAAGATTGCTGTGATACTGGTGTTGGTATGACCAGACATCATGTCGTTGAAGACATAGTTGCCGATGCTTGCACGGAGTGTAAAACCAAAGTCCCAATTCTTGTATTCCATACGAGATGAAAGCCCCATGGTGACAGGAGCTGTTGGATTCTTGTAGTAATACTTGTCGGCAGCGGTGATCTTACCATCTCCATTGCGGTCTACTACTGCACCTTCGATGGCTTTGCCATTCTTGTCGTATACCTGCTGATATACATAGTATGAGAAGGCTGGATGACCTACGTTATGAGCCTGAGCGGTAAGACCTGTACCAGAAGAGATACCACCTACGGCAACAAAGTAAGAAGGATCGTCACCACCATTCAACTTTGTGATCTTGTTGGCATTGTAAGCCAAGTTATAGTCGATTACCCAGTTGAAGTCTTTATTCTCAATGGCTACCCATTTGATAGCTGCTTCAATACCGGTGTTGGTCAATGAACCGATATTTGAAATCACCTGGTTACGGAAGTTTGAACCTGCAGGAACATCAACGATATTCAGCAAGTCGGTTGTCTTACGATAATACCAATCGAAACTACCGGTGATTCGCTTGTTGAAGAGTCCCCAGTCGAGTCCTACATTATATGTTGTTGTGGTCTCCCATTTCAAGTCAGGGTTGTATGCCTTAGGACGTGCAATGTTGCCATTGCCTACAGCATTATAATAAGAACCTACTCCTGAGTTCATCTCGTAGATAGCGAAATATGGATAGTCACCGACGTTGATTTCCTGTTGACCGGTCATACCCCAACCAAGACGGAGCTTCAGGTCTGAAAGCCATTTGATATTGCGGAGCTTGCTCTCATCCTTGATCTTCCACATGAATGCAAATGAAGGGAAGTCTGAGAAGTGCTTCTTGAAACGTGATGAACCGTCTCGACGATAGGTCGCTGTGAGATAATAACGATCTAACAGACTCCAGTTGGCACGACCGAAATAAGAAACAAGATAGCTCTCTGTGAGGAACTTGTAGTCGTCTAAGATACCATCGCCATCATAGTCTACACCATTATCTGTATGGATGTCGGAATTAAGTCCGTTCCATGCGTCATTGTATGAACGATAACGGTTAGAGGTTTTTCTCCAGAAATGAGATTCCTCAGTACCGACCATGACATCCAGATGATTCTTGGCTGCATCGTTGAAGTCATGATTATACATGGCATAGATACTACCTTGGAAGTTGCGCTTCAAAGATCTGTCGAATCCGAAAGAACCATAGTAGAAAGCCAATGGACATCTAGGGTCTACGTCCTTATTCTGAGTACCCTGTGCTACGTCGAAACCTACTGTACCGTGGATGCTCACGTCTTCAAGACCATGAACTTTATAGTCTACATCACCACTTAATAATAAGTCACGGCTAATAGCTCTATCATTTTTCAATTGTAAGATAGCAACAGGGTTCTTGGTACCCTGACTGTCCAGAGTGTATGGATATTTATCGTTGCCTAAGGCAGCTCCAGGAGCCTTCCATGCAAAGTATCCACCAAAGTTGGCTGCATCTTCAGAATTGTCGTAAACACTCTGTGTTGGGTCGAAGGCTACAGCGGCACCGATAGCAGCACCATCTGCATAGCGGTTCTTTGCCCACATACCCTTGGCATTGACATTGAATTTCAGATGATCCTGAAGGAATGCAGGAGAAAGGTTTAATGATGCGGTGTAACGCTCGAAATTAGAGGTCTTGATGATACCTTGCTTGTTGGTATATCCCAAAGATACTCGGTAAGGTAAGATACCAGCGGTAGTACCACTGATCGTAATGTTGTGGTCATGACCGAATGCTGTGCGCAGAATCTCATCTTGCCAGTTGGTGTTGGCAGTACCTAACAGTTTGGCAGCTTTGCTGTCTTCGCCGAACTGTGTCTTGACGAAATCGCGGAATTCATCACCATTCATCACGTCGATAGTCTTCTTCTTCGTGCTGACAGAGAAAGAACCATTATATGAGATACTGGTTTTCTTTCTGCCTTTCTTGGTAGTGATGAGGATGACACCATTAGAACCACGGCTACCGTAGATGGCAGTGGCAGAAGCATCTTTCAGAACTGAGAAAGATTCAATATCCTGAGGGTTTACCAAAGACAATGGATTGGAAAGACCCTGTACTCCATTGTTATCCATGGCAATACCATCGATGACGATTAATGGGTCGTTGGTGGCTGAAAGAGACGAACCACCACGGATTCGTATGTTTGCACCACCACCTGGCGTACCACCACCAGAAGTAATATTAACACCCGCAATCTTTCCTTGGATCAAATCCTGGGCGTTGACAACGACACCCTTGTTCTTTCCATCAGGAGTAAATGCGGTTACAGATCCTGTAAGGTCGCTGCTTTTCTTAGTACCGTAACCAATAACCACAACTTCGTTTAATGCTTTAGAGTCGTCGGTAAGTACGACAGACATGTTTTCGCCTGCTGTAACTGTTTTTGGCGACATACCCAAATAGGTAATAGTAAGCTTGGTTCCTGGTTTTACATTAATGGAGTAGTTGCCATCCATGTCGGTAATACCAACTGGTTTACCGTTGACTGAAATGGTAGCTCCCATGACTGGCTCACCAGAAGCATCCTTCACCTGTCCTTTTATGGCACCATTTTGTGCAAAAGAACTAGCTGCGAGAAGCAATCCTCCAGTAAGGGTCAACATTCTCTGAGGCAATTTGAATTTTACCTGCTTCATTTGCTTTGATTTTTTAAGTTAACGTAATATATTGTTTCTAGTTAATTCTTATAATTAAAAATAGCGTAATATTATTGTTTCATAGTCGTCTTTTTCACTTCTATCACGCTGTCTGCATTGCAAATTTATATTCTTTAATCCTTTGTTATACTAATTTTGCCTTTAAAACGTTATTTCTTTTGCGCAAACGTTTGCGCGTCGTTTTTCTTAATAATAAAAGGGTCTGTCGACTTAGTTGCACAGATTTGTCTAATTTTGCACAAGAGGTAATTTATCATGAAAGATCAGACATCTATAACAATGAAAGATATCGCTTGCGACCTTGGCGTTTCTATTGCTACGGTATCGCGTGCGCTGAAAGACAGTCCACGGATTAGTGCTGCCCAAAAGGAGCGTATACAGAAGTATGCGCGCGAGCATAATTTCTATCCTAATGTGATCGGTGAGGCCCTTCGTCATAGTAAGGTGATGCCGATGAAGGTAATAGGCGTCATCGTGCCTCAGTTTGTGCATTATTATTTTGGTTCTGTTCTTAGTGGCATCGAAGAGGAGGCTAGCGCTCGTGGTTACCGCATCATGGTGGCTCAAAGTAATGAAAAATATGAGCGTGAGGTGGCCATCTGTGATGACTTCTATAAAAATAAGGTGTGCGGAATTATCGTATCTCAGGCCAAAGATACCACGCATTATGAACATTTCAAGAAATTGATAGACAAAGGGGTTCCTTTGGTATTCTATGATAGAATTTGTACCGGAGTGGATTGTTCCCGTGTGGTCGTAGATGATTATATGGGTGCTTATACTGCTGTAACCCATCTTATAGATACCGGTTGCCGGAGAATAGCGTATTATGGATCTTCGATGAATATGGAGATATCCAAAAACCGATTTAATGGTTATAAGGACGCGTTATTGAAACATGGATTGAAAGTGGATGAAAATATCATTCGTCTTTGTGATAATCGTGCTGCCGCTGAGGCTATTACACCGGAAATCATTCGTATGGAAGACCGTCCGGATGCATTCTTTGCGATAAATGATGACACCGCGATAGGTATCTTGTATACTGCCAAGCATATGGGCTTTGACGTGCCGGGAGATATCTCAATCTGTGGATTCACGAATGGTAACCGAGCAAAGTCGTGTGACCCGATGCTTACCACGGTAGAACAACGTGGTAAGGCTGTCGGCGAAGAGGCTGCTAACATTCTGATAGGACAGGTGGAAGGTTCTATACCGATGAATAAAATCGAAAAACGAGTTGTGAGAACTCGACTGGTAGTACGTGGTACTACACGATAATAAAATCGTGTCAAAATCGACAAACTAAAAACCATTATGATAATATGAAAGAAAAACCTAACATGAACTTTTGGGGGCTCTGGAATTTGAGCTTCGGATTCTTTGGTGTGCAGATTGCTTATGCTCTGCAGAGCGCAAATATTTCGCGCATTTTTGCCACGATAGGGGCTGATCCTCATAGTTTAAGCTATTTCTGGGTTTTACCGCCTCTTATGGGTATCATTGTACAGCCTATTGTTGGAACTTTAAGTGATAAGACATGGACTCGCTTCGGTCGACGTGTACCCTATCTGTTCGTAGGTGCTCTGTTGGCAGTTTTTGTCATGTGTCTGTTGCCGAATGCCGGGTCGCTTGGCTTTACTTTTGGGGCGGCCATGCTGTTTGGTTTGATCGCATTGATGTTTCTTGATACCAGTCTTAATATGGCCATGCAACCATTTAAAATGATGGTAGGTGATATGGTGAATGAGAAACAGAAAGCCAAGGCTTATGCCATCCAGAGTTTTCTTTGTAATGCAGGTTCTGTAGCAGGTTTTGTCTTTCCATTCTTATTTACATGGTTGGGCTTGAGCAATGTCGCTCCAAGAGGAGTTGTACCGGATTCTGTAATCTGGTCCTTCTATATTGGTGCAGCAGTACTTATATTATGTGTGATCTATACCTCTTTGAAGGTGAAAGAATGGGATCCGAAGACTTATACAGCATATAATGCTACGTCAGAAGCAGTGGCAAAGAAGGAAGAACATGTAAATTGGTTTGTCCTTCTGAAAAATGCACCTTCTACATTCTGGAAGGTGGGACTGGTACAGTTCTTCTGTTGGGCAGGAATGCTCTATATGTGGAACTATACCACCGGAGCTATCGCAGAGACCGTATGGGATACGACAGATGCTGCATCTCCTGAATTCCAGGAAGCAGGAAACTGGGTGGGAATCCTCTTTGCCGTCCAGGCTGTAGGTAGTGTGATATGGGCTGTTGTCCTTGCGCAGTTCAAGAATACCAAACTGGCTTATGCATTAAGTCTTATCATGGGTGGTGCTGGTTTTATCCTCGTCCCATTTGTCCATGATGCTTATTGGCAGTTTATACCATTCTTGTTGGTAGGTTGCGGATGGGCTGCTATGTTGGCCATGCCGTTTACCTTTGTTACCAATGCACTCCAGGGATATGGCCATATGGGCGCATATCTTGGTCTTTTTAATGGAACCATCTGTGTTCCTCAAATCGTAGCAGCCTTGTGTGGTGGAGGAATCCTTGGTATGGTAGGCTCTCATCAGAGTAATATGATGATTGTAGCCGGTACGCTTTTCTTGTTAGGTAGTATTGCTGTTTCTTTTATCAAGGAAAAGTAAAGAAGATGCAAACGTTTGCACGGATAATAATTGTGTTTGTGCAAACGTTGCATGTTCTGAATAGAAAAAAATATCTACCTTAGCATCACAATTAAGAATACTAACCCCTGATAGTCTATGAAATTTCAATTTAATATTGATTATAAGACCGTATATGGTGAAGAATTGACTCTTCATGCTGATATTGATGGTACAGTCCATTTATGTCATATGGGTACCTTAGATGGACAAAGATGGTGCTATGACCTCATCGTTACTGAGATACCAAAGCATATCACCTATTATTATAGTGTGGAACATGATGGATATAGCTGTCGACAGGAATGGCTGACGGTGAAACATGAAATAGAAATCACGAATTCTAAGACGGAGAATTATGTCATCTATAACAGATGGAATGATTTGCCGGAGGATTCTTATCTTTATAGTTCAGCTTTTACTGATTGTATTAATCAGGAGAAGCTATCTGAACTTCCTGAGACATCGTATGCTAAGGCCATAAGACTTATCGTTCGAGCTCCTCAGTTGCGTGAGGGGGATCGATTGGCAATCGTAGGAGAATCCCGTGCTTTAGGAGAATGGGATATCCTGAAGGCGAAGGCTATGTGCTGTCATGCCCATAACGAATGGGTAATAGATCTGAATGTTGACGATATCGTTAATCATCATTTGGAGTTCAAATTTGTTGCCTTAGATGAGAAATCCGGTATTACTCCTTTGTGGGAAACCGGTTTTAATAGAATTATCGATTTACCGGAAATGCCTACCGGTAAGATGCTGGTTTATGAATTAAGTCAGGCTTTCTTTGAATTATGGAATCGTAAATTAGCTGGAACGCTGGTCCCTGTGTTCTCTCTTCGGAGTAAAACAAGTTTCGGTGTAGGTGATTTTGGTGATCTGAAGAAGATGATAGACCTTGTATCGAAGACTCGTCAGCGTGTTCTTCAGGTGTTACCAATCAATGATACGACGATTACCCATACTTGGACTGATTCGTATCCATATAGTTGTATCAGTATTTTTGCCTTGCATCCTCAATATGCTGATTTTTCATCTCTTCCAAAACTAAAGGATGAGAAGAAACGCAGATATTATGAAACTTTGCGAGAGGATTTGAATCAGCTTCCTCAGATTGATTATGAGCGAGTGAACAATGCAAAGATAGATTATCTGAAGGAATTATTTGTACAGGAGAATGCTAAGGTAAAGAATAGTGCTGCTTTTAAAGCCTTCTTCAAGGAAACAGAGCAATGGTTGGTTCCTTATGCTCAGTATTGCTATTTGAGAGATAAATACGGAACGGCTGATTTCTCCCAGTGGGAAGCGCATCATGTGTGGAATGAAGCAGAACGTAAGAATCTTTCTTCTCCTACTTCTCAGGCATATAAGGATGTCGAATTCTGGTATTTCGTTCAATATATATTGAACACTCAGATGCAGTCGGTTCATGAGTATGCCAAGGAAAAGAGAGTTATACTGAAGGGAGATATTCCTATTGGTGTGAACCGGTATGGTTGTGATGTGTGGACAGAACCAAGATACTTTAATCTGAATGGTCAGGCGGGTGCTCCTCCAGATGACTTCTCTGTAAATGGTCAGAACTGGGGCTTCCCTACCTATAATTGGGATGAGATGATCAAGGATGACTGTACTTGGTGGGTGAGACGTTTCCAGAATATGTCGAAGTTCTTTGATGCATATCGTATCGACCATGTACTTGGATTCTTTAGAATATGGGAAATACCGGTAGATGCTGTGCATGGATTGTTAGGTCAGTTTGCTCCATCTTTGGGAATGACGGCAGACGAGATCCGCAGCTATGGATTCAACTTCCAGGAAAGACGTTTCACAGAACCTTTCATCACCGATTGGGTTCTTGACAGGATGTTCGGTGACCGTGCAGAGGAAGTGAGACAGAAATATCTCGACCGCTTAGATGATGAGAGATATAAAATGAAACCGGCATACGACACACAGCGTAAAGTCGAGAAAGCTTTTGCCGGCGAGACCGATCAGGAACAATTGAATCTCCGAGATGGACTGTATGCATTGATCAGTGATGTACTCTTTGTCCGTGACCATAAGAATCCGGAACTATATCATCCGCGTATCAGTGTACAGTTCGACTATATCTACGAAAGTCTCTACGACAACGATAAGGCTGCTTTCAACAACATCTATAACGACTATTTTTATCGTCGGAATAACCAGTTCTGGTATGATGAGGCTATGAAGAAGTTGCCGAAGTTAGTGCAGGCTACTCGTATGCTGGTATGCGCAGAAGACTTGGGAATGGTACCGGATTGTGTGCCTTGGGTTATGAACGAATTGAAAATCCTAAGTTTGGAACTGCAGAGTATGCCGAAAGATCCAAAAGTTCGATTCGGTCATCTCAGTAGAAATCCATACCGTTCCGTATGTACAATATCAAGTCATGATATGCCAACACTTCGCCAGTGGTGGGATGAAGATATGGGACGTACCCAGGAATACTATAATACGATGCTTTACCGTGAAGGCGCAGCCCCTCATCCATTACCAGGGTGGTTGGCTTGTGATATCATAGCACGCCATCTAGCATCACCTAGTATGCTTTGTGTACTTAGTATTCAGGATTGGTTGGCAATTGATGAAGCTCTAAGGTTGCCGGACCAGAATGCAGAGCGTATCAATATCCCTGCTAATCCACATCATTACTGGAGATATCGTATGCATTTGAACCTTGAAGACTTAATGAACAATCAAAAATTTACCAACAATATTATAAAACTTATAAAAGAATCTGGAAGATGAAATGTAAATTGCTATTAGCTTTCTTATTGTTGCCAGTTGTGGCAATGGCTCAAACGGTGAAATCTCCGGACGGGCGTATCGTCCTGAAGTTTTCGCTGTCGAATACAGGACAACCTACTTATGAACTAACCTATAAAAATAAGGCTGTCATAAAGCCTTCTCATCTTGGCTTGGAACTTGCTAAGGATAAGCATGCGTCTAAAGGTTTGAAGGAGACGGATTTGATGGATGGATTTAAGATCTCTGATACGAAGACTTCTACTTTTGACGAAACATGGACACCTGTTTGGGGACAATATAAGAAGATCCGTAATCATTATAATGAATTGGAGGTCGACCTGAACCAACTATCAAGTGATCGTAATATCATCATTCGTTTCCGTGTATACAATGATGGTATGGGCTTGAGATACGAATTCCCACAGCAGAAGAGCTTGAACTATTTCATTATCAAGGAAGAACATACTCAGTTTGCTATGGCCGGTGACCATACCGCATGGTGGCTCCCTGGTGATTATGATTCTCAGGAACAGGAAACTCAGGAGTCAAAGTTGTCTGAGATTAGAAGTAGATTTCATGATGCTGTGGATTGGGCAAACTCTTCATCAAGCGTGTTCTCACCAACAGGTGTTCAGACATCTTTGCAGATGAAGACAAAAGATGGATTGTATATCAACTTGCATGAGGCTGCATGTGTAGATTATGCTACAATGCACCTGAACTTGGATGATAAGAATATGGTGTTCGAAAGTTGGTTGACACCGGATGCCACAGGTATGAAGGGCTATATGCAGACACCTTGTAAGAGTCCATGGCGTACCGTTATGGTAAGTGATGATGCCCGTGATATGCTGGCAAGTAGTTTGATACTGAACTTGAACGAACCTTGCAAACTAAAAGACACCAGTTGGATTCACCCAACAAAATATTGTGGAGTATGGTGGGAGATGATCGTTGGTAAGAGTTCTTGGAACTATACAGACGAGTTCCCTTCTATTAAGTTGGATCAAATTGATTGGAATAAAGTAAAGCCAAACGGACGTCATGCAGCAAATACAGAACATGTAAAGAAGTATATCGACTTTGCAGCTGCAAATGGATTGCAGGAAGTTCTCGTAGAAGGATGGAATGTCGGTTGGGAGGACTGGGCAAATATGTGGAAATGGGATGTCTTCGATTTCGTTACCCCATATCCAGACTTTGATATCAAGTATTTGAATGAATATGCTCATTCTAAAGGCGTAAAACTGATGATGCATCATGAGACCTCTTCGAGTGTCATCAACTATGAGCGTCATTTAGATAAAGCCTTCCAACTGATGGATAAATATGGTTATGATGCTGTAAAGGGTGGTTATGTTGGAGATATCATCCCTCGTGGTGACCATCACTATTCACAGAGTATGAATAACCATTACTTGTATGTTGTCAAGGAAGCTGCGAAGCATCATATCATGGTGAATGCACATGAAGCTACTCGTCCGACAGGTCTTTGTCGTACATATCCTAACCTGATAGGTAATGAGAGTGCACGAGGAACAGAGTACGAAGCCTTCGGTGGCAGTCGTCCTGATCATACAGTGGTATTGCCATTTACCCGTCTTCAGGGTGGTCCTATGGACTATACTCCAGGTATCTTCGAAACACAATTGAAGAATTGGAGTAATAACACAAGTTATGTACATACAACCCTTGTGGGCCAGTTAGCACTTTACCTCGTGATGTGGGGACCTATCCAGATGGCTGCCGATCTGCCAGAAAACTATGCTAAGTATATGGATGCATTCCAGTTTATCAAGGATGTTCCTGCAGATTGGGATGAATCAAAGTATCTCGAAGCTGAACCAGGCGATTATATCACCGTAGCTCGAAAGGGTAAAGGGACCAACAACTGGTTTGTTGCCGGTAAATGTGATGAGAATGGTCATAAGAGCACAATCAAGTTTGATTTCTTGGATAAGGGTCGCAAGTATGAGGCAACCATCTATGCCGATGCTTCTGATGCTGATTACGAGAAAAATCCTAAGGCCTATAAGATAACAAAGAAAATTGTGAAGAAAGGTGATGTGTTGAAGCTCACTGAAGCACGTGGTGGTGGTTTTGCAATTAGTCTTTTAGCAAAATAATGGACGCTTATGATATCGAATCATGATAAGGATTAAGAATATATATATAGCTGCATTAGCAGTTGCTTTAACAATTCCTGCTCAGGCTCAGGATGTCTTCAAGGAGATGTTCTACAGTCCTGAGCAGACTGTTTTTAGATTGAACACTCCTTTCCGTGGTGTTGTGAAAATCTATGATCGTGGTAATGGTGGAAATGCCATAAAGGTGGTCAAACTCAAAAAGGTCGCTCCTACAGAATGGAGGGCTCGACTTAAAGGAGACTGGAAGGGTAAGTTCTATACCTTTGATATAGGTAGAGGTGAGACACCGGGTACATTTGCTAAAGCTGTAGGTGTTAATGGTAAACGTGGGTATATCACAGACCTGAAAGATACGAATCCCGAAGGTTGGAATCAAGACCGGCATCCTAAGATTTTGTCTCCTGCAGATCTGGTAATCTATGAGATGCATTGGAGAGATTTCTCCATCGATCCATCATCAGGGTTGAAATATCGTGGAAAGTTTCTTTCCCTTACGGAACCTAAAGCGATAAATTATCTGAAAATGTTGGGCGTAAATGCGATACACATCCTCCCTTCTTTTGATTATGCTTCCGTAGATGAGTCACAGGTTGATAATCCTCAGTACAACTGGGGATACGATCCTCTGAATTATAATGTCCCTGAAGGCTCTTATTCTACTAATCCATTTGAACCGACTTGTAGAATCAAGGAGTTCAAACAGATGGTCAAGGCTTTGCATGATGTCGGCATCCGTGTCATCCTCGATGTGGTATATAACCACACCTTTGATCTTGAAAACAGTAATTTCCAAAAGACTTATCCTGATTATTATTATCGATATAATCCAGACGGTTCACCAAGTAATGGCTCGGGATGTGGAAACGAAACCGCTTCGGATCAACCTCTGATGCGCGAGTTTATGCTCGAAAGCGTGAAATATTGGGTAGATGAATATCATATCGATGGATTCCGATTCGATCTCATGGGTATTCATGACATCCAGACGATGAGTGCTATTCGCGAACAGTTGAATGCTATTGATCCTTCCTTGTTCGTATATGGTGAAGGGTGGAGTGCAGGACATTGTGCTTATCCGTCAGAATTGTTGGCTACCAAAGTTAACATTCCACAATTGTCAGGGATCGCTGCATTTGGTGATGATATGCGTGATGCTTTGCGTGGTCCATTCTCTGATGATACTCAGGGAGCTTTTCTCGCAGGTTATCCAGGTGAAGAAGAAAGTCTGAAGTTTGGTATTGTCGGTGGAATTGCTCATCCACAGGTAGATATGAGCAAGGTGAACTATGACAAGGCGGCATGGGCCAAGGAACCTACTCAGCATATCAGTTATGTAAGTTGTCATGATGATATGTGTCTGGTGGATCGGTTGAAGGCTGAGATACCACAGATTTCCACAGAAGAATTGATTAGGTTGGATGAGCTTGCTCAGACAGCTGTACTTACATCTCAAGGTGTACCTTTCATCTTGAGTGGTGAAGAAATGCTTCGTGATAAGAAAGGTGTGCATAATAGTTTTAATTCTCCCGATAGCGTAAATCATCTCGACTGGAACAATCTGCAGAGATTTCCTCAGGTGTTTGATTATTATCGTAATTTGATATCATTACGTAAGAATCATCCAGCCTTTCGTCTTGCAAAGGCAGAATTGGTACGTGAGCATTTGAGTTTCCTTCCTGTTCAGAAATGTCTTGTTGCTTTCCAATTAAGTAACCATGCAGGAGGTGACTCATGGAATAACATCATTGTTATTCTAAATGCAAATCGTGAGGCAAAACTTGTAGATATTCCTCAGGGAAAATATACTGTTGTATGCTGTGATGGGCAGATTGACGAACGCGGATTAGGGAGTGTAGATGGCGGAAAAATTGAAGTAGATCCGCAGACGGCCCTGATTCTACATGACTAATAGGGAAAAGCAATTTTTTAAATAACCTTAATATGAAAAAGTTTTTTGTAGTTTTAAATTTACTATTCTGTGTGTTGAGTGTGAATGCAGGGGTTAAAATCGATAAGATAGAACCTACCGACTGGTATGTAGGAATGAAAGACCCGTCTCTTCAGTTGATGGTTTACGGAAAGGATATCCGTAGTGCTCAGGTGAGTGTAGATTATCCAGGAGTTAGAATCGACTCTCTTGTGAGGTTAGATTCTCCGAACTACCTTCTGGTATATCTCAACTTACAGGATGCACAACCAGGAATGATGAATCTCAAATTCACCCAAAACGGTTCTACCAAAAGTGTGAAGTATCAACTCAAGCGTCGTGCTATGACTGGAGATAAACGAATGGGCTTCACGAATGCCGATGTCTTGTATCAGCTGATGCCTGATCGTTTTGCTTCTTCTGGTAAGATTAAGCATCTCAAGGGTATGAATCACTATGTCGTTGATCGTAGTAAACCGAGTTTGCGTCATGGTGGTGACTTTGAAGGTATCCGTCAGCATCTGGATTATTTCAACCAGTTAGGTATTACTGCTCTGTGGTTTACTCCGGTCCAAGAGAATAATTCTCCGGATTCAGAAGATGGCTTCAGTACATATCATGGATATGCCACAACAGACTATTATCGTGTTGATCCACGTTTCGGAACCAATGCTCAGTATAAGGCATTGGTAGATGATGCACATGCTCATGGACTGAAAATCGTCATGGATATGATTTTCAATCATTGTGGATTCGAGCACCCTTGGGTTGCTGATATGCCTTCGAAGGATTGGTTTAATGAACCAGAGTGGCTTACAGGTGATAAGAATAAATATTTCCAGACCAGTTATAAACTTACTCCAGTCTTGGATCCTTACGCATCAGATATAGATAAACGTGAGACTGTCGATGGATGGTTTGTTAAGAGTATGCCAGACCTGAACCAGCGTAATCCACATGTCATGAAGTATCTTATTCAAAATAGTGAGTGGTGGATAGAGTTTGCTGGTATAGACGGAATCCGAATGGATACCTATCCGTATGCTGATCGTGATGGAATGGCCTTGTGGATGAAGACACTTGATAAAGAATATCCTAACTTCAATACTGTTGGTGAGACATGGGTGGATGAACCTCCTTATACTGCTGCATGGCAGAAAGACAGTAGATTGGTGAAGAAGAATAGTTATCTGAAAACCGTGATGGACTTTAGCTTCTATGTTAAACTCAATCAGGCTAAGGATGAGGAAACGGATGGATATGGAAAAGGTTTTAATAGGGTATATAACAGTTTGGTATATGATTATCTCTATGAGAATCCTTCTTCTGTGATGGCTTTTCTCGAAAACCATGACACCGATAGATTCTTGGGAGAAGGAAAAGATACTCTGGCCTTGAAGCAAGGCTATGCTCTTCTTCTCACGATGAATCGTATCCCTCAGTTATATTATGGTACAGAAGTTTTAATGAATGGCATAAAGACCGTCACTGATGGTAATGTTCGTAAGGATTTCCCTGGAGGATTCCCTGGTGATAAGCATAATGCTTTCACGGCAGAAGGAAGATCTGAAAGTGAGAATGCAATGTTCAATTGGTTGAGCAAACTGTTGCATTGGCGTATGAACAACCCATTGATAACAAAGGGTAGACAAATACAGTTCATTCCTTTCAAGGGTGTATATGTTGTTGCTAGACAATATCAGGGAAAAACTTCTATGACTATCCTTAATGGTAAGAATTCTTCTGGAGAAGTTTGTGTTGAGCGTTATGCTGAACTGATCAAGGATCACAAGCAAGCTCTGGATGTTATGACAGGAAAACAAATCGATTTAACTAAGAATATCAAACTGTCACCTCGACAAACTCTTATTCTCGAGTTCTAGGTAGGTATATTCCTTATAAAATAAAAAAGGCTTCAATTATGTTGAAGCCTTTTTTATTGTTCTTTAAACATCCGTTATCACTATTTCTTTATGGTATTAGTCTTAGCGAATATCAAACTAAAAAATGTACTCTTATATTAAGATCATATCCCGAAAGAGAAACCTTAGTTGGTTTCGATGTTGTTTCATATAAAGGTACACCTTTCATACGGAATCATTGGTATAATAATAGCAATCCAGCTAAGGCACAGTAGAACATCATCCTAATAGGATTGATCTTGAGTACCTTCGTTCCTATGAATGTTGCCAGGAATAAGAAGATGCTAATGTAAAATTGCCAAGGATTTAGTTTTGGACTTGAGAAATTCTCAGCGTTCATCAGTAGCAATGCCGCAGCACCCAATAGACCGACAACAGCTGGGCGTAATCCCATGAAAATGTTTTGTACCGTTGTGGTATGGATGTACTTCATGAACATCTTACTGATGAAAATCATTAAAATAAGAGAGGGTAAGATCAGGGCAAAGGTTGCTGTGGCAGAACCTAGTATCGCCATGATGCCATTATATCCTGCGTTGTGTACGACGGTGTATCCACAGTAAGTTGCTGAGTTGATACCTACAGGGCCAGGAGTCATTTGTGATATTGCAATGACATCGGTGAATTCTCCCATGGTCATCCAGTGATAATGAGTTACAACCTGACTTTGAATCAATGATACCATAGCATAACCGCCACCGAATCCAAAGATACCAATTTCTAAGAATGTGATAAAGAGTTGTATATATACCATTTTCTATTCTGTAGGTTTTATAAACTTACCATATACGAAGCCACCTATCCCTGCTGCGATGATGATATAAATAGGATTTACTCCTAGCAGCCAGATGAGTAGACCACCACCTATAGGAATCCAACAATTAGTTAGATTGATTTTTGCACTCTTTGCCAACTCGAATGTAGGTACGGCAATCAAGGCTACTACTGCAGGACGGATGCCTCGGAATAATGCTGCTACAATGCGATTGTCCTCAAATTGATGAAAGAACATGGCAATGAGTAGAATGATAATGAAAGAAGGGAGTGCACATCCCAATGCGGCTATGATGCCACCTTTCGACTTTCTTAAGGCATATCCGATAAAAATGCTGATGTTCACGGCAAATGCGCCCGGACAACTTTGTGCAATAGCCAATAAGTCGATAAAGCGGTCTTTGTTAATCCATTGGTTCTTGTGTACGACTTCTTCCTCTATCATAGGAATCATGGCGTAGCCACCTCCGAAGGTGACTACGCCAATTTTAAAGAAGGTTTTAAATAATGTCCAATATAGTTCCATTATTCAAATATTATTTTGTCTTATTCTCAATCCACTTGCGAGCATTGACAAAGGCTTCTATCCATGGGGTAACTTCATCGTTACGACGATCGAGTGGATACCAAGCATTCTGCCAAGGGAATATAGCACGCTCCAAGTGAGGCATCATAGCGAGATGACGACCATCTGCACTACAGATACCGGCTACGTTGTAATCTGATCCGTTAGGATTTCCAGGATACTCTGCGTAGTTGTATTTTGCGATGATGTTGTAGTGGTCTTCTGGTTCCGGCAGATAGAAGCGACCTTCGCCGTGTGCTACCCAGATGCCGAGTTTGTTGCCACTGAGACTTCCGAACATGACACTGTCGTTTTGTGGAATGCTAAGACCCAAGAATGAACTTTCAAATTTCTTTGAAGTGTTGTGGCAGAGATGACTACGATGCTTGTGCTCAGGATTGATCAAATTTAATTCTACCATAAGCTGGCAACCGTTGCAGATACCCAAACTTAAGGTGTCCTCACGAGCATAGAACTTGTCGAGAGCTTCTTTTGCCTTAGGATTGTAGAGGAATGCTCCAGCCCATCCTTTGGCGCTACCTAATACGTCGGAGTTAGAGAATCCACCGCAGAATACGATGAAGTTGACATCCTCGAGAGTTTCGCGACCACTAATCAAGTCGGTCATCATGACATCTTTCACATCGAATCCGGCCAGGTACATAGAGTAAGCCATCTCGCGTTCACCATTGGTACCCTTCTCACGGATGATGGCAGCCTTTACACCTGATGGTGTACGGCGGTTGGCATCAAGATGATATTGTGCGAGCTTACCAGTGAAGTTCTTGTTGAACTTCATCTCTATTGGCTGTTTCTTATAGTTTGTGAAACGCTTCTTGGCCATACCACCGAAACTTTGTTTGCGGTCGAGTAGGTATGAAGTCTTGTACCAAGTATCGCGAAGAGCATCAATATCGAATTCATGCTCATAATCATTCTTCTTGACTACAATCTTGCGAGTGTCTGTAGGATAACCGATCTTAGCATAGCCAATGCCTGCATCGTCGAGGAATTTCTTGACCTCTGCTTTGTGTTCATCGCTTACCTGGATGACAACGCCTGGGTTTTCTGCGAAAAGAATTTTTACGATGTCGTCACCGGCAAGGTCATAGAGGTTGACATTCAAACCGCCTTCTGTGTTGGCGAATGTCATCTCCAGTAATGTTGTAATCAAACCACCTGCAGAGATGTCGTGTCCTGCCATGATCCATCCACGGTTAATCAACTCCTGGATGGCATTGAAACAGTCTACGAAATATTCAGGATTCTTCACTGTTGGAACGTCTGAACCAACTTTGTTGAGGCTCTGTGCAAAGGCTGAACCGCCAAGATGCTGTTCATCGAAACTAAAGTCGATGTGATATAATGAACTGTTCTTGTCGTTGACAACTACAGGACTGACAACTTTCTTGATATCGCTAACCTCGCCACCTGCACTTACGATGACGGTACCCGGAGAGATGATTTTCTCACCGTTAGGATATTGCTGAGAAAGACTTAATGAATCCTTTCCTGTAGGAACGTTGACATGGATGGCACAACAGAAATCAGAGAGTGCTTTTACTCCTGCATACAGACGAGCATCCTCACCCTTCTGACTGCGACATGGCCACATCCAGTTGGCTGACAGACTAAGTGAACTCAATGGTTCTTCCTTGTCGGCCATAGGTGCCCATACGATATTGGTAAGAGCCTCGGCTACAGAGAGAACACTACCCGCTGCAGGATCTGCCAATCCTGCCTGTGGAGCATGACCCATAGCGGTGGCAATACCTTTTTCACCGCGATAGTCGAGTGCTACAACACCACAGTCGCTCAAAGGTAACTCAATCTGTCCTTGGGTCTGCTGACGAGCAACCTTACCTGTTACAGAACGGTCTACCTTGTTGGTCAACCAATCCTTACAAGCTACGGCTTCGAGCTGGAGCACACGGTTGAGATATTCATCGAGATGGCTCTCGCTGTAAGTGACGTTCTCATATTTGCGCTCAACGGTTTCGTCCTTCATCACCGTCTTAGGTGAATGGCCGAACATCTGAGCTACATCCAGGTCGAATGGTTTTACGCCATCGCCCTGGACGAAAGAGAAATGAGCATCGCCGGTAGTTCTACCGACTACATACATTGGAGCGCGCTCTCGGTCGGCAATCTGCTGAACATGGCCGAGGTATTTTTCATCAATCAGTAAGCCCATGCGTTCCTGACTCTCGTTAGCGATGATTTCCTTAGCCGAAAGTGTCTTATCTCCGATAGGTAATTTGGTCATATCGATTTCACCACCACATTCTTCTACCAACTCAGACAGACAGTTCAGGTGTCCGGCAGAACCGTGGTCGTGGATACTTACTACAGGGTTGGTGTCTTCCTCTACAAGGGCACGAACCAAATTGTAGGCACGCTTTTGCATCTCTGGATTAGCACGCTGTACGGCATTCAACTCGATACCATTGCTATAGCGACCAGTATCTACAGAAGATACTGAACCGCCACCCAATCCGATGCGATAGTTGTCACCACCTACAACGACAACTTTGTTGCCTGTTTGTGGCTCTTTCTTCAGACAGTCGCGCTTCTTGCCATAACCGACACCACCTGCGAGCATGATGACCTTGTCGTAGGCATACTTCTCGTTGTTTTCCTGATGCTCAAAGGTGAGCAGAGAACCGGTGATCAGTGGTTGACCGAATTTGTTACCGAAGTCGCTCGCACCATTTGATGCCTTGATGAGGATCTGTTCCGGTGTCTGATACAACCATTGACGTACTGGAAGTACATCTTCCCAATCGCGCTCGGTGTCGCTCTTTCCATTGTCGTCCTTCAAACGTGGATATGAGGTCATGTAGCAGGCTGTACCTGCGATAGGCCATGAGCCGACACCTCCACCCATACGGTCACGAATCTCACCACCCGTACCCGTTGCAGCACCGTTGAAAGGCTCTACTGTAGTAGGGAAGTTGTGGGTCTCTGCCTTAAGGGAGATCACACTCTCGATGTCTGTTACGCGGAAGTAGTCGCTGGTACTCTGGTCCTTAGGAGCGAACTGCTCGATGGTAGGGCCCTGAGCGAAAGCCACATTATCTTTATATGCTGATAAAATCTTGTTAGGGTTCTCTTGTGTCGTCTTCTTGATCATGGCAAACAAAGAACTTTCCATTTCCTTGCCGTCGATGATGAAGGTGCCACCGAAAATCTTGTGGCGGCAATGCTCTGAGTTGATCTGAGCAAAACCGAAGATCTCTGAATCGGTAAGTGGACGACCGTTTGCTTTCTCGATGTTATGGAGATACTCCATTTCCTCTGGTGAGAGTGCTAGACCTTCTTCCTCGTTGAACTTCTCAAGGTCTTCTACGTGCTTGATAGGTTCTGGATTGTGGTTTACGGTGAATATTTCCTGGTCAATACCGTTGTACATGCGCTGAAGCATAGGGTCATGATCAGCATCTTCGTTATCTACAGGAAAGTACTCCTCTATACGCGAAATGCCGTTAAGACTCATGTTCTGAGTAATCTCAACGGCATTCGTACTCCAAGGAGTAATCATTTCACGGCGAGGGCCAATAAAGAAGCCCTTTAGTTCCTTAGCGTCTTCCAGCTTTGCGTCGCCGTAAAGCCAACATAGTTCATTGATTTCTTCCTGACTCGGCTGATGGTCGATATCAGTAGCAATCACACTCTTTGATGGAGTTCTGAAAAAAAGAATCATAATCTCTTTACAATTAAATAGGTGTTATAATCTGCTTGCAAAGGTAACAAATTTAATTTAGAATCAGCTATGCTTATTGCATAATTTTGTGTAGACATTCTAAATGTTATGTTAATATTGGCAATATATATTATTATGTGGTTAAAATTTTTTAAAGTAATAGGGGTTATTTCAGTCTTTTCAGTCTAATTTATAAATTTGCAGCAAAATAATCGTTTATGCGAAAAACAAAAAATAGATAATTATGAAGAAGAATATTTTATTTGCACTTACCTTGGCTGCGGGTGCTTTGCTCGTCACAAGTTGTGCTAGCAAGAAGGAATTAGAGAATTGTCAGAATGAGAATAGGGAATTAACAACCAACTATCAGGATTCTAAAGAAAAATTAGCTGCTGCTAATGCGCGTGTGGCTTCACTTGAAGATCAACTCGCTCAGCAGAAGAAGGATTATGCTGCTCTTCAGTCTTCTCTCGACAAGAGTTTGACGAATGCTAATTCTAATAATATCAATATCTCTAAGTTGGTAGACCAGATCAATGAGAGTAATCAGTATATCCGTCATCTCGTAGAGGTGAAGAGCAAGAGTGATAGCTTGAATATGGTACTTACCAATAATCTTACTCGCTCGTTGAGCAAAGAGGAGATGAAAGAGGTAGATGTTCAGGTGCTTAAGGGTGTTGTCTATATCTCTCTAGCTGACAATATGCTCTATAAGAGTGGTAGCTATGAGGTGAATGATCGCGCTGAGGAGACTTTGAGCAAGATTGCCAAGATTATCATGGATTATAAGGATTATGATGTCCTCATTGAGGGTAATACGGATAATGTACCTGTCAACAACAAGGCGGCTTCTATGAAGAATATCCGCAACAACTGGGATTTGTCTGCTCTTCGTGCTTCTTCTGTCGTACAGTATCTGCAGGATCACTATGGTGTAGACCCTAAGCGCCTTACTGCCGGTGGACGTGGTGAGTATAATCCTATAGCTACAAATGATACTGAGATCGGTAAGCAGCGTAACCGTCGTACTCAGATTATCATCACTCCAAAACTTGACCAGTTCATGGACCTTATCGATAAGGCTCCTGAGGAGAATGCTAAATAAGTAAGATAACTTTTATTCGATATTATTTCTCTGTAGCGATTGCTTTCATTTTGAAAGTAATCGCTATGTTTTTAATAATAATATCACATTATATTTCTTTGTATAAAATCTTTTTGTTATCTTTGCAGCCATAAACACTAAGAAACTGAATAATGGAAAAGATTAAGATGACGACTCCGCTCGTCGAGATGGATGGCGATGAAATGACTCGTATTTTATGGAAGATGATTAAAGATGAATTAATCCTTCCTTTTGTTGATCTCAAGTCAGATTATTATGATTTGGGATTGCCAAATCGAGATAAGACGGAGGATCAGGTGACCATAGATTCTGCAATGGCTGCTAAAAAATATGGTGTGGCTGTGAAGTGTGCCACAATTACTCCTAATGTAAAACGTATGGATGAATATCATCTGCATAAGATGTGGAAAAGTCCTAATGGTACGATTCGTTCTATCATGGATGGAACGGTATTTCGTGCTCCTATCACAATTCCTAGTATTCATCCGGTGGTAAAGAATTGGGAGAAACCTATCACGATAGCTCGTCATGCTTATGGTGATGTGTATAAGAGTGTTGAAATCCGTGCTGAGGAGGCAGGTGTTGCTAAACTGGTCTTCGAGGGTGTGAGTGGAAAGAAGCAGGAGGTTGAAATTCATAACTTTGATGGGGCTGGTGTCATCCAGGGTATGCATAACACCGACAAGAGTATTCGCTCGTTTGCACATAGTTGTTTTAAGTTTGCTATCGATACGAAACAGAATTTGTGGTTTGCTACTAAAGATACAATCAGTAAGACGTATGATGCTCAGTTTAGAAAGATCTTTGAAGAGATTTATGAGAACGAATATAAGCAGAAATTCGAGGAACAGGGTATCGAGTATTTCTATACTTTGATTGATGATGCCGTGGCTCGTGTCATCAGAAGCAAGGGCGGATTTATCTGGGCTTGCAAGAATTATGATGGTGACGTGATGAGTGATATGCTTTCTACAGCCTTCGGTAGTTTGGCGATGATGACCTCTGTACTTGTTTCACCAGATGGGAATTATGAATATGAGGCTGCTCATGGTACGGTGACGCGTCATTATTATCGATATCTTAAGGGTGAGGAAACTTCTACGAATCCTATGGCTACAATCTTTGCATGGAGTGGTGCTTTGCGCAAACGTGGTGAACTGGATGGTATTGAAGCTCTGGTAAACTTCGGTAATCAGTTGGAGGCAGCATGCTTTGATACGCTTAACGAGGGCGTTGCCACTAAGGATCTTGTCAACCTGATGGAAGGTGTGGAAGCTAAGGCTGTGAATTCTTCTGATTTTATCGCGGCTATCCGTGCTCATCTTGAGGAACGATTGAATTAAGTGTTTATATATATAATGTTTTTAGACTGGTGTGTCCGTAGATGCATCAGTCTTTTTTTTTATTGTTTATTTTGTGTAAAAAAGCGGTCTTGTATTTGTATGTGAAAAACTTTTGTTATATCTTTGTGGATATAAAGATAATGTAGATATGGAGTCTATCAGAGAAATATATAGAATAGGTGTTGGACCTTCATCAAGTCATACCATGGGTCCACAGAAGGCTGCTCAACTGTATCTGAGCAAGCATCGTAATGCTTCTAGTTTTTATGTTACCCTTTATGGAAGTCTTGCGGCTACGGGACGTGGACACATGACGGATAAGGCCATTGAGGAGGTGCTTCGTCCTGTTGCTCCTGTTACTATCGATTGGCAACCGGATATCTTCCTACCTTTTCATCCTAATGGTATGAAGTTTTCGGGTAAGGATATCTCTGGTGGCGACCTTGAGGAGTGGGTCGTATATAGCGTAGGGGGAGGTGCTCTCTCTGAGGGCGAAAATGACAGTTTGCGCCATGACGATGTATATGATCTGAATACGCTGACGGATATTCTCAGGTGGTGCGAGAGATACGGACGTAGTTATTGGGAATATGTAGACGAACGTGAGGGTAGTGGCATCTGGGATTATCTCTTGGAAGTATGGCGTACGATGCAGGAATCTGTGGAACGCGGCTTGAATCATGAGGGTGTGCTTCCGGGACCGTTGAATCTGCCACGTAAGGCTTCTACCTATTTTGTGAAGGCCAGCGGTTATAAACCGTCACTCCAAAGTCGCGGACTGGTATATGCTTATGCTTTGGCGGTGAGCGAAGAGAATGCGTCTGGTGGTACGATCGTTACTGCTCCTACTTGTGGGGCTTGTGGCGTGGTACCGGCGGTGCTGTATCATCTTTCTCGTAATCATCATTTTAGTGATCTCCGTATTGCTCATGCCTTGGCTACGGCGGGCATCTTTGGCAATATCGTAAAGCGGAATGCATCAATCTCCGGAGCTGAGGTTGGATGTCAGGGTGAGGTCGGTGTGGCTTGCGCCATGGCATCGGCTGCTGCTTGCCAATTGTTTGGAGGTAGTCCTGCTCAGATAGAATATAGTGCCGAGATGGGACTTGAACATCATCTGGGAATGACTTGTGATCCTGTGTGCGGACTGGTACAGATTCCTTGTATCGAGCGTAATGCCTTTGCTGCAACTCGCGCGCTGGATGCGCAACTATATGCTACGTTCTCAGATGGTAAGCATCGTGTGTCCTTCGATCGTGTCGTTAATGTGATGAAGCAGACGGGACATGATATTCCTTCGCTCTATAAAGAAACCTCCGAGGGCGGGTTGGCTAAGGATTATAGTCAGGATTCATGATGCTTCGATTACTCCGAAATGGAGTAGCGCATTCTTGATACCATCTTCGTCTACGGTGTCTGTAATATAGTCGGCTACTTGTTTAGTACTTTCGTTGGCATTTCCCATAGCGATGCCAATGCTAGCGGTAAGTAGCATCGTGTTGTCGTTGCCGCCATCGCCAAAAGCCATGGTCTCAGAGATGTCTATGCCTTCATGTTTGGCGATTGCTGTGATTCCTTTCCCTTTGTCAGCCTTCAGGTCTGTGATATCTGTGAAGTCTGGGCTCCATCTCCCTGAGGTACATCCGGGAATTGTAGGCATCAGGGCGGTTTCTTCCTCTGAAGTCAGAAAAGGGGTCATCTGCAATATGTTTTCGTGGAGAGTGTCTTCTAGATTGGCAAACTCGAAATCCCCCAGTCCGAGTCCTTCTCTAAAGATTTTGTCTACGATAGTCTCGTGATTATATACGGCAATGTTATTCTCGCCCACAACTACCGACGGACAATTCGCCTCTTCGCATTTCTTCAGTATCTTCTCAACTTCATCTTTGTTGATGCTGTTGCAACAGATGGTCTTGTTGCCAATAAAGCATAAGGCTCCATTGGTCGTGACATATCCATCTATCAAGTCTTCTATCTGACTTAGGTTTACAATGAATTTCAGAGGACGACCTGTAGAGATAAAGATTTTTACCCCTTTATCGTGAACTTTCCTCAATGCGTCTACTGTCGACTCTGGAATCTGATGAGTTTTAAAGCTTACGAGGGTTCCGTCAATATCAAAGAATAATGCTTTTATTGCCATACTAATACCTATTTTCTTGTTGCAAAGGTATGAATAATCATTGAATTATACAAATTAATGATAATTTGTTGCTTTTTATACCTTATATTATGTATCTTTGTAACTATAAAATGAAAAACAAAACTATAATGAAAGGAAAACGCTATGAAAAATTATTTTGATCTTACGGGTAGGGTAGCTTTGATAACTGGTTGCTCTACGGGTTTGGGTGTGCAGATGGCTAAGGCTTTGGCTAATCAGGGATGTAGTATTGTTCCTGTGGCTCGTCGTGAGGAGAAAATCCGAGAGGTTGCCGAGATGCTTCGAGATGATTTTGGGGTGGACACTCTTCCTATTCGTTGTGATATCACAGACACCAAGATGGTTGAGGCTGTGGTTGATGAGGCTTTGGAGCATTTCGGACATATTGATATCTTGATAAATAATGCAGGAACGGGTGCTGTGGCTCCTGCTGAGGATATCACAGACCAACAATTTCGTAATGAACTGGATATCGATCTTTTCGGTACTTTCCGAGTGGCTCGTGCTGTTGCCAAAAAGGCTATGATTCCTGCTCAATATGGTCGCATCATCAATATCGCCAGTATGTATGGTCTGGTGGGTAACAAAATAGCTCCAGCTAGTCCTTATCATGCTGCTAAAGGTGGTGTGGTGAACCTTACTCGTGCTTTGGCAGCTGAATGGGGAAAATATAATATCACGGTTAATTCTATCTGTCCTGGATATTTCTGTACACCTCTTACTAAGGAGACCTTGGATAGTCAATGGTTTAAAGATTATGCTAAAGGGGCTATCCCGATGGAACGTTATGGGGTGGAAGGTGAACTGGATACGGCTGCGATCTTTCTTGCTAGTCAAGCGAGTAGTTATGTCAATGGGGTCATGTTGCCGGTCGATGGTGGTTATACGGCGATGTAGCTAATCGATTTTTACGCAGTTAACTTCATCGGCTTGTGCAGTTAACTCCATCAGTCTACGCTGTTAATTATGTGGCCCCACGCAGTTAACTTCGTACCCTTACGCAGTTAACTGCATATTTTAGCAAAAATATCGGTGTGATATTTCCCCCAATATTAAGCGAACCCTCCCGAAGGCATTCCGAACGGATCCCGAAGCCTAGTCATATGTTTTATCTTTCGTGCGCACGCACGCATAAATAATAAAAGGTATAAAATTCGAAAGTCTATTTATTTGTCAAGAAACGCGAAAACTTTGCAAAAAAGTTGAATTTTTCCACTGAAAGTTTTGGTAGTTTGGCAATAAAGTTATACCTTTGCACTCGCTTTCAGGAACAAGGCAACAACATAAGAATTGAAGCTCGAATCCTAGGAGTAAGGCAAGAGTCTTACAAGGCTTTTCGCCACAAAAAGAAAGAGTTCTTTGAAAAGATTTACATAAACAGAGTAGTAGTACAAGAAGCGAGTTTGCATGGAAAT